>Ga0315274_10006614_pt1 | contig 16863 bp, 14 predicted proteins | sample YL17G02_20_MG_FD_203700 | JGI IMG/M metagenome (GOLD analysis project Ga0315274, IMG submission 203700) | Sediment microbial communities from Yellowstone Lake, YNP, Wyoming, USA - YL17G02_20 | ecosystem: Environmental > Aquatic > Freshwater > Lake > Sediment | place: USA: Wyoming | collected...
GAGGTATCGAAAATAGCGCGGATTTCATCGGCATTTGGTGCCCCGGGAGGTATCTCGTACGCATCATGCTCATTGAGGGGTATGCTCAATTCAAGCCCTAAAGGCTCAAAGTAAGAGGCCCAGTAATCACCCAAAACGTTTATCCCAAATTGCTTTGCCAGCTCAAGCACACTGTTAACCGAGCCGCCATCATCTCTGATGGCCAACATCGCCGTCCCCGCAGCAGCATGAAGAAATCTTAGCTCTCTGTTATTACTGCAATTTGGATCATTTATTCCGTTAGTAAACGTTTGATAAGCTTGTCGCACGCCGGATAACGTTCCATCAAACAATTTTGCCCGCCCCGGAATGATGTAATCATTAGGATTGCCAGCCCGCGTAACAGATGTACAGCAAACAATTCCCAACAAAATAGCGGTTATAGTTTTGCGATACATTTTTGCTCCTTTCGTTCAAATTTGGCGTATTGTCCTTTCACGCTTTTCAATTGAGCGTCAACACAAAGGCCTTTACCCGTTGTTATTACCCCACCGCGATTGAGAACGTAGACCCCATCTACGCTGAAATGCTGTTTTTTTACGTCCCACTTGATGTAATTGCTCTCAAGAGTGCTGCTGTCTGCTATTGTTATCTTCGCATGACCGTGCAGTACTACGTCGGACTGTCCGTAAGAGACTATCGCTCTTTTGCTTTGTGCGGCAAAGAACAAATCATCGTCGTGGAATACTCGGTAATCGAGATTGTCAACACGCACTTCAGATACATTGCCTAAATCAATATCAACGCGCCACCCATCCGCAGAAGTTGTCAAGCTGCGCGTAATCCTCTTAACGAGTGCTCTTGTATCGGTGGTTATGTCATCGGGAACGGGAAAAATATCAGGTGTGGTTGATGCCGTAACTTTGTCCGAGCTGTATTGATAAACCTTGAGCTCAAGGTCTCGTATTTTTACCACTTTGTGTAAAGCCGTACTAAATAAACCAAGCTTATTATTCTCTGCACAAAGGTTCTCAAAGCGCACAGAACAAATAGGCCTGTAGTTTTCTTTAGGGTCAGAACGCAAATAGTTGAAAGCTCCTATTTGGTTCTTGGGCGGCCTGAGATCAGGCCAAGGGCTTTGTGCCACATCGGGGTAGAGCGTGCCTAAATCATTGTTTCCAGCGACAATTATCAATATCAGAGCGGATACAGTCCACGCGATTGACAGAGCGCTCCACTTGAGCCAGGGGCGTGGTTCACCGATTATTGGTCGTCTATTGACCATTCAACACTCCCGCTCGCGTCGCCATGCAAAAATCACGTGCAGCAAGCACGCTAGCAGGTATCCTCGCGCAGCAGCTAATTTTTTACAGGACTTAGTTGGAATAATCAAAACAAATTTCTCTATATTACTAGGTTTTTTTGCGGCTGTCGTCCGGCTCATAAGAATCGCTGACTCCGACATTAACAAGCCCAAATAGTGCAGACCAATCGCCAGAAAACCCGTCCCAATCTGCAATCTGGATCTTGTAATAGTAACCCGCTCCTGGCTGTACATATCCATCCAATAAACACAGAGCAGCTTTACTTAGGTTTCCTGAGGCTTCTTGTTTCTCAGGAACGGTGAGGATGAAGTCGCGTGGATTTCCCATCTTGTCTGGATTACGGTAGACGCGTTTATAATTTATCAGCCAGCCAACGCCACAATACTTCCACAGTTTCTTTGGCGTTTTGAATCGCCAGGGCGTATTCAGATGGGTTAAGAATCGCCATAGCGCGGATAGGACCGATCCCAAGCGGTTCTCTCCAATACTGGATGATCGGATAGGCTTTGGCCCGTTGGGTCATCTCCTGCTTGACTATCCGTGCTTGTTGGGCGGCAGCATCATAGGCGATCCATAGAACAGCTGACGTCGATGTCGCTTAGTTTCTTGATAGTGCAATAGGAAGTCATTAGTTCGATGGTTAATTTGTCCGGGTCTCCGACCCGTGCTACATTAAGTCGGGAATACTGCTGCAACCATAAGCATATGTCTTCCATCACCATCGAAAATGTTGAGCCCGTGTTGTTCGCTAATTCAAACGAGGGCACAAATGCTCTTGTTGCCAACAAGGTGGTCATTATAAGGAATCTATCTTGATTTCGTTAAAGAAGTTGGTCGAGTAGCTCATAAGATAGGGCTGAAGATAGACCCACACGGTGGCGAGCTCAATGTAGGTGAGGATGAGTATCTTAAATCACATGGAGAAACGCAACGAGCTGTCAAGAAGAGCTTTTCTGAAGGACGGACGGTGCGTCAAATCGGCAACAAGGGTATTTTCATTCGGGGGTATATGCTCCCGATTCAGACCTCCGGGTCCCCCGAGGACAAGTGGGGTCCGAATGGTTACGACGCTCCGGGGACAGCGGTCGGAAGTAAGCATCGATATATCCTGCCAGGCCAAACGATGCCGTATCGCATCGAGATGTGGAATAAACCCGAGGCGCCGGTTCCAACGCAGGATGCCGTGATCAATGACGTGCTTGACCCGGCGGTTTTTGACCTGAGCACATTCCACGGGAAGTTTTATCATATTGGAGCCCGCAGGCAAACGAGCACCGACTTCTATGCGTTTGCAGTTTCAAAAACTTGCCGGTTTGAGATGAAACGCCAAAAGTTCAGTACTTACAGATTATTTACTTGTTGCCTTTACGAAATTGAGGCGAGAGCCAACTTCAACATACATTATATCTTTTTTCACGCTGCAGAATCTTGTTCGTGTAATCTCAGCAGCGTCCCTTTGTTGGGAAACGAAGAGTCGCTATAGAGAATCACCTTATTGTGCTCTCACCCAAAGACAGATCACTCGACCAATGCAATAGCCTGCTTACTATCCTCAGGGATTATAAAACCGATTATTGGCTGGATAGAAGGATAAGATGCAGGCATCTAACCGTCCAAGAGGGGCTGCTTCTTGGCGAGATTCCTGGCGCTCTCCACGGCGTCCGTCTTCTTGCCATGGGTGCTTGAGGCAGAGGCACCCTCGGCCTTCACCCGCCAGGCCCCATCGGGGCCCGGAGTTACGTGATAGGTCCTTCTACTTGCCATGTCCATTTCTCCTTCTTAATGCCTGACCTCTGCCGACGCATCACGTGCAACGGAAAGGGTTCAGGCAACGTAGAAGTCCACTTTGATCTTCCGCAGGACGTCATTGACTGCATCTACCACTTCTTGCGGTGGCGGCTTTCTGCCGTCGCCCACGCTCACTTCAACGCGGAAGGCAATCGGTACGTTCGACTTGGCCTTGACCTCAAGTAGCTTCGGCAAGGCGTCGCTGAGATCCTGGAACTCGCCGACCTCCAAATCAGCCACGGCGATCCGGACCTTCGGCCTCTCGCCTTCGCCACGCCCACCGCCCTTGCCGGCGGTGGACACCCTAAGTTTGACGGTCTGGGCCGCCGGGAACTCGCAGGGCCAAGCGCCCGAGTCGGGAAGCAACTCCAGAAACCGCGCCTGAAGCGCCGCATGGACGACATCCCTAACCGTTTTCCATGGCAGCGTGTGCCCGGTCTTCTGCGAAAGGGCTACCGCAATCGACAGCGCCGTAGCCCAACAGTCGTCCTTCCAGGCGTCGTGCAAGTTCTCCGGCAGTCTATTTTCATTTTCGTTCTTTAACTCTTACCGGAGCCAATAAGTTATGTCGTTTGTAATGATAAAACCGAGCCAGCTCTCTCCTGCAGGAAGCTCTCTCAAGCAGGCCAACTCCGGGTATCTATCGGATATATCGATAAGATGGCGGTTCTGCAGCCGCAAACGGTCATCTTCAATAAAGCCGAGGCAGCGGATGCCATCCCACTTTACTTCAAAAAGGTGCTTATCGCAGTTAAATGGCTCAGCTCTTGCCTGGGCGAGCATCGGCTTGATTGTCCGGGGCAGATGCGAGCAGTTTACTGATTCTTTAGACATCAAGCAGGTATGTATGACGACAAACGGCTCACGGCTTGCAGCCAAGGCCGAACAGTTAAAACAAAATGGCCTGGCTCGGCTCTGGCGGGTCTGCCGCCAAGTGTCGCCGGCCTCGTCGTCAGTTTCCAATATTCTTTGCAGCTCCTCTGCACCGTTCAGGCTCAATCGTCTTGAGGCCTCATCCATCGTGACCGGCACGGACGCAAGGTTGCGGACGTTGCGCAGGAAGCGGCCCCGCTGCCAGGCTTCGGCCAGCTTATTATTTTGCTGGACGAGTTCGGCCAGGTCGATGCCGCTATTTTCAAGCAGGGAATTTTGGGCCTCGATCAGCGTGCCGTAGTTGAATGCCAGCGACTGCATCTGATTCGTGCTGATTCTTGCCGCTGGCGCGCTATGCCGTTTTTTTTGACGTCCTGTCAATTTTCCTTACACTTCCATTCGAGCAAAAGACGTAAGGCCCGCCCTTGTCGGCTTATTACGTCGTCTTTAACCATAAAAGCCCTCGGTTCACAACGTGTTTTGTCCTGAATGCGTTTTCACGCTGTAAACGCCGCTTTCTGCCCTAATTCATTTGTCCTGTCCCGTAGAAAAAAAACTTGTAAGTGCGCCGAATCCGCATGGCTTAGCCTCGCTCGATTCTAAACTCCAGGGAGGACCCATTGATTCTTCTCAGTTGTCGCATAGAACGCCTCAAGTTTTGCGCCACAGGCCCGCTGGCGGATTTTCTCGGCCTGGCCTGGCACATTAATATCATATCCCTATGCCGCTTGAACCGTTCTGACAATTTCGGCCAGCCGGCACTATTGCTTCATCAGCATCGAGACAAACGGCTCACACTGACAGTGAGTTCGCAAGAAAAGACCGGTCTTGCCAGCTTTATCATTGAGGCGCGCGCCAAAGTGCGCGCCAATGATGTACGTTTTTCGCGCTTATTGACCTTCGCTTGGTCTACGCCTGTTCTTATAAGTCTTTTTGTGGCAAGCATAAATGGTTTTGGGACAAGGACTTAGAAAACTCTGTTTCGGAATGTCGATCCGAAGGTTGAGGGTTCGAGACCCTTCGGCCTCGTTGTCTTAACTTAAGGGCTGACAAATACTCGCGTTTGTCGGCCTTTTGTGTTGGGCACAGAAAAACCCCTTGTGTCCTACAACTATTGAAAAGCCGCAAAGGTCAGCCATTCGGCCGGCGACAACACGTGATCGGCTAAGCCCGCGACCATCGCAGGTGTTCGCGGCAGCCTTCGGCCATTGCTGCCCTGCACAGGAAGCGTCCGTACCGGCCCACGGAAATCATAGCTGTACATTCTAAAATAAGTCATCGCATTGTGTATGTGCCAGTCTTTGGAAAAACAGTAGCTTTTACGAACCTTGCGGGCATTGCGCTTGCGATCCGTACCATTATGCCTTTCCACGAAAGCGGCATTGATCGTGCTGCCGACAGCCGATGCTTCTATGGCTGCTGCCGCCTCGGCTTTAGCACCAAAGACAACACACAGATCAATCTTGATCACCCGATCCTTTCGCCGCGTTTTGTGAACCGCAGCATACTTCAACTGTAGCGGTGGAATCCTATGAGCACCTTTGCAACGACCACGTCTTGCTGTACGAGGTGGCGCAACTTTCCGCCCATAGGCCTCCAGAATAGCCTTCTTGTACGGTCTGTACTCATCAGATGTAATCGAATTCATAATACGACCGCCGGTTCTTTGCTTAAAATCCTGCACCAGCTTTTGGACATTTTTCGCGGTGTGCCGCGCCGAGCCCAGCGAAGGCGTCTGATTGTGCCAGCAAGGATTTGCCAGAACGTTGCCGTACCGGCAACGGTTAAACTGTCGATCTTTGCCTGTCATAGTAACCTCCTCGCTATAGGTCTCTAAAAGTTGCTATGACAATAATCGGCAGCTACCATAAAGCGCCATTGATTCTTATCAATGGTATGACTTACAGTTGAACCATCATTCACTCAAGCTGACCCATTTTTCGATAGGGATCTGTCATAAGTAAGTATTTAATAGTGACATATCGCACTGTGTCGTTCCCTTTGGTAGGGTGCGCTTTAGCCCGCCACCGCTCAAGCGATATGTTAATGGATTCCTGCTTCGTACGGAGGGAAAACCATCCCCAATCCCTGCACCTGCTCGTACAGGGGCAGGGCTTGAGGATGGCAGTGTGCGAAGTTGGCTAAACACGTACCCTGCTTCCTCAGGAATAACACGGCAAATCGGTCAGTTTTGAGTTATTTAGTTGTGCCGGTTACGGCCACATCTGCTCGGTAAGCCAGTTGTCCGCTAAAATAGCGAAGTCTTTCAGGTCGATCTTCTGGGACCCCGCCGCCTCGGCGTCATACAGCTCAGCAGGTGACGGTACCGGTACGTGCAACTGCCCATCATTCGGGGTTGTATCGGCAAGGTATGCCATCTCAGCCGGCGATAGAGCTCGGTTATAGATGCGAGCCTCATCCAGGTCTCCACTGAAGGCTTCAGGGCAGTCGGGCCAAGCTATAGAGCTTTGGGTGTTGCCTATCGTTACAGTGGCCCCGGTCATAGTGCCAGGTGTGAACGGCCCGGATGCTATTTCACTGCCATTGAGGTAGAATCTGGCGGTGGTTCCGTCAAACGTTACAGCAACATGTGCCCACTTGCCAATATATGGCGTCATCGTATCGGCCGGTGAATATACATCACTACCGTATTGTCCAAGCCTAAGTGCAGCGTTGGGGAAAATCTCAAACATGAACCTCAATACGTCGGAGCTACCCCAGCCGTCTCTTTTACAAATCAAGCCCTGAGAACGGCCGTGCTGCCCAAGCCACCTGGTCCAGATGGATAGAGTCATTCCGCCTGGCCCTATAGGATCCCATGCTCCAATACTAACCCTAGCGCCTGGACCGCCGTTCACGTTGATTGCACTATTGCCTGCCAAACCAGGCGTTACCCACGTTACACCACCTTCTAAATTCCCATCGTGGCCTCTGCCGGATGCATCCGCAGCAGTAGTGCCGGTCCCCTCGTCCAGCGGATAGTAGGCAACTAAACCACCAGCCGATACCGGATTTGTAGTCGGTGCAACAACATAATCTGCAGTGAGCCAGTCGTTCATCATGATATCCAGGTCTCCGTAGTCAATGATGCAATCGCCGGAAGTGGGATAGCCTGCCGGTGCATAATCGAGTTTCGTAAAGTCGGCCGTGCGCTTAGAAAGAATGCACCGCGGCTGATAAAGCAGGATGTCATCAAAATAAACTACACCTGCACCACCCTGCTTTGTTGTATTGTCCTCGTCGCCGAAGCCGATTGCGATATCGGTGACATTTGACAGAGCAACGCCAAGCTTTGAAAATTTCGCCAGTTCAATGTTCCATTCGTGCCACGATGGCTCGTTTACGTCATTCATATCACCGTCATACCAAACCCTGGTGCCATTTAGCTTGGCATACATCTGCTCGGTTGCACTGGCGTTGTTGTTAGAGTCGCCATAGAACCACAGAGTTAATGCTTTGACGCCGGCTTTTGTCCAGTCTCGACCGATGGCTAAATAAGAGGTATCCGCCTTAATCTCTGAATAGTACTTTTTGCCGGCATGATCAAATAGATTTGTGCCATCATTGTCATAATTAAACACCAGCGATTGATTCCCGCCGTGCGATGTGCTGGCACTGGCATCAACGACTGAGCCTGTTCCATTGCCTTCAACATTCGATGGTGCTGTCCAGCCTTCGCCGTCTTTCCACGTGTACCATATCCTGCTGCCGGCCGGCGGTGGAGGTCCCGGTGTGTCAGCGGCGCCATAAGATTCCACGTCGTCCACAATAAAATAGCTGCCCGTCGTAAAGCTCCAGACGGCGCCTTTCAAGATAGCAGCACCTTTGACCTCATCCACTCGCCAGTAGTAGGCTGTGTTGAGCTGGAGCGATGCCGGCTTATAGCTGCTGACGTTCAAACTGGCGATAGTCACGTTCGGATGCGTGGTCACGGTGGCACTATTGACATCGCTTGAATTGGTGCCAAAATAAACGTTATGGGAACTGGCGTTCACGCCCGGCTTCCAGCTAAGAACCGCACTTACCGATACATCTTTTTCTCCATCGCCGGGACGGGGATTAGTGGCCAAAGGTGAGCCTGCTAACTGCGATATTTCATCTGACGACAATGCCCGGTTGTATATTCGAACATCGTCTATCCCGCCGTTCCACCATCGCGCAAGCCAACTGTACTTACATACGCCCAAAACTACCCTTGCAGGCGCAGTGAACGCCGGGAGGTTGTTTGTGTTTGAACCCACCTGTACCCCGTCAACGTACAGCAACCTGCTGGTATCTGACGCCCTTACCGCCGCTAAGTGATGCCAGCTACCGTCGTTGACTATGACGGTTGGGGGGGTGTAGATTTCCTCTGGAGCACCCATACCGCCAGGAGCGAAAGGAGACCGATTGATGTAGCGTATGCCGTTGGGGGCTTGGCCGTGACCGTGCTCTAACAGAATGCCGTGGTCCCCGACGTTATTAGTGGCCCCAAACAAATCTCTCTGACCAGAGCCGCCATCAGCTCGAAACCACATCGCTATCGTATAATTCGCAAACAGAAATTCTCCCTGAGGGACGGAGTTGATGTCAACCCAATCGTTCGTCCCGTCGAACAATAGGTAGTTACTTTGGTCGAACGGACCGTTAGTACCCCACGTTGGGTTGCCGTTAATAACGCCGCTAAGCCCATTGCCGCTCGAGTCAATTGCGGCAGTGCCAGAACCTTCATCAAGCTTCCACCAGCCAACGAGATTTGGGTCAGCACCCAGTGATGTGTCTGAAAAGGCAAGATGAAGCATCAGAATAGAAATCAAATAAACTGATTTTTTACACATATTACTCCTCCTTCAAGGGTAGATAAAAAGTTCATCTACAAGCCAAACTCGCGTCGGTCTTCACCAAACACACAGGTGTATGCTCTTGTGTGCTTGTCTCACACAACCGACAAAACGATTTCTACCAAACCCTGTGTTACCTCCGGCAATTTGGGACCTGCCGGTGTTCGTCGTCCATGTGGACGGCTTCGTCTGAGCGTCGGCTGGAACGTCACACCTTACAGAGATGCATCAGCCTCTCATTCCAGCTATTTCCCTCATGCACTCTGATTCGATGCCACAACCGGCTTACCAAAAGACATACATTTTCTGCAGTCGCAAGCTAAAAGACCACAGAATTTAGCAATTATACTTACGCATTTATACCAGATTAGTTATGTTGCTGTCAACGAGATTTTCTGTGACGTCGGGGATAGGAAGGGAACATCGCCATGCGGTTCAATCACCTGGCGATGATTGGTCGGGCGTCACAGCGCGAGGACAAGCTCACCAGCCTACGCGCCAGCACGGAGATTCCCAAGTTCATCGGCACGGCCCGCCAATACCAATTGACCGGCGAGAACCGGCTCAAAGCGCCCTCGAGTTTCTTCTGGGATACTGTGGTCAACCTGACGGGTGTTGAACGAATGGAGTATTTACCAAGCCCTTCTGGATCCGTTCCACCAGCCTAAGAGGCGGCCACTTAGGTGGACGCTCACCGCGAATGGCGACCAAATGGGCAAAGGCCTCTTCCACGCACAGCCTTATGTGCATACAATAATGGTGTCGGTCAGACCAAGTCGCTGGTCGGGCCGCTCGTGCCCGACGGAACCGATCCGGCGAAACAGCCGACTGTCCGCGAATACCCGGACATAGTGAGTCCGACTTGTCGGACGAGGCCGATCCTGTAAGGAAACAGACACATTGATGAGGCAAATCGACATCTCCTGATGGGAGGAATAGATCATGGGACGATTGATTGGTCGACACTTCGGATGGATAGTTATCTCTACGGCTTGTCTGGCAGCCATCGCAGGTTTGTCGGCCCCCGTCTGGGGCCAGTCCCGATTCATCGGGATCCCTGCCGGCGAGCAAGCCAAAGCGGTCACCTTTGACGGTAAAGAAGCCCTGGCTGGCTGGACAATCGCGGGCGATGTGACCATCGACACGACAAAAGCCCGCGAGGGCGGGAGCGGCTCGCTTAGAGTCAGTCCCAACGGCAAGGCCCTGCTGAAGCTCCGTGACCGGGACGAGTCGGGCAAAGTCGACGTCTGGGTATACGACGACTGTACCAGGCCCGAAGATGCCAAGGCCCGTCGAGTGGGCCCGCGATGGGGACTGATGCAAAGCGACGGGAAGGTGCTGGCCGTCGGCATCCTCTACGCCAGCTATCTCGGCGGCTACGAAGGTTACACCGCTACGGCCTGTGACGGCAGACAGTGGTTCGACCAGTTGTTCTGGCTCGGTGTGAATCGTGCCCCGGCTGGCTGGCACAAGTGGACCTTCGACTTCGATCCTGAAATGGGCTTGCAGGTCTTCCATAACGACAGGCAGGTCAATGCGGTGGACTCCGGCAAGACAGGCTTGAAGGGATTCAGCGTCTTCGCCGTCTGGGGCGATGAGGACAAGGGCAAAAATCAGACAATTTGGCTGGCCGACCTGTCCGTCACCCTGGGCGGCCCAGTGACCATCCCGCCCATCATCGACGCCGATCCGTACGACGAGAAGGCGCTGGTGGCGGACGAAACCATCCGGCGGCCGGCGGCCATTTACTCCCAGGACAACGCGCCTTCGGCACCCAAGCTCGAAGACCTGCCGCTGCGGGAAAGCGTTTCGCAGTACGGCATCACCTGGACGTTCGAGCGACCGGCTCGCCTCGGGCAGTTCGTCAACGGCGACTGGTACGTCGTCGGCCCTGTGACCATAGAGGTGATCGACCCCAAGCCGCTCTACGGCAACGAGATCCCGAGGCGCGAATTGGACGGCATGGACCGGGAACGCCCGGAAGCCCAGCGGGTCCGCAACGGCTTCATGCTGAATCCGCCCGCCCAGATGAAAGTCGCCTACGATAGTGGCGTCCGGAACTGGTTCGACCCGTCGCTGATCCAGAAGCTGCCTGTGACGATGAGACCCGGCGATTCGCTCGTCTCCACCATCAGCATGCCCAAGAACCTCGTGCTCCACGCCCAGTTGCGAAACAGGATCGAGCGGGGCGTGGACGACAGCAGCCCAATTCGCACCGCAGCGGTTCTGACTTGCGTGAGCGTGCCGCAGCCGCCAGATGCTTTCCGGCCGGCCTTCTGCGACCGCCAGCAGAAGATATACTTGGCCCGGAATCTCAAGCGGGAGCTGCTGCCGGTGGCCGCCGCGACCAAGAGCATGCCCAAGGTCCAACAATACATCCGCTTTACCCAGCAACCCTGGGTCGGAACGTGCTTCTTTGGCTTCGAGGAGCCCGTGGAGAACATGCCGCAGTACGGTCTGGAGTACGGCCGCGTGGTCGGCATCTCCGCATTGTTGCTGTGCACCGATCTCGAGCCGCAGCAGAAAGAGCCGCTGTTGGTGAACCTCGTCCAGGTGGGCATCGACCTGGGCGGCATGGTCAGCGCGGGCCATCCAGGCTGGACCGGCTGGGGCGGACACGGCAGCGGGCGCAAGCTCCCCATCGCGTTCGCCGGGATTCTCCTGGGCGATGACGAGCTGGCCTGCATCAGCGGGTCCTATCCGACGGTGAGTTTCGGCGAGGATGAGCAGACTACGTACGGTGATTGCTGGACCGGGGCCAAGGTGGTCTTCGCCGGGCATTCCGGGATCGACGCGGCGAGCGGGGAGGGCAGGTCGCGAGGCAACGGCTGGGGACCCTACGAGCATATACCGCCTTCGCAGTGGAAGGATGGCCAGAACACCAGTGAGAGCTATCGCCGCTGTTGCACGAGTGTCGGCTGGGTGGCGCAGGCCCTGGCCCTGCGGCTCATGCACGCCGAAAGGGCCTGGGACCACGACGCCTTTTTCGACTACGTGGACCGCTGGATGTACGAGGACGACGCGGCCTTTGTGAAGACCATCAAGGAGGCGACCGGCCGCGACCACGACAAAGAGTGGGCGCGACAAGGCCAGGCCTGGGACGCTTATGTCAACGAGATGTGGGCCAAACACCGCCCGACGCTCCAAGCACCGACCGACGGATGGAAGCAGAAACACGACGACGCCTCTTACCGTACGGCCATCTCGGAACAGTCCGCTGCCCCGCGGCCGCAGGTTCTCGCCAAGCAAGAGCGGGGGCAAGATGCACCCTTGCCGCCGGGCGTGAAAGCGGTCTGGGATTTGAGCAAGGCGCATCGCGAGACAACACCTACCCGCGAGCGCGTTTGCATCAACGGGCTGTGGCGCTGGCAGCCTGTCTCCAATGCCGCGGACAAGGTGCCCGCTGACGGGTGGGGCTATTTCAAGGTGCCGGCGTGCTGGCCTGGAATCACCGACTATATGCAGAAAGACAGCCAGACGGTCCATGCCCACCCAAAGTGGAAGGACGTGAATTTGCGCGACATCACGACGGCCTGGTATCAGCGCGAGATCGCCGTGCCCGCGGAATGGGGTGGCCGGCGCATCACGGTGTCCGCTGAATACTTGAACTCCTACGCCGCCGTGTATGTGGATGACAGGATGGCCGGTGAAACGCGGTTTCCGGGAGGCGAGGTGGATCTGACTTCGCTGTGCCAACCGGGCGGCACGTATAGACTCAGTCTGCTCGTGATGGCCTTGCCGCTGAAGGGGGTCATGCTCTCATACACCGATACGGCCTCCGCCAAGCAAGTCAAGGGTTCGGTAGCTCGGCGGGGCTTGTGCGGCGACGTTTACTTAGTAAGCACACCACCCGGACCGCGCATCACCGACTTGAAGGTGGACACATCGGTCCGCAATAAGCAGCTCACTCTTGATGTGGCGCTCGATGGACTTGTGGCGGATGCACAGTATGTCTTTCGTGCGAGGATCGTGAAGGATGGTCGCAGCATCAAGGAGTTTATGAGCCGCGTATTCCAAGGTAGTGTGTTCAAACAGGGCCGCTTCGTGTCCACGGAGAAATGGATGCCCGACAAGCTCTGGGACATCCACACGCCGCAGAATATGTATGAGCTGGACTTGTCGCTTCTGGACGCAGGGGGCAAGGTGCTGGATGTTTTGCCTGCCGTCCGCTTCGGATTCCGCGAGTTCTGGATCGACGGCCGCGATTTCTACCTGAACGGCAGTCGCATCTTTCTCTCGGCGGTGCCGCTCGACAATGCCGAAATCAGCGCCGCGGCGGCGACCTACGAGGCCACCCGCGAGAGCCTGGAGCGTCTTAAGAGTTTTGGGATCAACTTCGTCTATACTCACAACTACGGCTGTGAGCCAGGCTCGCATCTGAGCTTTGCAGAGATCCTGAGAGCAGCGGATGACGTGGGAATGCTCGTATCCTTTTCGCAGCCGCATTTTAGCCACTATGATTGGAAGGCCCCCGATGCCAACCAGAACAACGGCTATGCCCGCCATGCAGAATTCTACGTCCGCGCCGCGCAGAACCATCCCTCGGTCGTGATGTATTCCATGAGCCACAACGCCACCGGCTACAACGAGGACATGAACCCGGACATGATCGACGGTATCCAGCACGGTCGCGATACATGGGCCTCGAGGAACGCGGCGGTCGCGTTGCGGGCCGAGGAGATTGTCAAGCGCCTGGACCCATCCCGCATCGTCTATCATCACGCTTCGGGCAACTTAGGTTCGATGCACGCAATCAACTTCTACCCGAACTTCGTCCCGATCCAGGAACTGTCGGATTGGTTCGAGCACTGGGCGACCGAGGGCGTGAAACCGGTCTTTATGTGCGAATACGGTGCGCCGTTCACCTGGGACTGGGCGATGTACCGGGGGTGGTACAAAGGCAAAAGGGAATTTGGCAGCGCGGTCGTGCCGTGGGAGTTCTGCCTTGCCGAGTGGAACGCACAGTTCTTCGGGGACCGCGCCTTTCAGATCAGCGAAATGGAGAAAAGAAACCTTCGCTGGGAGGCCAAGCAGTTCCGCGAAGCTGTTAGCCCCCGCCTGTCGGCGGGGGACCCCGGCCAATGGCCGGGGCTAAGCCCCCGCCCTTCCCAGAAGGCCGGGGGGTGGCATCGCTGGGACTATCCCCACCAGTTAGGATCGACCGACTTCCCCGAGCGCGAGCCGGTGTTTGACATGTACTACACGGACAACTGGCGCGCATTCCGCACTTGGGGGGTATCGGCGAACTCTCCCTGGGAACACCACATCCTGTTCAAGCTGCGACCGGGCATGGACAGGAACCGCAGGGAGGAGCTTAAGGTGGATTGGATGAACCTGCAGCGGCCCGGATTCAGCCCCGACTACAAGGAGGAGCGCTACGAACGGATGGACTTGGCCTACGAACGCTCGGACTGGATCCCCACAGCCGGCGCCCAGGCGTTAATCCGGAACAACCGACCACTTTTGGCCTACATCGGCGGCTTTAGCCCCCGCCCTTCGCGGAAGGGCGGGGGACCAGCTTCACCAGCAAGGACCACAACTTCGTCGCGGGTGAGACGGTCGAAAAGCAGATCATTGTGATCAACAATTCGCGAGTGCCGGTGAGCTGCGACTGCTCGTGGTCGCTGGCCCTGACCCAGCCGATAGTCGGTCAAAGCAAGGTTACTGTGGAGACCGGCCAGCAGGCGCGGATACCGATGCGCTTCGCCCTGCCGGCAGGAGTCAGGCCCGGCGAGTACAAGCTGAGCGCAAACGCTGTATTCAGCAGCGGCGAGATACAGCAAGACGAGTTCACGATCAATGTCCTTCCGCGCCTGCCGCTCCCGCGTGTCGAGGTCAAGGCCGCGATATTCGACCCCAAGGGGCAGACGACGGAGCTGCTCAAGGGTATGGGCATCCACTGCGATACTGTGGATGCAAAGGCGGACCTGGGGCCGTACGAAGTGCTGATCGTCGGCAAGGCCGCCCTGACTGTGGACGGGCCGGCGCCGGACGTTGGCCGCGTGCGCGACGGGCTCAAAGTGCTCGTGTTCGAGCAGACGCCGGACGTGCTGGAGAAGCGCTTCGGCTTCCGCGTGGCGGAGTACGGCCTGCGGAACGTCTTCCGCCGAGTGCCGGATCATCCAGCCCTGGCGGGACTTCAGACAGAGCACCTGAGGGATTGGCGCGGCCAGGCGTCGATCCTTCCGCCGCGATTGACGTACGAGCTGAACCCCAAGTTTAACTACTCGCCAACAGTAACCTGGTGCGGCATACCGGTGACCCGCGCGTGGCGCTGCGGCTGCCGGGGTAACGTTGCCTCGGTTCTAATCGAAAAGCCCACGTGTGGCGACTTTCTGCCCATCGTGGACGGCGGATTCAGCCTGCAGTATAGCCCGCTGATGGAGTACCGCCAAGGCAAGGGGATGGTGCTGTTCTGCCAGATGGACGTGACAGGGCGCACAGAGGCCGATCCTGCGGCAGAGACGCTGACCGCCAACATCCTGGAATACGTCAGCGAGTGGAAGCCGTCGCCGCGGCGGGAGGCGCTTTACATCGGCGAACCGGCGGGGAGGGCGCACCTCGAAGCGGCGGGGCTCCGGCTCAGCTCCTACGGTGGCGGTGAATTGAAGGCAGACCAGGTGTTGATTGTCGGGCCAGGCAGCAAGGGTCTCGCGGCACACAGAGGCGCCGTCGGCACATTCCTGAAGAAAGGCGGGCACCTGCTGGCCATCGGCCTGACACAGGAAGACGCAGATGCGCTGCTGGCTTTCAAGGTTTCGATGAACCAGGCCGAACACATCAACGCGTACTTTGGTATGCCGGGTGCGAACTCCCCGCTGGCGGGAGTCGGGCCGGCGGACGTGCATAACCGCGACCCGCGCACCATTCCGCTGGTGTCTGGCGGCGCCAGCACAGTCGGCGACGGCGTGCTCGCCGTCGCTTCGCGCGATAACGTGGTCTTCTGCCAACTGACACCGTGGCAGTTCGAGTACAGAAACAATTTTGGGCTTAAGAGGACGTTCCGGCGCACGAGCTTTCTGGTGACGCGGCTGCTGGGCAACCTGGGGGTCAGCGGCGAAACGCCATTGCTGACCCGCCTGTCAGCCCCGGTTGGAGGCAATGAACCCAGCCGGTGGCTGCAGGGATTCTACCTGGACGAGCCTGAAGAATGGGATGATCCCTACCGCTTCTTCCGCTGGTGACAGAAGCTTCGCAGCAGGAATGCCGTATGGTCCATTTGGATTCGACAAGGCTCACCACAAGTATGGACGAGAACGTATCACGTCAGGGGCGACAGGGCCCACTTGTGGCGATCAGCCATCCCTAATCGGGACCGGGCCTGACGACCTCGCGAGTCATGGCGGAGTAGCCGGAGCTGTCATCAACATCCTCCGCCAGCACGGCGCAGCAAAGCCCCCACGCTCATCCGCGGACTTGGTCGTGGCTTCCACCACCCTTGCTCGCAGGCACGCCTGCACTCTTGTTGCATCGGTAATACCGACGCGAATTCATCGGCTTAACAGCTCATTCTGCCGACTAATGGCTTGGTAAGACGAACAGTCGCCTACACCAAGGACAAATAGTAAGAGTGTCGTCCCAGTCGGCGCCGACGGAGAACGGAGAACGGACTGGTGTCTTCTGTCTTCTGTCCGGGCCGATCCCCACTCTTGCGGGGACAAGCTTGCCCCTGCGGAGGCAGGGGTGCGCGCACACCAGCCCTTTTAGACCGGCAGGACCGATCGGGATGTCGCACAACTATCGGCCACTTTACTCCGGCAGAACCGTGCTGCCTAGGCTGGTCGATACGCTTCCGCTTAGGACCGATTAGGATGCAAGCAGTCGCCGCGTGAATAGCAAGTGCATGTATGTACAAACGGTTCAACGCCGGCGACTGAGGCATTTTAGACGCACGGGCAGTCAAGACGGCGGTTTGGCCCCCGGACCTGTGCCGGGGGCTGAGCTTTGCCCGCAGGTGGCAGGGCTAATTGGCAGACCCGTGGATGGTACGTCTCTAACTGCTGAGTATTCTCTCGACTTTTCCTTGGTCCACTTCCATTACATACTGAATTCCGCTAACTTGTGCGGCCTCCCGTGTC
>Ga0315274_10006616_pt1 | contig 16863 bp, 14 predicted proteins | sample YL17G02_20_MG_FD_203700 | JGI IMG/M metagenome (GOLD analysis project Ga0315274, IMG submission 203700) | Sediment microbial communities from Yellowstone Lake, YNP, Wyoming, USA - YL17G02_20 | ecosystem: Environmental > Aquatic > Freshwater > Lake > Sediment | place: USA: Wyoming | collected...
ACGGAGTCTTACAGGCCCGGCGAGATGGGAAGTTGTACTGCATTAACAGGAAGGGTGAGATTCTCTTTCTCTGGCCGCCGGAGCAATAGTCGCGGGCGGTGCATGCTGCTTCATCTGAGTGAGGGAATGCAGGTTTCGGAGCCAAAAGAAAACGCTGGGAACCGGCACTAAATCGCTTGTTTGCTATGAGTCTGAAAACCCCGTCACAGCCTGGCGCGAAGCTGATCAGGGTGCTTGTGATTGCCGCGGTCGTCGTGGGCTGCGTCTTTGCCTGGAAACCACTGAAGGTTTCTTGGCATTTGAAGAAGCTGAAAACGGGGTCTTCTTCAGAAAAGGCCGAAGCGCTTGAGTTCTTGCGAACGTCCCGCAGCCCCAGGGCCTTGGGCCAGGTGCTTAACGCTCTTGACGCCACGAATAAATCCATCCGCGCCGAGGCCGCGCGGGCTCTCGGCAGCTTGGGGAACGCGAGGGCAGCCGACCGAAAGCTCCAACACTGGGAGGACGGGGAAGGCTGGGGCGACAAGAAAGCCATAGAAGCGTTGACTCGGACCTTCCTTCACGATGTGAGCGAAGTGCGGCAGAACGCTATCTCGTCACTGGGAGAACTGGGGTGTAGCGCCGTTCTGCTATGCGCTTTGGGCGACCGGGAGGGCAAGAACCGCCGTGAAGCAGCTATGGCGCTGTCTGATCTGGGTGACAAGGCGTGGCTTGAAAGCGTGAAGGGGGATTCGGACTCCGATTTCACCCGGTTGGGCGAGCAAACAGACCCACGAGCACCAGTACCCCTGAGTTACGCCGTGGCGACCTCGCCAAAGGACGCGCCGCCCGATGCGATTCGCGCGCTCGGCAGGTTTAAAGCGGAACGCATGATGGAGGTCCTTCTCTCCAGGGAGGCGATGAACGCGCTAAGTAAGTTTACTAACGCACCCGTGGTTGAAGCCCTCCTCGCAGTCGCGGGGAATACAAATGCCAACCCCCGGTCGCGAAGTGCGGCCATTATAGCGCTGGGAGAAAGGGGCGCCGCCAAGAGGGGTTTCGGGGGAATTGGCGCCCAGGCAGAACCGGGGGACACCCAAGTGCTTCCCGTTTTGCTGAACATCCTGGAAGAGGAAACCGACTCCAGCCTAACGCGCGAAGTGATTGAATCCCTGGCGCGCCTGGGTGACCCGCGAGCGGTGCCAGCGTTGGCTCAATCCCTGGAACGTGTGTCCGGGCGTTTCGGCAACGACGAAGGCATAATAGCTTTTAGCTTCAGATTGAGCCAAAGGGCAAAGGCCGTCGACGCGCTGGGAAGGATTGGTCACGTCACAGCCCTGCCAGCCCTGAGGCGGTTGTTGGGGGATCCCGAGCCGGATGTGCGCGTGGCTGCGGCCAAGGCCCTGGCGGGCCTGGGTGAAACCAAATGGCAGGCCTGCGTAACCGGGGATCAAAAGTCCGATTGGCTCGCGCTCGGAGAATCGCGGGAGCCATTGTTCCGGGATGCGCTAGTAAGGGCACTACTACAAGGGAACCGCTCGACCAGGCGTGCTGCGGCCAAGGGCCTCGGCCTCCTGGGGGACAACAGCGCGGAGGAGCCACTCTTGCAGGTTCTGACGTCCCAAGAACCCAACCTGGCCATGGTTCGCTGTGCCGCCGCGCTGGCCCTCGCTGACCTGAAGAGTTCCAAGGCCGTAGAGCCGCTGATTCGGATCCTCGGCGAGCGAACTCCAGCAGGCCAGTGTGAATTGACGAGACTGAAAGATGCTGCCCGTCTCTTGAGTCCACTGAGCAAGACTGGCATCGCTGATTTCATGCAAGAGGCGAGGATGCTCCAATTCGCCAAATGGCTCGGTACAAACCATGTTACATTCTCTTTCCCGTTCGATTATGACATTAGCCATTTTGAGGAAGACATGCAGGAGTTGAGGTTGCGCGAATTAGGCTGCGGGCCGCACCCAGGCACCTGCGAATCTCTCGTTCGCTGCGCAGCCGTCATCGCTTTTGGCTCTTTGGGCAGTGATCGTGCAGTCGCAGCGCTGCGCAAGGCCCGGGATGATGAAGACAAGTGGGTCAGCTTGGCAGCACGGCTCACCGTTTCCGATCCCGCGCAGGCTCAGTGGTCGGCTCTGGCCAAGGATCCAAACAAGGATGTCACCGGCAACACCCGGGATGCAAACGCATCTTCAACTTCGCCGCCGGAGGCAATTGACAAGGAGCGCAGCGCATTCCTCCAGTTACTTGAAGCTCACTGGGCGGCGATCGAGACGGCGAAGGCGCAGGAGCTGGCCACAGCACAAGGAGCCCTCGAGAAATGGAAACGCGAATGGGAGAAGCGTCGGCATGGACCGGATATGCGTTGGCGGCAGCTCTTGTCGCCGCCGCGCATGCCTCCGGGATGGCGACCACACATCCCCTGATTTCCGCGTACTCCGAGTGAGGGACGCGTAAAGCTGCTTGCACATGGACGCTATGTCTGATCTTGCTTCATGCACCGTATCACCACACCACTGGCAGCAGTGTTTCCTGGAGCCTTTCGCTCGTCAGTCTGGGTGGGCGCTGACCGGTCCACGAAGCTGGTGTTGCCTGCTGTGGCCCTTGCTCGCCTGGTGTCTCAGTCCGCTCCAAGCGGGCGTGCCTGAGGATCTCCGGGAGGCGAACGCCAAGTTCACCTGCGAGGGCAGGCCGATTCACCCCGGCATGGTGAAGCAGTTCGAAGGCTGGATGTCGGATTCCGGGCGACCGATTACCGTGAGTGTGGACGTGGCCGCCGGCGCTGACACCAACCAATACCGCGACCGGGAAGTCACGGTTGAATCGAATGGAACGGTCCTGTTTCATCAGGAACGGGGATACTTCTCGTACCGTCGGCTGGGAAAGATCAATGGGGACATCCAGGTGCTGGAAGTCTCCAGCAGTGGCGGAGGGTCCGGCGTGTTCAGGTCGTTGTGCTTCGTTCAGTTCCACGTGGCACAAGGTTGGTACGACGGAGACCGCTATGATCGTTTGATGATGACCGTGGTTGGTTGGCAGAACCTGGGTGATCGGGACGATGGACGCATCACGGTCCACTCAGATCGGGTTGTAGTCGGTGAATCGAAGTATCGGAAGAAGCCTTTGTTGATCAAGCTCGGGTCAACGGCCCAACCCAAAGCTGCAACCGCCAGGCAGCGCAAGTGAGTGCGCACCGCAACCGGCTGAGCGAGGTTTGCCGGTGATCCATGTCCGAACCGGCGAATGACCGGATTCCTTTGCCCACCGACGCTCCTTTCCGCGCGCAAAGTCCACGAGCCGCCGGACCGCCCGCTTCCTCTCACTTCCTCCGCGTGGATCGATCCATCAGCCACAAGACATCCTGGTTGTTCGCTGAAGGGACATTCAACTGTAGTGTTTGTCCTTTCTTAAGCGCAGGCCGGGTTCGCGGATCCCGCCATTTTCTGATCTCGGAATGACTATCGGCAAAGGACAGTCCTCCCGCCCCGTTGTGATAGCTGGCCGGATAATCGACCATCATCCATTGCTGAGGCCTGTCCGGATAACCATTCATGCTTACCACCATCTCGCCGTCATTGATGCTGTCTTCCCGTTCATCCATAAACACCCAGGTCATGGACGGCCCCGGGTCGGTCAGATCGCTCATGTTTTTGTAAATCTTGAAACCGCTGGTGAACCCCTCCACATCGGTGCTATCGAACCAGGCGTTCATGGAAACACTGCGCACCCTCGGACGAGTCACGCCACCGGCCTTCACGGTGCTGCTGTCCGCCGGGCATTTCCAGATGTCAGCGCTCCTTCCGCAATACTGCCAGAGGGGACTGTTCGTAAGGTCCCGGAGGTCCCAATTACTTCGATTGTTGCCGTCAAAATCCAGCGACCCGTGTACCCACTCCGTGGATACACCGGGGTTGTAGGACTGAGGCACCTTGTCCTGGTTGTCATCCACGTACAGCCTCCAGGCCAGCGTCATCTGACGGCCGTGGTTCAGGCATTTGATCCCTTGCGCCTTGGTTTTCGCCTTTGCCAGCGCGGGCAATAACATGCTCGCCAGAATCGCGATGATCGCGATCACGACCAACAGTTCAATCAGGGTGAAGGCACGTCGTCGGTTCGCCGACGGTCTCCGGTTCAGTGAAGCTACGATTACGGTATTCATGCTTGGATTCGTTTTCAGATGTGGACGCCTGAGCGGGCGCGGCTAGTCACATAGCGCGTTTGTGCCCGGTTCCGTTGTTCAACCACACATCGACGCGTGGCGTGTCCCAGTTGTAGGGTTTGTTCAAAATGTCGAGGTCGCCGTCGCCGTCCAGGTCGCCCAGTTTGGCTTCGTGAAAGCCCTGGCCCACAGCCAGCGCCGTCCTCCGGAAGTTCCCTTTTCCGTCGCCGTAGAAGATCCAGGCGGTAGCGGCCGGGTTGTCCGGCTCGGCTTTGTTCTCCGACCATTTGGCCATTTCGGCGCAGAAGATGTCCAGGTGCCCGTCGCCGTCGATGTCGCCGACCTGCAGCGAATGCCCGTGCACCACGTCGCGGTCCAGGAGCGCGTGGCCGACCCAGTCGCTGGACTTGAGCGGATCGCCGGGGCACTCATACCACCGGAGCGGGCCCAAGCCGTCGCCCGGGGCGATGACGATCTGCGCGGCGCGGCCAGGTTTGAACTTTGCCCCGCGGATCAGGCCGCCGACCTGCGCCACCTTCACCGGCAGGAATTTCATCCCGCCTTGGTGCTTGAACCAGATGTTGCCCGCCAACAAGTCGTCCTTGCCGTCGCCGTCCACGTCAAAGACCGACATGCCCTCGGGGTACTTGAACGCGGCGCGTCCTTCCTCGCCCGCATCACCGGAGAATATCTCGGTGATCGGCCATGAGTTTGGGTTGCGCGGATCCGGCGGGATCTCGGCGAGGAAGATCTTCTTCGCGCCCTGGTTCCAGAAGGCCAGTTGCGGCCTGCCCTTGCCCGGAAAGTCGCCAAAGGCCTGGTCGTGGTGCTGGGTGGCGATGCCGTCCTTGATCACCCGTCGTTTCCAGGGCAGCTTTGGATCATAATTCGGATACGGGTTCTCCCACCACCAGACCTGCTTGCTCTGCCAGTCCCCCCCAAAAACCAGGTCGACATCACCGTCGCCATCGATATCGCAGAACGCACCGCCCGCCTCGACCGTCAGGAAATCCGGGTCGATGACGATGCGGTCCCAGCCATTGGCGCCGCGCCGATACCACACCAGCGCCGGCGCGACCTTGCGGAAGCTGAGCACGAAATCGTTCAGGCCGTCCTTGTCGAGATCCACGATCAAGGCCCCGGTCTGTTCGGTCGAGGTCCCCGGCACAGGGAGATCCCCCTTCTTGCTCGAGAGCTGTGTCCATGTGATTTCGGCGGCGCCAGCCGCGCACGCCATTACCGCGCTGAACAGGCAAATCACGGCACCCGACGGCTTGAACCAACCAAGCGGGTATGGCCGCTTCCGGCGAGTGGGTTGCGGTAAAAGGCCCGCTGCGGCGTTCGTCGTCATACTTCGATCACAGCCAGGGCCGTGAGGTCTTGGTTGCAACCCACTTTAGCAGGGCTGGGGATTCTGAAAAGACTTTAATTGAACGGGTCCGCCTGCATGCCCATTATTATTCCGCCATGCCGCCGCAGGACAAATCCCCAATCCCAAGTCGTCTGACCTTGGTCTTTTGGCGGCGGCTGGTCCAGAAAGCGCTGGCTGTGTTGCGACCGCCGACGCCTTTCTACCTCTTCTCCACTCAACCGATCCGCGAGGCACTGGGCGAACTGAATCACGCTCTCCGCGTGGTGCCGGTGCCGGTGCGGCACTGGTTGTCGTGCAAAACGCAGCCGATGCGGCCGCTTTTACGATGGTGGCAGCGCCAGGGTTGGGGCATCGAGGTGGTGAGTGAATTCGAGTTCCGGGCGGCCTTGACTGAAGGTTTCCCGCCGGAGCGGATCCTGGTGAACGGTCCCGCCAAACACCATTGGCTGCCGCGGCAGGCCGTGCCGGGGTTGTCTGTAAACTTCGACTCCACTGCCGAAGCTCACGCGCTGTTGCCGCTGGCCAGGAATCTGGGCTGGCGCCTGGGTGTCCGCTGCTTGACGAGCGAAGAGCGCGACCCGGAAAACCCGGGGTGTCCGACCCAGTTTGGCCTGGCGCCCGGCGAGGCTGTGGCGCTGCTCAAGCAGATGAAGCGCGCGGCACTGCCTTTGACAACCGTGCACTTTCACCTCCGCACGAACGTGGCTTCTCCCGGCGTTTACGAACGCGCGATCCGCGAAGTGGCCGCCATTTGTCGAGTCGCTCGCTGCGCGCCAGCCTGCCTGGATTGCGGCGGCGGGCTGCCACCGCCTGGGGTGCGGTCGCGTGCGGGACGGCCATTCGACGCGCGCTTTGATCTGGCCGAGTGGGCGCACATGCTCACCCGGATGGTGAAAGAGTTTCCCGCGCTGCGTGAGCTCTGGCTGGAGAACGGCCGCTTCCTGCTGGCTCGATCCGGTGTGTTGATCGTCCGCGTTCTCGACGTGAAGGACCGGCGCGGGTTACGCCACCTCATCGGCGATGGCGGGCGCACGACGAATGCCTTGGTGTCGAATTGGGAAGATCATGTCCTCTTCTCGTTGCCCGGACGACGTGGTCCCACCTGCTTGACGGCCGTGTGTGGTCCGACGTGCATGGCCTTCGACCAGCTCACGCGACGGCGCCTGCCGCGCAGTCTGCGTCCGGGTGATCACCTCGTTTGGATGGACGCCGGCGCCTACCATCTCCCCTGGGAGACGCTCTTTTCGCATGGGCGAGCAACGGCCTTATGGCACGACGGCCAGCGGATCAGTGTCGTGCGACAGCGGGAGTCCTTCGAGACCTGGTGGGCCCCGTGGCAAGAGCCGCGATGACTTCCCCCCACCCGCTACCGATGAACCGGGACGGTCAGGTGTGCCCATATTCTGTTGCAGGTGCAACAGAATATGGGTACAGACGGTTCAGGGTCACAAGGCGCGCCGGGATTGGCGTCCTCGCGTCCCTGCCCGGTCGGCCGTTCAGGATGGCCACACGCTCAGCACCATCATGCCCGCCGCGAAGGCAAGCGCAAACCATAGCGCGATGCGCCGGACGAGCGCTCGCTCACCGAGCACGGCCACGATAACGAATTTGAAGATCAGGTTGGCCATGGACGCCACCAGCATGAGCTGCCAAGCCGTATGCGCCTCGATCTTTCCCTGGCTCACCATCTGGGAGGCCGAGAGCGTGATCGCGTCCAGATCGATCAGGCCCGACAACGCGGCCACGGCGAACAGGCCCTGCTCGCCGAAGTATTGTTTGGCGCCCGTGATTCCCAACAAGACCACGGCAAACAAAAGAGCAAACAGGGTGGCGGATTTCAACTCGGACGGGTTGCCGTGCTCCGGCATCGCGACGGTCTCCCGCTTGGCACTGCGCCACGCGGCGGCGGAGATCAAGATTGTGGCCGCCAGCATCACCGCCAGAGGTGGCGCAACTCGCAGGAAACTCGCCGGACTGACTACCGCGGTGATGGCCATCACCCGAGCATACAGCACCGTGGACGCCAGCATGATGACCAGCGCCGACAGGCCAGCGCTGCCCAGCACCGCCCGGCTGCGACGCGCGTAGCTCACCGTGGTCGCCGTGCTGGAGATCAGGCCGCCCACGATCCCGCCAACCACCGCGCCCACTTTGTCGCCAAAAACCTTGTAGATGAGGTAGCCCCCCAGGCTGAGCCCCACGATCAGCACCACCAACCACCAGATGCGATAGGGGTTGAGCACCCGAAGCGCGTCCGACGGGCCGTAAACCTGGTCCGGCAACACTGGCAAGATCACCAGCGAAATCACGACGAACTGCATGATCGACTTGAAGTCCTGGTCGCCAATCCGTTGGGCCAAGGCATGCAATTGCGGCTTGAGATAGAGGAGCACCGCCACCGCGCTGCCCACCACAACGGCGACCGCACGGTAGCCCACAATCAGGTACGCCCCGACACCGAACATCAGCAGCAGCGCGGTCTCCGTGGTCATGCCCGGATCGGTGTCGCCGCCTCGGAGCCGGACCTGAGTGCTGGCGAACATAAGGGCCGCCAGCGCCAGAAAGCCGCCAACGATGATCCAGCCGCCGAACTCGGCCGCCAGCAGCGCAGACAGCACGCCCAACATCGTCACCAGCGGGAACGTGCGAAATCCAGCCAGGGCCGAGGCCGCGCGCTCCCGCTGCAGCCCGACCAGCAAACCCAACCCGAGCGCAATGGCGAAGTCCTGGAATACCCTGCTCTGCTCCATGTTCAACCGAGGGGCCTCTCTCCCACAACCGGCCCCGCCCTCATCAGAGGGAGATGCGGCACCTCAACCACGGGTGTGGTCTGAAAATGCCCAAGCTCTGGGACGGAGCAAGGAGCGGGCCGGTGCATATCGAAGCCCATTGTACCCGAATCAGGATCTCGCTTCAACCTTTCTGAGGCATCGCACCGCGTCAGCGGAAAGCAACAAAGCCGCCGCAAACGAACTCCGAACGACACCTGGAACGGCGATCAGGGGGAGCGGTTTGGTATAGACCCCCTATCGCCCACCCCCCATAGTTCTCCGATTGTACTCCGCGTTCGTCTCAGCAGTCTGCTTTTCGAACCACCGGTGAACCCCCGGCCACGAAAGGACCGCGATGAAAATCACGGCCCCGAGCGCGAGCATCCAGAGCCCAAAGACGAGTTCCGGCCGCTTCGATCGGTTGGCGACATTGCACAGGCCACCGCCCTGCACCAAGCGGTGCGCATAGCGCTGAATGCGCGGGATCCGCTGACCGCAACTCGGGCACACAATGTAAAGATGGTGATTGCACCGTTCGCACCTGTGCCCGTCGGACGGATTCAGGTGTCCGCACTTCGCGCATTCGATGGTTTCCATTGGGCAATCCACGCTAGCCGGGGGCCGAGTTCCACGCAAACAACAACAGCCGACGGGGATCGGTCAGTGAGGGCGGGGAGTTCGCAGCCCTGGCGCCGGGGCGCGACCTTCAGGTCGGTTCACCGTCCGAAGTCCGACGGCGCTCGCACCAATCCGGACGCGCCTCTTTATGGGTGGGGTGAAGCGGCATAAATGCCGCGCTCCGGGCAGGGAGTGGTCGCGAACCGCATGAGAAACCCGTTGGGTTGGGGACCCCGATCGCTACTTCAGCGCTGGTCGGATGACGATATTTCGGTAGTTGATGCCGGTGTGATCGCCCTGGAGATAGAGTGGGCCGGGGCGGGATTCATCGGACCAGAGCGCGCCTCCGGTGCAGCCGAGGAGCGGTTGGTTATCGATGATCTTTCTGCCGTTCAAGATGACGGTTACATGCCGGTTCACCAGTGTGATATCGAAGGTCTGCCATTCACCGGCGGGCTTTTCCACACTGGCTGTCGGCGTGATGCGGCTGTAAACGCCGCCCATGTTATGGGAGTCGAGCGGTCGGCCAAAGGTATCGCCCACCTGGACTTCGTAGATGCCGCGCAGGTAGATGCCGCTATTGCCCTTGGGCGGGATCCGGGTTTCGAGGGTCAGATTGAAGTCCTCGAACTCGTGTTCGGTGCGCAGGTTGCCGTAGGACTTGTGGGGTTTGCCTTCCTCTTGCTCAGGCCGGTTGATCAGCACACCGTCCTGCGCGCTCCAGCCGTTGACTTGACCGGGGCTGGTCAGTTTCCAGCCGTCCAGGTTCCGCCCGTTGAACAGCTTGATGGGCTCGCCGAATTTGACTTTTGACAAATCGGGCGCAAGCGGCAACGGCGGGATGCGTCTGCCGGTGAACTCGGCCTGGTCCAGTCCCTCGCCGTTCTCCCGCCCCTGGATGGTCTGGAGCGACAGTTCGTCGCCATTCACCCGCGCGGTGATCAGCTCGGTGAATTGCTGGGTGCGCCCGGCCTTGCCGTTGGCATCCTTGCGCCGGACCTCGTGAACGCGCGTCACATAGAGCGTGTTGTCATTGAAGAAGACGCTCGATACCGGGACCACGCTGCCGCCGCCCCACAGGATGCTCGCGTCGTAGTAACCCTTTTCCTTGGTGACGCCCAGCCAACCAGCGCCGCCGCCGGGTATGGTAAGCGCCCAGCGGCCGAGGAACGGGTTGCTGTCTTGCGCCGCAAACGCGGGACCGAAGGTCAGCGCCAGGGCAAAGACCAAGCTGATTCTACGAATCGAGGTGATCGTTTTCATATTGGACCTCCTTATCCATCCTGGGGACACGCGGCTCAAGCAAAAACCACGAATTGACCGGGGCGCCCGACGCCATTCCGTTCCTTGAATTGTCCCCCGTGGGAAGGGGGAGTTCCTCGGGGTGACGGAGTTCGTGCTTCCACTTCCGGGGGGAGATTGTAGTGGCTGATTCCCTCTGCTCTGTGTTTTCGTGGTGTGCATACAAGCGCGCCAACCTGAAGGCAGCCATGAACTCGCACCAACCGGATGTCAGTGTGGTCACACCTCTGGGTCCCGCGATCCAGCGGGCGAAGGAGATCCTCTTCAACCCCTTTGATTTGAGCAAGTGGCTGGCGATCGGCTTTTGCGCCTGGCTCGCCTTCCTCGGTCGAGGTGGCGGCGGCGGCGGATTCAATGCTCACCTGCCCCCGCGGGGGAGGGACTTCCGGGAGATCTTCGACGAGGCAAGAGAGTACGTGCTGGCCAACCTGAGCTGGATCGTGCCCCTGGTCGTGGGCCTCGTCCTGGTGGGGGTCGTGTTGTGGCTGGTCTTCACCTGGCTCAGCAGTCGGGGACAATTCATGTTCCTGCATTGCGTCGCCGCTAACAAGGCCGAGGTCAGTGTTCCCTGGACGAAGTACTCCGACCACGGCAACAGCCTTTTCCTGTTCCGGATTGTGCTCGGCCTTGTTTCGATTGCGGCGGTCGCCCCTTTCCTCCTCGCGAGCGGTTTCGTTATTGTGGGGATGGTGTCGCGCCGTGGCCTGCTGATCGCACCCATTATGGGACTTATCGCACTTGTTCTGGGTCTGATTGTGGTCGCGATCTTTTTCGCGCTCGTCTGCAAGTTCACGTTCGACTTCGTGGTGCCAGTCATGTCGCTACGGACGAGCAGTTGCCTGGCGGGTTGGCGAGAGGTCCTGTCGCTGGTCCTGGCCAACGGGCTTTCGTTCGCCCTGTATGTGCTTTTCCAGGTCGTCCTGAAAATGGCGATTGGCGTGGGGGTGTTCGCGGTTATTCTGCTGACCTGCTGTTGCGCGGGTTGCTTCCTGGTCATCCCGTACGTGGGCACCGTGCTGCTGTTGCCTGTGCTGGTCTTCGAGCGTTCCTACTCGCTCTATTACCTGAGGCAGTTTGGCGCCCGGTTCGATGTGTTCGCGGCGCCACCTGAGGCCATCCGCCTTGCGTGAACGCGCCCCCACCAGAACCGCCGGGGAGATAGAACTCGACGAGTATATGAAGGCGCAGGCTAGAAGCTCATCCCGATCTTTGCGCCCAAATCCAGGATGTGCTGGCGCGCCCGGTCATATTCCTCCGCGTTGGGCAGGTGCTCGATCATCAGCGGCGCACAGTGCGGCAAGGCGCTTAAACGTCGCAGGTACGTGGTGTAGTCCATTGCGCCGGCCCCGGGCCGGACCTCGCGGAAGTGGACGTTCATCTCGACGTCCCAGGTCAGGTCCTTCGCATGGCAACTGACGATCCACTTGCCCAGTTTGTCGAAGCACTCGTTGAGCAGGTCCGTGTTCCGGTAAAACCGCTGCGGCGAATTGACGGCGTTGCATGGGTCCAGGTGGACGGCAAAGGCCTTGCGATCCACCGCCTTCATCAGCTTCAGGTAACTGTCGGGCCCGTCCGGGATCGCCCAGCCCATCATCTCGTAGGAGAACCTGGCGCGCTTTGGTTTCACCGCGTCAATGATATGGCGGGCATTGGCCACCGCGGCATCGAAGAACTTGGGCGAGAAGTTGTCCGGGTGCGGTCCATACCATTCTTTGGTGCTGTACGAGCCGGCGATATCGACGCAGGTCAGCGCCCCGACGGCGTCAGCCAGCGCCAGGCCCTCCGTGACGACCTTGAGGTTACTGGCACGCTTCTCGGCGTCGGCGTCGAGCAGGTTGACCCAACGCCCGACCTCGGCAATGACCACGTCGTGCCTGGCAAAGGCCGCCTCGACGGCGCGGATGCGGGCCGAGTCTTTCAGGTTGAGCGCGGGGCAGTATGCGGCGCGGTAGCCCAGTTTGCGATGGGCCAGCGCGAGCTCTTCGGGGTCGTTAGTATTGACGAAGATGGGTCCGCCGAGGCGAAGCGCGCCGCTGCGACCGGGCGCTTTGGCGGCTTGGGCGGAGAGGGCCGCCAGCGAAGGCGCCATGCCGCTGGCGAGGGCCAGGCGCGTGGATTGTTGAAGGAAATTGCGACGGGTGAGTGTCTGTGGGTTCATGGTTGCAGGCATCCAAGTGAGCGTTGATTTCGGCTTGAGCCTGGAAAGGCGTTATGACGTTCCGGCTGCCATCCTGATCATGAACACAAGGCGGTTGAGGCGCAACAGTACGTTTTTTGGGGCCGCGCACGCCCTCCCTTGGTAAAGGGCGTTCCCAATTCGCTACCGATTGCGACCCGCGACGCTCGGAGGAGGTTGAATTGCGCCGCGCATCTTCCAGCCGACCTGCGGCGCCGTTCAGGCTAAAGCATTGGCGGAGGGCATCCGATACCATTCCTAGAGCTTCGTTCTCTGATCGGCGCGCGCGGTTCGCGCATAATCCTCGATTGCACCTACCCGCAATCACCGAACCCCGCGCCGATCATTTTCCCCCTGCACCTCGTTCTCTGGTCTCCGCCCTTGAGGGCGCCCACTCGAATACTGCACAAGAAGCGCGCTCTAACCGCGTGAATACAGGGCTTTTTGTGGATTTTGGCCCTCGGATACCTGGTAGGGAACGATGAGCATGGACAAGAGGTTCTCGTTGAGGTGATCTACTCTGTCGGGGGGTTGACGAATGACGAAGTGCGCCGAGGCACGACCGACCTGAAAACAGCACTCCGCCGTTACGCCCGCGCCTTTTGCCGTGCGCTGGCTCAGGAGAAACCCCCTTCGGCCTTCGTGCGTGTTACCTTGGATTTTGTGTAACGGAGTGATGACCGCACTCCTCGCACTTCTGCGCGTCCTGCGCATTGAGGCGCCCGCACTTCGCGCATTGGACCGTCTGAGCGGTTTCCATAGACCTGGGTGCGAACTATGCGCTTTCGGGCTGCTGTTACAAGCCGTTCATCCTCCGCGTCGTGCGTACCCTAAAGAACCGTTTCAGTGTTTTTAGGGTTGAACGCCCCAACAGTTCCTCGATGTTCCGACTGCCGGCGTTGTAGGACTCGATCAATTCCTCAACCGTCTCCATGAAATCGGCGCGAGTCTTGTTCAGCCGAATCACTTTTTCGAGCTGGGCGCGGATGGCGGCCTTGAGGACTTCCAGGCCGGTGTTCTTGTGCTTCGACTCTTTGAATCGGATGCGCAGCGCCTCGAAATCAATCTTCGACAGGTCCATCACAGGCGCGGGCTTGGCGGGCATGTCAACGCCTCCAACGACACCCGGCGCGGCTCGTCCTCGCGCTCGATGCGCTTCCACTCGAAGAACCGCTCCCAATCGGCGGTGAGCGAGCCGACGCGGCTGTCCGTGCCGTTGGAGGCGATGAGCAGCGCATTGAACCAGAATAGCGCCGGGATTTGCTGCTTGTAGTGCGTCAGGTTCTCGTCGAACGCCGCGCGTGCGGGCACGCCCGGCTTCTTCAGCTCGATGACCACCAGCGGCAGGCCGTTGACGAAGCCGACCAAATCCAGCCGGCAGGTGTAGAGCGCGCCGGTGACGCTGAACTGGCTGACCAGCAGGAAATCATTGTTCGCCGGATTCTCCCAATCAATCACCCGCAACCGCTCCGTCTTTTGCCCGCCGCGTTCGCGGTCCGGCACGGACAGCTTGATGCCTTCCTTGAGCAGGAGATACACCTCGCGGTTCGCCGCCTCCAGGCTCATGGCCGAACGGTCGCGGGTCAATTCATCCACAGCGGCGGTAATGGCATCGGGCGGGAGGGCAGGATTCAACTTCGCCAAGGCCGCGCGCAACTGGGGAACAAGCACCACTTCGCCTTTGGTTTCCCGCCCAAGCAACCCCGCGTCACGCGGTTCACCTGCCGCGCCCGCCGTGGGTGGCGGCCCGGCCACCTGCCAACCAAGCTCTGCGAACAGCCCGATGGCGGGCTGTTCGACAAGCTGGTCTTCGGTGTAGGCGTGAGCGGGCATTCGTCAGTCACGCTGCTATGCCCAGAACGGCACATACTCGGCAAACTTCTTGGACTTATTCTCCGGGTCGGCGGGCTTTACCAGACCCTTGTCAATGGCATCCTGAATCAGCACCGACACCATCGAGCGCTGCTTCTCCGGCATCTTGAGCCGCTCACGCAGTGTCGTGTTCGTCATCGCGCTGTCGGAGTAATACTTCAGGACGGCGTGCTGGTAGCAAGCCTCCAACCGCTCCTTGGCCGACATCTTGGCGAACGTCCGCGGCGAATACAGCGTGACTTTGAAATGATTCGGGCCGGCCACGAACTCAATTGGCGGCAAGCCATAAAGCTCGATCTGCAAACCGGCTTTCAGAAGCCCCGAGCCGCGTTCCTCGCAAATCTTGAAGCGCCGGAAAGCCCGCGCCAGTTGCTCGTTCCGGGACTCGGGCTGCGTGCCGATTAGCCGGTCCAGCCGCTTGGAAGGCAGCAACCCACCGGGATTCGAGACCTCAATCCGGTCGTCGTAGATTTCAATCAATGGGCCAGCGCCGGTGATGGAGAAATCCTGGTGAATGAGCGCGTTGGCGATGATTTCACGCAAGGCAATCTCCGGGTAAACCGTCCGCTTCTTCCGCAATGCCTGCTCGATGACCTCGCTTTGCGGCAGCAGTGACATCACGAACTGCATCAGCCCTTGGAAACTGATGGCGTAGCCTTTCGTGCCTTCCTGCTCCTGCTGGGTCTTCGCCTTGTTCAGTCCGTCATAGACCACCACGCGCACCGCCTTGCGGCTCAGGTCCGGGAAATCCGCGAGCCGCCGCGCAGCCGCGATTGCGCCGAGGTTCGTGACGTATCCGCCACCGGCCGGTTCACGGACAATAAACCGTTCGCCGGCCATCCACGCCAGCGTCTCTTCGTGCGTCGTCGTGGCGGGCCGCTCCAGCATCTTGAAAATCGGCTCGACGTTCAGCTTCGCAGGGAACTCCGTGGCCGGCAGCAGCACCGACGCGTGCAGTTCTTCCCAGCGCGGCGTCCGGCTGTTCAGCATTAGCGTCCCAATTTCCTGCCGGGAAGCCCGGCGCGTCGTGCCGCCCGAGCGGATGAAGGCATCCTCCAGCCCCTTGCCGCGCAGATGCACCGGCTTCACTGCGGACTCCGGCACGTGAACGAACAGCAACCGGACCGACTCGTAACCCTCCACCGCGTGGTCGAGCGCCACAGGCGGCTCAAGCCCGGCCCGCCCGAGATTGGCCAGTTGATTCACCGTGGTCTCGACCGTCTTCTCGTCCACTCCGGCTGGCGTCCCGGCGGAATCCACCCCATACACCAGGTAGCCGCCGCCCGGCTGGTTCGCGAAGGCGGACAAATGCTCCGTCAGCCGCTTCTTGTCCGGCGACAGCGCCGCCTTCCAATCCAGTTCGTTTAACTCGTGTTTCGGCGGCTCAAGGCTCGCCTGCAGCAACTCGAACGCTTTGGTCATCCAGGCTTTCATGCGGACGTTTTCTACTCAAATAAGAACTCGTTGGAAATCCGATACTTACACCGACACGCCGGTGGCCGCTCAAATAAGATTCCGGGCCGGGCAAGCAAGGCGGTTTCAGTAAAAGCGGCCATTTCACCGCCGGTTGAAACCGGACAGATTCCTGAAATGGCGGCAGCGGGGTTCATGCGACTTGGGTTCCCGGCAAACTCCGGCTTGAACGCTTCCATCTTCAAATCCAGCACCACGAAACAACGCAGCTTCAGATGATAGAACAGCAAGTCCAGGTAGTAATCCTCGCCGCCGACTTCCACATGCACCTGCCGCCCAACGAACGCGAAGCCCACGCCCAGCTCCACGAGGAGTTTCTGGATGTGCTCCGTCAATCCCTGCTCCAACTCCCGCTCGCGTGCTTCGGCGGAGAGCGTGAGAAAATCGAACGTGTAAGAATCTTTCAAAACCTGCTGCGCCAGGTCTGACTGCGGCGGCGGCAGCGTCCGCGCGAAATTGGTCAACGCCTTGCCCATCCGCCGGTGCGCCTGCGTCTCGATTTGCACCGTCAGCACCGCGCGATTCCAGCCGTGACGGAGCGCGGCTTGTGCATACCAGAGCCGCTCCACCGGCTTCTTGAGTTTGGTCAGCAGCACGAGATTGTGCCCCCAAGGCAGCGACGCCATTGGTTCGGGCGGCGACGCCGGAAATTGTGCAACTGGCTGCTGCAAAACTGCCCCCGACGATTCTCTCACGCCTGCGGGAGATTTGTCTCCGGCAGAGGGTTGGAGGTTTTGGGCAGCTTCGGGCAATAGTCTAACAAGCTGTAAGACAATTGGCCTTTCCGACCACGCCGCCGCAAACGCCCGCATGAAAAGCAGGTTCGGCCGCGAAAACCCCGTCATCTCCGGGAACTCCGCCCGCAAATCCGCCGCCAGCCTCGCCACCACCTTTGCACCCCAGGCCTCCGCCCGCTGGCGCTGGAGAATCACGCGCCCGATGTCCCAATACAACGCGATCAGCTCCCGGTTCACCGACAGCGCCGCCTTCACCTGCGCCGCGCGCACGCGCGCCTTCAACTCGGCGAACAACCCGATGGCGGGCTGCTCGACAAGCTGGTCTTCGGTGTAGGCGTGGGACATGGAAATGATTGGCAATCGTTGCGCCGTATGCTTTTATTCTGCGCGGAGACTCGGCTGCGAGCAACCTT
>Ga0315274_10006617_pt1 | contig 16862 bp, 13 predicted proteins | sample YL17G02_20_MG_FD_203700 | JGI IMG/M metagenome (GOLD analysis project Ga0315274, IMG submission 203700) | Sediment microbial communities from Yellowstone Lake, YNP, Wyoming, USA - YL17G02_20 | ecosystem: Environmental > Aquatic > Freshwater > Lake > Sediment | place: USA: Wyoming | collected...
TGGTTCAACTGCCAGGGTCATCCGCTCCTGAGCCTCGGACAGTAGTATTTCCCATGGGGCCAGCCCTGGGTACTTGAGGGGTGCACGGTCGAGCCAGACCTCACATCCTCCACTAGTCTGTGCCATCTCACCCACTGAGGAGGAGAGCCCTCCCGCGCCGTTGTCCGTTATCGCGGTGTATAGGCCCTGGTCTCTGGCTTCGAGGAGCAGGTCTCCCATTTTCTTCTGGGTGATGGGGTCACCTATCTGAACGGCCTGTGTTGGGCTACCTTTGTGGAGCTCTTCCGAAGAAAATGTGGCACCATGGATGCCGTCCTTTCCAATTCGCCCCCCTACCATCACTATGTATTCGCCAGGCACTATCCTCTTTGACTCAGAGGTTTCCCCATCGATCAGTCGGGGCATAGTCCCTATTGTACCACAGTAGACGAGAGGTTTTCCTCCTTCTTCGCCGTATCGTGGGTGGAAGATCTCTCTGCCTCGGGCGAGAGGAATGCCACTCTGGTTGCCTCCATCTATGACACCTTTGTGGACGCCGTCACGTATCCTCCTAGGGTGCAGCATTCTGGGAGGCATATCGCCCTTGTAGAAAGGGTCGCCTAAGCAGTAGGTGAACACGTTGAACATGAGTTTGGCGCCCTTGCCAGTGCCCATGGGGTCGCGGTTAACGCCCACTATGCCGGTGAGGGCTCCTCCGTATGGCTCTAGAGCGCTTGGACTATTGTGGGTCTCCACCTTCACTACGACGTTGAGATGATCGTTAAAGGCAACCACTCCTGCGTTGTCACTGAAGACGGACACTAGCCAGTCTTCACTGATCTTCGCCTTTTCGGTGGCCGCCCTAATATATGTCCTGAATAGGCTGTTTACATTCTCGGATTCACCGGTTTCCATGTCCTTGTATAGAATCCGCGCATTGAAGATCTTGTGTTTGCAGTGCTCGCTCCACGTCTGAGCAAGCATCTCGAGTTCCACGTCTGTGGGGCATGGTCCAAGACCTCTTTGGGACCGTGATGAGGTTACCTCAGGGCGCCTGTAGTAATCTCTAATAGTTTTCATCTCGTCTAGGCTGAGGGCTAGGACGCCTTCCCTGCTAATCCTGACGAGCTCCTCATCGCTGACTTCAAGGCTGATTTCACCTACACCGGTTTCCTGTTCACCTGACACAATGGGGAGTGGTATCTGGATGACATTGGCCCGTACCTCCTCTGCCGACAAGACTATTATGCTTTCTATGAGCTCGTTTGCCAGGAGCTCCCTAGCGATCCGCCAAGCATCGCCTCGCGACAGACCGCCCTTCAAGAGGAACTGGGTCGATGTAAAGAGACCCTCCTCCGGGTCCAGTCTTCGTTCTATGATGTCTATCACCGCCAATCTAGCGGTTCGCGCCACGTTATCTGTGACGCCTGGCTTGTAGCCGACCTCGACGAGCCAGTTAAAGTCGTCCCCCCCGCTGGCAAAGGATCTCTGCGTTACCGGGTCCACCAATAGCCTCTTCTCGACAGTCTCCAGTTCCTGCGGCGTTAGCTTCGCGTTTAGGGTATAGACGCGTCTAGTCTGGACCTCGGTCAGGGGTATCCCAAGGAAGTCGCGTATCGCCTTCCTCTTGGCTTCTCCCAGTACATCAAGGATTCCAAGCTTAGAGCCGACTGTTATGCGAGTGATCATGGTTCACTGACTCGTTAGCTTGTTTTTGCTGTGGCGAAAATATCTGGCGCGTGGAGACTTAAGTGTGTCTCACTTTGAGCAGCATGACATCCTTCAGCTTAAGTCAGACCCTTTTAGGCGGGATGTAGTCGCCTTTGAACCGGATCCATTGGTTTAAGTAAGCAGTCGGGGAGAGGAGAAGCTGTAATGGGGATTGCCTGACATGGGAAAGATGTATTTCGACGAGTGCGAGATGGTAATGAGGGAGCCGGCTCCTCCCAAGATGCCTAGGACCGCGGTCATACCCGTTGTGAGGAATCCTGACTCTGGTTTGCTGAATGCTGCTCCCTACAGTGCAGGCGTCTTGAGTATTGACCCTTATCATATGATATTCGGGGTGAAAAGCTGGGACTCAAAGTCCACGTACAAGGACGCCGAGGAGTTCACCATTGCGGTCCCAAGCAGGGACCAGATTGATCAAATGTGGGTCATGGCATGCGCTGTGCCTGAGGGCATAAACGCTATCGACCTCGCCGGATGGACCGAGCTACCGTCCAAATCTATTGGCACCCCTGGAATTCGGGAGTGCCCTCTGAACATCGAGTGTAGGAAAGCACATTTCATCCAGCTGAAGCAGCCGATGAGGGCAATCATCGTGGGAGAAGCGATCGGCGTGAGCATTGACAAGGAGCTACTTGACATGACCCGGTCGGAGGTTCTCCGAAAATACCCCATGCACGAGGCTACCAACAACGCTTACACAGGCATCTACGGGCCGAGCGTCTTCAGCGGAGAGTTGACACCTCACGCCGAGGCAGCACGTAAGCAGGATGAGGCCTGTATGACCTCGGCTGAGAAGGTCTTCGTGGATGGTGGTAGCCTCTTCAAGCCAGCGAACGAATCGGTAGCAATGAACGCGATATTCCCAAGACCCTCATACGTAGTGGTATCCCTGGACGAGGGCGGAGGCGTGGACGCTCTCCCCGTGTCGGGAGGGCTCCTGATGTCGGCTAGGCCCTCAATCCAGTTGGCACTACCGAAGGACAGCGCCTGCTACGAGAACGTGAGGAGGAGAGAGGAGTTCGTCGTGTCCATCCCCACGCGCTCGCACATCAATGGCTTCGAGTCTTTAGAGAAAGGGCATGGCATGGAGGAGTCGCAGCTGACGCTGCTTAAGCCGAATAGGGACATGGTGACACCCGGCATAGCTCAGCATCCGGTGAACATCGACTGTAGAACTTTTGTGCTTGAGCAGGTCGAAGGGTCGGATTATGCGCTCCTAGTGGGCAAGAAGGTAGGCATGACCATTGACGAGGAGGCTCTTAGCATGCCTGTGATGCAGCTTTACAGCCAGTATCTCTACTCAGTCTTTGACCGTGGCATGAAGCGGAAGTGGGGCTTCCAGGACGTGAACAACCTGTCGGTTCGCCCACTCCCCAGTTGGGGCAGCAGGTACCATGGCGGCTGGTGGACAGGCCCGGAGCAGTATCAGGCCGGCATGCACTTCTGGCTGATCGAGCTGGTGCAGGCAGGGTACATCTCGGAGGAAGAGTTCTTCAAAATGCGCAGGTGGCTGGGCTGGTGGAGGAGGGAAGGCTACCCCGCGCCGGAGCCACTGAGGAGCATACTGAAGGAGAGATTAACCACTGTGCTGAAGATGATGCTCTGGGCTCACAGGGACTATGACAAGTGGCATGAGGTCCATGACTACTTGGCCAGGTTCCCCTACGAGGGGCCCTGGAAGTCTCCATAGCACGAATGTCCTAGTGGTAGTGGATGGAGGATTGAAGGGTATGTCTACGTGTTTCTGGCACGGTGGTACTCTCGTAGGGTCGTCTTTGGGAGGTCCCGTGCGTCCTTGAGGAAGTAGGCCTGGCCTTTCCCGAGGCGTGAGAGGCCGGTGCAAAAGTCTCTGTCGACGTGTTCGTCTCTCTCGACACAGATTGTGGAGATTGTTATTCCGTTGTCTACAAGGCGTCTGGCCTGCCCATAGGCGGCCTTGATGCTCATTCCCCTGAAGTAGCCGCCGTAATAATACCTGTAGGGCTGATACTGGTAAGAGTGGAAGAGCTCGGTGCACGATGTGGGCACCCCGTCCGTGATGAGGATGACGTGTTTCTGACCCATCTGACTTCGTTGAAGTGTACTCGAGGCCAGTCTCAGAGCGTCTTCGACGTTCGTCGAGTTAAGAGGTTTGAGGTCAGCTATGCGTCGAATAAAAGCTTGGTTGACTCCGCCAGAAGGGTCCACGACGTCGCTTGCATAGTCGGAGAAGGATAAGACGCCGACCCTGTCCCCCCGCCGCGTTGCGGCTAGTGCCAGGCCTACCGCGGCCTTCTTGGCATAAAGGAGCTTACCATGAGGGGCCATGGATCTGCTCGAATCTATTGCAAGAATGACATCGAGGCTTCTAGTCGGGAGCCTAAGATCAGTCCTCAAGTCTTTGATCTCGGGTTCGTAGCGTCGATTCTTGACGAGCTGCCTTACCGTTGCTCCGAAGGAGAGGTCTCTGAACCTGTCGCTTCTCCTATATGGTCTGAGGCCTATGATTTCCCCGTCGCCACCCGCGCCTCTGACTGACTCATGTTCTCCCCAGTGCGCGGATTGGTCGACCTCTGGTAGGATATCCTCGAATATGAGTTCATATGCTTTCGTGGTCAGGGTGGGGCTTTGACCGTTCTCAAAGTATTTCTCGCGCTTTAGAATCTTGAGTAGGGTGGACAACTCTTCGGAGTTATCGAATCTTGTCTCCCAGGAGTTTTTTGGGGTGCTCGATGTCATGGGGCTGAGCTTCTTGAGTGCCTCAGATAGAGTCGGGAACTGATCACCGTAGAAGTGTATCAGCGCCTCGATCGAGGAGGCTAGCCTGCCCGAGTGCAGCAGGTCCAGCATGACCTGGAGTTCGCCGAGCAGTTTGGATAGCTGCTCCCGTGAGAGGCTTTCCCCGACTTCGCCTGAGCTATCGTCAACCAAATCGTGATAGTCTTCTCCCAGTATCCTGTGGGCAGCTTCCTCGCCGACGAGGTTAGCTGCGCCTTTGGTGAATCTGTAGCGCTCCTCCTCATCTGGTTGACTGGTCCTTCTCGAATCTTTCTTGAGGAGATTGAAGTCTTCGAGGTTCTCAAGAAGGTCCGAGACGGCTCTGCTGGGTGAGAAGACGCCGTTCTTCATGGCCTGTCTGGTGCTGTTCATGAGTGCCCTAGAAAGATTAGGGAGGCTGCGTTTGCCCTCTTTATATCTCTCCCTAAGTAGGGCGGACAAGTCTTTCTTGTAGACTCCGGACCTGGCCTGTCTCTTGATTTCTGGGCCATGTTTGTAGGAGACAGACAGAGCCATTAAGTCCTCTATCAAACCTCTGATCGCAGCTGAGTCGTCCTCTTCCTGGGGCTTGAGCATGATTCCTTCCTCCACCTTCTTGTCGAACAGGATTCGGTCGAGTACATTCCTGAGGACCTCATCGGGGTCCCTCCACCCCCTGACATTGAGCCGACTTCCAAAGGTGGAAAAGGCTGCCTCATAGACTGAGGCCACGGTAACGGTGCCGTCGAGGAGACGGAACGCCTCACATACCTCTATGAAGGAGAGCGTCGCCCTGACACTTACCCCGCCACTGACGCTCTCATGTTGGCGAAGTGCACCTGCGACTTTGGCTGCTATCTGTCTGATCTGAGAGTCGGAGAATGTTCTAGACGTTTGTTGTTTCTCCGCCTTGCCATCCATCTTAGCTCGTACCCAGGGCGTAATCGATTATCTCCCTAAAGTAGCGTGCCGGTGTGTCGTAGTAAGTGCTGTCCGGGGACATGAGCACTCTTCCCTGTAAGGCCACTTCAGCTGCGTCCCTGATGTCATCCACGGTCGCCGTCTTATCGCCTCTCAGGAGCGCATAGCTCTGGGCTATCTCATACATGGCGAGGGTTGCCCTGACACTGGCGGGCTGGTTCACCGCCTTATCAGTCCTAGTCCTCTGCGTTATGTCGACCATCTTCCTCCCGAGCTCACTCGGAACCTCAGCGCCGAGGCGTCTCCCGTAGACATCTACGATTCGTAGCTCCTCTTCGATGGAAGGATAGGTTATCTTAACCTTCTCAAGCCTATCTCTAAGAGCCTCGCTTATCCTGTAGACTCCAGCGTGTTCCTCAGGATTCATGGTTGTAATGAAGACAGTATCTATTCCAAACTCGATCTCGAGGCCGCCTATTGTCATGACCTGTTCTTGGAGCATTTGGAGGAGGGTATTCTGGAGCCTCTCCGGGATACGGTTGATCTCGTCGATGAAGAGGATCTTCCTGTTTGCCCTGACTATCTTCCCTGGCTTGAAGGCACGTGAGTCGAAGGGGCCGTACCGGAAGGCCGACACTGGGTCTATGTCTCCGACTAGGTCCTCTGCTGTGAGTTCTGGTGAGCCCTGGACCCTGACGAAGCGTTCCTGTCCAGGCACCTCAATGACCCTGCGCTTCCTTCGGATGTTGAGGGCCTTCGGCGTTGAGCATTGCGGGCATACAGGGCGCTCGGGGTAGCAGTTGAAGTCACAGTCCACGGCCAACATGGGAGGTAGGGCTTTTGCGAGCTCTCGCCCTATCAGCGTCTTTCCGCTGCCGGGCGGGCCTTCAAGCAATAAATGTTTACCTGCAACGAGGATCGCAAGGATTCTCCTCTTGACCCTTTCATCCCCGATCCAGGCCCTAAGGACATCATTGCCCCTCTGGAGAATCTGATCACGCAGCTCTTCGCTGGTGGGCTTCATCGGTTGACCTCTAACATCCTGCCTCGTGGGGGAGATAAGGCTTCCTAGGCTGCACAGGACAGCGACTTGCCCAGCAAGGTGACGAAATCGCACCAATGCCTTGGGGCTCAGATGGATCGTCTATAGAAGAATAGACCGTTGTGTACTCGAAAAGTCCGAACCGTCATCAAACGGGAATCAACGATATGGAAAATGGAATCTAAGAATAGAATGGGACTGCGACTAAGAACAATCTAAGTATATGCTCATGAAAACACAACCTTTGGTGTCTTCAAGATAAAGAAAGAAAGGCTGGTCTCGCTAGCCCTTAGTTTCCCCTGGTCTCAGGATGGAGATGTGGCTCATTGGGCTGTCGTCGGTGGCCCCATGCCAGTGTCTCTCTCCCGCGGGTATGTAGGCGACAACGCCCTCTGTGAGTGTGAACTGTTCCTTCTCGTTTGCGAGTGTCCCTTTGCCGCTGAGTACCCAGAGGCATTGATCGCTCGTGTGGGAGTGCATAGTGTTCCTGATGCCTTTGGGGAAGCTCACTATCGACACGGATAGGTCTTTGGACTCCGGTCCTACGAACGGCTTCGTCCACACTGTGCCGGTGAAGATTCCTCCTGACCTAGGGACCTCTTTAACCTCTGAGATTTTCATGATCTTCACATGTATCCCTCTTCTGCTACGTTCTAACCCGTGGTTATAAGACCTTCTAAGGACTCAGAAACAGTGATGCGGTTTCTCAGGAGGCGTCTTCTCAGGAGGGACTATGGGTCGGTAGTCATTATGCGGCTAGGATCAACGTCCAGGTGCCAGAGACCTCTGTTGGGATACATAGGGTCGTAGCCAAGAACCCATTCAGCCGGAGCGAGGTTTCGTCCGCACATTGGGCAATATCTCCACCGTTGTTCTAAGGGTTCGCCGCACAGGCATTTCTTCTCGGCTCTTTCCTCAGCCATATTCACAACGTCAGAGAAACCTTCTAATAAATAGCCTAGATCGCTTTCGGTAATGAGAGAGGCGCGCACATAATCGTGGACGGTTTAGCCACAGCGAAGTCGATGACCTCACAGAGCTAGCTGATGGTAGTAGTAAGAGCCCGCGCTAGGTTGAGCAAGCCCTCGGGGAAATGTGGCTTGCCTGCGATTTCCTGTTATTAGAGGTCAAGTACTTCTTTCAGCACTGCCTTGTACGGGCCTAGCTTTCCGCCATAGTTAGCAGCAGTGATCTTCATGATACCTGGCACCGAAACGGCAGATCGGATCCCTGCAGCCATGGCATTCTTAACCGCTTCATTGTTTAGTCCATTGAACACCAACTCGTAGACATTCCCCACGTCTCCGGGGACTTTTGAGTCGTTCACGACGCCCTTAAGGGTGGGACAGAACAGGTGATTGGTTGACGCGGGAAGCTTATACTTCATGGACCCGACTTTTGAGCCTGAGGCGCAGACGCCACCTGGGAAGGGCATGATTACGCCGTCAACCTTGTTGATCGCCCTAACAGCGGCCTCAGCTGCTGCCAGTCCAGCCGGTTGGTCTTTGGATAGGATGAGAAACATGCCGCCGGCTACTCCCCTCTTCACGGCGAACTTCTCCTCGACTACAAACTCTCCGTCCATGCGGGGGATCCTCCACACTCTGCGATCGCCTATCGTGCCTCTCTCCTGGAAACCGTCGCCGAATAGGCTGAGACTCTTGCCGATCCTCAGAAGCTTTGCAGGCTGATCGGTTAGAGCGTTGAATGCTGCGGTAGTTGGGCAAGTCATCACGCATTGGCCTATCCGAAGGAGCATCTGAGCCTTCAACCCGTGCCCGAAGGTATGATAAATCTGGATGATAACCCCTGGCCTTCCGTCCGGAGATTCTGAGGCAGAAACTATCTTCTCTATCCCAGCTTCGGCTGGCGACATGATGATCGAGGTTGCGAATCCAGTTGCAGTACGGGCTGAGGTTAGCGCCCACGCCTCACTATTGGCGGTTATGAGTATGCGGCTGACCCACATTGGGAACATTTCGGCAAAGGTGTCTTCAATCTCAACGCCGTTAAGCTGCATCACTGTAGAACTCCTTGGAAATTGATTTCGGTTGTAGTACAGTCCAGTGGCTCTTAAGACTGATCCTCATCCAAGATATCCGAGAAGCAATGCGGGACTGTTCTGCGACGGGGTGCAGAATTGCTTTAATACACATCGGGATCATGTGAATGGAATTCTGGAGCTTGAGCCACTTGTCAGAAGCCGTCAAGATTGGGATTTTAAAGGTCGGCTGTATTGGAACCGCCCCACTCATCGACTACCTAATTGATGAGAGGGCGGAGAGAGAAGACATTGAGGTACGAGTTGTAGGCACCGGGTCCAAGATGAGTCCGGACAAGGCCCTCGAAGCGTCGCAGCAGCTTTCATCCTACAAACCGACATTCGCCATAGTCATCAGCCCTAATGCATCCCTTCCAGGGCCCAAAATTGCCAGGGAAACTCTCTTGAAAGCCGGCATACCAACAATCGTGGTCTCCGACAGTCCGGCGCGGAGAATCGTCAAGGATCTAGAGTCCTCGGGCTTCGGGTACATAATTCTCGAGGCTGATGCTATGATCGGTGCCCGGAGAGAATTCCTTGACCCCAACGAGGTTGCCTTCTTCAACGGTGACGTCCTCAGAGTCCTGGCCATAACTGGCTCACTGAGGGCTGCCATCAACGCTCTAGACCGAGTCGTAGCGGCGGCTAAAAAGGGTGAGAAGATCAGTCTCCCCAAGCTTTTCGTGGACCAGGAGATGGCGTTGGGAGAGTCAGGACTTAGGAACCCCTATGCAGTGGCAAAGGCGATGGCCGCCCACGAAATAGCGCGGAGAGTATCTGGAATCTCATCCGATGCATGCTTTGTTGTAAAGGAATGGGAGAAATATACGCCAATGGTAGCCTCCGCGCATGAGATGATGCGTGCGGCCGCTAGGCTGGCTGACGAGGCACGTGAAATCGAGAAAGGACAAGACACGGTCCTCCGCCAACCACACGGAAGAGATGGCACCCTTCTGCACAAGTCGCGCCTTATAGAGAAACCCGCTGCAAAGAAAAGCTAGTCGACAACAAGGACCGTCTTCCGATAGCGCATCCTGGTTGGAGATGCCTTTCTAGTCTCCACTCTATATGAGAAACCCACTAACCTGACAATAGCGCGGAAAAGCAAGTGATATATCGTGGTAGATGGTTTGTTGAACGAATCATACTCAGCCTTAGAGGCTATTCCATGCGAAAGATTAGTGTAACTTTGTTGACCGGACGGACGATCAACCAGGGCGTCGGAAAGGAATTGGGGAAACTGTCAAATGACTACATGGACAGCGTCTCAGTCTGTGAGATGGACCCTGTGGACCTCAACGCGCTAGGCATGATCGAAGATGGTAACGTGAGAGTCACAACGGCAGCTGGTTCAGTGGTTCTGAAGGCGAAGGAGTCCATTAGAGTGCCCCACCCAGGAATAATCTACGTTCCATATGGGCTCTGGGCCAACGCGATCATCGGCCCCGCGACCGGCGGAACAGGGATGCCATCCTATAAGGGAGTGTCTGCCGAGGTTGAGCCTGCTGGGCCCGAAGAAGATGTGCTGGGGTCGAGAGAGCTCCTGCGCCTACTCTATGGGAAATGAGGTGACAGGTAATGGCGTCAACAGCTACGGCAACATGCCCCGTTTGTGGAACACTCTGCGACGATATTGAAGTATCCGTGAAGGATAACGCAATAGAAGGAGTCAGAAACGCTTGCGCAATTGGTGAGGCCAAGTTCCTAAACTGCCAGAAACACAGGCTCAAGACTCCACTCATCCGAAGGAATGGCCAGCTAGTGGAAGCCACATGGGACGAGGCTCTTAAGAGGAGCGCCGAGATACTCACCGCAGCATCGTATCCCATCCTGTACGGTTGGAGTTCGACGAGTTGTGAGGCCGTGAGGAAAGGCCTTGAACTAGCCGAAGAGGTTGGAGGAGTGATAGATAACACCTCTACTGTCTGTCACGGCCAATCTCTCCTAAGCGTGCAGGACATAGGCATTGCGTCATGCACCCTTGGCCAGATTCGCCATCGAGCAGACTTGATCATCTACTGGGGATGTGATCCCTGGAGCGCGCACCCGAGACACATGGAGAGGTACACTGCTTTTTCTGAGGGAAGATTCCGTGAAAGTGACTGGAGGCGTTATGTGAAGAAGTTCTATGCCCGACAGCTCGACAAGAGAGTGCGAAGAGCTTCCAGCATAGGACCTAAATCTGCAAGTCAGGGCCTCCCAGCGCAGAACCCTGTGCAGACCGGCCAACCCTTCGGCGGTGCACAAGGCAGCCGGAAGATGATGGTTGTGGATGCGCGCCGAACGAGGACGGCGGACGCGGCAGACTACTTCCTACAGGTAGAGCCGAATACTGATTACGAGGTCATGGAGGCTCTCCGTATGCTGATCAAGGGAGAGGACCCGGACCTCGATGAGGTCGCGGGGGTCCCGATTGAAGAGCTGGAAGAGGTCGCCGACGTCATGGCCGGGTGCAAGCTCGGTGTCCTGTTCTTCGGCATGGGCCTCACAATGAGCCTGGGAAAACTCAGGAACATCGATGTGGCTCTGAGCCTCGTGCGAGACCTTAACAGGCGGACCAAATTCCTGATCATGCCAATGAGGGGGCACTTCAATGTAACCGGCGCCAACGTCGTCTTCACGTGGCAGACAGGCTACCCATATGCCGTCGACTTCTCACAGGGCTACCCCCGGTACAACCCTGGTGAAACGTCAGTCGTGGACATTCTGAGACGGGGTGAATCGGATGCCGGATTGGTGATAGCCTCGGATCCGGTGTCGAACTTCCCAAAGGCTGCCGTACAGCAATTAGTTCATAACCCCCTGATAGTGATCGACCCGATAGAGTCACCGACTTCACTTATGGCGGATGTGGTGCTACCATCGACCTTCGTAGGAATCGAGACCGAAGGCACAGCCTACCGTATGGATCACGTGCCTCTCCCCCTCAAGAAGGTCGTTGAGCCTCCGGAGAGTCCGTTGCCAGACCAAGAGATACTTCGCAGGATCCTTGAACGAGTCAAGGAAATCAAGGGAGGGAAGGACCTTTGAAGCTACTCATCAAGAACGGTAGTGTCTACGATCCTATCAACTCTTTGAAAGGAGACAGAATGGACATAGCGGTCAATGAGGGCAAGATAGTCGATCAGGTAAGAGAGGAAGAGGCGGAAGTGGTGGACGCCTCGGGGATGGTTGTCATGCCGGGCGGCGTGGACATTCACTCACACATAGCAGGGCCCGACGTCAACCTGGGCCGTCTACTAAGACCAGAGGACCACTACAGGGATGTCGTGACCAAGACCCGATTGACGCGTTCGGGGGTAGGCCACTCTGTGCCTTCAACTTTCGTCACCGGGTACCGCTACTCCACGATGGGGTACACTATGGTCGTAACACCCTCGATGCCACCGCTTGAGGCGAGGCACACGCACGAAGAACTCAACGACACACCCATGATCGACAAGGCCGCTTTCCCACTACTTGGAGACTGGTGGTTCGTACTCGAGTATCTGCGTGACAAGAAGTTCGAGGAATGCGCCGCGCATGTGGCCTGGATGATGAGGGCCACGAAGGGCTATGCCATCAAGATAGTCAACCCCGGAGGCCTGGAGCGGTGGGGGTTCGGCGGGAACGTCCACACCATACGAGATGAGGTGCCGGGTTTCAACATAACTCCCAGGGAGATAATTCGTGGCCTATGCAAGGTCAACAGCCTCCTCAACTTGCCCCACACGATCCACCTTCACACCAACAACCTCGGCAAGCCGGGCAACTATTCCACGACTCTCGACACTCTCAAATGCCTTAGAAACCTGGCAACAGGAGACAAGCCAGTTGTCCACATCACCCATTGCCAATTCAGCTCCTTCACGGGCTCCGACTGGTTGAACATGGGCACTGGAGCAGACATCATCGCCAGGTATCTTAACCAGCACACTCACGCGACAATCGACATGGGTCAGGTCCTATTTGGCGACACTACAACGATGACTGCGGATGGACCCTTCCAGTACGACCTCTACACGCTCACCGGTAACAAATGGATGAATCATGACGTGGAGACCGAGACAAGCGGTGGGGTAGTCCCATTCCGTTACAAGAGGACAAGCCCAGTCCACGCCATGCAGTGGTCGATAGGCCTTGAACTCGCTCTACTCATAGATGATCCCTGGAAAGTCTACATGACGACAGATCATCCCAACGCCGGCCCATTCACGGGCTACCCTCGGATCATCGCCTGGCTGATGAGCCGAAGCGCAAGGGAGAAGACGATGAGCAAGATACATAGGAAGGCCAGGCGAAAGAGTCTCCTCCCAAGCATAGACAGGGAATACGGTTTCTACGAGATCGCCATCGCTACCCGCGCAGGCCAAGCAAGAGCACTCGGCCTCAGAGACAAGGGCCACCTGGGAATCGGCGCGGACGCGGATATTGCTATCTATGACGTCGACCCGGAAAAGATCGACCCATCAAGAGACTATCGAAAGGTTCGACGAGCCTTCAGGAATGCGGCGTACACAATCAAAGACGGAAACATCGTTGTCAAAGGCGGCGAAATAGTTCAGTCTCGACAGGGACGGACGTTCTGGGTTGACCCGGCTGTCTCACCAGAATGGTCAGGCACAAACGATGACATGAGGAACAGGTTCAAGGACTATTGGACAATCGAATTCGAGAACTACCCAATCAGAGAGAACTTCCTGGAACGATCCGAGCCCATCAGAGTAGAGACGGAGGTCTAGGCCGTGGCAACGATAACCATCACTGCGAGACATGCCTTCAGGGTGCCAATCAACGGAGAATGCATAAGCCCAGACAACTTCGTATCTAAGAAAATCGACGAAGTATCACAGCTCCAACTTTGGGAGGGAAACCGACGGAGAGCCCTATCAGAACTCTTCACCCTTGACGCAGAAGATATTGGAGACGAGTTGGCGACGACGTCCATACACTTGGTCGGAGACCTTGACAAGGTGAGGAGAGTCGGGGCCAGAATGACAGGAGGCGAGGTGCTTGTAGAGGGAAACATTGGTATGCACCTCGGCGAGGAGATGAAAGGAGGAAAGATCACCGTGATCGGAGAGGCAGGGTCGTGGACAGGTTCATCGATGAAGGGCGGCACAATACGCGTGAAAGGCAACACAGGGGACTACCTAGCAGCACCATACCGCGGCCTGAGTGAAGGGATGAAGGGGGGGAGCATAACCGTGGAAGGCGATACGGGGAGTGAGGCCGGGTGCTACATGGTTGGCGGCCTAATCCGCGTGCGCGGGACCGCGGGCCTCTATGCAGGTATTCACATGAAAGGCGGGGTCTTTTTCATCGAGGGTGATGCAGGGGAGCGTGTAGGCGCAGAGATGACTGGCGGCAGGATAGCCGTGTTGGGGAAGGCGCGCTCTGTCCTACCGGGCTTTGTAGTCGATGGGGTGCGGAATAATACTAGGGTGGGAGAAGAGCGGGTGACCGGACCATTCTACGCCTTCAAAGGCGACGTGACCGAGGGCTGGAATGGTACTCTCCTCCTGTCAGTTAAGAATAACCCGGAACTGAAGGTATACGAGTCTAGAATTGGGTGAGGCTTCAACGATGGGCCTATCGGTCAACGAACTTGCACTGCCCGTAGTCAAAGAACTAGTTGATCACTGCCAAAGGCTAGGAATCATTGTTGAAAAGACAGCTCAAGGCACCACGATCATCGACGCTGGTTCCGAGTGCCGTGGAGGCCTCGTCGCTGGAAAGCTGATCACGGAGGTGTGTATGGGCGGACTCGGAGGCGCCGACATCACTAATGTCTCACTGGATGATCTGGTTCTGCCAGCGATATCCGTCTACACCGACTCGCCTGCGGTCTCCCTGCTCGGCTCACAGTTCGCCGGTTGGCGCATTAGCGTGGGAAGATATACAGCAATGGGCAGCGGCCCAGCACGAGCTCTAAGCCTGAAACCTAGGGATCTCTTCGACAGAATAGATTACCGAGACTCCTTCCATGAGGCTGTAATCGTACTTGAGGCCTCTACACGGCCCAATGAAGAAGCGGTCGCACAAATAGCAGAGGATTGCCATGTCTCCTTGGATAAGTTGTACGTCATCCTGGTCCCTACTCAGTGCCTTGCCGGTTCAACCCAAATTGCGGGCCGAGTAGCGGAAACCGGCCTCCACAAGATGACGGAGCTGGGATTCGACCCCAAGAGGGTCATCAGTGGCTACGGCGTTGCACCCATCGCGCCTGTTCACCCAAAGATGAGCCGTGCCATGGGCCGGACCAATGACATGATCCTCTATGGGGGAAAAGCCTACTTCACAGTCGAGGCTGAAGACGACGAAGCGTTGAAGATGCTTGTTGAGAAGGTCCCTTCATCGACCAGCCGCGACTATGGACGGCCGTTCGCAGATATTTTCAGAGCAGCGGGCCACGACTTCTACAAGATTGACTCCTCTATCTTCGCCCCCGCCACCATAACGGTCAGCAACAAAAGTACGGGCTCGACGTTCACGGCAGGTCGAGTTAACAGCGACGTCCTAAGGCTATCTATCTCCTAGAAATGTTTTCGAGCACCCTTCAAGCGGTAACAAGCTGAATTCTCGGACAGACATAGCGTGTGACGGGCGTAAGGTTGTGTATTTGGTGGCTTGGTGATTCTTCAAGAACTGGTAAATCATTTATCCGAGCATCAGGTGAGGGTGAGTTGTGCTGAAGTACCGCGCGACAACTCTCGACGATGTTCATCTACTCACCTGGATGAATAGAGAACTCTTCGAAGATGAAGGACACCGCAACCGCTTCAAGCCCGTCTCCTGGCTGGAACAGCAGATGCGAGGTTTCTTGACCAGTGGATATGATGCCGTGGTCTTCGAGATGGATGGTAAACCTGTGGCATATGCTCTCTACCTCGACGAGAGAGATCACGTCTATCTGAGGCAGTTCTTCGTGTGTCGAGACCAGCGCAGACGCGGCATTGGCCGGGAAGCCATTGATACTCTGAGAAGACGGATTTGGCCAAGAGACAAGCCAGTTATGGTAGGAGTTCTCATCTAGAATAGAGTCGGATATGCTTTCTGGAAGGCCGTCGGCTTCAAAGACTATTCTATGGAGCTCGAGATGCCTCCTCCAGATGATATGAGCGAAGCACGTTGCAGAGACTAGGGGGGAACTAGCGGGCAACGCCGATGACGCCCTCCACTTTGGGCGCGCGCAATAGGACAGTGACGGCGGTTAATGCCCAAGAGCGAACTGTGGCCCATTCAAGAATCCCGGACATGGGCCGGGTTAACGCTGCAAGTCTTCTCCCGAATGGCATCAGGAGGCCTTCTTAGTTCTATGAAACAGCATGAGAATTGTGTGCCCTATCATCACATTCTTTCTCCAGTTTCGAGAAATCGCTATTACTTCTGCTTGTTCAGACTACATAACCCGTAGAGAAGATTGCCAAGCGATTGATTTGTGGAGATGATTTCTGCAAGAAACGACGACATGTTCTCTTAACAAAGTTCACAATCGTTATCCCGATTTTCCTCCAAGGGAGTCTAATGAGGAAGTTGAGAAACAACAAGAAGGGTTTATCGCCATTCTTGGTAGTCTTGGTACTGATCGCTATTGCGGTGGTCGCAGGTATCATCACATACATGCTCGCTTCCGGTTACCTAGCGACCATTAAGGGGGATGGAGGTGCAGGACAGCAGAAGCTCTCGTTACTCTAGATGTGAGTGAATCCTGCACGCAGATCCTTTTCTTAGCTCCACGCTTAGCTCCACGTAATGGTGTACTGGAAATCGTCTGCACTACCGCCGAATATGTAGGAGAAGCTGATGTCCTTCATTGCCCGTCCTTCGAGACTTGGTATAGTTATGATTTCTTGATGGAATGACGCTCCCAGGTTATACCATTTGACGGTGATGATTATGTTTGATGCTGTTGCGGTGCCGAAGTTGATGACTGTTCCCTTAATATTGTGAGAGACACTGTTACTTAGTTTGTCGTCTTTAAGGCTTGCACTAACATATGATTGTTGAAGGTCCGTCAGTGTAGTCTTGAGTTGTGTATTTGATGTTTGCAGATCATTTATTGGGGACTGAAAGGTTGCGTATGCTAATCCAAAACCAACTGTTGAGCCAATAATGATGGCAGCCACTATTCCAAATAGTATTCCCTTACTAGTTAAGACAGACATTTATGGTACCGATTCGGAATCATAATGATTCAAGCTATAAGCAATATGAATTAAGAATATATATTGATTTGAAAGAACCTGGCGAGCCTCAGATTTTCTGTATGAATGTCTAGCGCGCGCCAGCCCAACCACAAGCAGCCCAAATCCAGCCAGCACAGCCAACTTAGCAACAGCAAGCCGAGAAGCCTGTAGCCACTCAACCCGTATTCGACATGGCCCGCCTACCCTATACACAGGGAACAAAAGCATACTTAGCATCCCTCGC
>Ga0315274_10006620_pt1 | contig 16857 bp, 15 predicted proteins | sample YL17G02_20_MG_FD_203700 | JGI IMG/M metagenome (GOLD analysis project Ga0315274, IMG submission 203700) | Sediment microbial communities from Yellowstone Lake, YNP, Wyoming, USA - YL17G02_20 | ecosystem: Environmental > Aquatic > Freshwater > Lake > Sediment | place: USA: Wyoming | collected...
AAGTACTTTTCTCCAATCTGATAATAAAGCTCTCCAACCAACTTTTTTGTATTGATTATCCCGCCAATAATAGACATAAGCAAAAATATAACTATAAAAAGAATGAACTGATATTTACCTAAAATGTAGCGGCCGTACTTATGCGACGATAATTGTGCGATGAATCGCACCGCTACAATCGACTCTTCATTCTCAACAAAAAGAACTTTACCACTATTCAAGCACCCTATAAATATAAAAAGAAACATCCCAAAAACAAGATAATCTAAAATCGATGAAAACAACATTAATACTAATATAGAGAACAATCCTGACAAATTGCATAGTAAAAATGCCTTTTCAAAAGAACCTTTGGCATTAAAATATCTTTTTATCCCCACATTAATCGTCTTAATAATTAAAAATAAGAATATTACAATGCCCACGATACCAGTTTCTGACCATATACGTAAGTAATCATTTAAAGGAGAACTAATGCTATCAATATTCTGTTTAGTAATAATTCCCCACAAATCATCAGATGTAAATAATGGAAAAACAATTCTGAAATTACCTCCCCCTACACCAAAGAGAAAATTTTCCATAATCATTCTTAAAGAATCTTTCCAGAGAAGGACTCTAAAATTCAGTGAATTATTCAAACCTGCATTCGCAAGAATTGATTTGTTTAAAATAAAAAAAAGAAATGTTGCCACTATCAAAACAAATACAGGGATCAACAATAGCCATACAACCACGCTCTTATTTGAAGCCTTTAGTCTCTTATCAAAGAATACTAAAGCAACCATCAAAAATATTCCAATAAAAAGAGCTACATAACTGAATATAGACTGAAGGAGAAGAAGAATAGTAATGGCAGTAAAAAGTGTAATAAGCAAAAATGTCTGGATTAATCTATTTTTATGACTGAACAAAATAAGTGGAAAAAGAAAGGGAATAATTACTGCAAGATAATTGGCAAGTTGATATTGATTATTAAAGGTCAAAATTATTATTTTCCCCATTAGCGAAGAACTAATGTTGAAATACTGAAATAATGAACATAACAGGATAACCCATAGAAATAATAATAATATAATCAGAAAAATTAATCGATGCTTATATTTCGTCAGAATGATTGAGGTGAGAATCGCATAATAAAAAAGGATAATCATCAAATAAAGCCAATTAACAGATTCATAAAAATTAGTTGAAAAGAAACTGGAAATTAACATCCATACAGGTAAAAGTCCTAATAATATTAAAAATCCCCTATCAATGCTTATTTTGATGTGATTGTCGAACAATAACAATAAAAAAAGTATTATAGAAATTAAAAAACAAATCTTAAGGAATATGCTTAACAAGGGGAGAAAAAAAATAAGCAAAAGAAAGGATATAAATAATAAATTCAGACTAATCTCTGAGGTTAGTTTTTTATTCACTGCTTGCATCATTTCCCTGCTTTATTTTTTCTTCTCCTTCTCCATTCTCTCCAGATTCTTCTTTAGCATTGGTAACCGTTTCTGAACAAATTCAACGCTTTTAGCATCCTTTTTCTCAAGTTCGAGATACTTCTCCCAATAAACAACGGTTTTGCTATAGTCCCGGCTTTGATTTGGGTCGTCACTGTAATACATATAGGTCGTTCCCAAATTTTTATACGCAGGAGCATAGTTCGGATTAATCTCAATCGCTTTTTGAAAACATTCGATTGCTTCTTTAAACCTTCTCTTTGGCAGATAAAAGGACCCTAAATCATTAATTAAAATATCACTCAAGGTATATTTTTTTTGCAATCTTTCAAAATAATCAATCCCGAGGTCATAATGTTTTTTCCTGATATAAACATCAGCAATAAAATGATGAATCTCAAAATCGTCAGAAAATTTATTCAGATATTTTAAAAAAAATCCCAGCGCATTATCATAGTTCTCTAATTTATAATACGCAAATCCTATCCACTTAAATAAGTCATTTCTCTGCAGTTTCGAAAAATCAACAGCCATAAATTGTTCTATCGCTTTTTTATATTCCTTCTTATTATAATAATATCTCCCAAAAAGATAAGTTATATTCTCATTACCAGGATCAAGGATCCTTGCCTTATTGGCATATTCCTCTGATTTACTAAATTCAAAGGTATCAAGGTAAATATCAGCAAGAAGCAGATAATTTTTAGCTTTATGGGTCATTGTCGTTAGAGACCTTAATGCCATAATCGCTGCTTCTCTATAAGCTGTTTTCTTATCTTCAATACTAACTATGGGAAGATGATAATTCGCCTTCGCATAATAATAAAGAGTATTTCCCTGAACCGGATTAAAGGTGATTGCCTTTGCCAAATCAAATAATGCTCTTTCATATTTTCCCACATTTAGATAATTTCTCCCTTTCATATAGTAAATTTCAGCATAGAATTTCCTTACTGTAAATATCATTAGATACACACACAAAAAAAAGATGCATATTAATAATGATATTTTAATTGGAAAACTTATCTCTTCTAATTTTAATTGTCTTTTTTGTTCTGCCCTGTCCATATTAAAATAAAATCATATAATAATAGAATTAAATTGATTTAACTCTGCAAGATATTTTGTATTTCTATCTCTTTGCAAGTTTTTTTTGCATTATTAGAAGTTTGTAGTGTGAGATTTATCTCGCATAATATTGCGACTGCAAACTCTACATAAAACATTAAAATGGTTTCTCGCAGAGGACGCAGAGTTCGCTGAGAAATAAAAAAGTGTCATTGCGAACAGTCTTATCGTGAAGCAATCTCGTTTTTATCACCAACAATGAGGTTCTTAAATAATCACTTCAGAGATTCTAAAAAGGAATTTTTTTCCTATTTAATAAATAATGTAGAGACGTGATATATCGCGTCTCTACTTGTATAATCGCTTAAAATTAAATAAGTTACATTCCATCTTAACTATAATTCAAGAAATTGGTATGGTAATTGCCTATTAATGAACCGAGAACTTTTTGAGGGAAAGAAATGAAAGGTATTTATATTGCTTTATCAGGTGCTGTTGCTCAAGAAAGAAGGCTTGAGCTCATCTCCAATAACCTTGCTAACTCGAATACAGTAGGTTACAAAGCTGATAAGCTTTTATTCACCACATTTTTACCAATTACAACTACCCAAGTTGCCGAAAGGAAAATTTTGCCTGATGGGACTACATCTGAAGATATAAATCCAGAAGTTTTTGACCGCGCCTACGTTGCTGTAAGAGAACAACTTACTGATTATTCACAAGGTGCAATAACTTTAACCGGAAATAATTTTGACTTAGCAATCGAAGGAAAGGGATTTTTCGTTATTAATACCCCAGAAGGTGAAAGATATACAAGATGCGGTGAATTCACCGTTAATAAAGATGGTGACTTAGTCACATCAAATGGACATAATGTAATGGGAACAAACGGAAAAATAACACTCCCACCTAATGTTGATTTTAATGTCTTAAATGATGGCACAATCAGGGATGGTAAAGCCGAAATAACTAAGCTTAAGCTCGTGGATTTTGATGAATATTCCAAATTAGAAAAGAGCGGGGAGACGTACTTTAAACAATCTGATAACCCTGCTCAGATGAAAGAGCCTGAAGATTTAAAAATAAGACAGGGATTTATTGAAAACTCTAATGTCAATGCCATAGGCAATATGGTGGATATGATAACAACACAAAGGGCTTATGAATCTTATTTCAAAGCCATTACAACTTATGACAATATCACCAAGAAAATAATTGAAAATGCATCAAGATAAAAATGTAGCGGTGCGATTCATCGCACCCCCACCCTTCCCTCCCCCATTTATAGGGGGAGGGTTAGGGAGGGGGCATAAATGCGACCGCTACACTACAATATAATGAGGAGGACATAAAATGTTAAGAGCGCTTTATTCAGCCGCAACAGGTATGCAAGCACAACAGATTAATATCGATACAATCGCTAACAACCTTGCTAACGTTAATACCACAGGCTTTAAGAAAAGCAGAGCTGATTTCCAGGACATTCTTTACCAGACAATTAAACCTGCTGGTTCATCATCCACAGCAAGCACTGATTTTCCGACTGGTATACAAGTTGGTAATGGTTCAAGACCTGCCGCAGTTCAGAAATTTTTCACGCAGGGTGATTATGCCGCAACAATGAATCAACTAGACATTGCTATTGATGGCTCAGGTTTCTTCCAGATATCACTACCTGATGGCACAACTGCATATACGCGCGCAGGTGCATTCAAATTAGATTCCCAGGGTAGAGTTGTAACTTCTGATGGAGACCCTATGACACCATCAATTACAATCCCCGCAGACACAACAGATATAGTAATTGGCTCTGATGGAACTGTGTCAGTCAGACAGGGTGGTACAACTGATACAACTCAAGTTGGGAGCATTCAACTTGCAAAATTTATCAATCCTGCAGGATTAAACGCACAGGGTCGCAATCTTTTTAAGGAAACTTCCGCAAGTGGCACAGCACAAACTGGAACACCAGGGTTAAGTGGATTCGGCGTTATCTCTCAGGGATTTCTTGAGTTATCAAACGTTAGCATAGTGGAAGAAATGGTTGGCTTAATAATCGGACAAAGGGCATATGAGATAAATTCCAAGGCGGTTCAGAGTGCTGACCAGATGCTTGAAGTAGCGATTAATCTTGTAAGGTAAAAATATATTGTGGTGCGACATTTATGTCGCACTTTTATGCGAGATGAATCTCGCTCCACAAAGGTAGGTAAATCAATATGCTTTATAGAAGAGACATTAATCGATTAATATTAACAATAATAGTAACCTTAATTATATTAATCACAAACACAAATAGGGCTGAAGAATCACTTTTCTGTCAAATTATGAGACCTAAAAATTCACCTTCATTAAACATCAATGTAAGACCCATAAGCATCGTTTCTAATAGGACAGTAACTCTCTCGGACATTGCTAATATTTATGGTGATGATGATGAAATAGTAAAAAATATATCCCGATTAGAAATTGCTTCAGCACCTTCTCTTGGTAAATCAAGTATTATAAATAAAGAAGTTGTAAAAACTCGAATCAATGAATATCTACCTAAGGACAATACCGTTGAGATTCTTCTCCCTGATAACATTAATGTTGTTAGAAAATCCGATTTGTTAATTAAAAGTGAAATAGAAACTTTCTTAACTAATTTCATTTATGAACAACTCCCTTTTGAAAGAGAATCCATAAAAATTCAGAACACAAATATTCCGGAAACAATAGAAATTCCAAGAGGTAATGTTGACCTTAAGATACTCCCAAGAAAATACTCTACTTTCATTGGACCGACAACTATTCCTCTCAATATATATATTAACAATGAATTATTCAAAACTTTGTATATCAACTGTAACATATCTGTATATCAGAAAATCCCAATTTCAACAAGGCAGATACAGAGAGGTGAGATTATTCAGATCTCAGATATTAAATTTGTGGAGAAAGACCTTGCCTTATTACCTCAAAGCACGCTTTTGTCACAAGAAGAGGTCATCGGGATGCAGGCATTGCGACATTTCCCCTCTGATAGTTTTTTCCTTGGCAATCAACTCTCAAAACCACCTCTAATCAAAAAGAGACAACCTGTTATTATTGAGATTGAAGGAAAAAATTTTAAGATTACAGCTAAAGGACAATCCTTAGAAGATGGGGCTAAAGGTGACATTATAAAAGTTGTGAATATGACTTCACAAAAGGAGATATTCGCTCAGGTCATCGAAGCTAACAAAGTTAAACCAATATACTAATGTAGTGCGACATTTATGTCGCAGCTTTGTGCGAGATAAATCTCGCACTACAGCAGATTGATGAAAATATTAGGAGCTATCAAAATGAAGCAAAATATGATTAAATTTATGTTACTCATAATCATCACGATTCTTAATATAAACTGTGCTTTCTTAAAAAAAGATAATATATTAGCAAGGGCACTTGGCACTGAAAATGATGAACTGAGATATAAATATTTAGAAAAACCTACTTATCCTCAGGAAAAACAAAAAATTGCTCCGGGTGGTTCGCTTTATCCCGGTGATAATAATTTCTCAAATCTCTTTGCCGATAACAAAGCGAAAAATATTAATGATATGTTAAAAGTGAATATCATCGAAACAGTAACTGCCGAAGGTTCCGCCAATACTGGTTTAGAGAGATCATCTAAAATCAAAGCCTCAATGCCGGCTCTGTTTGGATTAGAAAGACATGCACCAAGTGATGTAAATATGAGTAACCTTGTTGAATCTTCGATGGAGAATAGCTTTGATGGCAAAGGAGAAATCACACGCACAGGCAAAGTAAGAGCAACGGTATCCGCAAGAGTCATTGATGTTTATCCTAATGGAGATTTAATGGTATTTGGTAAGCAAAAAATTCAGATTAATGCGGAAAAACAAATCATCACTGTAAAGGGAATCGTTAGACCATCAGATATAAGATCAGATAATTCAATTGACTCAACTCAAATTGCCAATGCCGAAATTGAAGTGACCGGTAGAGGCGTGATGAATGATAAACAAAGACCAGGAATTGGAATGAGAATTTTAGACTGGCTCTGGTTATTCTAAATTCAATTGTAGCGGTGCGATTCATCGCATAATTATCGTCGCATAAATGCGACCGCTACAAAAAATGGAGCAAAAGAATATGCAAATTAAAAAAGCTGACACCAAAAGAGCAATCCTGATTGTGGTAACATTCTGTCTGTTAATCTCCTCAGCTTTGGCTGTGAGGATAAAGGACATAGCTACTATTAAAGGTATGAAAAGTAATCAGCTAATCGGCTATGGAATTATTGTCGGTTTACAGAAAACAGGTGATGATGACTCTGTTTTTACCAATCAGAGTGTTCGCTCTATGCTCCAAAAAATGGGTATTAGCATCCCAGCAAACGAAGATATTAAAATAGACAATTCAGCTGCAGTTATTGTAACAGCTTCTCTTCCACCATTTGCCCAGATTGGCTCACAAATAGATGTAATTGTTTCTTCTATTGGTGATGCGGAGAGTTTACAAGGAGGAACATTATTAGCCACACCATTGAGAGCACTAAATGGTGAAGTTTACGGTGTAGCTCAAGGACCGGTATCAATCGGTGGTTTCAATGCTGGTTCAGGAGCAGGTACCGGTGATAGAATTTATAGAAACCATCCAACAGTAGGACAAATCCCCAGTGGTGCAATTATAGAAAAAGAAATTCCTTCCAATTTCCAGGAAACAGAAAACATAACATTCACGCTCTTTAATCCTGATTTTACAACCGCATTAAGAGTTGCAAACGCTATTAACACAAATCTTAGTAACAATATCGCGATACCTACTGATGCAGGAGCCATCGTTGTCAACATACCCAAAGAATATATAAATAACAAAGTTGCATTTACATCAATTCTTGAAGGATTTGATGTGAATCCTGACTCACGTGCAAAAGTTATTTTAGATGAAAGAACAGGAACAGTCGTAATGGGCAAAGATGTCAGGATTTCAACTGTTGCAATCGCACATGGAAATTTAACTATTCAAATAAATATGGAAACACAAGTGGCACAACCTCTACCATTTTCTGAAGGGAAAACCGTTGTAGTTCCAAAAGCAGAGGTCACTGTTTCCGAAGAATCCAAGCCGTTATCAGTTGTTCCGGAAGGAGTGAATATAAGTGAAATTGTACGGGCTTTAAATGCATTAGGAGCTTCACCACGTGATTTAATAGCTATTTTCCAGGCTATAAAAGCCGCAGGTGCATTACAAGCTGATTTAGAAATAATTTAAGATGACTCTGAAAAATTGTAGCGGTGCGATTCATCGCACCCCCACCCCTCCCTCCCCCATTTATAGGGGGAGGGTTAGGGAAGGGGAATAAATGCGACCGCTACAAAAAATGGAGAAAATTAATGAACGATATACTCGGTGTATCAAACATAATTGAAGGAGGATTGGCTCGGAAGGATAATGTCGCTACAGCAATTCAACTTGGTAAGACAATTAATACTGCAAAAGAAAAAGGTAATGATAAGAAACTAAAAGAAACATTAGCTGATTTTGAAGCTATAATGATAAACATACTAATGGACACTATGAGAAAAACCATTCCTGAATCAGGACTTTTTAGTGAAAGCAATTCTTCAGGCAGAAGCATATATTATGGTATGTTTGATATGGAAGTATCAAAAATTGCAGCAAAGAGAGGTGGTTTCGGATTAGCCAAAATAATGTATGACCAAATCAATAGGCAGAAAAATCAAGGCACTCAACATAAAGTCGCATAAATGCGACTGCTACTATTGTAGCGGTTTGATTTATCACACCCCCACCCTTCCCTCCCCCATTTATAGGGGGAGGGTGAGGGAGGGGGAATAAATGCATCCGCTACATTTAGTAGTGATTCGAATAATAAGATACTAAAAAACAACAAGATATTGGGATTCCTCTTAAGTTTAACTGCAATTTTGACGATAAAATTGTTAAAATCAGTTAAAAGGAGTGCCTTGCTTATGAAGATTTCTGGCAAAAAGAACATCGGCAAAATTCACAGTATAAAGGGTATAGATAAAAAAGAAAAAACTATTCCAGTTTCACAGGTTGAAAGAGCCGATGAAAGCGATTCGGTAGAAATATCAGAAGGTGTTAAAGAAATAGCAATGGCAAAAGAAATCATTTCAATGTTGCCTGAGACAAGAACGGAAGTAGTCTCGGAAATAAAAATTTCTGTCGAAGATGGAACCTATCACAGAGAAAGTAAAAAGGTGGCTAAAAAATTAGTCGATGAATCCGTAGCAATCGCTAAAAATAAAAAAAGATAATTCATAAAAGGTGATGATTATGAATGAACTCATTGAAAAATTAATAAATATTTTGGAACAAGAATATACTTATTACGAGACTTTGTTTAATCTATCAATACTTGAAAAAAAATTAATCTTAGCTCTTGATACAGTAGGTTTAATCTCATCCGCACAAGAGAAGAATAATATAGCTCAAAAATTACAAACACTTGAATCAGAAAGAACAAATCTTGTTGAAAAGATTAGCAAAGCTCTCTCCAAGCCTTTAGAAACCTTCAACCTCAAAGAACTAATTGATAATATTGATGATGAATACAAAGAAAAATTAATAAAAATTAGAGAAAAACTTCAGAAGAAAACTGAAGAATTAGCGAAAATAAATAGAGATAATTCGAATATTCTTGAGAAGAGTCTTGAATTCATTAACTTGGCTATGTCTCGCTTTAGAACAGTTCTTGCTAAAAGTATTTCCTATAGCAGAAGCGGGAAAAATATTGAAAAAGTATCTTATGGAGCACTATTACAAAAAGAAATTTAATGTAACTGGATTGTGAATTGGGAACAGACATAAGCTGTCTGTCACCAATTCCATATAAAACATTGGAGTTAATAATATGGGACTTCCTGGTTTATCATTACAAGGGACATTAAGTGTTGCAGCTTTAGGTCTCAATGCCCAACAATCAGCACTAAGAGTAATCGGGCAAAATATATCGAATGTCAACACGCCTGGTTATTCCCTTCAAACTATAGTTTTGGAGCCATTAGGAAACCTTCTCGGTGTTAATGCTACAAATGTCTTTAGAAATAGCGATAACTTAATATCAGGTAGAATTTACGATGAAACTTCCTCTGAAAAATTCCTGGAATCAAAAATTTCACTATTGTCTCAAGTTGAGGCTTTTTTAAACGAATCTCAAACAGAAGGCATAAATGGAGCATTAAATGAGTTCTTTAATTCTCTTCAAGACTTATCATTAAGACCCGATGGTATTGCTGAAAGAGAAGGTGTTCTTGGTTCTGCATCTATTTTTATCAATGAATTGAACAGAACAGCACGCGCAATCAACAACATTCAAGTATCAGCAGACAATAAAATTAGAGAAGTAGTCACAGAGATAAATACAATTACTAAAGAAATTGCCAGATTGAATGTTGAATCATTAACTGCGAATTCAACCATCCCTGGTGGTGGTAATTCCCTCCTTGATCAGAGAGATGAACTGGTCAGGCAATTATCAGAACTAATAGATGTTCGAGTTATATATGATTCAAATGGAAGTGCAACTGTCCTTACAAAAGGAAGTGGATATACACTCGTTGCAAATAACGTTTCAAGCGACCTCAGTGTCCAACCCAATGCAAATAACAAGAATTATCTTGATGTATATATTGGCTCAAATAAAACAATAAGTTATAATATAACAAACAGTATTCTTGGTGGAGAATTGGGTGGTCTTATTGCAGTCAGAGACGTAAGTACTAACAATGTAATTGATAACCTTGATAGAATGACCGCTACACTAATAAATGAATTTAATAAAATTCATAGAACAGGATTTGGCTTGGATGGTTCAACCGGGTTAGACTTCTTTCAACCCCTTACAGCAAGAGGAACTCATAATGTTAATAATATAGGTGATGCGAGCATTACCGCTTCCATAACAGATTATAATGCATTAACGTATGATAATTACATCATTGAATTTCAGGATGTTCCACCTTTAACCTATAATATTTATAGAGAAGGAGACTTAACAACGCCTATCGCAACAGGGGCATACAATTCAGGAGTTCCGATTAGCATCGAAGGTTTATCGATTACCATAACAGATGGTGCAGGTGGTCCACCGTCTGCAGGTGATAAATTTTACGTAAGTACAAGAGAAGGGGCAACTCAGAACATTGCTTTAAATCCAGTTGTAGCCTCAGACATTAACAAGATTGCCTCTTCATCCGATTTAAATCAATTACCCGGAAACAATGACATTGCTTTACAATTAGCTAATCTTATAGATGCTCGCATATTTCAAAATGGTTCAGCAAACATCTCCAATTACTATGGGGCAATTGTCAGTCAGTTGGGCACAGACCTTAAGAGTGCTAATACGACTCTTGAGAGCCAACATTCGATTGTTGAACAATTATCTAATATAAGAGAGCAAATTAGTGGAGTATCTTTGGATGAGGAAAGTATAAAACTAATGGCTTACCAACGAGGATTTCAGGCATCATCAAGAGTTATTACTATCGTAGATGAACTTTTGCAAGAACTTGTTAATATCTTATAAATCTTGAAATGCGGGACAGATGTGCATCATCTGTCCCGCATTTCAGAAAAGTGACAGATTATGCGAATCACACAAAATATGATGTTCAGAATTGCTAATGAGGCGATTCGAAGAAATGCCATTAAACTCATAAAATCTCAGGAACAAATTTCGACCGGAAAGAGAATTAATAAACCTTCCGATGACCCGGTCGATACTGGTGATATTCTAAATCTCAGAACAAGTATATCTAAAACCAATCAATTTCTGAGCAACGATGATAGAGCAACTTCTATACTGTCAAGTATGGATTCCGCATTACAATTATTATCAGGTCTTATCATCAGGGCAAAATCTCTTACAGTCCAAGCTGCTAATGACGCTGTTATGAGTCCAGAAAATAAAATTCAACTTGCTATTGACTTAACAGGTATGCTCCAGGAACTCATAGAAGTTGCTAATACTCAATATATGGACCAATACATATTCTCAGGAAATAAAATCAGAACACAAACCCTAACCCCGCTTGGTATCCAGACTAATGCTTTACCCGGTAACTCTGGTAATGCAGAAATCACCGCTACAGATATCAAGGATATGACCAAATATACCTTCGACAATTACACAATAACATTCACATCACCACCCGTCCCTCCCTCCTATACAGTTACTAATCAAAGAACAGGAGAAGTTATTGCAACAGGAACATATACATCAGGTGCAGAAATTGTTTTTGATGGTTTTTCTGTAACTATATCTGATTTAGTTGGTTCACCCCAAAATGGTGATTCTTTCGAAGTCATCACAGATAATGTTGGGACCTACCAGGGTGATACAAACAGTATGAACATTGAAATCGATGACGAGCTAATGGTCGATATCACTCTCACTGGAGATAGAATCTTTAAAGGAGTTGGGGGTGGTACTGATATTATTCAATCATTTGTGGATTTGATAAGGGCATTAAGACAAAATGATATAGATGAGATTAATGAGGGACTGGCAAATCTTGATAATTCTCAAGAACAGATTCTCGATTTCTTATCTGTTGCGGGAGCAAAACAAAACGAGGTCAACAACATTTCTGAGAAATTAAAGGACTTGTTAATTGTTCAAAAAAGTGTGTTATCCAAAATCGAAGATGCGGATATGATAGAAGCCTCTTCTGAATTTGCCAAAGACCAATTTGCATTCCAAACGACACTAAAAGCTAATGCACAAATCCTTCAACAATCACTTCTTGATTATCTTAAATAATTAATAAAAAATGTTGATAGATACTTTCTATAAATATATATAGGATGCAGAAAAATGATTTACTATGTCTACCGTAAGAATGTTGTGGTGCGACATTTATGTCGCAGTTTTATATGAAATGAATCTCGCTCCACAAGAATTTTTTACGGGGATAAATCCAGCTCTTCAATGAAAACGAAAAGTTGGACGATTTGAGAAAGGATGCTCAAAAATGCTTATTTTGTCAAGACGAGTTGGTGAAAGTATAATAATCGGCGACAATATCGAAATAACTATTGTAGACATAAAAGGAAATCAGATTAAACTCGGGATTAAGGCACCTTCTGAAATTAGAGTTCATCGCTATGAAATCTATCAAAAAATTCAGGAGGAAAACAAATTGGCCGCTGAAAGCTCGATTCAGCCTGAACTCCTTGATAAAGTAGTCATCAAAAAACAAAAGAAATAAACCTATATTTTAAAATAACTTTTCCCCCTAAATGAGGTAAAATAAATGAGTCGACAAACCAGTAAACCAAGAAATAACAAAAAGAACTCCAAAATAAAAATCAAGACATCAAGATTCGGTGAACTTACCGTTAAAAAAGACACCCTCATTCATTTTCCTGAGGGAATTTATGGCTTCGAATATGCTAAGGAATATATATTGTTAGAGCACTATAAAGAAGGCTCACCATTTAAATGGTTACAGGCAGTGAAAGAACCCAATCTTGCCTTCGTTATTATCAATCCTGTTGATTTTATACCTGACTATACAATGCAACTAACAGAAGAAGATTGTAAATTTATCCAATTAAAAGATAGTGGTGATTTTGCTCTTATGACTATCGTTACTATTCCCGGAGATGAGCCTCAAAAACTAACGGCGAATTTCAAAGCACCTCTCATCGTTAATGTCTCAAGTAGAATTGGCAGACAAATCATCCTTGAGGATGAAAAATACCTGATCAAACAACCCCTTTTTTTTGAAGAAATTGTTCCTATTAAAAAATAAAGGGGAAAATCCCCAAACCGATAAATCCTTTATGTAGGGAACGGTCGCGACCGTTCCCTATTTTCTAACCCAATTTATTTTGTTTCTTTTTAAGCCTTGCCAATCTTTTCCTCAATGATTCCATACTAACATTATATTTACTTTTTTTAAAAATATCATCAGACAACTCATACAAAACTTCAATTTTTTGAATTGCCTTTTGAACTATTGAAATCGCAGCATTATAATCTCTTGCTTTATGCTCAAAATATTTTGCAAGCTCTTCAAAATGAAAAATGCCGTCTATATCAAACCTATCAACTAAATCAAACCAGATATTTACGGCATTCTCATAATCACACATTTTCTTATAAAGCATAGAAAGTTTATCACGTATATGAAACTCTAATTCTGTAGTGCGAGATTCATCTCGCAATTTCTGCGGCAGCCCTGCCGCACTACTATCTGTCCCTAATTTATCTAAAGTCTGTAAATAGCACTCTATAGCCTTATCATAAAAATTATCCTTTTGATAAGTAAGGGCAAGTCCATAAAGGTCTATTGGCTCAAGCACATCAAATTGATAAGGATTTTCGTAAATATTATGAGCAAGAATTGTCATCAGTGCCAATGAAAATATATCCTGTTGATTATGGTTGAATACATTAACCATTCTCTCTCTACGAATTCCACGAACATAATCAAAATAAACATAAGGAATAAGCTCGGAGGGAATATCATTTTCTCTCTTGACATTAAGAATGTTTGATTCAATACTCGGCAAACTGCAATCACCCAATCTTCGCTTCCAGAGCCTTCTTGAAATAAAGAGTAAATCAAGATTCGGAATCTCAAGATTAATCGGTATTCGATTATAAATAAATCTTGAGCGTAAAAGGGGAATGTCAAAACACTTACCATTATATGTAACAAACCCTTCAAACTTGCTGAGCAAATCTTTCAGAGCCAATAACATTGCCGTCTCAAAATGATAATCCTCCATAAAAAATTGCTCAATGATAAAGGCATCCCCCTGAAAATAACCACAACCAACTAAAAAAGCATAAGTCCCTGTGCCACCTGCAAGACCCGTAGTCTCTGTATCAAGATAAAGCAATTTGTTAGGATTAATAGACTCAATATCAACGTCCCTGCCAATAATCGAGAGAGTCTGCGAATTTAGAAACTTATGTGGGGGCGGTTCGCCAACCGCCCCTACTAAAATTGGTTCAAGAAATGAATTATTAATCGACGAAAAATGAATAGTGGTCCTTTTCAGGAAAAATTCCCCTGAATCAGACTTAATCAATGCCCCATCTAATAAATCACCAATCGTAATAATTTTCTCCATAGCCTTCTTCTCAAAAAACTCTGTCCCCTTGAAAATTTGTCCTTTTAAATCTCCTGAAAATAAGGATTTTATTTGTTTATTTTTATCTTCAGAATTCATATTTAATTTTGATAATTTGTTATCTTAATATTTGTAATAATGAAACAAAATAGAAATTTAAAAAACAAGATTAATTTAGTCCAGTTTTGAAACAAATAAAAAAAGCCGAGTATTTTTACTCGGCTTTTAAGTATTAAAGAATAACAAGACTAAACCATTTTATTCATACACTGACCAATCCTGTGCTTTAGTTGGCGGTGCAGCACTATAACTTAACCTTCCCATATTTACATGAGTATTGGGAGTAGCAATACCTCTCTGGGTGTAATAGACTTTGTCACCAGCTTTATCAATATAAACACCACCATAACAATTAACTGCATTTGCTGCGCAAGTAGTATCGTTAACAGAAGCCATCAATGCACCAGTTGTTCCATTTAAAGCTATAATAGTGCGTGGGGTTGTTGAAGGATTACAGGCAACAAGAACATCATCCACATCATCATAATCCATTATCGTGCTTCCATTTGCTGTTGCTGGGGGTAACCAAACAGTCGTTTCTAATGCCCAAACACTGCCAGTCTTAATAGCATGCGTTGGATCGCTTGAAGTATCCGGTGCAGCCCAAGCTTTGTCTAAGGTTGCATTAACCGCACAACCGTTTTTTGCCATACCAATAGTCTGGTCGATACGGGTAAATGTAAGTCCGTCTACTGTTCCCAAGATATCAATTGGTTGACTGACATCACTACCGCAAATTGCAATTATAGTACTCGCCCCTGTTCCAATAACATCCATCGTTCTTGAGAAACTTGCACTCCCCGCCATTGCAACAGTAGCTGTCGTTGAAGGGGAATCATCCGCCCAGCGGTAAATATTACTAGGACCATCGCTATAAGCATAAATTACACCATCCGTGGTTGCACCCATATTAAATATACCTAATCCACTAACATCAACACCTGTTAAATTAAGTGTCGCACCAGTATCACTCCCATCAGAACCACTGTAAATCTTTACAGCTGTTCCTGCCACGCTTACTAAAAAGTGATCGGTTGCCGGGTTATAGCAACCCGCATAACAGCCACCACTTACTAAATCAGTGTCTTTTTGCCAATCAGCTGACATAGTCACAACGATTTGAGAAAAAGATAATACCGAGATACTTAAAATGATTAACAATAATAATTTTACCTTCATTTTTTTTAATCTCCTTATGTTTTAAATCAATAACTACAATAAAAACTTTTTCCCTCCTTTCCTTATTTTTTAAGTTTGTTCATTTGTAGAAGAAACTATACAATGATGTCAAGAAAAAAAAATTATATTTCATCATACATAAATTAAAATTTCTTGACAAGATGAACCTTAATCTTTTCCAGTGGACATTTTATTCTCTTCGATATTAACATATCCATTTTGTTTGAACAACAAGTGGCACAGAGAATTCTTCAATAAGAACATTAGTCTTAATTAGAGGAAATATCGGAGTAACACCTTAGGAGAATTTATCAGTTTGTGTTGCTAAGGATGGTAAAATCTATAAACCTTAATAAATTCCAAATTTAAACCGAACCTCTTTCTTCTTAGTTTCCAAAAAATCGCTCTTAATTTTCTCATTAATCTCTTCAAATGGGATAAATCCCTTTTCTCGCCTCGAAATAATGTAATAAAAAATATATTCAGTTCGCCCAATAAGAATCTGGCTCTTATATCCAGAAGTATGTTGATCTATGCCCATTTCAATAAGGCGTCCAAGATTGTCGATAGGTCTCCATTCATCAAAAATATCGACCTTTAATCCCCTCACATTGTTATACTGTTTAAAAGAAAACTCCTGCGGATTGGGAGAATTTATAAAACTACTCCATATTTCTTTTGTATTCTTCCACGCTTCCTTCTGAGCTAAATGAATATTGTAGGGATGAGTTTCCTTATCCGGATTTATCGGGACATTTACAACCAAAAGCTTCACTTCATCAGGTGATTTGTATAATGTGTCTTTCATACATTCATAAAAGTTAATTAAATCATTTTCAGTAAATGAAATCTTCTGATATTCCTCTTTTAAAAGATGAAAAACTTTATATTGGTCAATAAAGGAGGTAAGTAAAAAACGATATTCTTTTGACTCAAAGACTTTTTTTGCCTCAAGGCTATTATAGACCAG
>Ga0315274_10006621_pt1 | contig 16855 bp, 15 predicted proteins | sample YL17G02_20_MG_FD_203700 | JGI IMG/M metagenome (GOLD analysis project Ga0315274, IMG submission 203700) | Sediment microbial communities from Yellowstone Lake, YNP, Wyoming, USA - YL17G02_20 | ecosystem: Environmental > Aquatic > Freshwater > Lake > Sediment | place: USA: Wyoming | collected...
ATGTTTGCAGATCGCTTCGGTATTCGACCCACCGTGGTAGTCGGCTGTCTTATTATGGGCGTCTTCGGGCTTCTCAGAGGGTTTTCCACAAGTTTTCCCACACTTGCGATTACAATGTTTCTGTGCGGAGTAGGTTATGCCATCGCCTACCCAAACCTCCCCAAAGTCACCGGTCTTTGGTTTCCCTACAAAGAGTACGCTCTGGCGAGCGGCATCATGTTCACCGGCATGGAGGTGGGCATAGCATCATCATTGATCTTAACCCCCGCAGTGTTGCTGCCGCTGACCGGGTCCTGGCAGGGAGTCTTCATAACTGTCGGCGTTGTCGCATTAGTCATAACCCTCATATGGCTGTTGTTAGCAAAGGAAAGCCCCAGCAATTTGGCGGCACGTCGATCTAAAGATCCTTTTTCGGGTAAGATCAAAGGTGTTCCCTTCAGAAAGTCTGTCTCTGCCGTGCTAAGCAATAAGCACATGTGGACCGTAATGCTAACATGTCTGTTTCTGCTCGCGCCACAAATCGGGTTGCTTAGCTTTCTCCCAACGATGCTGGAACTGAGGGGAACAGATCCTACAAATGCGGGGCTGATCACATCGATGATATCCTGGTTCATGATCCCAGGAAGCTTCATCACGCCCATGGTATCTGACCGCTTGAGAGTAAGGAAGCCTTTCATTTGGGTTACCTCGATCCTCGCTGCAATAGCCTTGTACTTCACCGGCACAGCCACAGGCTCTGCGTTGTGGGCCTCAGTGATAGTGTACGGTTTCCTGATAGGAAGCATGGCGCCAATAATCTTGTCAATGCCTGTTGAACTCGTCGGCGCATCATATTCCGCAACTGCAGGCGGTTTCACGCTCGTCGGAGGTTACATTGGGGCCATGATTGCACCTTGGCTTGTAGGTTATCTGTCAACGACAACAGGCTCATTTCTGCCAGCGATCCTAATGTGCACTGCCTTCACAGGCATTGAAGTGGTCTGCGGTCTTTTGCTTAAGGAAACAGGTTCAAAGCGTCAACTCAACACTTCTCCTTCTCCATGACTTTATGCCAGAAAGGGGAGAATCAAAGAAATGTCCGCCATAATCCTTTTTAGCGGAACAATTGCGCGCGCGCATACTCCCGTCTTCGGCGATTATTATTTCATATGATTCTGTGACCCCATCAAGAACCTGTATCGTTTTTCTGACAGCGTCCTCCAGATGATCTCTTTCGTTGAATGCCGGGAAAACTACCGAAACCTCGACTCCTTCGCCATCTTTCAGCGTCCCTTTCATTTCTCAGAACACCCAGCTTCTAAACCATCTAAGTTCATTTCTCCAGTAGAACGGTATCGGCATTCCAGAAATGACTGGATAAAAGAGGACGAACATGACCGTTACAAGAACTAGATAAACGAGCACGATTGCCCTTCCTTGCCGAGTTCCCCAAGATTTGTTGATAAAATAGGCGGTTGCCAGTATCATGATTGGCACGTTGAAGTAAAAGTGGTAGAGAAAGAGTGTTCTAGATATCAACGCGTACGGTAGCCATTGGAAAAAGAATATAGTAACGAGGAACAAACAGACACGATTTCTTGTCCTGACCGCTTCCTCAACAGCCAAAACAATAGATGCGAATCCTATCCACCAGATGGCCGGGTTTCCCATGGCTGCGATTGTTGAAACGATGCCTCCAGGCAATTCCGATACATAGAGCCATACGGGTCTGGAGATCAGGGGCCAAGTCCACCACTGAGACGAAAACGGGTGCGTTGCGGAAAGCGTGGAGTGATAATTGAACATAGACCATTGTGTCTGATAAACGTCCAATAACGAATGACCAATAATCATGTACGGCACGAAAGTCAGAACGTAGATTCCAGCGGCAATCGCCAAGAAAACAAGGAGACTGAAAAAGGGGCGGCTGAAAAATCCTCGAGCTCTCACTGGCCATCCCTTGAATGCCGAGAGTTCTCTGAGTCTAAGCACAATCAAGATTACCAGCTGACCAAGAAAACCGAAAAGGACGTACCACTTTGTTGAGAATCCCAGCGCAAAAAAGATGACCGCCAGAAACAACGGACGAGTTGAGGTTTTCCATCCTTCGGCCAGCACGTTCTTGACGTATGCGAAGAAGAACAACTGAGACAGAATTGAGAAGAAAACGACAAAAGTGTCGATTGTGGCAATTCTTGCCATTGTGAAATGCATGAAATCAAACATGAGAAGAAAGGCTGGTGCGAACGCTCCTATCCATGTTCCAAACATTTTCTTTCCAAGCAAGTAGATAGCTGGTATCATGAGCGTGGCAAATACAACTCCTGCAATTCGCCACGAGAATGGGTTTTCGCCGAACACGTAGATGCTACCCGCGATTATCAACTTCCCGAGGGGCGGATGCGTCCATTCATAGGGTTGCCTCAGATTGAGATAGTCTTTTGCAGTTCTGACGTAGTAGATCTCGTCGAAATACGTTTCAGATTGATACGTAGGGGGGCATTCAACTTCTTGCTGTTCGTCCAAGAGTCTAGTCAGGTTGTTGTCTTGGTAGTCATCACCTCTTATAGCTTGAATAGCGATTTTTCGACCGTCACTGTCCAATGCAGACATTTCCGCAATCTCTCCGTCGGAGATTTGGAAAGTGAACCTTACAAATTCTGTTTCGGTATCGATTCGAATGCCTTCCCAGCGATAGTAATCGCCAAAAGACACTGTTGTTATCAGGTTCCAATCATTTGGATGACCCGTGTAGACATCGGCGATGATGCTTCCCTGCTTCAGCAAGAGGTAAACCTCGCTGACATTTTTCACGCTTCCCAAGTCGACATAGAAAGTTTCTCCGCCTTTAGATTGCCATGTGCTCTGTGGAACATTGTATTTGCCTAGTGCCCAGGTTGCCATCAAGAAGAAGGCAAGAGACAACACAACAACCGAAATTAAGTCGCGTTTCGCAATCATTGCCCTTCACCTTCTTCTGCAGACGTCTTCTTCTGTTTCTCATTTGTCAACGCTTGAGTTGAACTTGCTCCTTTCTTCAGTTTCATGACCATCAGCAGCAACATGTAAACAAACGTGGCCAGATTGATTGCGCTTATCGCATAAACAAAGGGGTCGCCATCGGATATGTAGGCGCCTGCGTTGAGAAACGGAAGAACATATGCCAAGTTGGCAAGATAAGTAAAAGTCAGAACACCGTAAAGTACCCTTGTTTCTCTTGCGAACGGCAAAATCATTGCCAACACGCTGAAGACTGGGAACAGATATCTTTCGTGAATCCTCGTTGGAAGAATGAAGAAACCGAACAAGAGCACAAAAGCTGTGAAAAGCACGGCAATTTCGAAGTTGCGACCAGTCTTTTCTCCACGCCGAGATATTCTATTAACGTAGTACAACGAAAAAGCTGACAAAACTCCAAACAATATCCAGCCTATCTTGAAAAAGTCCAGATACAGAAGAGTCTGAGCGTCTGACTTCCAAAAACCGCCAAACGCCCAAAGGTTAAACGCGTTTAGCGAAGTGTACGGATAGCCTCGGTAGCCTTTCAGATAGATGTATGTCAAAAAATCTAGTAGATTGCCTGGACTCAACGGGGCAGCTACTATCAATATCAATGCTCCACTTGCCAAGACCGAGGCAACCACAGTTTTCCAACTACGTTTCTTGATAATCAAAAATACAATCAGAGGAGCGAGAGCTATGCTTTGCGGCTTCGCCAATACTGCAGCGGTGAACGTCAGTGCCGCCGGCGTCAGTCTTGTTTGAAAGATGAGGATGAGCGACAGAATCAGAAAAAAGGTGTATATCGCGTCAAACTGTCCCCACACCGAGCCGTTGAATATCGTTGCAGGGTTGAAGGCGCAGAGTGACATGGCAATCAGTGAGGAATCAAAACTGAGTCGTTTTCTTAGAAACAAGAATATCAAACCGGCCGTTGCGGTGTCAAAAAGCGTTGAAGGCAGTTTCAAGATGAAATTGAGAGTTGAAGTTCCGAAAAGTGAAAGCCATTTTGCCAGTGAACCAAAAGCCCAAAAGATGTAGATGTTGAGGGGCTGGTAATCACACCAGCTTATGAAGTGGTAGAAACTGAAAGGCCCATATTCAGCGGCCGCGTTGAACCATACTGCGAAGGTTCCTAGGTCGCTCATACAGCCTTGTATCGGAAATAGGAGAATCCTTGCGGCCAAAGAAGACAACAGAGCATAGATCACAATGCTGGTCTCGCTCTTGAAGAAAGATAAGTCTATGACTGTTCCCTCAGGGTCTAGACAATGTTACTTTGAATAAAAGAGTTTGCGAAACTGAGGCCCCAAGCCTCAACTATGAAGTTGAGTCAGATTACTTGTTTAGGGAATAAATTTGGGAAGATTGGGGTTTGGCGCTGACCCCTCGACGCTCGATGCTTGGCAGTCAGTAACCTGGTACCTTCAATTCCTTGGCCAATCTGACCAAGTCCGGATGCACGTATTTGCCTTCTTGCTCCATTGCGACATCATCTAGGTAGACGCTTGGGTTCATTATGCCTAGGTCTGTATGCGCAGCTGCTCTCCAGCCCGGTCCACCTATGATGCTGCCTTGAGTGCCGAAGCCGAAGGTCACTGAGCCAAACAATCGTTCGTCATCATTATGCAATCCCGTCAGTTTGCGGATACCTGGATTGAAACCGTAAGTGTAGTGAGCAAGTCGATACATGTTCGGATCTTTGAACCCTCCTATCCAAGCTGCAAAAGTCTTTGCCTCTCGTCCGCCTGTTATGTCTACGATCTTTCCTTTCTCCATTTTGAGTTTGATGGGCGTCTGGATGAAACCAACGTTCCACTCCCACCCATCAACAGCTATCACTCCGTCAATAGTTTCTTCTACAGGATTCCAGCCGACCTGGCCGCCTAACATGTATTGACCCGGCTTCTTTGCGATTTCCCCCGGCTGAAGAACGGGTCGTCCACGGTTGTAGGCTGTGACGTCAGTTCCAGCTGCGTTCGTGATTCGGATCTTGTCTGCCTTTTTGGTCAGTTCGACCAGTTTGTCTCCGAATTTGAGCATTTTAGGATAATCCACTTTGCCAATGGTTCGCACTATCGACTCAACGTTCATTCCTGTCAAGCAGATGTATCGCGCCCTTCCTTTTTTCATCATGCCATCATAGAATGGGGCGTACAGGAGGTAGTTTACGCAGTATTCGATTAGAACGTCTGCATTGTTTATGGCCGCGATTACGGGTTCAGGTGGATCCATGGTGACTTCAGGGTTAGTCTTAAACCAGATGACAGCTACTTTCGCACCTAAAACAGCACACGCATCAGCAGTCGCCTTTACGACGTTTCCGTCACTCGCGGTATCAGCATATACTAGAACGCTTTCTCCTTTCTTTACCAGCATTACTTCGGATGCAAGTTTGTAGGCTGCTTCAGCAAGTTCCATGTGTAATGACAACCAAATTCACCTTAGACTATGGAAAAAGCCCACCATCATAAAAAGCCTTACGGTTGAGAGCATATTCATGGGGATTAGGATAAAACTCTTATTCCCAGAGCAGAATATTTGAATTGGTGAAGAAATATGTCGTGGTACATAGAGCTGGGAAAAGCTGCAGATACCTTAGTGAACTATGTCCTAAGAGTGAAAAAAGATGAGGATGTTCTCATATATGGAGACGACATTGTGGACGCTGCTGTTTTGAATGCGACGGCGTCCGCCGTCAAAACCGCTGGAGCAACGCCCACAATAGTTATCCATGAGACGCGCGAGATCTCTTTCACTGAGCCTCCTAAGCCTCTTGCAGCAGCGATGATGGACTCAGACGTCACGGTGGAATTCTCAGCGAGAGCCATATTGTATACTCAGGCGCAGACAAATGCTCTGAAACGAAACCGGGCCTACATTTGTCTAACGTCTCTCGACCGTGAAGCAATGGTGAGAACCTTGGGTTGGGTCAACTATCCGAAAATGATCGAGTTGGGGGACAAAATTGCCGAAATGACTACCAAAGCCGATGAAATCAAGGTAACAAGCCCTTCTGGAACCAATTTCACCGCAAAAATCGGCGGAAGAAGGTTTGAAAACTTCGGCAGCACGGCTGACAAGAGAAAAGTCATCATGCTGGGCGGTCAAACTGGCGGTTCCCCAATCGAAGAAACCGAGAATGGAATCTTGGCCTTTGATGGGAACGTTTGGCCTCCCGATGAGATCAAATCAAACATCAGGACCCCGATAAGATGCAGCATCGAAAAAGGGATAATCAGAGAAATCTCCGGCGGAGTAGAGGCTGACATACTTCGAAGATACATGGCAGGCCTCAGAGATCCCAACATGTATCGGATCGCTCACATATGCTACGGATACCATCCCAAGGCAAGAGTGACAGGGGACATTTCAGAGGTTGAAAGAGTCTGGGGATGCTTCCAAGTCGGGTGGGGATCGCAAGGACCACTTCTGAGACCAGACCTCAACGGCGCCTTTGGATGGAGAGCAGCGTCTCACGACGATGGCATCATACTGAAAGCCTCGATCTACCTTGATAATGAGCCCGTACAGAAAGATGGGAAATTCGTTCACGCAGAGTTGCTAGAAATTATCAAAGAGATGGGCGTCGAACAATAGATTATTACGCCTTCCCTTCTTTTCTGCCCCGATCTCACCGCAAAACTAGGACGAAAGAAATGCCGATCCCAAAGTGTACTCTGGGTCGACAGCATCTTCCCCATGAAGTTCCCCCCCCTGAAATTAAGTTCTTCGACGATCGAATTCAGAAGAAAAGTGGAAAGCTTCTCTGTGAAGATCCTTCTTTCACACGAGACATACTAGGAACCGAAGAATAAGGAAACAGACTTTAATCCGTCAGTGCCATCCTCATAACTGTGAAAATGATGGGCCATCCAGATACTGTACTATACCTGAATCGAGGCGACATCGAAAAGCTGGAGATTCCTATTGAGGAAGTAATCAGGATTGTCGAGAATGCTTTTCGCGAAAAAGCGGCAGGAAGAATTGAAATGCCTCCTAAACCAGGAATCCACCCGAAAGAAAATGCGTTCATTCATGCAATGCCAGCCTATCTACCTGGAATGCAGGCCGCCGGAATTAAGTGGGTAAGTGGCTATCCGGAAAACACGAAACGCAACCTACCTTACATTTCTGGTCTTCTCATTCTGAATGACCCCGAGACAGGCTTTCCAATCAGTGTTATGGACTGTACATGGATTACCGCAAAACGAACTGGAGCAGTCACGGCAGTCGCCGCAAAATACTTGGCCAGAGAAGACTCCAAAGTGTTGGGAATACTTGGATGTGGTGTTCAAGGTAGAAGCAACCTTGAAGCACTGCTCACGCTGGGCAAGAATATTGAGAAAGTGAAGGCCTATGACGTAGTTGATGAGAACCTGAAGAAATACGTGAAAGAAGAGACTGCCAAACATGGCATCAAGATTTCTCCGGTCAGCTCGCCAAAGAAAGCTGTTGAGGGCTCAGACGTGGTTGTCACCTCTGGTCCCATCATGAGGCGGCCTCATCCGGTAATTGAGAGATCATGGTTTAAGGACGGTGGGCTTGCATGCCCATTGGATTTCGATTCTTATTGGAGACCAGAAGCAATGTTTTCAATGGACAAGTTCTGCATAGACGATATACAACAGTTTTGGTACTACAAGCGGCAAGGTTACTTCAGCCAAATACCCAGAATTTACGCAGAACTCGGGGACATCGTGGTCGGTGAAAAGAGTGGTCGTGCAAACAAAAGTGAACGTATTATGTCGATGAACCTGGGTCTGGCAATTGAAGACATAGCCACGGCCAAACTGATTCTTGAGAAGGCAGAAAAGACGGGAATCGGATATAGACTGCCTTTATGATTTAGTAACCCGCTCAAGTTTTAAATAGCCTTCCCGCCTGATTAGAGACAGTGAGGAGATCGATTTGCTGAAGATCTTGTACATAAATCCGGTTGGCACTGGCGCCTGGGACAAACACATGCTTCAGACAATAAACAAGATCAAAAGAGCAGACGCAAAGCCTAAGGTTGTTCATCTGCGGAAAGGTCCGACTCATCTGGAGTATCATTTCTATGAACATCTGAATCTGGGCGAGACTCTAGATTGGGTTAGATGGGCGGAGAAGGAAGGATATGACGCAGTTATAATCGGTTGCTTCTATGACCCAGGGATTAGAGAAGCCAGAGAGCTGGTTTCAATTCCTGTGATTGTTCCAGCAGAGGCCACGATGCATGTTGCTGCAACTCTTGGTCACAAGTTCTCAATAATCGTGGGCAGAAGAAAGTGGATTCCGAGGATGGAGAGCAACGTATACATTTACGGGCTCGAGAGGAAGCTTGCCTCTTTCAGACCGATAGAATTCACGGTTCCAAGGATGGGTTCTGAGCCTGAGAAGTTAAAGAAAGCGATTTTGACAGAGGCAAAGAAGGCTATTGAAGAGGACGGTGCCGAAGTCATAGTGTTAGGATGCACAATGGAGTCGGGTTTCATGAAGGAGTTGACGAGCAAGCTAAAGGTGCCAGTTTTGGATGCCGTGGTGACCTCTTGGAAATACGCGGAAATGATGGCTGACCTGTACCGAAAAGTGGGTCTTACACACTCAAAGCTCTACGGATTCGAATCTCCTCCAGATCTCTAGATAGGCAATCAGCAAGAACAGGCGAATGCACCGCTATTCCAGCGATGTGAGTGCCGTCTAGGATTTCGCGTGTATGGAAAAACATATAACTTGTATCATAGCTACAATGTCTCAGGAGGAAAAAATCTGAAAACTTTCTCAAGCAGATCCGCCATTTCAAAATTGTACATAGCTATCGTAGCGATTATCGTGATTGTGGCAGCAATTGCAGGTGGGCTGTACTACGGCGGCTATTTTGCCCCCGGCCCAAGCCCCAGTCCGGGCCCATCCCCATCCCCGTCCCCATCCCCGTCTCCATCGCCATCGCCCTCCCCAGTGGCTGAAAGACTACTGAGGGTAGGCTACGCCTGGCCATGTTACATTGACCCAGCCATCGGCACTGACGAATGCAGTTCCACTGCCCTGTGCAACCTGTACGACCCGCTAGTATTCCCAGTTCCCTTGGCAGAACCGAAACCTTGGGTTGCGCAAAACTGGACCGTATCGCAAGACGGTCTGACCTACACATTCAACATAAGATCGGGAATAAAGTTCCACAGCGGGCGAACCTTAACAGCAGAAGACGTCAAGTTCAGTCTGCAAAGACTGTTGACGATCGGTCAAGGCTTCAGCTACCTTTACGCACCATACGTAGCGAGCTTTGCCGCACCGGCTCCGTACCAATTTACCATGACCCTCAACAAGACTTTTGGTCCCTTCATAATGATTCTCATGAGAATCTACATCGTTGACAAGGCAGAAGTCTTGGCCCACATCAACTACAATGCAGCACAAAACTACACCATAAGTGGAACAAACTATGGAGATCTAGGTCTGGAGTGGATGGCATTAAACGATGCAGGCTCTGGAGCATACAAGGTCGTTGACCGCGCGATGCAACAATTCTTCAAGTTCGCCTTATTCAAAGATTACTGGGCCCCAGTCAACGCCAACGCACCCACAACAGTCATACAGACGTGGACAAGCGGTAACCCCGCGACTGAAAAGACAATGATGCTCAACAGGGAACTCGAAGTAACAGATTCATGGCTCCCAGCAGAAACTCTAGATTCGTTGGATACAGATCCGCACATAAGGAAGATTTCATGGGCAGACCCCAGTGAATACTATTACATGTTGAACTGCCAGAAACCACCGCTGGACGACATCCATGTCAGAAAGGCTTTGGCGTATTGCTATGACTACCAAACGATGATGACAGAGATTTACTCGAGATACACGCTTTCAACCTCTTCTGTCCCGGCTGCCTTGCCTGGTTACGTTAACACGAAAACATACTACTATAATGTCACTCTGGCTCAACAAGAACTCAGTCAATCCAAGTACTATCCCGACATAGTCAACAACCCCGACAATTACGCAATCGACTTCCACTGGATTCAGGAAGTACCTGAAAGAGAAAGAGACGCTCTGCTGTTCGCCGAGTGCGCCTCTGCACTAGGGCTCAAGGTCAACGTAGTCAAGACGCCGTGGTTGAAGACCGTTGAGGAAATGACCAATGCGAACCTAAGCGCTCACGTATACAACATACTAGTCGCCCCACATTTCCCCGAGGCGGGGTCATTGCTGGAATCAAGATACCATTCAGGACCTCTGTCATGGGAGACGAACGAGAAGCTTTACAACGCAACACTTGATGCCGCGATTGAAGACGCTCTTCAAACCATAAACGCAACAGAGAGATATGCAAAGTATGCAGCAATCCAGAGGGACATAATGAGCATATGTCCAAGCCTTTTCATATATGACTATGCAAATACGATGGCAATTCAAGACTACGTCAAGATACCTGCAGTAGAAACGCCAGCAGCAACAATAGGCATAATGGGGTACGACAGAGTCTACAAAGACTGGCAAGTTCTTGCCCACTAAACTTCCACTCTCCTTTTTTTAATATCCATCATACGATGAAATACTTGTTTGGGCCATCAGGCTGACTGAGACACACAATCATGTGTTCAACAACTATCGCCTGATATTTACACGAAAAATGTATGCCGCCAACATGAACACGCATCAATAGTGTCTCAATCGCTAAAGCTCAGAGAGTAGTCCACTTGAAGTACTTGGATAGAATTCTGTTCAAGCATGTTCTTAGCATTGCCATAGTTGAAAATGAAAAGCTTTTTAATGTTCATGCCATACTGGTAGTCCAAACGAGGCTCTCAAAGTATGAGGCTCTCCACATACATACTGAAGAGAACAGGGTACATCTTTTTCTCTTTGATTGGCCTGTCAATACTGGTTTTCGCTTTGGCAAGGGTGCTGCCTGGAGATCCTGCGCGAATGGCGGCCGGACCAAGGGCGTCTGAAAGTGTTGTGGAACAGATCAGAAAGCAATTGAGATTCGACAGACCGATCTATGAACAGTATTTCTATTGGGTAAATGACCTTCTTCATGGAGACTTAGGCTATTCGTTGGTGACGCGGCGCAGCATTACGGCGGACGTTCTCGAATACCTTCCCACGTCTCTTGAGCTGATTTTTCTGGCCGCTGTGTTTGAGGTAGCTGGAGCCTTCTTACTTGGCGTGATAGCCGGCAGGTATTCGTATAAGTGGCCTGACAATATCGTGAGGGTGTTTTCTTACGTTGGTATATCGATTCCTGTTTTTGTTATGGCTATCGTGTTTCAACTCTTGTTCACCTGGAACACCAAAATATTCCCGACTTCGGGGATGCTTTCTCAAGGACTTGAACGCCCCCCCGTTGTAACTGGAATGGTTACCTTAGATTCCTTGATCGCTGGCAGAATTGACGTTTTCGGGAATGTTTTATGGCACATGGTGCTCCCGGCCTTGGCATTGTGCCTGGGAGGTATGCTACAGGATGCGAGGATAATACGATCTGGAATGGTCGAAAACAAAGACAAAGATTACATATTGATGGCCACATCTCAGGGTCTGCCTGAAAGACAAGTGATGTTCAAATACTTGCTTAAGCCGTCCTTGATTCCAGCGGTCACGGTCATGGGGTTGGATATAGCTGCACTGATGGCTAACGCATTTCTTGTAGAGATGGTCTTTAATTGGCCAGGATTCTCTAAGCTTGGAATTACACTCATGCTGAACAAAGACCTCAACGGCATAGTCGCACTAGTATTGGTATTGGGAGTCATCTACGCCGTAGCCAACATAGTAGTGGACATCATCGTTGCGTACTTGGATCCCAGAATCAGATTGATGGAGCGGGGTGAATAAATGCGAATACCTGAAATCATAAGGAAAATCTTCATCAGGTACGATGTGAAGAGAAAATGGTATAGATTCTCCCGCAGTTCTTTGTCAAAGGTGGGTCTGGTCATTGCGTTGGTCTCGGTATTTCTTGCCTTGGCGGCACCTTACGTGACCCCCTATCCCAGACACGCTGGTCTGGTTACAAACTTCAAAGACAAGTTTGAGCCTCCAAACCTGAAATATCTGTTTGGGACGGACGAAATTGGAAGAGACGTTCTAACTAGGACCGTCTTTGGATTTCAGTATTCTCTGATGATGGCAGCGGTAGTGTTAGCACTTGTGATACCGCCTGGAGTGATCTTGGGATTGATAGCAGGATACTACAGGGGAAGTTGGATCGACACGGTGATCATGAGAATATCAGATGTCTTCATAGCAGTCCCTCCACTCGTTTTGGCGTTGTCAATAGCTGCAGTGTCGACTCCCAGTGTCTTCAACTCCATGATGGCAGTCTCACTGATGTGGTGGCCATGGTACACAAGGTTGACATATAACGCAGCGTCTGGTATGAGGAATGAATATTTTGTCCAAGCTTCAGAGGTAATGGGCGTCAGCTCTCTTCGCATAATATTCAGTGAAATCCTTCCCAACTGCCTCGGTCCGATCCTGACGAAGATAACCCTTGATGTCGGATGGGTCATACTCTTAGGGTCAGCCCTCAGCTATGTAGGACTAGGTGCTCAGCCACCCACGCCCGATCTCGGCACAATGGTCGCTACGGGCGGAAGTTACATGCCTGATGCATGGTGGATAAGCATGTTTCCAGCCGCTGCGATCTCCATCATAATTCTGGGTTTCAACCTGCTAGGAGACGGAATCCGAGACATTTTCGTAGAGGAGGCAAGATAAACGGGCAATCTATTGGATGTCAAAGACCTCTCCGTAGGCTTCAAGACATACATGGGCAAGTTGAAAGTCCTGAACGGAGTGGACTTCAGCGTCAACGAAGGAGAAAAAGTCGGAATCATCGGTGAATCAGGTTGCGGTAAAACTACCACCATGAAGTCCATTCTGAGAATTCTGGCAACCAACGCTGTTGTAGAAGGTGGAGAAATACGCTTCAGAGATCATGAAATGCTAGCGCTCGATAAGAAAAAGTTGAACGAGGTAAGAAGAAAGAACTTGACCATGATATTTCAAGACCCTACTGCGGCCCTCAATCCTGTATTCAAGGTGGCAAGCATACTTGGAGATGTTATCAAGTCTTCGGGTAATATCGACAACGAAAAAGCCACAAAGCAGCTGATTCGAGAAAAGTCTTTGGACGCCCTCAAAGAGGTTTCACTGCAAGACCCAGAGAGAGTTCTTGACAGCTACCCATTCCAACTGAGTGGAGGCATGCGACAGAGAGTCTGCATTGCGATGTCCTTAGCCACTGCCAAGGATCTACTCATTGCAGATGAGCCAACGACCAACCTAGACGTTACAATACAGGATCAGGTTCTGCGGCTGATGAAGGACCTTGTCACCAAGAAAAACCTGTCAATAATCTTGATATCTCATGCACTTGGAACAATAAGAAACACTGTTGATACCGTTTATGTTATGTACGCTGGAAGCATGATTGAAGCTGCAGAAACAGGGAAAGTATTCTCAAACCCACTGCATCCTTACACTCAGGGACTGCTGAAATCAGTTCCGAAATTGACTGGAGCAGGATTCTCAGAAGGTATTCAAGGAAGAATTCCAGACTACATAGACCCACCTACCGGTTGCAGATTCCATCCCCGTTGCGAGTATGCATTCGAGCTTTGTAAGAAAGAGAAACCTCGCCTGCTGAAGGCTGATGCCGACAACCATAGAGTTGCCTGCTGGCTCCACAACAAGAGATGAGTGATGATGAGCAAAAGTGATGACCTGCTAGTAGTACAGAACTTGACAAAACACTTCAAAACCTCTTTTGGCGTTGTGAGGGCAATAGACGACACAAGCTTCACGATAAAGCCCGGCGAAACATTTGGCCTAGTCGGGGAATCTGGCTCTGGCAAAAGCACAACAGGATTCGTTATAATGGGTATCTATACGCCAACGTCAGGTAAGATACTTTTCAAAGGACAAGACATATCGGTACACACTAAGAAACGTCCAAAATACCTTAAGAAGGATCTAGCGATTGTCTTCCAGGATCCTGCTTCTTCATTGAATCCAACAAAAACGGTTCGAGACGTAGTCGGACAGCCATTGAAGGTGCATGGCCTGGCCAAAGGTCAGGATGAGTACGAAAAGAGGGTTACTGAGCTCCTTGACGCGGTAGAATTGCCCCCTGAAGACTTCAAGAACCGAAGACCAAGAGACCTGGGCGGAGGTGAAAGGCAAGCAGTAGCAATAGCGAGGGCCATAGCAACCAACCCGTCTCTGATAGTTCTTGATGAACCTACTTCCGCTTTGGATGTTTCGATTCAGGCAAAAATAATGAAGGTCCTCATGAAGCTGCAGAAAGAACTCAACCTTTCATACCTGTTCATAACACACGACCTGAGCCTCATGAGAAACGTATCATCAAGAGTAGCGATAATGTATTTGGCTAAAATCGTAGAGTTCGCTCCAACTGCAGTTTTCTTTCAGAACCCGTTGCATCCTTACACTCAGATGTTGCTTTCATCTGTGCCTGTGCTTACGGATGAGGAAGAGAAGCTGAAACCGAAGGAGATAATCTCGACAGGTGAGGTTCCAAGCGCTATTAACCCGCCACCAGGCTGCAGATTCCACACTAGGTGCCCCTTTGTAATGGAAACCTGCAAGGTCAACGAACCGACCTTCGTGCTGGTCGAACCCGATCACTACGTAGCGTGCCATTTGATGAAAAAATGATCTTGTCTATTCCAGTAGCTTGAGTTACTGAACACCCGAATGCTGTTATGGACCTTGCTTTCGAACGTCTGACAAGAAAGGAGGTTTCAGGATTGACAACCATCAGAGTGTTCAAAGACAGAATGAAGGCGTTGAGGAGTCTTGGGAAGAAGGCTGGAATCGACGCTTTCCTTGTTGTCTCGGACAAGAATATGTGGCATCTTGCTGGGTTCTCGGTTTTGGCAATAGAAAGGTTTGCAGGGATAATAGTCCCAGTTGACACAGACAATCCGACGGCGATCGTCCCGAAGCTTGAGGAGTCAAAGGCGAGAGAAAAGTCCGCGGTCAAGGAAATCAAGACCTACTCTGACTCCGCGAGCCCTGCACTAATACTTGAAAAGGCAGTGAAAGAGTTGGGATTGGAAGGAGCGACTTTCGGAGTCGAAGGTCTTTTGCCATTCAGATTCTACAGAATGCTGGTTGCCTGCTCTGCGGACATAAAGACGAGAGACGCTTCAGCAATGTTCAGCCAGCTCAGAATTATGAAATCCGAAGAGGAACTAGGAATGATAGAAAAGGCAGCAGACGTGGTTGCTGAGGGAATAAGGGCGGGAACCGATTTCATCAAACCGGGTGTCAGCGAATTGACCATTTCTTGCCAAATAGAGCGAGTGATAAAAGAAAGTGGTGGTGAAAGCATACCGTTCTGCATAGTTCTTTCAGGCTCAAATTCAGCCTTTCCTCATGGAGAAACCTCAAACAGGAAAGTGCCAAAAAGGACGTAGTGTTGGTGGATGTCGGGGCAGTTTTCAACGGCTACTATGGGGACCTCACCCGAACATTTTTCGTCGGAAAAGTAACAAGAAAAGAAAGGGAAGTCTACGATGTTGTGGCCGAAGCTCATGAGAAAGCCATAGGAAGCGTTAGACCGGGGGTAAGCGCTGAAAAGGTTGACGCGGCTGCAAGAAACGTAATAGAAAATGCGGGATTTGGAAAGTACTTTACTCATCGAACAGGTCATGGATTAGGTCTGGAAGTGCACGAGGAGCCATACATCTGCGAAGGCAACGAAGTGGCACTGCAGCCAGGTATGGTATTCACAATAGAACCTGGAATATACCTCTCTGGAAAGTTTGGAGTAAGAATAGAAGACAACATAGCCGTCTCAGACAACGGGAAGAGAATGCTGAGTCACATTTCAAAAGAGCTCACAGTCCTCTAGCTCTAGCGTGGACGCGGCTTCAGAGCTTTTTCTGTTCTTTTATTGCCTTCGCCAGCTGTTGACTCAGCTCGGCGAGAAACTGTTTCAGCTGTGGTTCGCGCCAAAAGTTCTGAGGATCAGCATCCACATATGCCTTGACTTTCATCAACAATTCGTTTCCCTTCATGTCAGTATAGTCCGGGAAAAAAGAAAGCATATACATAGCCTGTACAAGACGGCAGGCCCCATAGTTCCGCTCTGGTCCTAAAACTCTTTCGGCGCTAGCCACCAGAAAGCAAGTTATCTCAAACAGATAGTCGTCTCCAGTCTTTTCCTTCACTTTCCCACCTTCTTGAAAATGAGTTCGTCAACTGACAAATGCTTGATGACTGCCGGTTTCTCATCAGAATAGCCCACAGTCATAAAAAGAACCGGTTCGAGATGCAGCGGCATATCGAGGAGTTCCTTCACCGTTTCGACCGCGAAACTTCCGATTGGACAACATCCGACCCCCCTCGAATGCGCATACAACAATATGTTTTGCATCGCTGCTCCGACGTCAATGTAACTCCAATCCGTCTCTCGGTTTTTGTTTATGCACATCACTATGAGCGCTGGGGCAGGTTTCAACCATCCTGGAGACACGGATTTAAGTCCGCTAACCATGTCTTCGTCGTTTACCAACAGAAATTCCCAAGGTTGAGAGTTACCTGCCGAAGGAGCCCAACGAGCCGCTTCGACCAAGGCGATCAGTTCTTCCATCGGAAACCGTTCATTCCTGTATTTTCGGATGCTTCTCCGCTGCGTGATAGCTTCCATCAAAAGTTGGTCTTTCAAACAAAATCCCCGCACAGTTGTTTTGTTAAACTGACTCAACAGAAATCTTATAAGCCTTTTGAACAGAGCTAGTTGACGGAACTTGACTATCAGAAATGACGTGACCTGTATGATTGAAAAAGAAAAACTTGTGAACGGCGTCGTCAACATGCTCAAAGTGAATATGGGCCTGAAGGACGGCGAAAAAGT
>Ga0315274_10006622_pt1 | contig 16855 bp, 17 predicted proteins | sample YL17G02_20_MG_FD_203700 | JGI IMG/M metagenome (GOLD analysis project Ga0315274, IMG submission 203700) | Sediment microbial communities from Yellowstone Lake, YNP, Wyoming, USA - YL17G02_20 | ecosystem: Environmental > Aquatic > Freshwater > Lake > Sediment | place: USA: Wyoming | collected...
ATAAGCAGTTCCCGTCCGTGGCGCTTCATTTTCTCCTCGTATTTTTTATCCCCGTATCCTATGTGCGACCAATGGTCATCTAATAGTCGAAGTAAATCCTGTTTTGTGGGGTGGGCGCCGATCTTTACCAATTCATAAAACGCACGGATGGTTTTGTGCATCGTATCGCCGAATGACAACGCCGCGGACGGCGGAACGGGAATCCTGAGAATATACCGGTATCGGTACTGTAAAGGACAGGTCATGAAGGTATCCAGTTGTGAGTACGAAAGATAACTGATCTTTTGCCGGACAGGCAGGGTTCCCTTGCCCGCCATAGCTTCAGCGTCGGCTGGGTCAACTTTCTTCCAATCAAGAAGCGGCAACTGCTTCGAATCTTGGCTGACTACTCGTAACTCCTTTTCCCCAATCGCTTCAAAGATAAACGGTGATAATTTCTTCTCACGTTTCCCCTCTCCATAATATTTCGCTCCTGTAAAGTACAGGAGATCCCGAGCCCGCGTCATGCCGACGTAAAACAAGCGCCGCTCTTCTTCCTCGTGATAATCTCCCGTGGGCAGTATTTCTTTCACCAACGCATCGGGAATGGGAATTTGCTCTTTACGCTCTGTCGTCGGAAAGCGGGCGTTCACTAGGTTCACCAGGAACACAACGTCAAACTCTAAACCTTTTGCCGAATGGACAGTCAGAATATTGACAGCATTGTTTTCACTCCAGTCAATATCGGCAGCCAGCGGAGATTCCCCGAGCGTCATGGATAAATCTATCCAGTCCGTGACTGCAAATACACCCGCATCCTCATGCTCCGTTTCATACGTTTTCAGTTTATTGAAAAACTTCGCGATGTTTTCAGCTACTTTTTCTTCTTTCGCGCTTTTGTATAAAGTAAGTTGTTTCAGGAGTCCGGTGTCCGCCAAAAAATAATACAATATTTGTCCTGCGGTTTCTTTTTTGATAAGGCCCAAGTGTTTATGAATCATCACGACAAGTTTACTAACTTGTTCCAATTCCGATTTTTCACATGCTTCAAAAAGTGACATCCCATATTTCCTTGAAAAATTTATAAGTGCCGCAACATCCCGTGCACTCACTCCCGCCCAATCCATCGTTAATACCCGATACATAGCCACATTATCTTCAAAGTTATAAAGCACTTTAAGGTACGCAATAAGGTCTTTGACTTCCGGCTGGCGGAACAGTTGCCCGGGGCCTAAAAATTGGTACGGGATGCCGGCTCGCGAAAGGGCACGCACAAACGGTTCAGCATGATTGTTTGCCCGCACAAGAATCGCAATGTCGCTCCATGTATATGTTTTTAGCTCTTGAATCTTTTTCACTACCGTATCTGCTTCATTTTCCACCCGCTCTGTATATAGAATCTCAATCGGGGTTCCGTTTATCCGTCGCACGCTCTCCAATTTCTTATCGATTTTTTCCGCTACTTCCAGCCGGTCGGGGTTATTGTGTTGAATAAGGTCGTGAGATCGGTCAAGAATTTCTTTCGTGGACCGGTAATTTTTCGTCAAAACGATAATTTTCGCTTTCGGAAACGTTTTTCTAAATTGAATAATGTTCGAAATTGCCGCTCCCCGCCAACGATAAATCGCCTGGTCATCATCACCGACGACGGTAATGTTTTTCCGCTTTCCCGCAAGCAGTACCGCAAGCTCGTTTTGAGCAAAATTCGTGTCCTGAAACTCATCAATAAGAATATATGTGAATTGCTGTTGATACCGTTTCAGTATTGCCGGCCGCGTACGGAATAGTTTCAGTGTCCAACTAATAAGATCTGCGTAATCCGCGACTCCTTCCTTAACCTTCAATTCTTCATATGTCCGAAAGGCATTCGCAAGCTCAAGATATTTCTCCTTATCCTCAGAAGGTTTAAATGTGAGGTATTCCTGCGGCGTTACATCTTCATCTTTCAATCTCGAAAAATGCTGAATCATACCCGCAATAAACTTCATCGGATTTCCTAAGGGGCGGAAATAGTTCAAATCGAATTTAAAAATATTTTTGCGGAAAAACAGAATCGTTTCCGCTTCCGTCATAAGCTTGAACCCGGGATCAATACCTATATTGATAGCCTCCCCCCGCAATACACGGTCACAGAACGCATGGAACGTCGAGATCCACATTTGCGTGACGCCGTAGGGGAGTGCTATATCTACGCGCGTCTCCATTTCTCTACTGGCTTTCTCGGTGAACGTCAATGCAAGAATCTCCTGTGGCTTCGCACGGCCGGAAGCAATGAGGTATTTAATCCGTTCTGTGACAACGGTTGTTTTCCCGGTTCCCGCGCCGGCAATAATCAGCAAGGGGCCTTCACCAAATCTCACCGCCGCCTTCTGCTCTGTATTCAACTGTCTTTCTTCAACGGGAATCTTCGCCATGCAGAAGCATTATATACTCACTCCAAAATCTTTTCGAGGAGTTCGGGAAACTGTAGATATTTGTTCCCCGGATATGTCGTGGTGCTAAAGTGAGCTTGACCGTTCATAACGATTAATTCCCCACAAAGGAAATCTCGCAACTTTTTCCCATGCCATAACGGGACATACGGATCGTTGTCGGAATGAAATAAAACAATTTTGCTTGCTTTGGACTTAATCTTTTTATAGTCAAAAGGCTTCATAAACAATTCTTTGAGAAAATCCGGCTGCAAGTCCTCAATAAAACCGGCAACGAGAATTGCTTTATTAATCTTAACCTTTTTAGGCAACTGTTCTAATATCCCTAAAATTGCAACCGCACCCGAAGAATGTCCCACAATTATCGAATCTTTATCAAATGTCCATTTGGGAAAAATAAATTTGTTATATCGTTCAATATTGGGCTTATCAGCAATTGGTAAATCTGGTACCCAAACTTTATACCCGCGGTGTTCCAACTCTAATTTTAGCCAAGGCAACCAATTTCTCGTATGATCATTCGCAGTTCCATGTAATAGAAGTGCATTTTTCATTATCACTCATGTTATCATGTTCTAGAACATGATAACATAATTACCTTTATATTTTTTAAACCTAAAAAGGTTTTTTTGCTTTTACTTTTGCTTCCCAACGTTCCCGTCTCCAACTACTCCAATCACGATGGCGGGGTGGTAATAAATCAGCCAGTGTATCGTCGATCTTTTGCAGGAAGGAATGCAATTTTTCATTTTGTATGATGGCACGCGTTACCTGCGCATACCCTCCGGATCCTTTTTGCATAGAGCGACTGACCCGACTGACCGTTTCCAAACCTACCTTGAGGATACTCGTCACTACGCGCTGGTTGTATCCCTTCGTAAGAAGGAGTGCAATAGATAGACGTTTAGCCAGCATAAGTTTTTCGGTTGGTGAAAGAAGATCTTCCAATAGTGACGCAACCGACCCTTTGGATGTCGCCGAGGCAACACTTTCCAACAGCACGTCATACACCCGATCCTCAATATCCTTTTTAAGAATTCTTTTTGAAACCTGTGTCATACTGTTATGTTATCATGTTCTAGAACATGATAACATACTTTTATTCTATCTGCTTTTCGGACGGTTCATGAAATTGATGTGTTTTTGAAAGTTTTTGGCCAAGCACATCAAATGCGCCGGAGACATTGCTCATGGTATTGTAGGCGTTGCCGATGTGGCGGCCTAGGACGCCCAGATGCTCATTGGTTTTCTCATAATCTTTTTGTATCGCACGCAGTAGCCGAAATACTTCACGAGATTTTTGCTCCAGTTCTTTCCCCTGGAAACTTAGGAGTAACACTTGCAAATGCGCATAGAGCGTGTTTGGTGAGACGGGATATACTCTGTTTCTGCGCGCAAAATCCATGAGCTCTTCCAGATTGGCGATTTCGTAGTAGACGGATTCCGACGGGATGTACATGAGGGCAAAATCCATTGTCCCTTCTTCCGGCAGAATATATTTTTTACTGATGTCCGTGATGTGTTTTTTCACATCTGCAGCAAAATCCCGTTTTGCCTGATTACGCTGGCTTTCCGTTTCTCCTTTGTGCATCAGGATAAAATTTTCCATCGGGAATTTGGAATCAATACAGAGTAACCCCGCATCGGTTTTGAGTACCGCATCTACTTTTACCCCTGATTTAAACGAATACTGCAGATGAAACGAGTTTTTCGGAAACGTCTGCCCGATCATGTCTTTGAGAACCTGCTCGCCGATGTTCCCGCGCAGTTTCGGCGACTGTAAAAATTCCTGTAGTGAGCGGATACCCCGTCCCATCTCGGACATTTCCCCGACATGCTTATTGAGAGCCCCGATGACGCGTGCCGCTTCATCCAGCCGTTCATTGAGTTGCCGGGAGTTTGACTGCAACGTCCGGGTGGTCTCCGCAGTCGACCCGCGCATGGCCTCATTGAGTGTACGGTTGGTATGCTCGATCGTCGTCTGCATGCTCTTGAGCCACTCAACGAGCGTCGCATCATTCTTGTTTGCGGATAACTTCGTCAATTCGCGCTTCACAAGCCAGATAAGAATTCCGAAGCCGGCAATAAGAATAACAATTAATGAAAGAAAATCGGGTTTCATAGTAAGAGACACAATAACACAAGGCACGCTTGAAGACAAACCTTGTTATACTTATATCATGTGGCTCATCGTGGGAATTTCAGGGCTGTGCATTTTGGGATGGTTTATCAACACTTTTTCACCGGAAAATATTTATTTATTAATCCTCTTTTTTATGATTATCGCGGCAACGACGTTTTTCTCTTCTTTCTTCCTGTTAAAAATTGTGCGACGTGCCGTGTTGGTAACACTCGGCGTCGTTGTTTGGCTAATACTTCGCCTCTTCGGCCTTCGGGAACCATGGTACCCACTGCTTCTTATCCCCTGCCTCATTTCCCTTGAGATACTCTTCCAAAAAAGATAGAATCAGCTCATGACCAAATTCTACCTCACCACTACTCTCCCCTACGTTAACGCTGCGCCGCATATCGGATTCGCGTTGGAAATTATTCAGGCTGATGCTATGGCACGATACAAAAAACTTGCCGGTTTTGATGTATTTTTTAACTTCGGTACCGATGAGCACGGGAAAAAAGTATACGATAAAGCACTGGAATCTGGAAAAGATCCAAAAAAATACTGCGACGAATATGCTGCGAAATTTGATCAACTTAAAAAAGCGTTAAACCTAAGTTATGACAATTTTATCCGAACCACTGATCCAAATCATATACAAGCGTCGCAAGAATTCTGGCGCCTTTGCAAATCGAACAGAGATATATATAAAAAAAATTACAAATCCAAGTATTGTGTCGGGTGCGAATTGGAAAAAACCGACTCGGAACTAGTTAATGGCCGTTGCCCGCTTCATCCGAATAAGGATCTGGAAATTATTGATGAAGAAAATTATTTTTTCCGATTTTCGAAATATCAGGATAAATTATTACAATTATATCGGGATAATCCCCACTTTGTCGTTCCTGCGTATAGATTAAAAGAAATAACAGAATTCGTAAAAAATGGTCTGCAGGATTTTAGTATCTCACGGCTTAAAAGCAAAATGCCGTGGGGCATAGACGTTCCGGATGATCCTGATCACGTCATGTATGTTTGGTTTGATGCGTTAATCAATTACATATCAGCACTCGGGTGGCCCAATAATATTAAGAAGTTTAACAGTTGGTGGCCGGTAACTCAATTTGCAGGAAAAGATAATCTTCGTCAACAAGCGGCTATTTGGCAAGCCATGCTTTTATCTGCAGGGCTACCAAATTCCAAGCAAATATTTATTCACGGATTTATCTCTGTTAACGGAAAAAAAATAAGTAAAAGTCTCGGGAACGTGATTGATCCTTATACAATCGTGGCAACATATGGTACTGATGCACTCCGCTATTACCTCCTCAGAGAAATTCCCGCATATGGTGATGGTGACTTTTCAGAACGACGGTTCAAGGAACTCTATAATTCAGATTTAGCTAACAGTCTAGGAAATACTGTTTCGAGAATCGCAAAATTAGCAGAATCCTCGGGTTTAACATTTAATGAAACGTCAATTCCAAAAGCAATTTATCGGAACGCTCAAAAAAATGCATTTGAAGATTACCGATTTGATCTTGTATTGAATAATATCTGGGTAACCGATCTGGGAGCAATTGAAAAACATATTGATCAATATTCTCCCTGGTTAACTAAAGATAAACGTACATTGAAAGAAATATTACAGGAAGAAATAAACGGATTACGTTTGGTAGCGGAAAAACTTAAACCCTTCCTTCCCCAAACCGCGCAAAAAATTCTTGATCAATTTAAAGGCCCCGCGATTAAAGCAGCCGCTCCTCTTTTTCCAAGACTGCCATAAGTATGTTTATAGATACGCATTGCCATCTCAATTTCAAAGAATTTGATGCTGATCGGGCGATGGTCATCGGGAATGCAAAAAAAGCAGGGGTAAAAAAGTTTATCTGTCCGAGCGTGGATCCGTTTTCTTCCCGACAGGTAGTACTCCTTGCCCGCAAATATCCCGGCACGGTGTTTGCCGGCATCGGCTATCACCCGTATGAAGCCCAGCACAATCTGAATACAGATAATCTTTATAAACTTTACAAAAATTATAAAGATCATATCGTTGCCATCGGCGAAACGGGGCTGGATTATCACCAATACAAAGGAGAGGCGGCTCTGGGCAAAAAACAAAATCAAAAAATCCTGTTTAACGAACACCTGCACCTTGCTCTCACATACAATCTACCTGTCATCATGCACTGCCGCGACGCATTCGAGGACTTCTTTGCGGTCCTTGATAGTCTGCCGACGATGCCCCGCGGGGTCATCCATTGTTTCTCAGGAGGATTACAGGAAATCCGGTTTGCAAAAGACCGGAAACTTTTGATAGGTATAGACGGAAACGTGACATACAGCAAACAACTTCAATCGGCGGTCCCGCACATTCCGCTCTCTATGCTACTTCTCGAGACCGATGCGCCGTATCTCTCGCCAGCCCCCCACCGCGGAACCCGCAACGAACCCAAATACATTCCGCTCATTGCGAAAACAATCGGAGAACTCCACCATGTCACGGTCGATACTGTTGCCAAACAGACAACCCAAAATGCACAAGGTCTTTTTCGCATGGTATAATTAGCTTGATACTATGCGCCAACTATTTTCCCGCTACCCAAATAGAATCCAACGCCTGCTGGAAATTCTCGTCCCCGGATTATCCTGGGTACTTATTACCATGCCACTCTGGCTTTCGTTCTGGCATCCGGCGCTGGTTGCGTACATCATCATCACGTTTGACGTGTATTGGTTTTACAAATCGTTCACGTTTGCTCTTTTTGCATTTCAATCATTTGTCACCTTGAACGCTCACGTAAAAATTGACTGGCGTGCGCTTGCTGCCCCCCTACCGCATTTTGATAGGCTCTACCACGTTATCATTATTCCTGAATATCACGAGCCTCTGCATATCCTCCGGCGGACACTCGACAATCTGACGAAGCAGGATTTCCCGAAAAAACGGATCATTGTGGTTCTGGCAACGGAAGAAAAAGACCCCGATGCCAAAACAACGGGAAAAATACTCAAAGAAGAATACAGTAGTCACTTCGGACATTTTCTGGTCACCCGGCACGTCTTGCATACAGGCGAGGTCGCGGGGAAATCCAGTAATATGGCGTGGGCAGGGAGACGGGTCGTCCGCGAGCTGAAAAAATGGGGAATCGCGCCTGTGGACGCGACGGTGACTTCCTGTGATGCGGACGCGCTCCTACATCCGAAATATTTCTCTTATTTGGCACATTCGTTCCTCACCGATCCCGAAAGGGAAAAACATTTTTATCAAGGGGCCATATTATTTTATTCCAATATCTGGCGTATTCCTCTTCCGAGCCGTGTGTTAAATACTATTTACAGCATTTCCGATTTGGCGATTCTGAAACAAAAACAACGACTAATTAATTTTTCCACGTATTCACTCTCACTGGCCACTGCAATGAAGGCAGGCTATTGGGCCGTCGATGTCATACCGGAAGATTATCATTTATTCTTTAAAGTATACTTTCTCTACGGCGAACAGGTCGCGACCAGAAGCATCTTTCTTCCGATTCTCGTTGATGCCGCGGAATCACATGGATTCTGGCGCACCATGGTCAATCAGTATGAACAGTCTAAACGGTGGGCGTGGGGCGTTTCGGACATACCATTTGTCATCCGTAATATATTCATTCATAACGAAATCCCGCTCTGGGATCGCTTGCGGCGGCTTCTCTTGCTATTGGAACAACATGTATTTTGGTCTTCAAACTGGTTTATTTTGACGCTGGGAAGCACCATTCCTCCCATCATCAACCCTGCTTTCGGGCGTACTGTTCTTGGACATAACCTTGCGCAGTTATCTTCGGGGATTCTCACGCTTGCGATGGGATTCCTGCTTGTCGTTCTCATTGTTGATTGGCGCACGAAACCTCCGCGTCCCAAGGAGTTCAAAACGTGGCACCTTCCGTTTCTTTACATCCAATGGCTGACACTTCCTATCGTATCGTTCTTTCTGACGGCGCTGCCCGGACTTGATGCTCATACGCGACTGCTTCTGGGAAAACGACTGGAATATCGCGTAACGGAAAAGGTATAATAAAACAGCATGTTTCAATTTCTCATCCAGCATACACCACTCCTTTACCTTACCCAGAGTTTATGGAGGGATGAAGCATTCTCCGTACTCATGGCGCTGCGACCCGTTTCATTTATCATCACCCATGTCAGTTTTGAGCCTCCTTTTTACTACCTCCTCCTACACTTCTGGATAAAACTTTTCGGTCAGAGTGAAATCGCACTCCGGAGCCTTTCGTTAGTGGCGTTTGCCGCCGCCACGGGTATCGTCATTTTCTGGTCTGAAAAACTCTTCCGCAAACATTGGCTCTCCTGGTGGCTACCGCTCTTTTTCTTTTTCAACCCGATGCTTTTGTATTACGGTATGGAAGGAAGGACATACGGCTGGTATATCCTATTCACCACCCTTTCCCTCTGGGCATACACTGAACGCCGGTGGATGATCTGGACCATCGCGACCATTCTGGGATTTTATACACACAGCTATTTCCTTATCATCCCTTTCGCACAAGTAATTCATCATATGTGGACTCGCCGCTATCACTGGAAAAAAGACCCTATGATCCGCGCGGCAGGTATTTCTGCTGTTTGCATCGCGCCATGGTTCATTATCCTCATACGGGAAGCATCCATGTTCCGGCATTTATGGTACTTTCCCGTAGATCTGAATCTTGTGACATCGGTACTGGGTAATCTTTTCGTCGGGTATGAAGGCACCCCATGGTATTTGTGGACATTCACGAAGGTGCTATCGCTTCCCATTCTTTTGTTCGTCGTATTGGCTCTGCGATCCCACAAAACGCGGCACACCGCACGCATGTTCGCAGCTCAAATATTTTTTCCGCTTCTTGTTGTCATCGGCATTTCCTTCATGAAACCGCTCTACGTGAACCGATATGTCATCCCCGTCTCCATTGCGGAGGTTTTCATTATTGCCCTTGGAATCCACGCAATACAAAATACCAAATTACAAAAAATCACCGGTGTACTTTGGTTACTTTTTGTGCTGGGATTTAATATCTGGTACCCGAATAAGCACGCAAAACTGGATATCCGCGGGACACTAAAACAGGTGAACGCAGTCAAAAGCAAAAATGACGTCGTCATTGCCGACAGTCCGCTTATCTTTTTTGAAACAATCTATTACAGCACCGACAAAAATCGCGTCTACCTCTACAATCCGGATAATAATCCCTTCCCCTGGTATGTCGGGGGCGTACTCGTCTCTCCGTTTCAAATGGCTACCGACTATCCACCATATCCGATCCGCGCATTTATGGTTCATGCCAACGGAACGTTTGACGTCGTCTTCAAAACACCACTATGAACATATTTCCACAAGCCCCGTGGAACGCCATAAAAAAGAATTGGTTTATAAGCCTTGTACATAAATTTGTTCTCGTGTTATTTCTTCTATCCGTCGGACTTCTTCTATGGCGTTTTCCTGTACTCCCGCCGCAGGTGCCGTTATGGTTCTCCCGCCCATGGGGGGCAGATCAACTGGCATCCCGCTATTGGCTTATCTTACTGCCGGTGTCCAGCATTATGTGGTACGGCATTGATTTACTTATCAGCATCTATGTAACGACGGAGTATCTTATTTTCACGCAACTGCTGTTTTTGTCAGCACTTATCGTGAGTATCCTTTCATTTGTAACGCTTATAAAAATCTTATTTCTGGTAAGTTAACCATGAATATCATCGCTCCGTTTGTTATTGCGATGCTCAGTACCGTTTGTGTAACACCATTCGTCATCACTCTGGCAAGGGCCCTCAAACTCGTGGATAACCCGCGAGTACGATATCATCCGGCCCACACCCACAAAGGTATTATCCCGCGCGCAGGGGGACTGGCACTACTGATCGGACTGGTTATCGCCGCTGGCTTTTTTATCCCGATGACCAAATTGTACATTGGTATGCTTGTCGCTGCGGCGCTGCTTGTCGTTGTGGGGCTCTTCGATGATTACAAAGACGTGAATCCCTATATCCGCCTTACAACCAATGCTCTGGCTGCCCTTATCATGGTCGGAGCCGGTGCAGGGATTCCGTATATTACTAACCCGTTCTCGGCTGGGGTTATACATCTGGATACATGGCGCGTGACGTTTTCATTTTTCGGTACGCATTCCATCCTTGTTTGGGCGGACATTCTGGCGTTTATCTGGATTTTGTGGACGATGAATATCGTTGGCTGGTCTGCGGGTGTTGACGGTCAAATGCCTGGGTTTGTTGCTATTGCTGCGCTCGTCCTTGGACTTTTGTCACTGCGGTTTACTCTCAAAGATCCCAGTCAGGAAGCCGTCACGGTTCTTGCCTTTATCGTTGCCGGAACGTTTACCGGATTCATCCCATGGAACTTCTATCCCCAAAAAATTATGCCTGGATATGGCGGCAAAACGCTTGCAGGATTTCTCTTGGCAATCCTTGGAATTCTTTCCTACGGCAAATTAGGAACGGCACTTCTGGTCTTGGGTGTACCAATGATTGATGCTCTCTATACACTGCTTCGCAGGATTGGCGCAAAACAATCCCCGGTGGTTGCCGACCGCGGACATCTTCATCACAGACTGTTGGGATTGGGATGGGGGAAGCGCAGAATCGCCTTGTTTTACTGGGGGGTGTCGGCTATACTGGGGGTGATTGCGCTCACGGTCACGAGCCAGCAAAAAGTGTTTACACTACTGCTCGTCGCGGCCGGGATAGGAGCATTTCTGATATGGGTACAATTCTTTACGCAATTTTCAGAACCGCAAGACCCAGACAATGGGTAAAAAACCTCGCGCTCTTCACAACGATTCTGTTTACCGGACATTTTTTTGATTCGCGCGCCCTCACAACGACCATTGTCGCATTCATTGCTTTTTGTTTGTTGTCATCCTCCAACTACATATTTAATGACATATTAGACGCTCCGCACGACCGGAAACACCCATTCAAAAAATTCCGTCCCGTTGCAAACGGCAAACTCCCCATACCGATTGCAGCCGGCATATCGATTCTTTTCGGGGTCGTCGGGATTTTCGTAAGCCATACGGTATCGAATTCTTTTTTCGTGATATCCATCGCATTTGCACTCCTGCAGTATTCCTATACTCTATTTCTTAAACGCATCAGTGTTGTCGACATCCTAACGATTACGACCGCATATTTTCTTCGCGTCTATGCGGGCGAAGCCGCTACCGGCTATCACATATCCATATGGCTGGCGCTTGCCGCGCTATCGCTTGCCTTGTTTTTGGCTATCGGAAAACGACGGGCAGAACTCACACTTTTGCAAAAATACGAAGGCGTTGTACCACGTGATACGCGCGAGTCTCTCTCACACTATTCGGAAAAACTTTTGGATACATATACCGCGATGTTTGCCAACAGCACGTTTATCACCTACGCGTTCTACACATTTCTGGAGCGTCCTGTTACAGTGGGATTTCTCTTTAAAAACTATTATGATTTTGCTATGGACATCTCCGGCAGGAAGTGGCTCATGATCTCTATCCCGTTTGTTCTTTTCGGTATTATGCGGTATATGCAGCTAATTTATGAAGGAAAAGGCGAGTCGCCGGAGAAAATACTTATGTCCGATCTGCCGCTTCTAACGACTGTCATTTTGTGGATCCTTTCCATCTTCGCAGTCGTCTACGGCATCGGGGGGTAATTTATTCTACTTTCTCAACATATTGCCCGGACACCCATCCGATGTTGGTGCCGTCATAGCGGATTTGATACCAGCCGTTTTGTGTGTCTAATATAGTGAACTTATCGCCCGGATTGACGCGCGCCGCTTCTGTCGCACTGGTTGAAGGTTCCATTCGCACCCGTAAAAACCCCGTCGGCGTATCTTTAACTGTAAGAAAAGGCTTGGCAGGATCCGGAAGGTTAGCGGATGAAGTTGCAGTCTTCGGCGTCGGCGTGGCATTGGCAGCTAAAGTTGGTGTAGGACTTGCAACCGGTATCTGCCCACCAGAGGAAAGACCTAACTTCATTGTCGTAATGAGTCTGTATCCGGGGGTCGTGCGGATTTTAAGCGTCCGGGTGAGAAATCCGACGTTGGTTACCGTGACCGTATGGTCTCCTGGCGTAATGTCGGAGATGGAAATCGGTGTCACACCGCGCGTTGTATCGTCAACCAAAACGCTCGCGCCGTCCGGGCTGGTCGTGACGGATAACTCGGATTGTTTGCTGGATATTTTTTCAAGCCAGAGAATGTCCACGGCAGTAGATAGTTCGGATTCATTAAGGTCCGCGTTGACATACGTCAAAAGGTTGGGTCCGACAACAATATTCCCTTCCCAACTGGCTAGCCGTGTCGTGGTCGAATCCGGGACAAGTTTGATGGTGAAACTCCCCGAGGAGACTTTGTCCCGAAACGGCGCACGCCCGAGACTCTTGTTATCTAAAAATATGGCGGCTACGGGGTTCGTGTCGACGCGGAGTTCTCCCTCTTTGGGACCGCGGTTGGTCAGCATTTTAACGACCAAGGCAACCGCGGCAACCAGACCCAATAATACGAGTACAAACACGATTTTACGCTTCATTGCCTTACGATCATAGCACACCAACGCAATTTTGGGCAACCAAGAAGCTTCTTCCGGCTCACGCGGATAATCGAAGCGCTGCCGCAAGCATAACGCCGGCAGCGATGAAGCGGATGGCGTAAGTTTTCATCGTATGCTTCTCAAGGAGTGTCGGCGCAAATACCGCAAAAAGAAACGCTATCACCATAGAAAACGGCAGGGAAATAATCGTCGCGGCTATCCCCACATTTCCAGCGTATGCTTTATTGACGGCGATCATCCCCGTCGTGCCTGCAATAGACATAAGCGACAGCGCCCCGATCTGAGTTTTCGATATCTTTCGCAAATCCGTACCGAATTTCGTCCACGTGAGCACTAAGATTAGTTGCCCGAGTACCTGCGTCCACAACGTTGTTTCCCAGAATCCATTCTCGGCAAGCGCTTTGTTCGTGTAAACACCGAAAAAGGCAATGATCAGCATTTCGATCATCGCGATAAGAATCGGTATACGGAAAAACGACCGGAGCTTAAAATATTCATCAAAACTGACAAATAATCCCGCGATAAAAATAACCCCGATAAGAACATATTGCTGTGTCGTGAGGAATTGGTGTAGTAACCAGACTCCCAACAGTACGCTGAATACCGTCCGAAAATTAAAAAGCGGCGACAATACGGAAACATCCAAAAGGTAGATGGCCCACGTATAAAAGACGCCGGACAACGCGTAAAAAAGTGCGGCAATCGCGATATTCTCCCATGCAGTGGGCATACCGACATGGTTAACGAGAGCAATGGGAATGGTAAACAGAAGAATAAGGCCGTTCCAAACGAAATTAAATAGCCATGGATTTTTGATTGCGTGTTTGCTGGTGAGTTTGCCCAGTACTCCCTCCACACCAAAAAGAAATGATGCTAACCAGGCAAACAGAATATATGATTCCATGAGGCTAGTATAACACGCTAATCATGCTATAACCGTAGGTGTAACGGAATCGTGGGGTATCCTTTTTTGAATCCAAATGACTCAAACAAGGAGCGCGCGCAGCTATTTTTCTCGTTGACGGACAATACCATCTCTTTGACTCGCTTTTTCCGAAGCAAGGCAATCATTTTTTTCACTAGTTTGGTCGCGATGCCGTTGCCCCGATATCCTTTTTCGATAAACAGACCAGTACAGTAGGCAAAATCCCGGATGGTATGCGCCACACACATACCGATCGGCGTATCTCCTACTTTGGCAATCAATAAAACATCATGCCGGGGATTGGCAAGCCAACGGCGAAGCGATGCGCGGCTGTACCATTTACAGGATTTGCTGTTCCAAAGCTCCCAGTTCTTCTCTCCCCATGCCCACATGGTAGGGATGTCTTTTTTCGTTGCCCGAACAATCTGTATGTCTAATGGATGTTTCGTAGTTTGCTTACCGGATGCCTTCGATAATACCATAAATCCGATTAGGATCAAACAGGTATAATAGCGTCATGGATGTGCTGTATCACGGCGTGGTGGGGTTCACTGTCGCCAAAGTTATTGGTAGTCCGGACGTACTCCCAGCGGCAGTCGCGGCAATGGTGCCGGATATCATCGGTAGTATTCCTTTTCTTTATTTTAAACTTCTCAAAGCGCCGAAAAAATCCTTTTTTGCATGTATTCGCTCTTTCTGGCGAACTGCCAATTCCAATACGTTTGATAACAAAATTGATCGGGGAATATATCAATTCTTTCATTCATTCACCGCCCTGCCGGTCGTAGCACTGGTGAGCTTTTTGCTGTATCCTGCATCATGGCTGGTTCTTACCGTAGCCTACGCCGCCCATATCCTCATAGATATCCCGACCCACGACGGAGATTTCGCCACGCAATTCCTGTACCCGATATCCGCTGTCCGTTATGAGGGGAAAAATTGGGCAAAGCATCAGAAGGAGTTTCTTCTATTTTGGGCGGCACTGATTACTATTCTTTTTGCCTTCCGCGTACTCTGAACGCAGTGAGAGTTACACCCGCGATGAGTATTGTTTCCACGTACTTTTAAGCGAGAGGATTTCGTTTTGCGCACGATGCATAAGTTCTGAATTTGTTTCCATGGTTTTCCAGTTACCTCTTTCCGGCACACCTAAAGCTTTTGCAAACCGATCCCGGAAAAATCGTGGTACGCCGATGGCGGTGTTGACTGTCCATAAGGAATCTCCGATACTGAAAAAAAGGTATTTCCCGTCTTTCAAAAATACCTGTTGTAATTCTTTGATGTTCGACAACGAATGAATAACTCGTGATCCTTCGGGGATAATCGATTCCTGTAATCCGGAATACGGCAATAGATGAATATGTGCATGAAATACTGTTTGACCGGTAATACCATGCTCAAACGTACTTACTGATCCATATGCGCTTTTTAGAAAATCGGAAAACTTCTTGTATAACGCAGTAAATTCTGTAAATAATTCTGAAGAAAAGGCTCCTGAACAAGAAATATGATCTTTCGGAATGATAAGCACATGCCCTTCAATGAGAGGATGCACGTCGCATACAACGTAGAAATTATCCGTGATAAGTAAGGATTGTGATAATGCAAATGACCTCGGATTACAATAATCACAATTGGGATCTCTCATATCCGCATTCTACCAAAAAGCCCCCGATTGCTCGATGGCACATCTACAAATCCCTTTACGCATAATTCCAAGCGGGCAAATATACTTTTTGTTTAGCTGCCCATCTAGGATTACGAAATAGATTAACAGTTTTAACGACACTCGTATTTGTAGCGCTTGTTCTCGTTCCAAATTTAATATGGTATTCAATACTTCGTTTCCTACAAAATGTCTCTACAATATCTACGCATTCATTATAGAATTCTTTACTTCTATTATATTTTGATACCATTGGATTGTAATTTAATCTACCAAACACAATTTTATTTACAAATGATATTCGTGAAAGTAATTCATAGAGATCCTGCTGGATAAGGTTCGGTGTAGGATACGGTTCTATACTGATCCAGGTATGCAAACCCGCGTCATGTAACATCCGTAACGATTTTACTCTATCATTAAACGATGAACTGAATGGCTCATAAATCATCTTAAATCGTTCATTTAGAGACACCAAAGTAATACCATATTCATTCTGAACGCTGTATTTTCTCTTATCAGTTAATGCTTTTGGATAAACGCCTTTTGTCAGTGACGTACATCGTATTCCATCCGCATTTAATCGGCGAATAATTTTTAATGTTAGATCCACCACTTCCGGCTGCTTATACATGAACGGATCGGTGCTAAAGCAAAGATGCACAAATTTAATATCTTTTTTGTATTTTGGTATTTCTTTCTCCAATAAATCCATCGCGTTTGCGACAAGTTTTGGCCGTAGCCATTCTTGATAGTTCTTGATTATTCCGCATCGCTTCTTCATCATCATTGCGTAACAGGGGTAACGACAACCGTGGGAACAACCCTCGACATGATTCAAACAATAATTAGCGTATTCTACATTGCTTTTGTAGAGGAGCGACTTACGGAATATTCTTGGCAGTTTACTATTACTCAGGTTCATTATTGATTAGCTCTTTTATAATATCACACTGTAGCTAATCAAATAAGGTTCGCTGCCCTGAAGAACTATATTTTCTTGACTGATTCCACAACCGTAATCCAAGCGGATGCTTGGATGCGTATAATAAATAGTAAAGAAGATTTTGTCGCGTATTCTTCACATCCACTTCCCCCATATATGAAGTTTCATCTTGATTAGATTGATATTTATAGCCA
>Ga0315274_10006623_pt1 | contig 16853 bp, 11 predicted proteins | sample YL17G02_20_MG_FD_203700 | JGI IMG/M metagenome (GOLD analysis project Ga0315274, IMG submission 203700) | Sediment microbial communities from Yellowstone Lake, YNP, Wyoming, USA - YL17G02_20 | ecosystem: Environmental > Aquatic > Freshwater > Lake > Sediment | place: USA: Wyoming | collected...
CTGGCGAAAGATGCCATCATGAATGCGTAGAATTGTCCCAGAAGGCCGCCTAGAATGGAGGATATGGAAAGTGGTACTCCGTACTTCAACATTGTCTTCAAGGTCTTGGATATTTCGAGCTTGCCTGTTCCCAGTTTTTTCAGAGGTCTAAACAATACGAAGTATAGTGTTGCGAGACCGATGATTCCTGCGGCTAAGAAAGACAGTGTGTAGCCTAGAACAGCTCCGAGGACACTGTATCCGAGAAGTACCAAGACTGGGCCCGCTATCGTTTTTGCTATGGCTTGGCAGACCACGGTGAAGCTGTTGAGTCCCATTCTTTCGAAGCCTATGAAGCTTGATTGGGCTGCTGTCAGTAATGATCCTGCGAATATTGTTATTGAGACTATGGATATGAAGGACACTGACTCGGGCCTGTGGAAGATTGTGGAGGCTATGAAACTTGCAAGGAACAGTGAGAGAAATGAAAGGATTAGGCCCGTTGCGACCTCAAAGACTAGTCCAGCAACAATAATATTACGTGTGTCTGCGTCTTTTCCTGAAGCTCTGCAGTTGGCTATGTATTTTGCCATCGCAGAATTCACGCCCCAGTCTCGAAACAGGTTCATCATCAATGACGGAATCAGTGCGACAGCATACAGCCCATATTCTGCAGGGGACATCAGCCTTGTCAGAACAACCGTTCCAACTGCCATTATTACTGTGGATGCTGCCACGCCTATGAGCAATTGAAAGCTTCCAGCCGCAGAAACCTTGCCCATCTCCAAAGCTTTGTCCATGTTCTTTTTGCATCTCTTCTGATGTCTCTTGCTTTGTGTTGTCATGCAAGTTTCCATGCGTGATTCGCACTTAGGAATAAGCAAGCACGATCCAGACCGGGAGTAAGCTTGTGAGACGCTAGCAGATCTATGAAGGCTTTGAGTGAGGTTCGCCCATTGTAGCTTGATGTGATATTCATCATCGCTTCTTCTGGGAGCCATTGCAGATCTTCTTTAGATCTGATTTGCAGCTTCTCCAATGGGTTTGCATCAAAGACAAGTTCTCTGGAGGCCTGGACTATGAACGACACGGCAATCAGAAGCTATGAAGTTTGCTAAGGAGATTTTGAAATGCATATTCTTTGCAAAATCCGGTTCGACTTGATTATTTAGGGTCTGCCTAGTTGTTCCTCTTGACAGACTGCAGATATGTTGCCGAGAACGTGATTGGCGAAACTGTATGATAGGAATTAGGTTAGTGATAGTTGATTCTGATAGGCTAGGAAGATTGCTTCCAAATCTCTTAGTCCATCCTGCCCTGTTGGTGAAGGTAATGTGTCGTTGATTATGCAGTTTGTGAAGTATTGGAGTTCGGCTAGGTAGGGTTGGTAGAAGCTTGATTTGCCTGTTATGAGCATCTGTGCGGCTGTTAGTAGGAGGTTGGTTTTTGGGGGTTCTGCGGTGGCGTTTTTGGCGGTTCCGTGGAGCTCAACTTTGAGCTGGTACTGTTGTGAGAACCATCCTACGGTGATTGTGGCGGTTGTGCCTGTTTGGAATTTGGCTATGCAAGTGGCTGAGTCTTCGAAGTCCATGTTGAATCGGTGTTTTAGATGGCTTTTGATGTCGGTGATTTCGCCGAGGTACCATCTGAGGAGGTTGATCATGTGGCTGCCCAGATCTATGAGGGCGCCGCCTCCGGTTAGGTTTTTGTTGAACCACCATTCGGGAACTGGTACTGGGGCGTAGCCTTGGGCTCTGTGGAAGAATGGGCCTGTGCTTATATTTATGGCGTGTGCGGTTTCTATGTCGCCAAGTGATCCGTTGGCGATTTCGTTTTTGAGGGTGCTGAAGGTTGTGTTGAATCTGAGTGCGTAGCCGATCATGAGCTTCACGCTATTCTTTTGGGCAGCTGTGATGATTTCTTTTGCTTCTTGAGGGCTTTTGGCTATGGGTTTTTCGAGGAAAATGTGTTTTTGCGCCTCAGCTGCTTGTTTCGCGCAGTCGAGGTGGAGATGCGTTGGAAGTGAGATTACTACGGCATCGATTTCTGGGTCTTTCAGTAGTTGATTGTAGTCGGTGTAGGTTTTCTTGGCTCCGGCCGCTTGCGCGCTCTTGAGTGCTCGTTTTGATATGTCCGCGGCTGCGGCAAGTTCTGCGTTTATGAGTCTGGTGGCTTGTTGGAGGTGAATGCTGCCAATGTAGCCTAGTCCGATTATTCCGAGTCTTACTGTTCTCGTCGCGCACCCCCTCCATTTATTTATTCTAGTCCCAGTCTTTTGCCTAGTCCTGTTTTGATGGCTAGGGTGTAGGCCTTGCTGATTAGTTTGTTTTTGATTGTTTTCTTTGGGTATAGGTCTCGGAAGTAGTTGAGTGGTTCGCCTTTTGGGGTGAAGTCTAGTGTGCCTAGTCCTTCTTTTTGAGCGAGTTTGAGGTAGGCTATTCGGTTTGGGTTTAGTCCTGCGATTTTCGCGGCTGCGGCGTCTATGGCTACTGGGTCAGTGCTTGCCATTACCAAGCCTAGTTTACGGGTCTGCATGCCTGCTACGATGTTAGCGTCTATTATGTGTGTGTCAAATTTCATGGCTTTGTTGAGTGCGACTATAGCTTCGCCAAGTTTCTGGTGTAGTCTGAACTTCTTAGGGTAGGGGTTGCAGCCGAAGATGTTTTTCAACGCGCAGGTGAGTTCAGTTCCTGGGACTGTGTATTTGATTTTGGGAACGTTGATTCTTAGGTCGGCGTTTTGAATGGTTTGTGGGATGGCTAGGTGGAAGGTCTGGTTTCCTGCGGTTACAGTTGTGCGTGTGGTTTTGTCTTCGGAAAGGTTAATCAGCTTCACGCCATGATCTTCGGCCATTTTCTCGTAACCTAATATTCGGAAGGCATACTTGCATTTCATAGCAGATGCATCGGCTTCCACGACCGAGATATCGATATCAAATGAGATTCTCTGACGAAGCGATTCTATTAGTGCAGCAACGAACAAAGGATCTGTAGTCTGACCTGTTGAATAATCCCAATAGTAACACATGTTAGGTTTGATTACAACTCTTGTAATGTCCTCGGGGAAGTCATAGTGAATGAGCTCTAGAGAACGTTCAACTGCCCGGCTAATCTGACCTTTATTTCTATACTGAATCTTGCTCAGGCCTACTAGACTCACTGTAATCACCTTACGATAGGGGGCTTGATTCATTTGAAACTGTGTCTCTGACTTGATTCAAAACGTTAGAGTTGCGATAAATTGACAAGAAGGCTTCATTATCCTGCTTCCAGATATTTTTCAAAAACTCTGAGGAATTGTGAAGCAAAATTCCCTTCTCTAAATCTATAGGCAATATGGATCATCCTTGAAGCTTCCGCGGTATTCCAGCGGCGTGTATTCTTCTCCACTTTTTCTGCAGCGTCTCTGATGTCTTTATATCTATAGCATTCTGGCACAAATTCCTTTGCCCCTCCTGAATCATGAACAAGGGGGATGCATCCCATCGCCATTGCTTCTACTATTGAGATGCCAAAATGCTCTCCGACCATCGCATGGAGATAGATTTTTGCCTTTTTCAAGATGGCTTTCATGTCTTGCCTTGAAATGTCGGGATAGAATTTCACTCTTTCTGACAGACCAAGCTCTCTTACTGTTTTCTGAAGTGATAGTAGGGCATTTTGATAGTGAACACGACCTACTATAGCAAATCGGATGTGACTGTCTGTAAGCAAAGCGATTCTAGGAATCTTTTCAAGATCTTTATTATAGCCGAAACGGGATATTGTGACTACCAAGTCTTCCCGCGGGTTCCTCAGAAGAGACTCCTCATTATCTTCGTAGAATGCAGATGGAACCGGAGGGTAGAGAACCTTCGCATTTCTTCCAGAGAATCTTTCAATCTCGTTTGCAGTGTAGTGGCTGTTGGCAAGTATGAGCTTCTTGTCATAATCGACGAGATTCTTTTCGAAGAACACGTATGGTATGGTGCCAACTGGAATGATGTGTCTGTCTTTAAGATAGGGGAAGTTCTCCCTGAAGAGAAAGTGGTTCAGAAAAGGAAAATGGACGTAGCAAACGTTCGTCCATGGAAATATGCAGTTGGAATATACGTCTATCCAGGTTCGACATTTCGATTTCAGAGCATAGGTTCGCACCATGGTTTGATAAAAATCTAGCAATCCTCTGGCTTGAAAAGTTGACTTTTTGACTATGATCTTTGCAGAGTTGTGAATACGATTCCCAAAATATTTTCGGGCTTTGTTTTGGTCTACAGTTTCATTAGTGAAAAGCAATACATCGTAGTTTGCTTCGGCTAACGCGTTAACGATAACAGAGGTTACAAATTCTGCTCCGCCATACACGTTCAGTGTTGGGTAGAAAACGCCGATGCTCAAGTGTGATACCTGCGATTTGTCAGAGAAGATATTAATCTAGCTAAAACTGTTAAGTCGGCTGAAACCAGCCGCACCGTTGTTTAGGGAAATCGAATGTGCTTGTCCAGTTTTAAAAATATTTGAAGTTGGGGTTTGGTTATTCCGGCCAGAGCCAGCGTTGGGGCGACAATCTGTTAGTTCTCCTTTTGCGAAGGATGAATCCTGAGGTTGCGAGAAGTGCTCCGATGAGCAAACCGATTATTCCGAAGAGTTCTTGCAAGTTGTTTGAAGCTATTTGGACGTTTGCTGAGCTTAGGTGAATGACTATTTTGTGTGTGCTGTGGTGGTATGAAAGGTCTATTTGCCAAGAATATTCTGTTTGGAGAGCGGTGTAGTTGAGTTGGTTTCCGTCGAGGTAGACGTTTAGTCCGTTTGCGTCTTGAATTAGCGTCTTTGCGATGGTCACGTTGGCAAAGCCTTGTGTTCCTGTGGGGCCGCTTGCTGTGAAGCTCAGAGTTTTGTTTGTTGAGTCGAAGACTAGTTCGGATATTGTTGAGTTGGATACCACGTAGAAAGTGAGGGCAGAGATTGTTACGGTCTGGGGTCCTATTGCGTCGTCTACAAGAGTCAGGTTGTAGAAATCGTCGTGGACGGCGGATATTGTGAATGTTGTGGTTCCAACATCTCCTGTTGCGAACGTGCTTTCCCATCGGGTTTCGCTTGTGGACCAGTTCATTGCTGAGCTGTTTAGGTATATGGCCCCGTGTGAGCTGTCGAAGGTTTGATTATCGTATTCATACAAAGCTTTGAACCATATCGTTGTGGTTTGTCCTTGCATGAGCGATCTCTGAGTGATGCCGCCTGCGCAGATTCTTATCCTGTCCCATATGATGCTGGGAGTCTGTGATGTTTGCGTGTAGGTGGTTATTCCGCTGCAGTTAACTCCTGTGATGACCCATCTGTCAGCCCCTATTGTCGATGATGTGACGTCGAGTGTTGCCCATCCTGAACTGTCCGTGACATATTCAGTATTGTTAACGTACAGCTTGCCTTCTTCCACGTCAGATCCATTATTGTTCCACTTGGCATGGAAACCAACTGCCTGAACAGTGCCCGTGTCTGCTCGAGTGTCGCTGACGAGGCTTTGATCGATTAGGACGTATTGTCCGGTCTCTTCGCTTCCCCAGCCGCCGTGGTTTGGTTCTGGAGAAACATATTTCGTGACGAACAGATTGTCATAATGAACGTGCTCAGAAGTTCCGGACCAGCTGAAGAGAGAAAGTGTACCGCTTGCGAAGGAGCTGTCTGTTGCGTTTATTTCATTTGCGTAGATTGGGGTTATGCTGCTCTTCAACTGGTTTTCGTAGGCGGCAAAGGTGAAGCTGTACCAGACATTCTTTGATGGGCTTGTGGTTCCTTGTCCTGCGAGCGTTGTCTCTGAGCCGCTTAGCATTTTCGATATTCTGTTGCGGCTATCATAAGCCCATGTACTCAAAAGCGTCATGTATCCATCGTTTTGTTCATTCGGTGACTGCCCTCTTACGCACGGTCCGTGCTCAAAGTATGTTCCTGAAATCCATTTCAAGTTCACGTGCACGCTATCATTTCCGAAGCTCAAGTTAGTCGCCCTCAATCGTTGTCCAAACCCGTTTGTTTCTGCACTGAGTTCCCCATTTTCTATTTTCCACGTACCTCCTACTGTGGTCCACTTGCTCAGTGTTCCGTTAAAATCATCAAAAAACTCAAATGCGGCATCGCCGTTGCTTGTCGTTAGCGCGTCATCTTTTCCATAATATACGTAGATTCTGGTATTGGCTTTACTTGGTATTTCGGGTACTTTTAACCAGAAAACTGCGCTGTCATTCGGTTCTAATTTCTCGATCCAGAAAGCGCATTGAACCTCTGATTGGGAGGAGTAGTTAAGCCATGAGAAACGAACATCTCCAAAGTCTGACTTAGAATGTCCGTTCAGGTAAACGTTTTCACCATTATCGTTCCCATCTCCGGCATGTGCAGTGATCCTGATTTGATAGTTGACAAGATTGGGGAGTTTTGGAGAGGTAGTGCCGTTGGTGTAGACTTCGCGTGTTTGCTCATGCCATGCAGAACTATCAAGAGAATTAAACAAATAAATGTGAGTCGAGTCTCGATCCGAAAGAAGCATGGGACAGCAGTCATCATTAGTCAAAATGGGCGAGTTGAAACATTCCACGAATCCTGAAGATGGAGACGTAGTTGAATAGTAGGCGACTACTTTCCATATTCCGCCCTCCAGCAGTTCACCGAGTAGCCAGTATTTGCCATCATAGAAACCTATAGTCGGCGAACCGAAAGGCATGTTTCTGCCGATAACTACGGTGTCCATTGAGGAATCTAAATCCTCGATTCCAGGGGCACTTCTGACCTTGAAGTATTCAGTCGTGCCCGAAGAGTCATGATGATAAAGCAGCCATGCGCTCTCATTGGAGCAATACCAGATGAACGGATTTTTCCATTGGTTGCCACCTGTCTTAACGTGTTCGACAAATACATAATGAATTCCGTCAGTACTAGTCCATCTTTCCAAGGTTCCGTCGGTTCTGTCAGTCAAGAACATGTGAAACGTTCCATTGGTGTAGGCTACGCTTGGCCATCTGTAATGGTACGAACTTGGCCCAAGAATCGGATTCGAAGAATAACTTGTCCAAGAGCCGCTCGTGTCGTTTGTGTAGTAGAGTCTTATTACTGAGCCATCAGGATCAGAATCATAAGCCAAGTACTTACGCGTGGCGCCATCCACAATTTTGTCCACCTCTACGATTGCGAAGTCTCGAACAGGCTGGAAAGCGTGCCTGCCAGTCGGATTACCCGTGATCGTGACCCATGGGTTAGAAAGATCGTAGAATTGGATAAGGTCATTTGCTTGGTTATATGTAATATTGTGTTCTTTACGGTATTGCCATCCTTCATAAAGCCAGCCCTGAGAATCAGATTGGCTTGAAATCGATCCGCTTGCGCCAAACCCCAGCACTAGAGAAACGCCTCCTAGAATGTTAAGGGTCAGCAACGCGACAAAATTGCTGATTATGATTGCATTCACAATTTTCTTTTGTACCATTTTTCAGCACCTTTCTCAGTAAAATACCGAAGGTATAAGCAGTCTGGTTCTAATATTGCTTGCTGGAATTTAGTTCTAGAAGTATAGTCTGTATTTTGGTGAGCTTTTCAAGTATTTCTTAGCAGTTTCTCGACTACGTCCACTCGTGTCTCCCAAGAATTGGCTTGTGCGAATTCTATCCTCCGCGTAACCATTGACGGGTCTTCATGTTTTTTCTCTCTGACAGCTTTTTCGACCTTTTCTATGAAGTCGTCGTGATCTTCTGCTACTGCAACGATTTCAGCAGCATTATTGTACACTTCTGGTAGAGCAGTGGAGACTACGGGTTTTCCAGCAGCTAAATACTCGTACAGTTTTATTGGATTGGAGGCCAAAGTTAGCTTGTTTATCTTGAAGGGAATCAGACACACGTCAATGAAGAAAAGATACTTCGGAAGATCTTTGTATTTTTTTGTTCCCACACACACTATGTTCGGATAGTTTATTAGCTTATCATAGCCGAAGTCGATCGGTCCAGCGAGCAAGATTGAGTAGTCCGGATGTCTTTGTGCTAAAGCGCATATCAGGTCGATATCGATCCAGTCAGACACAGCGCCAATAAAACCGATAATCGGTGGTTTCAGGTTCTCAATGTCCTTAGGTTTTCGTTGTTTGCGCAAGGCCTTGTTGAAGTGGCTGAAATCGCAGGCGTTGGGTAGGTAGATGCATTTTGACGTTATCCTTGAGATTCTGTCGCACAAGGGTTTAGAAGTGGCAATGACAAAAGAAGATGCTTTGGTAATGCTTTCCTCTGCGCCTTCGATGTCGGATCGCGAGGGAGCTAAGTCTGTAAACGCCGAGAAATCGTCCACGCAATCGTATACGATCTTTGTGTTCTTTGATTTGAGAGTAGTCAAGAGAAATCTGTATTGCGGTGCGTAGAAAATTGCCGCGTCAGGTTCGAAGTCTAAAAGCCTGTTGTAAAGTCTGAAAAGCAGCAAACCGAACATTTCTGCAACGAATTTCATCTTTCCACGAAGATCTGGCAGAAAAAGGTTCACCGCATAAAGGTTCTTCATGATTTTCTTGACAACGAAAATGTTACCTTCTTTGTAGTTGAGCATCAATTCGGACGGATTTATATGGATGATGTTCTGGAAAAACAGAATTCTGAACCCTCTTTCTGCGAGTCCGGTAGCTATGTGTTGCGCTCTGTGACGAGAGAATTCCCAAGGGACTGCGGATAAAATGGCGATCTTCAAAACTTCGACCTCTGATTCTTGACATTTTTGTCGGCATTACGCGTTATCTTGCGTAATGGCTTCTTGAGTTTTGAGCTCTTTCATCTCATTCACTTGAACCTAGAGCGGATAGTTTCTTTCGATCAGAGCTTCTTAAGATCTTGGAGTGGCGAGTAATTGCCTTTGATGAATTTCGAAATGAGCCATTTGGTTCCTATGATATCTGCGATTAATATCCCTTCGATTTTGCGTATGTGGTAGATCGGATTTGTTCGCAGGTATTTGAGACTATGTACGATTCTGGCAAGGTCAGATACTAGTTTGCTGATCACTGAAAGCTGCGGCTCATCGGGATACAGTCTGTAGAATAGCAGAAGCTCGGCTTCCACGGCCCACAATAGGTCTGTGCGGGGATTCAGGAAGTCTCGGCTGGCTGTTCTGCCATGAATCAGATGAAAAACCTTGATGTCTGGATCGTAGATCATTCTCAGGCCCCGCTTCCACAGGTACCAGCCTAAAACCATTTCCCAAGCGCAACCCAGAATCCAGTCTGTGGGGAATTCCAGCTCTCTCAAGATTTTTCCGGAAACGGCCATCGAGGGGCCTCTCGGCAGCGCTTTGACGATTCCTCTCTTTCGCGAGTACGCGTTGCTGCCTCGCTGATACACCAAGCCAGAATCGGTTATGCAATTCTTGTAGTCTTCCATACCTTTCAGTGGACGCCCAAAAAGTATGTATTCAGTACGCGATAGCGTCGATGGAGTTTCTTCTTCTTCGAGTATGTGTATCTTTCCATCTTTTCTTAGTACTGCAGAGAATGCGTCGCCCGTCACTGCTGCGACATTATATCGTTCAAACGCGTTGATAGTTTCTTCAACCCAGTTTTCCGATGGAATGGCATCGTCGTCCAAGAAAGCAACAACATCACCAGTGGAATGTCTAACGCCGAGAAAGTAAGCATCCACGATGTACCCGTTTTTTTGGATCACAGTTGTTATGTCTAAGAATCGCTTGAATTCCTCTACGATTTTCTCAGTATCGTCTCCGCTTGGTTTCACAACGACTATGACATTGAAAGACCTGTACGACTGCCGGCTAAGGGCTGAGAGTACATGTGCTAGTATCTTTGCTCTGCCGAAAGTCGGGATCACGACTGACAGTTTGAGAGGTGTTTGTCCTTTCGACATGGCTTCATGGAACCCGCTGAGTTGGTCTTTCACTCTTATGAGAATTGTTTGTCACGACCAAACTGGTCACGGTGCACTGTAGATCTGGCTGCCGCCGTTGGAGTAAATCAGATTTATGTTGCTGAGCAGTTGGTGTCCAAGACTGGGGGCTGAACTGTTTTCATAATTGACACTGAAGTAGTCTAGGTAAGTGATGTCGTTAGAATTGAAGACTGTGGTGTTGGTGAGTTCTTTGATATCTCCTCGATATACCATACCGTAGATCGGAAGTACAGTGTAGATAGCCGACCAATCTGAATACAGATGCCCTCCGGAAACGTTCGCGCTTGCAGACAGCCAGTTGGCGCTAGCCACGCTGTAATCATCAATGTATCCAAGTGCTCCATACAGTCGTACTGGATCCATTCGGTATTTGCTCAGAGGCAGGGACCAGCTGTCGCTCTTGGCTGCTTCGTAAACGAAGCCCGTTTGAAAAAGGAAATATGGAATCAGTACGAGAAGTATCAAAATGGTGACTGCAAGCTCATTTTCTCGTTTTGAGATGGTTTTGATGAGCATGACGGTGCCTAAAATGCAGAATGGAGCAAGAAAGAAAAGGAGAATGTGGTAGAATCGGGTCATGTTCAACGTGTTTGCTAGTCCCGGCACGATAAGAAGAGCAGCTAGAAGACCCATTGCTCCAATACTGAAAGCAACGTATTCCTTGTCAAACTTCGTCTTCAATCGGTTGGTTATTATGCCAACGAAACCTATTATGATTAGTGCTTGAGTGAGGTACGCGAATCCTCGACTAGCCGTATTCCAGATAGACGGTGAGGTCTGGACTCCTATTCCAGTTAACACTTGTTGTCCTCGTGACGCTGGGTTCAGAAATTCGGTCAGCTGACTTCTGATTTGTTCTCCGAACCTTATGAAACTGTCGAAGACTGCAGAGCCTGATGTGTACAGGTACCAGGAGAACATTGTGACGAAGAAGAGGAGAACCATAGCTAGCGTCAGATTCCTTTGTGGGTACTTTCGAATTGCAAGATAGACAAGAACGAAGATCATGAAGGCTAAAAAGATCTCTGCAAGGGCATAGTGCGACACTACTAGGGCAACTCCGAATATCGTGAAGCTCAGCATCCGGGTCAGCGTTCCGAGTTTCTTGCTCAATATGACCATCAATAGTAGAACCAAAAAGAGTTCGCCTGTCATCTGTCTGTTCAAACCTAACATTTCGGTATAGAAGGTTGACTGCGCCGCAAAAAGAAAAACTGAAGCGAACGCATACGTTTTTCCGACATACGTTCGAAAGATTGAGTACAGACCGAGAGGCACGAGAGAGAAGATTAAGGGTGCTATTACCTTAAACACGAATGTCAAATCGACATTTAGAAGATTCGAGTAGATCACGGGAAGAACGGTGACACTAAGCATATCGTTGACTCTACCAAATCCCATGTCTCCGATGTAGTGGAACGTCGAGCTCCAGCGTGCGTTCTGCTGGACGGTTCCGGCAAGGAAGTACTCGACGGGTACGTCCGAGCCAAACGTAATGATGTATTTTGATATTAGGGAAGACTGAAAGAGAAGGGCAATGCCAATCATTGACAGGACAAATGTACAATATCCCAAGGGCAGCTGTTTCCTGTAAGCCAGAGTCAGAACTAGTGTCAGCGAAATCGCAGCCAGTGTCAACATCAGAATCAAACTGTCGCCATTGAGATTTGCCAAATATGTTCCAGAAATACTTAGAATTGGTAGGGCTAACGAAAGAATTGCAGGAAACGGAAGACTGGAATGCCTTGTCTCCCAAAAAGTGAGCTTTTTGTTGCTTAAGAATGCAACAGCTAGACTAAGAAGCACAAGACCGTTTACGGCAGTGATCAGAGGAAAGAAAGAAAGAGGTGCTATTACTCCAAACAAGGGCCCCACTTCGCTCATCGTCAGTCCCACCAGCATGAGAAAAGCGACGCTGAACCCAACAGAGAAAAGAAGGGTTTCTAATCTGTCGAGTTCTTCTGATTTGAGCAATTTGACGAAAACGAATCCTGGAAAGAACGTGAGATAAGCGAACATGAAGACTTGTCTCACGACAGGAACGTCGAAAATGGTCAGTAGCCATGCCATTAGCTGAACTAATACGCTGACGTAGAGGGATCCTTTCAGAGAAGACGCGTTAGACGAGTTTTTCAATTCCTGGACCTCTCATCATCTAGCGGAAAAATGACTCATGTCGCAAGAGATTGGCTGACTTTCAACTACTCCTAAGAGAGTCATAGATACGAGCTATTCGAGAAGCAACCTCTCTAATATCGTATTCTTCTGCGGCCTTTTCTCCGTTTGATGCAATGGTTTCTCTCAGTTTCGAGTCTTTAAGTAGTCTAACAATGGCTATGGCAAGTTTTCCTGGATCATTCGGTGGAACTAGGATTCCGTTTTCGCCGTCTACGATTATGTCTTTCATGATACCAAAGTCTGGGGCAATTACTGCAAGACCTGCGGCCCAAGCTTCAAGTGTAGCCATGTACCCGAAATTGGTTGCTACAAAAATATCGCTGTTCCACAAGAAGCTTCTGACATCAGTCTGCCTTCCAACAAAGCTGACTTGGCCGCTCAGTTTCAATTGAGTGACTAAACGCTTGAGAGGCTCATACATTTCGCCATATCCGACGATTTGAAGCGTTGCCTGCGGTATTATTGCGTGAACTCGACCAAATGCCCGGATGATGATATCTTGATCTAAGCCAGTAACAAGCCTCGATACGGATACAATCCGGGTTCCCTTTCTCTGACAAGGGATCCCACGGCGACTGAAAGAAGCAGTATCCACGAAATTTGGAATATAGTGGCTTTTGCGCTCGAACCCCATCTTCTTCAATGTACCTAGCACTTCTGGCGAATATGTAATTATAGCGCCTGCATCAGTTGCCAAGATTTTTCTTATTTCGGGTGACTCAAGCGGCATTCCACCATTCTCAGGGGAACCCACAAAACTTCCGTGAAGGGATATGACCAAAGGTTTCTCAAAATGTCGGCTCAGTAATACTCCCATTTTCGCATACTGCAGATCACCCCATATTCCATGCACATGAAATACGTCAACCTCTCTCATCTGATCCCAACGTACAGCTTCGTGATATAGCGCTGTCAACGACATGTTCTCAAGCGTCTTGAGTCTCGAGTGTAGTGTGTTCAAAAAGACATTATCTATCACACCAACGATGTTTGGTCCTAGCCTGTAGACCTTAAGCCAGCCGGCATCTTCATACTTCTTGATTCGCTTCCCCAATAGTGCAAGCTTCATCCTCCCAGTGATCAACAAGAAGCACATTTGAGGGTCATTGTGCCAAAGAAAATGCGACAGCCCGATTATATAGCGCTCTAAGCCTCCAATCTCAAGGGGCCAGAATCTCTCCCAGACATGACAGATACGCGTTGAAAACACCTCTTCCTTGAACCTACTTTTTGATTTTATTCTAAGCCAACCTAACTTCGATGGACCCAAACCCGCACGCAGTTTAGATGAGCGCGCACTGCATCGTGAAACGTAATATTTAATACTGTCTATTGCATATGTATCTGTGAACTGCATATGAACAATAGTGCAGAAAGCACAATCCTTTAATCCGTAAATCGCGACAAGATTATAGCGGTGAGGGAGGACTGGTCAACATTCAAAACTACGTAATCCCAATCGCAGTCATACTTATCGCAGTTTTGACTATACCGTCTGTCTTCTCAGCTTTAACAAACAGCGCCATCATCACGAACTCTGGCACCATACAGGGCATGTCGGCCTTGCATACCGAAGGCAGATACATCAAAGATTCCTCCAATCGAATCATCATATTGAGGGGCGTTTGGCTCGCGGAATATGCGGATAGCTGCGTTGGCGCTTGGGACGGAGACTACTACAATTGGGATGAAGCTAACGTCAGAGCAGATATGCAAAACCTAAGAGACGTTTGGCATGTTAACGTAATCAACACATTCATCTGGGGAAATTGGTGGCGCCAAGACTTGGCCGTAACGCTCGGAGGATACGAAACCAGCGACCATTATAGGTTCGCAATTAAAGAAGCAGCCAGAATAGCTCAACAATATGGGCTTTACTTCCAAATACGACTCTGGGCTACAGATCCATCTGAAGGCAGAATCGAACAACCCTACTCCCCATACTCAACCGTATGGACCAGACAAGATTTCATCAATTTCTGGGCAAGCGTCGCAACGGAATTGAAAGGATATCCCAATGTCATTTTCCAGCTTTATGATGAACCAGACGGAAACGTAACGCTATGGTTCGAAACGGCAAAACAAGCAATCACAGCAATCAGAAACGCCGGAGCGGAGAATCTGGTCGTCGTTCATTGGCAATACTGCGGAGACAATATGTGGATAGCCGACTGGATCGATGGCGGTTATCCAACGCACAACATCGTGTTCAGCAACCACATCTACCGTTTCCACGGAACGTTCGACTACAACCCGGACTCGCCAGTCGACATCAACTATATAAGAACCCAGCTAGGTGACAACATTGGCAACCACAGAGCATACAAATACATCACAGACACCTACAACGTCCCAATATGGGCCAGCGCAATAGGAGCGTATGACGGAGCAACAGACAACAACGAATACACTTACTTCAAGAATACTCTGCAAGTACTAAACGAATGGAACATCAGCTATGCAGCCTACCAGTGGTTCCGAAGCGACATGCCATGGTTCGTCGGCGATCACCAGCCTAACCGAGTTGGACAAGCATTGATAGATGCCAACATCGCAGGGATTGGGTAAGATACAAAACCACCTATCTTATTTGAACCGCAACTGACTAATGAAGAAACCAAAACACCACGCAAGCCGCTTGAAAGCATACTGAAAAGGCAATAGGAAAACGATTTTCGCGCGAATCGCTCTATATGCAAGAACAGAGTACCAGACTCCTGCGACAAATCCAGCTACAGGAGTCATTTTGTAGAGCGCATACATTCTACTATTTTTATATCGCAAGATATTGCCGCCATATCCATGCCAAAACATTTCACTCCATAGCTCATGCCAAGTCTTTCTTCGCCTCTCATAAAAAAAGGCAGGAGTCCCCAAATAAGACAACCACCCGGCCTCTCTGATTCTGAATTCAAAATCCATATCCTCTCCTACCCCAGTAATAGTCTCGTCGAACCCGCCGACCTGCCTAGCAGCTTTGACTCGACAGATCGATCCTCCAGTACCTACTGTCCTCGAGGTCGCCTTTCCACCATACCTGTAATCAACAGCCATGAAGGCAGCATTCTCAAGCAAACCAACAGTATTCTCGCCCGACCAGTTTCCATACCTGGCCTTGGCGATTCCAACACCAAGATTCTGCTTCATAAATCGAACTTGTTCCGTGACATGGTCTTTCGGCAAAACCATATCTCCATCAACCCATATTATGTATTCTCCGCTAGCATGATTCACCACAAGATTCCTTGCTGGTCCCAGGCCTCTCCATGGTGTCGAGAATACTTTACTCTGCATGTCCATTTTTGAAACATAGTTCTCAATTACTGCTAGAGTATTGTCTTTGCTTCCATCATCAACAAATATGACTTCCATCAGTTCGTGCGGAAAATCCTGGGTAATTATACTTTCGATGGCATCGCGAACTGTGGACTGGCAGTCTTTTACGACCATGCCTACAGTAACCATAATTTGCTTTTTCAAAGCTTGATTCCTCGAAAGACTTGTTGTCTTTTGACTGCAGTTGGCTACCGGACTCAGATCAAGCCTGCTCCAAGGAGTGCTTCTTCTCTTACAAGTTTTCTGTCCTCAGGTTTCTTCCAGACCAAAGGTCTTTTCTTGAAAGCTGCTAGCACCATAGAATAAGACAATATCAAATAGCTGAGCAATGTTTCAACCAAATAATTGTTTACTCCAGGGATAAGGAAAACGCATAACATCAGAGCTGCCGGAGGGAAAGAAAGAAACAGGATAACCGTCATAGCCATAAAAAAGAGAAACATTATCGGTGCCAGAAGGTAGAGAAGCAAGTTCTTTATCACCATTTTCCTCATGGTTTTGATTTCTCCTCTGATAAGAAGACTCATGTAATTACGAAAGACTCGAACAAGCTGGATAGCTCTTCTCATCTTCATCTCCATTCGCCCTTGCCAGCTTTTTGGGAAAAAGGTGAAAAACTGGGCTTCCGGAACCATTATCGCTCTAGCATTTCTCTGCAAAATGCCTATGATAGTGCCACAATCATCAGAACCTGTATGGTACGGATCGAAAGCTTCAAGTAGGGTTTTTTTGTAGGCCGAGAACCCTCCCTCAAAAAAGATCGTTGACGACATCTTGGATTCTCCTAGTTTCATGAGGTTCATTGACTCCAAATATCTGCTTTCATTTCTGGTTGTCCATGTGTCTTCGGGGTTTAGCAACTTCTTGGGCCCTGAGATAGCGCCTATCGCCGGATCCGAAAGATATGGCAGCGACCCCTTCAAGATGTTGGAAGGCCAAAAACAGTCTGCGTCTGAAACGATTACGACCTCACCGTCGCAGGCACTTAACGCGGTGTTGAGCGCTACAGACTTCCCCTTTCTCTCATTCTCCACAAGCATTTTGACATCCATTCGAGGATTGCCTTCTGCGAAATCTCGGATTTTGTCAACTGTACCGTCTGTCGATTGGCTGTCCACAAACACTATTTGAAGCAAGTCTTCAGGATATTCTAGCCTCACAAGGTTTTTTAGCTTGTACTTGATGACTTCGAATTCGTTATAAGTGGGCACTATTATCGAGACTCGGGGTTTGTAGTCCTTGTTGCTTTGGATTCTCCAAACCTGTTTTGCCGCTCTTCTTGTAAGAATGTAATTGACCCCCAGAATGCCAAAAGAAGAAAACGCGAATGCCAACCACAGATACAGGATTATATCTAGCGCAGCTTCTCCCTCACATGAAAATCGCAAAAGTATCATAGATTTTCTTTTTTTACGTAAGACAAGTAAACTCAGATAATAGATGAGTCTTTCGAAAACGG
>Ga0315274_10006624_pt1 | contig 16853 bp, 24 predicted proteins | sample YL17G02_20_MG_FD_203700 | JGI IMG/M metagenome (GOLD analysis project Ga0315274, IMG submission 203700) | Sediment microbial communities from Yellowstone Lake, YNP, Wyoming, USA - YL17G02_20 | ecosystem: Environmental > Aquatic > Freshwater > Lake > Sediment | place: USA: Wyoming | collected...
ATGTTTCTGTTGAAGCCTGCTGTAACCGCCGTGTCGCGGCTGTAAAGGCCCCTTTCCATGGGGCCATAAAGCGTAGCCTTCCACCTTAACCTGTGGCCCGGCTCATTTCTCCCGTCGAACAGGAATTGTGTGCCTTTATCTATGCCGAAGCCGATGCTTTTGCATACATCGTGGAAATCATACATCCTGCTCCCCGGAGGCATATAAGTAGTCAGGGGATTAAACGAATTGACCCCTGTTTCAAAATGCCCATCCAGATACCTCTTCAGCTCCAGGTTTTTCTCATCTGTCATATGATTAATTGATTATGCCAAACTTTAAAACGGTGTGCTGGCCTGCATTCTTCCCTAGCCGGTCAAATGAATTTAAATTATTAACCGCCATTCAATTTCTATGCTTGATGAATTCAGCTACCGTATGGCCGTGGAGGGATCAAGGCGCATGCCGTGCCCATTGGCTGACATAGATGCCGCATTCCAAAAGGTTGACATCAGGGTCGTGAGCGGCCAGGCAAGATTTTTTCCCGGCACCTACGTTTTCAACACGGATTCGCAGGTAACGGAAGAGAAATCCTCCGCGGTATTGCGGTCGCTAGAAGACAAAGGATATGGAAAATTCGTCTTCAGCAAACGCACTGACATTGCAGATGGCGCTTCCTGGTAACGGCCCGCGCACGGACGGGCATGCGAATTAAAAGCTAACTCCCGAAAAATTAACATGCTATACACGGATAGAAAGGGGAACAAATACAGCATACTGCCTATGGAAGACACGGACAGATCAGAACTTGAAAACATTCCCGGATTGGGCGATGACCTGATGGCTCTTAAAGAGCTCATGAATGAGTCCGTGCCGATGAAAAGAACACCTGCATGTGTTCTGAGAGAGTCTTCCTATTCAGGCGGTAGTCTTCCGGAAGGTGAGAAGACCGCGAGACTGCTTTGTGCCATCCCGAGAGTGAGGGAGGTCTTTTTTATCCATGAAAACGCTTCCGGAAAATACATCATGGTTAAGCCCGTCGAAGACATGAGCGATGCCGGGCTCAGGGAATATTCCAATGAAGGCGTGAACACCCATTCAATATTGAGCTTCCCGATGCTTAAGAAGTTGAAGAGCGGGATTGCTCCCACTGTATTCTAAACAACTAACAGCTAATGTCGAACAGGAGTACATGAAACAGGTAGAAGACCTGTTTCTATCATAAAACTACCCGAGTGACCACTAAAACTTCTACCCGCACTTGCTATATCCACAACCCAGGCACGTGAAGCAGCCTTCGGCTGAATATAGCTTTGATTTGCATGCAGGACAGGACTCATCCGACTCCTTGAGCGTCTCGCCCTCGCCGTTGTGGATGATCATCTGTTCCTTCTCCTCTTTCCTGCCCTTGCCGATGTGGATAACCTGAATGGTCTTGCTCGCGTCGCGGTATATGGTGATCCCCTTGCACTTCAGCTTCCATGCGGTCAGGTAGGCTTTTTCAACGTCGCTTATGCCGGCCTCCATCCGGAGGTTTATGGTCTTGCTCACGGCGTTGTCCGTGTACTTCTGGAATGCCGCCTGCATCTTTATGTGAGAGTCCGGGTCTATGTCATGAGCGGTCAGGAACAGCTCTTTCGCTTCTTTCGGAACGCCCTCCGCATGATGGATCGAGCCCGTGTCGCTGACCTCTTTCATGAGAGCCTCGGAGTAGAACTCGTGGTCGTGCGCATACTTCTCGAACATCGGATTTGCCTCGAGCAGTTCAGTTTCTCCTCCTAACACGTTCTTCCTGACGAAGACAACTGCAAAGAGCGGCTCGATTCCTGAGGATACGCCTGCGATTATGCTTATCGTGCCGGTGGGAGCTATGGTTGTCAGCGCCGCGTTGCGCATGGTCTTGTAGCCCTTCTTCTCCCATAAGCTGCCCTTGAAGTTCGGGAAGCTGCCCCTGGTCTTTCCCAGCTCCACTGAATACTCGCGGGCAGTCTCCGTTATGAACTTCATTATCTTCTCCCCGAGCTTGAGCGCCTCGTCCGATGCATAGGATATGCCCATCTCTATCAGCATGTCAGCGAAGCCCATCACTCCAAGGCCGATCTTCCTGTTGGCCATGGTCATGAACTCTATCTGCTGTATCGGGAACCTGTTCGCGTCTATCACGTTGTCCAGGAAGTGCACGGCAAGCTCAGTAGTTGTCTTGAGCCTCTCCCAGTCGACTTCAAATCCCTTTCCGGCCTCCTTTATCATCTTCGCGAGGTTTATGCTTCCGAGGTTGCACGACTCGTACGGCAAAAGCGGCTGTTCACCGCAATTGGACACGATTATACCGTTGCATATGAACGAATGGGTGAAGGGCTCCGTAAGGTCATACACGACCTCTTTCCCGTTCGGCATTATCTCCGCGATGGCGTCTTCAAAAACATTCCTGTAATATCCCTTCCCCGCGAGCTTTGCCATCTTGCCGGCATGCTTCCCGCACATGAACCCTATCCTGTCCGTAAACTTCGGAAGCGAATCCCTGGATATCTCCAGTTCATAGCACACCCCGTCCGAGTCATACAGCTTCTCCGTGCCGTCCTTTTTCCTGTAAGGGAAAATCTTTCTCGCTGGCCTGCTCCTGTCGTATATCCTCGATTTTATCCCGAAATTGAGCAGTAGTATCTGCACCTGCTTAAGGAGCTTTTCTGACTTCGAGGTCAGCCTCACGTAGGAAGACTTGCCTTTGACGAAATTCGCTGTCCCGTCCGCCGTGAAAAGCCCCTGCAGGAATCCGATGACTGCCTCTTCGGTCGCGGTGAAAATGGATTCAGGCACCACCTTCTTTTCTGCACAAACGGGCATGACGCCGAGCTTCCTGAAGAATCCGACGAACTCCTTCCCATGGTATGAGAGATGGGTAACGCCATTCTCCCGCTCGACTTCCTTTATTTCTGATCCGTACATACCGTTCAGGACTGGCTTGAGGCATTCCAGGATATTTTCATCATCTTTGCTGAACGTGAATCCCACTCTCCTGTCCTTGTCTCCGTCCCTGAGCCAGCCGTCCCCTATCAGATAGCCGAGTATCTGGCCGAGCTCCGGCGACCATTCTGATGGCAGGTTCATTCTGTATTCCCTGCCGTTCTTTCCCATGGTGGCGTTTTTTACCATGAACGGCAGTTTTTTGTCACTGCTCCATTTCCCGCTCCCGCCTTGTATGAGCACTTTGTCCTTTCCGGGTTTAAGGTCACCCAGCTTGGCCCAGCCGTCCGGAGTCCTTATCTTGTGGTCAGGGGTCGCGGTTATTTCATATCCGGATTTTGTCACGAGCCTGAAGGTGTCTTTCACCCCGGTCTTCCACGCCCTAAGCAGGGGGCTTGTCGCTGTCCCCTCCAAACCCACGGTCCTCGTGTCCACCACGAGGCTCGTGTGATGGCCTTTCGAGAGCTCTTCCATCCTTATGAATCCGTGGTCGGTGGGTATGAGGCTGTCCCCGGTGACACACGGATTAGTAGCCTCTATCTCGCCTATCTGGGGTGTCGGGTTATGCCTGTTTATCTCGTCGATGAATATGATCCCGGGGTCTCCGGTCTTCCATGCCTGGTAAGTTATCATCTCCCACACCTGGCGCGCAAAGAGCTTCTTCACGGGCTGGCCGTTCCTCGGGTTGGTCAGCTCATATTCCTTGTCATCCTCCAGCGCCTTCATGAACCTGTCGGTCACGGCAACGGAGATGTTGAAGTTGGAGAACAGCCTGTTTTCCGAATCCTTTGAGGTGATGAAGTCCAGCACGTCCGGGTGGTGTATGCTGAGCATCCCCATATTCGCACCGCGCCTTTTCCCGCCCTGCTTTATCACGTCAGTGGCCACGTCGAAGACGCGCATGAACGAGAGCGGGCCGGATGCCACACCTTTGGTCGACTTCACCATATCTCCCTTGAACCTGAGCTTCGAGAAGGAGAATCCGGTCCCCCCGCCGCTCTGGTGGATTAAAGCCGTGTGCTTCAGCGAGTCGAATATGCTCTCCAGGCTGTCACCCACCGGGAGGACGAAGCATCCCGAAAGCTGGCCGAGGGGCGCGCCAGCGTTCATAAGCGTCGGGGAGTTCGGCGTGAAATAGAAATTGGTGAGCGAGTCATAGAACTCGTCCTGGGCTTTTTTTATCTCAGGCCATTTCTTCTTCAATATCTCGACAAGTTCGGAGAACGTCGCTTTCATCTGTTTTTTCAGGTTCATCCTCTTGTAGCCCCTGTAGAGCATCTGGACGTCGGACATGCTCAAACCCAGCTCTTTCGCCTTCTCAGGCATGGCATCGAGAGGCTTAACATCTTTGACTGTCTGCTCCCTCTCCCTGTCGAAGACGAGATCATGGTGAAGTATGTCTGCGAGAGCAACGTGCCTGGCGACCCTTGTGAAAAGCTCTCCGGTCGACTCTATCACGTTCCCATCCTCGTCCTTGAGCAGGTATCGTGACTTGAGCACCTTTATCGTATTGACAGGAAGCTTGAGCTCGTCGCGCACGCCAAGGAGCTCTTTCGCGCCGCGGATATTCTCCCTCTCCTGCCTGTAAAGAATGTAGGCTTTCGCCGTCTTAGCATGGCCGTTCTCTATCAGCACCTTTTCCACTGCGTCCTGGACATCCTCAACCGAGGGAATCTCTTTCTTGAAATTTTCTTCAAGGCTCGCCATGACGTCATCGGCGAGCTTCTTGGCAAGCTCCATGTCTTCCCCGCCGACCGCCTGCGCGGCCTTGAAGATGGCCTGTATTATCTTGTCCCTCTCGAAATCCACGACCCTGCCGTCCCTCTTCCTGACCTTGCTGATACCCATGCGAAATCACCCCATTTGACCAATTACCAGTTCACTCTGTTAACTTCCCAACACCATTACCGTTACGGTGTCATCTCTTCCCCTTTTCCGGCACTATGTTGGTTTCCTTCCCGGTGCCGGAATATTTCCTCTCGACCTCTGCGCGTGAGGTCTCGAACGCCTTCTCCACGTCGATGCCCAGCTGGTTCGCCAGCCTCAGGACGGAGAACATGAGGTCACCGATCCCGTCTTCAAAAACCACTCTGTTCTTCTCCACGGACATCTTCCTGCCGTCCTCGTCCATGTACCTGAGGTACTGGCTCATCTCTATGAGCTCCTCGTGGACGTGATCAAATTTGTCTATGTTGGGCTTGTCCTCCCACCCGTTCCTCTCCGCGAACTCCTTCACGGCCCTCTGTGCGTCGCGCAATTGCATAAGAAATCACTTCTTCATCATCTTCTTCAGCTCGTCCTCGAAGTCCTCGGGATCTGAGAACTCCCTGTAGACCGAGGCGAAGCGGATGTATGCTATCTTGTCGATCCTCCTGAGCCTTCTCATCACCAGCTCCCCGACCTGGGAGCTTGGTATCTCCACGCTGTCCTTGTTCCTCAGCTCCATCTCTATCTCGTCAACGATCTGGTCGATCCTCTCGGCCGGAACGGGCCGCTTTTCACAGGCCTTCGTTATGCCGGATTTGAGCTTCTGCCTGTCGAAGCTCTCCCTGTTACCGTCCTTCTTGACTATAACGAGATCCGCCCCCTCGACTCTCTCATAAGTGGTGAACCTTTTCGAGCAGGATAGACATTCCCTTCTCCTGCGGAAGGCCTTCTGGTCCGGCGTGACCCTTTTGTCGACCACCTTCGAGTCGGGTGCAGAACAGTAAGGACATTTCATTCAGACCACTCAAATACCCCTATAACGGTGTTTTTCACCACTGGCCGAAAAACACAACCTGTTGTGTCTTACCCCAGATAAAACACAATGTATAGTATGCTGGACGGTTTATATATCCTTTTCTATTTTCCAATTTCTATACCGAAAAAGAGCCAATGGATTATATGTTTTGGAGAATATAGTTCCGGCCACCGGATAATCAACTCCGCTGCTTATTAAGGAGGTAAGATTTCGTCCTTCCGGTTGCAAAGAGCTGAATGATAGGCACCTTTTCGCACGGCCCTCTGAAAGAGATTTCAGCACCTATATCGCCTATTGATACGCTATCGATCCCCATCCCCGATTCTTTGAGTATTCTGCAGATATCGCCTATGTATGAACAGTCTGTATCTGGACCGGTTGGGCCGGTGTTCTTGGCACCCCTGGAAATCTTTATCGTGTGGTACATAATCTGAAAATGCATCTAAATTTTATAAAGCCTGCATAATCCATCCGGCCACAGCCGGAATTTTTAAGCCAGCAAGGACATATAATCAATATGAAGGACCTGCGCCACCCGCTTGACAGGAAGGCCGACGAGATCATGGCCGAAGACCCTTTCTCGCTCCTTAAGAGGGACAAGGAGGTCGTGTCCGGCCTGAAGAAGAAGAATGTAGAGCTAACCGAGAGGGTCAATACGCTCCTCGAGACCAACAAGAGAATGGTCGAACTCATCGAGATTCTGGACGAGAAGATAAGGAAGCTGAACGACGACTTCGCCAAAAGGTACAGGTATTCCTACGAGGACGGGGGGTGGATCGAGGTGGACGGCCTCAGGAAGAGGAGGATAGAGCTGGAGCGCGACCCCAAGGTGAGCATAACGAACATAAACGGCCAGCTGGAGGAGATAATACGGCTTCTGGAGAAGAACAAGAAGAAGACCAACCTCCTAGGGGACGACAAAGCTGATTACAGCCCTCTGCCGCCTGAGAGGGGTTCGCCAGCCAGGAAACCGCCTGCGAAGGCCGCATCAGGAAAGGGACGGAAGCCTTCTATTGAGGAAGAGGCAAAGGGCCTGGCGGCCATAGCCAAGAAAGAGAAGGATGTCCCGATAGAGGATGAAGAAGAGGAAGAATAGGCTGATAGAATCTTATTTTTGGTAAAGTTTGAAAAATAAAATAAAAAAGAAAGAGTTTTTGGGTAGTTCAGATCTTTCCTGGCATATATGCGTGACCGGCTTACTTTGAGCTTGTCACGGCGTACACTTCCTTAAGAGCCACTACCAGAGCAGCACCAGCCACGAATGACACGAATGCTGAAAGGATAGCCGGCACATAAGGAACCGCAGCCAATATTGTGTGGAGCGAAGAGCCCACCAATATAAGCGCTACCGTACCAAGAAGGAAAGTCTGCACCTCGCTTCCAGTCACGTTAAGCAGTCCCACTATGACGCCTAACACGACAAGCGCTGCAACCCAGGGTCCCAGCGGAAGGAACCCGGCAATCACTGAAATCACTAACCCAACGATAAATGCATATCTTCCTACATTTTCCTTCATATATATCTTTCCTTTATTGGAAATTCAATGTATAATTATTCCATATGTATTTAAAAGCCTTACCTCCGGCAGGGCTTTGCTAATAATCTGACTTCTGCTAATAAAGTCGGAGTTTTGCTAATAAAGTCAAAAATCCAATTATAATTCATGCGGGTATTACATATATTTTCTTTTAAGGGCGGTATTGAATTGATGAAGGGTAAATTCCCCCAAGAACTCAAAGAGATATATTCGGCTATAGAGAATGTGGATAGTTCTATTATGAAAACTAAAGAAAGCAAAGAAAAAACTATGCCGGGAGCTATGCTATACTCACCTATTGCTCTGAATAAAGCCATATTGGAAGAATACCTATACAAGAGAGGGTGGAAAAAACCCAGAATTAAGCTTGATGATAAAGCCAGTTTTATAGAAGCTGACGCTGTAAAGAATAGAGTTGGAGTGGAAATACAATTCGGCAAATATGCTTTTTTGGGTTGGGATATTTTTGGCAAAATGGTGATATTTTCTAAAAGAGAATTTTATGATATAGGAGTAGAGGTTGTAGCCACGAGGTCATTTACTAAACACATGTCTACAGGAGTAGGAACATTTGAGCAAATAGTCAATATACTCAAAGCGAGAGGAGAAGCCGATATTGACATTCCTGTTGCTGTATTAGGCATAGGAGATTAAGGTCTTGTTATTAAACGGATTTTGTGTTATCGGAGAGTTTTTTGGAGCTTCATATATAGGTCTGTCCATTGGTCTTGTCTTAAGCATACCTTTTGACGCTTTTTCTACTCGTTCTTTAGCTATCTGAAGATACTTATCCACTATATCAGCACCAGCAGATCTTCTTTCATGAATGATTGAGGCTACTGCGGTTGTTCCCACTCCCATAAATGGATCGAAAACTAAATCCCCTTTATTTGTCAAAGAAAGCACAAGACGTTCTATGAGAGCAACAGGAAATTGGCAGGGGTGTATGGTTTTTTCTATATGATTATGTTTGACATTTGGCATTATCCAGATGTCTCCCGGATTTTTCCCTAATGGGTTTCCAGAAGGGAGACCTCTTTTTTCTCCTTTATAATATTTCTTGCCCGGATACTTTTGCGGAACTCTTATTTCATCTAAATTGAATACGTAATTATCTCCTTTCGTGAACCAGATTATACTTTCATATCTCCCTGAAAACCTTTTAGAACAATGAAGCCCATGTTCAAAGTGCCATATTATCCTGTTCCTCATTTTCAAGCCATGTTTCTTGAACTCGTTGTAAAGAAGTATGTCAAGCGGGAAAACCTCTCCATTCTCAATATAATTTCCCACTTCCCAGCATATACTTCCCCTTTCGTTTAGTATGCGGGCACATTCCCTAATAACTTCTGATTGTAGTTTAAGATATTCATCAAGAGGCATCTTTTTTTCATACTCCTTACCCACATTATAAGGCGGTGAAGTTACAATAAGCATGGCTTCTCCATTAGGTATTTGTTTTAGTAAATCTCGGCAATCGCCTCTATACAAAACTACATTTGCATTCTTGGAATAACTATCCGATATTTTCATGTTTATCACTTCTTTTCATTATTTTTAGGCTTATCCCACCAAGCACTATGACATTTTGGGCAAACCCTCGGATATTCCTTTTTTCTCGGAACCCACTCATATCCGCATTTTTCACATTTGTATCCATCAACCCGAATTTTTATTTTAGCCATAATATTACCAAATCATTCATTTTATAATAAGTTATTGACAGATAAGTATATAAAGCTTTCTATCATATTATATAATAAGTTATTATATAATAAACATTAAGAGGTGGTTTGTATGGATATGAGACAGCAAAAAGGCATCGAGATAGCAAAGAAAGGCGGTATAACAGAGACCCCGAAAGGCTGGATAGTTCCGAGCCAGTCTGGTAATGGTTCCTATCTGGTCTATAAAGAGGGTATGAGAACGCTTTGCACATGCCCTGATTGTGAGCTTCACAAAGTGGAGTGTAAGCACCAGATCGCAGTCAGGTATTTTTACCATGAAGTCACGGATAACGAAGGCAGGACAACCATTACGAAAGCCGTAAAGGTAACCTATCCGCAGGACTGGAAAGCCTACAACACCGCCCAAACCTCTGAAATACGCCTTTTTGATGCTCTCCTTAAGGATTTGGTGGCTAATATCCAAGAGCCTGTCCAGAGCATGGGCAGACCCCGATTAAGCACGAAAGAAACCCTGTTCTGCTCCATCCAAAAGGTCTACTCCCAGCTATCGAGCAGGCGTGCCCATTCTCTTTATGAGACCGCAAAGAGCAGGGAGCAGATAAGCAAAGCACCGAACTACAACTCCATAAACCTGTTTTTGAACAGGGAAGATATAACCCCAATATTACAGAGCCTTCTTACACTTTCCGCTATACCCCTGCGAAGCGTGGAAACAGTATTCGCACCTGACAGCTCCGGCTTCCGCACAAGCCAGTTCGGGCAGTATGCGGTGGAGAAATACGGTCTTATGAAAAAGCACAAGTGGGTCAAGGCTCACATACTTGTCGGAACAAAGACCAACATTATCGCTTCTGCAAGAGTTACCGAAGGCGAAGCTAACGACTGCCCTGAATTTGTCCCTATGGTTTCAGAGGCGAAGCAGAACGGCTTTGACATAAGGGAAATAACTGCCGACATGGGTTATTCAAGCAGGGAGAACTATAACCTCGCCCAGCAGATAGGGGCGACTGCCTACATTCCGTTTAAATCAAACGCCATAGAGAAAGCAAGGGGTTCATACACGTGGACAAAGATGTATCATTACTTTCAGCTTAACCGAGAGGAGTTTATGCAACATTACCATGCCCGCTCAAACGTGGAGAGTGCCTTTAACATGGTTAAAATGAAGTTCGGCGACAAGCTGAAAAGCAAGAACTTCATAGCACAGAAGAATGAGCTACTGTGCAAGCTGATAGCTCATAACATAGTCGTGCTTATCCATGAGATGCATGAATTAGGAGCAAATTCTGTGCTTGGTAATTAAAAATTATTACATTATTACACAATTATTATGAAAGTATTTAAGTAAATTATTACAATATTACATTATGAAAAAAAGAGATACCGTATGTATCAGGATTGACCCAGAAATATGGAAAGAGGCAAAAAAGCGGTCTCTTGAACTCGATTTGACTGTTGGGAAGTTTGTCGAAGCGGCAATAATACATGAGATTCAGAAAAACGGCAGATAAGTATTTATATCCGTGATGCCTAATATTAACGTGGCGAAATGAACCTCGAATGGATTGCTGAAGATTCTGGAAAAACACTGGCACATGCGGCAAAACTCAGTTTGAACGGAATAACAAGTATATCACCGCTTCATGCTCTGACATCTAAAGATTTGCAGATAGCAAGCAAGACCGGAGTGCTGAAAAGTCTGAATGATACGAACATTATAGTTTCTGGGGAGTCTCTGGCTTATAATACATTTAATGGTGCTGGAACCAATCGTTCAATAACAGATGCGTTGTTTAGCCGACTGAAAGGAAAGATGGTTCCAGATAAAATAAACCTTCTTTTTACAAGAATACCGAAAGCTCATAACGTAAATGGGAGTATTATAAACGTGGAAAGGGTCGCCGACCTTCAGGCGGCTGGTCTTGTAGGCATACAGCTCGAAGCTAATGCAAGTGCTATCTTACCGCCGTTAAATTCTGGGCTATCTTCTTATGCTGTATTCAAAACAGTCTATGAAAGAACAAAAACAGAAATTCAGACATTCAGAAAGGAAAAAGAAATAATAGGCTACATACCAACGACAAACGAACTTGGATTGATACCAAAAATTGTAAAGGAATATGTCAAGGATGGAGTACGATTCTTTGCAGTTGATTTCTCAAGTTCCCCGCTTAACAGATGGCTCATACGCACAGTAGTGCGTGCGATTCGTGATGAACTTAAAATAAAGGGTAAGGCGGGGGAAAAGACCGACAAACAATATTATCTGCATGTCTTTGATGTGTCCCCGAACAAGAAAACAATTTCTCCAGTAGCTCCGATAACGGATGTTCTCGCCCACGCATACGGAGTGGACAGCACAAGCGGCGTTATATGGGGCGGGGGAAATCTGATAAAAGAGAATCTTAGATACTTCAATATGCAGGATTACGGTGCATACCAGCTAAAGTCTCTTGAAAAATTTGGAATATCTCACAATCGGCAACTTACAGAAGGAAGTGCCATTCAGGTTTATGAAAAACTCAGAACCCACAAGCTGATAGGATACAAGAATGAATGCCAGAACATTTCTAAAACTATAAGTTCAAATGCCGATTCAGGCTATGCACCTTACATACTTTCAAAGACCAGAGCGGATAAAATCGCTACAAATATTCTGATGGATGTTCAGGAAATAAAGGCTGGATAAAATTTTTGCTAATAATCTCCCTCGCCTGCTAATAATCTCGACTGAAAAACCTACTTTATTAGCAAAGCCCTCCGGCAGGGTTTATATATAAAAAAGCCACTTCCAGGGCCTTCGCGCGTAAACCGGCAGGCACCGGTCGTTTAGCTTAAATAGAGTTTAAGGCAATATTATAATATTGGGGTGACATAATGGCAAAAAAGAAAGTTCCTAGGATGAAGTTAAGCAAGGCAGCCCACAAGGGCCTGCGGGGTGTCCTGACCACGCTGAACACAGATGTCATAAAGGCGCTCGACATAAAGGAAGCCAAGAAGAACCTGGAGGACAAGGTAAGGCGGCTCATAAACGAGGAGATAGAGCTTAAGGAGGTTGTCGCCCACCTTAAGGTCACGAAGGAGAAGCTTCAGAGCAATCTGAAGAAGAAGGAATCCGAGATGAAGAGCCTCCAGTCAAAAATAAGCAACCTGAAAGGCGGCAAGGCTTCGCTGGAGTCGGAGAAGCTCGTCCTCAACGAGCAGGTAAAGAACCTGAAGGTTGAGAAGGAGCAGATGAGCAAGTCGCTTGAAAAGACTAACGACCTGCTGGTTATGCTCAAACAGGACATCGCGCAGTTTGACGAGGAGCTCAGGAGTTAGATTCGTTTATTCGGTCTGAAACCTGATATCCGATTTCTTTATTTTTTAATATCCCCAGCCGGGGGTTTACCCTTCCTGGGCGACTTTGGGCTCGTGGCCATCAGGAAACTCGAAATCGTCCACGAAGAAATAGCGGTCGTCCTCATGCATCCTTATATACGTCTTTCTGAACGGCTTCCATCTGCCCTTCCTTTCCTGGAAAACGACATGCACATGACCTTCGCAGAAATCTCCCAGCTTTTCTATGGCGGCATTCTGCATTTCCGGAGTCTGGGGAAAGACTGCCGTCTTCACAAGCCTGGAAATGTAATAGAAGCTCTCCTGGGCCCCTTCCGCACCCTCAAAATACTTCCTCAAGGAGATTACCTTACTTCTGTGTATGTATTCCACGCCTTCCTGCAAAGCCATGGGAATATAAGAGGGCAAAATTTTATATTCCTTTGCCGCTTTTCAGGGGCTAAAAAATCTAAGCATTAAAGCCGCCCGGGCGGCTTATAACGTCGTTATTTATAAACCCTTTTTCCAATTACAGAAATCTGAGCCGGTCATTTTATCACCCGGCTCGTGGTGTCGAATATGAAGCCTGCATGCGAATACGTCTCGAAGGAGGTCCTGCCCGCGGTGAGGGCGATCATGGCCAAAAGGATGATGTCAGACCACAACCTCACCCAGACCCAGGTCGCCGCCATAATGAATACGACGCAGCCCGCGATATCCCAGTACAAGAGGGAGCTGCGCGGCAGGCGCATCCGTTCCCTGAAAGATGACCCAGAAGTGATATCCATGATAGGGGAGATCGTGCGCAGGCTGGTCACAGGCTCTCTCGCCCGCGAAGAAGCTGGCCGTGAGTTCTGCTCCCTATGCAGGCTCATGCAGTCCCGCGGCATCATCCCGGAGGAATACAGGTGCTACGCGGAGGGATGAGAGATAGCTCCTGCTGGTCAGGATTTTCATGCACCTCTGCTTCCGGATTTTCTTCTCCCCGTCTTTCCCTCAGAGTTCTGGCCAGCCTTTCCCTTATAAAATAATCCCCATCATGCATGGCCGCAACATCATTTTCTATAAGAATCCCCAAAGCCCGTTCGATTCCACTCTCGTCCGTATGCCCATCCAGGAATTCACACTCACAGTTATATCCGTCATTCATCACATTTTGGGCTATATCTTCAGGATTCATCCCATCCTCGCTCTCTGCCAGCGCAAGGGCGACCCTGTATATTAAAAGTTCAGCTTCTTCTATCGGCTTGAATCCCTCCAGCCTCTTCCCGAGCTTCCTGATTATATCTTTCTTGTCCCTGATTTCCAGCTTATCACTCCATGCGTTAACAATATCACAGTCATGCTTAATCCTGCGCGGCGTTGGAGAGTCAGGCGACATGACGTAAGGCAGCAGGAGTATGTTTGTGTCGCACGGGAAGACATCGCGAACCTTTACATTTTCCCCAAGCCTTTCCTTTCTCATCATTATGTTGTGGCCTCTGTAGGAAAACCTCCTGATACCCTTCCTTCTCGGGTCGGATGCAGTGTGATCATACGGATGCGAAGAAACCAGAAAATCGAAGTTCCTGGAACCAAAAACGTCGGATATATAGACGCTAATTTTCCCCCTTGGGTGCAGAAGGTTCACCCGTTCGTCCAATCCGGGAAAGCTGTTGCACGTTTCTCCGGACTCTGTAACGAGCCTTTTCAGGCAGGGAAGAAGCATCCCCTCGGGGTTTGCCGGTATGCGCGGTATCTCTATTTCATCAACAGTGGTATAATGGATTGAGTTGGCACTGCACATGGCTGCCTGCAGATACAGTTCCCCGCCCGTGCGCACGAGAAAAGGCATGATTAAAACATGCCTCTAAATTTAAAATCCTTATCCTGTTCCATGACCGCCAGGAATGTCGCACAGGTTCATAAGCTGTTAAGTCTTGTGTACATGGAAATAAAAAAATTATTTCTTCATTTCCTTTCTGACCAACAGCTTCCCTCCCTTTATTTCAGCTTCTAATTCCTCGCCGGTTTTCCAGCCAAGACTATGAACAAACTTGTGCGGAACTACTATCCAGAACTTGACATATTCTTTGCCTTTATGCACCCTGCTAATCTGACTTTGCAACATCATAAATCCAAACCCTCAACAAATTTTAAGTTTTTCTTGTAAGTTCTGATTAAATCTTTAGCAATATTATCACCTTTATAGTTTGCTAACACTTCTACTCTGGTGAGGTCTTTTGCTAAATTCTCTTTATCTCTCCGTTTTCTTGATTTTTCAATTTCTTTGAAAATATTAGCAATATCAACGCTTACATCAAAACCCATTATTTTAACCATACTTGTTATTAGGTATCTATAGCTTTATAAGCTTTTCGGTATCTAACCGATAGCTTTATATAGTTAGATACCTAATATATAAATAGGTATCTAATATGTGCGTGAAATGCTCAAATTGCGGTTCGGAAAAGGTTGTGAAAAAAGGTATGACAACCACGAAAAACAGAGGAAAACAGCAGAGGTTTCTTTGTAAGGACTGCAAGAGAACCTTTATCCCAGATATGGGTTTCTGGAAAATGAAGAACAAAGACGAGATAGTAACCATGTGCGTGGATATGTATATATCAAATTTATCGAGCCGAAAGATGAGAAACCAGCTATTGCGTCATTTCGGCATCAAAATAAGCCACATAACCATACTTGATTGGGTTAGGAAATACGTCCTCAAAGTCCAGAAATTCACGGATAAAATGAAGCCTGAGTTAAGCGGAATGATATACGCTGATGAAACAGACATCAAGTGCCAAAACAGGAATGATGTTTTCTGGTGTTCCGTGGACTGGGGAACACGCTTCATAAATGCAACCTTATACTCTCCGCACACGCAGAACATGAAAGATGCTACTGAATTCATGAGAAGGATAGCACGCATGAAGAAGCCAAGATACATCCAGACCGATGCCCTTCAGATATATCCAAGAGCGTTCAACAAGGTCTTTTACAGGCTGAAAAATGAAAACAGAACCGAGCACAGGGTTGTCAATTACCAGAAAACGAGAAAACATAATGTTAGAATAGAAACCGTATTCTCAAAGATAAAAGACAGGGTTTACGATTTCAGGGGCTTCAAAGCGTTGTGGTCTGCCCCGATAATCATGGCAGGGATAATCATACAACACAACTACATAGAGAAGCATAGCACTACTGGGAAAGTGCCATGCGAATTAGCTGGACAGGAATTAAAACTCGGAGATAATCGGTGGATGGGACTGATTAAGATGGCAAGTAGCACTATAAATTAAATAGGACAAAAAATTGGTCAATCAAAAGTCATTTCTTCTCAACAACCCTATTCTTGAGTTTCCAAATAAGCCATATTATTTGACATATCTACAACTAATTTGATATTATTTTCCAATAAAAAGTCTGTTCCAAGAATGGAAGGTTTTAGTGCTCCAATAACCTGTTTACGCATATTTTGAGCGACTCGAAAAATTTTTAATTCCATCACTTTAGTTGTGCCTTCAACATTAAAATGCAATTTTACATCTTGTATTTCCGCTAAAGAAATTTTTTCTGCTCCCATGAGTATGGGTTCTTTGAAATTAAGTTTTTTGTATGGAACACTCGACTTTATTCCATCAGTTTGACCAATGAAGCTTTTTGGACTTCCTGTATCTATGTAGAATTTTATTCCTCCATAAATTCTATATCTTGGTGCTCTTATCGTCGCAAGTATGTAAATTAAACCTTGCGAAATAATCAATGGGATACGCATATTATCTACCGAGTTTAAAGAATTACAACTAAACCCCTTTCTGGTATAAACTCTATTAAAACATTTTTAGAATCAATTCCAACTTTCCTTATTTTTTCAAATACCTTTTCTATGTTTTTATCGTGTACCACAATCTTTCTTTTTGAAATTACAACAAATTCATTTTCATGACTTTTCTGTATACTATCAAAATTTATATTAAACCATCTATCATCATTTTCCATACCTTCTATTATTTTTAATTCTCCTTGCATTTTATCTCCCCCTCTCAATCCATATGGGTTTATATATAGTTGAGCGATTAAAAAAATTGAAAATAAACTTTATAAACCCATATCGCCCCAACTCACCCTAATATATAATTATCGAAGAGGATTAATAAATATTATTAGGAGATAGGGTTGATTAAGATGGCTTCTGTTTTTTAGGTAATTTTCATATTCTTTAATATATCTTTGAGAAGTCTTTTTATTGGTTTCATTTTATTATCAATAATTTCATTAATTCTCTTTTCTTGCTTATCATCAAAAACATTATTTCGTTTAATAAGATAAATAGCAAGATGAACTATTTCAATTAAAACAATAACCGCTACTGGAACTAACATAATTAAAAATTCCCTTATTGTCAAAACTCCTCCAACCAAATCTTCTCTTATTTGGATGTTGTTATCAGGGATTCCTCTAACAGGAAACTGTGAAATTGGAATTCCAGCTTCATCATATTCCGTATATTCAACCACAAAATTCGGATAATCCCATAATTCCAATTTTCTGGAAACGCAATATACATCATATGTCTTACAGTTTTCCATTGTTATATGAGTTCTATTAGTTACACTTATTTTTCCAGAGCAATTACAA
>Ga0315274_10006625_pt1 | contig 16848 bp, 14 predicted proteins | sample YL17G02_20_MG_FD_203700 | JGI IMG/M metagenome (GOLD analysis project Ga0315274, IMG submission 203700) | Sediment microbial communities from Yellowstone Lake, YNP, Wyoming, USA - YL17G02_20 | ecosystem: Environmental > Aquatic > Freshwater > Lake > Sediment | place: USA: Wyoming | collected...
GTCGTCCGTCACCACCATCCCCCCGTCCCCGGTCCCGCCCAGGTTCTTGGTGGGATAGAAGGAGAAGCAGCCGATGTGGCCCAGGGACCCGGCCATGCGGTTCTTGTACTTCGCCCCCACGGCCTGGCAGGCGTCCTCGATCAGGTCCAGCTTCTTGTAGCGGGCGAACTCCACCAGCGGGTCCATCTCGGCCGTCTGCCCGAAGAGGTGCACCGGGATCACCGCCTTGGTCTTGTTCGTGACCACCTTCTCCACCTGTCCCGCGTCCAGGTTATAGGTCCGGGGGTCGATGTCCACGAACACGGGGGTCGCCCCCGCGTTCACGATGGCCCCGGCGGTGGAGAAGAAGGAGAAGGTCGAGGTGACGACCTCGTCCCCGGACCCGACCCCGGCCGCGCGCAGAGAGAGGAGCAGGGCGTCCGTGCCCGAGGCCACCCCCACGCCGTATTTCACGCCGCAGGACCCGGCGATCGTCTTCTCCAGCTCCTCGACCCTGGGGCCGAGGATGAAATGCTGGGACTCGAGGACCTCGGATACCGCAGCCAGGATTTCGTCCTTGATGGTCGCGTACTGGGCTTTCAAGTCGAGCAAGGGAATCACGGGTTAACTACCTCATTGTAAAAGGGAACCACGAGTTAACTGCCTCATTGTTAAATATAAATTGCAACTATCAAACAGCAAAACGAAAGGAAAAAGACCCAGGAACGGTCTAAAGGCCCTCAGGTTTAGCGGTGACCAGGGACTTGCCGATGAGGTCGCATAACTGCCGGCCTTCTTCGATGCTTTCGTCCAGGGGCTCGTTTTGCAACAGGTTGGCCCGCTGGATCAGTTTCAACCAGTACTGGGATTCCCGCAGCTCCTTCAACACCATCTGGATTTTAAGGATGAAGTCGGCCGGGCTTTGAGCCCCGCGGGCCTCCTCGTAACCGGCTCCCGCGGACGTCCCGGAGCGGAGCAACTGGCTCCCGATGTGCCCCCCTGCCGAGGACCGCTGGAGCTGGCCGCAGAGTTTTATGATGGAAACACCGTAGTCGAGCAATCGGTCCGTTACCTGCTGGTCCAGTTCTTCCACGAGATTACCTTATTGTTAATTGTAAATGGTTAATGGTTAATGGTTAAGGGTTAAAGGTTAATGGGGAATGGTTAATGGTTAAAGGTTAAAGGTTAATGGGGAATGGTTAATGGTTAAAGGTTAATGGTCTATGGTTGTTCTTGCTCATTTTGCCTTTTCATTTCACCTTTTACCTTTTACCTTTCACCTTTCACCTTTTACCTTTCACCTTTTACTTTTCACCTTTTACCTTTTACTTTTTACTATTCACCTTTCACCTTTAACTTTTCACTTTTCACATTTCACTGATCTTTTGCCCCTTCAGCCTGTACTTCCGGGCGCAGGAGGGGCAGCGGGGGGCTTTGCCCTCCGGGAGGCGGACCCCGCAGGCGCACATCCAGGAATGGAACTTCGCGGGGTTGCCCAGGACCAGGGCGTAGTCCGGGATGTCCCGGGTGACCACGGCCCCGGCCCCCACGAAGGCGTGCTTCCCGATGGTCACCCCGCAGAGGACCGTGGCGTTCGCGCCCAGGGTCGCCCCGGTCCTGACCCGGGTGGTCTGGTACTCGTTCTTCCTCGGGAAGGCGCTCCGCGGGTTCAAGACGTTCGTGAAGACCAGGGATGGCCCGCAGAAGACGTAGTCCTCGAGAATAACCCCGTCGTAGACCGAGACGTTGTTCTGGAGCTTGACGAAGTCCCCGATCACGGCCTTGCCGCCCACGTTCACGTTCTGGCCCAGGACGCAGTTCTTGCCGATCCGGGCCCCGGCCAGGACGTGGGAGTAGTGCCAGACCTTGGTCCCCTCCCCGATCTCGGCCGGCTCGTCCACCCGGGCAGTCTCATGGACGAAATAGCCCCTGGGCTCGCCGTAGACCTCGGCCAGGGCCACCGGCCTGCCCCGGGCCTCCAAGGACCTCTGGCTGGCCTCGAGGATCTTGAGGACCGCCAGGGCGCTCTCACCATCCGAGCGGGGCCTCTTGCGGCGGGCGATGCAGTCCAGGAAGTGCCGGTCCTCGCGGAGAAGCGGCTCCTCGGAGGAAAGCGGGACGGGCTTGCCCTCGGGCTTGTGGGCCACCCAGCCCCCGTCGGTGCGGTCCAGGCGGCGCTGGAACAGGACCAGCCGGTCCTTGGCCAGGTCGTCGAACACCAGCATGCCCTTGTCTCCCACCAGGACCATGCGCTGCTCCTTGAAGGGGTGGAGCCAGGAGACGTAGAGGTGGGCCCGGACCCCCTCGGCGAACTCCAAGTTCGTGACCGTGACGTCGGCCACCCGGGGCTGGAGGTAGGCCCCGCCGGTGGTGGTGACCTCCCGGGGAAGCTTGCCCAGCAGGTAGAGGAAGGCCGCCAGGTCGTGGGGCGCGAAGCTCCACAGGGCGCTCTCCTCGGTCCGAACCCTGCCGAAATTCAGGCGGTTGGAATAGAGGTATTCGATACTCCCGACCGCGCCCTCGGCCAGGAGGGCTTTCATCTTCTCCACCGCGGGGTGGAAGAGCAGGATGTGCCCGACCATCAGGAGGCACTCCCGCTTGGCGGCCAGGCGCACCAGGGCCTCGCCCTCCTTGTAGCGCAGGGCCAGGGGCTTCTCCACGAGCACGTCCTTCCCGGCCTCGAGGGCCTCCAGGGTCATGCGGTAGTGCTCCTGGGACGGGGTGGCGATGACCACCCCGTGGAGCTTCGGGTCGCGCAGGACGGCCTGGAAGTCCGGGGTGCAGCGGGCCCCGGGGTAGGCCTTTTGGACCTCCTTGAGCCTGGCCTTGTCCGGATCGCAGGCCGCGCCCAGGGCCCTTAGAGAGTCGAAGACCCGCAGATGGTTTTTGCCCCAGGCCCCGCAGCCGATCACGGCGACCTTAACGGCAGGCTTAGGTTTCACGAAGACCTCCGAAGAAAAGAACAGTTGTTAGTTGTTGGTTGTTAGTTGTTAGTCTAAAAAAAGGACCGTTGTTGGTTGTTAGCTTTAAAGAAAAAACCGTTGTTGGTTGTTAGTTGTTGGTTGTTGGTTTTTTGCTAAAAACTAACAACCAAAAACCAAAAACTATTATTTGTTGTCGGTTGTTGGCTAAAAAATAACAACCAAAAACCAAAAACTATTATTTGTTGTTGGACTTAAAGAAAGAACTCATTTCGAATTGTAAGTGAGAGAGGTGAGGCCGCGGACCCCGGGCTTGGGCTCAGGCTTGGCCCTCTCTTTCAGAGGCCGGAAGACCTTGAGGGGCCGGGCGATCCCCTCGACCGCCACGGGCTCCAGGGCCTTGTACTCGAAGAGGTACCGCGTGGCCCGGTAGACCGGCTCGGAGACGAGGGTCTCGCCCCGCCCGGCCGCGTCCTTCAGCCTGGAGGCCAGGTTCACGGGGTCTCCCGTCACGGTGACCTCCCTCTTCTCCTGTGTCCCCGCCCCGCCCACGCCCACGGTCCCGCTCGCGATCCCGACGTGCAGCCTGAGGTCGGTCTTCACTCTCAACCTCAGGGTCAGCACGCGGTTGATCGAGTCCAGGACGTCGACCATGTCGAAGCCGGCCCGGACCGCCCGCTCGGGGTCGTCCTCGTGGGCCGCGGGGTAGCCGAACAGCGCGATCACCCGGTCGCCCTCGTGCTTGTGGACCGTCCCGCCCTGGGCGATGATGGCCGTGTTCAGGTAGCTGAAGCAGACCTTGACCGCCTCCCGGACGTCCTCGGGATCGACCTTGGCGGAGAGCGCCGTGGACCCCGAGAGGCCGGCGAACAGGATCGTGATCAGGCGGCGCTCCTCCAGCACCGATGCCCCGGACAGGCCCGCGGACGCGGCTTGGCGGCTCATGGAGAGGGTCTCGGTCTTTATTGGCATTCCTGGACCTTGTGGGGCAGGTTCATGGCCTGGAACAGGGCCCGGGCTTTCTGGAAATACTCCCCGGCCTTCCCTTCCAGGGCCGTCCCGGGCCCCGCCCGCTTCAGCATCCGGGCGTAATCCAGGTAGGCGGCCGCGATGAAGGGCTTCTGCTTCTCCCCTTCGAACAGGGCGATCGCCTTGCGGTAGTGCCCCTCGGCTCTTTGGAAATCATCCGCGGTGTCGTAGAGCTTCGCGAAGGTCACCTGGGCCATGGCCCGGGACCTCCCGGACTTCGATTCCTCCCCTAGCCGGAGGGCCTTCCCGGCGAACTCCAGGGCCGCCGGGGCCGGGCGGCCTTTGGGGGGGGCCTGGGCGTTCACGAGCTCGGCGCGCAGGCCGCAGACCTCCACCAGCCCGTCGCGGTGCCCGAAACCTTCCAGGATCCCCTCCGCCCGCTCCAGAAACCCCTCCGCCTCCTTGAATTTCCCGGCCCGGAAAAGCAGGCGGCCCAGGCTGATGCAGGCCTCGCTGATTCCCTTCTTGTACCCGATGGCCTGGAAGGTCTCCAGGCAGAGCCGGTACTCCTGGACGGCCTTTTCGTCCTGTCCCCGGGCCTCGCACACCGTCCCCAGGTTGCCCCGGGCGACGCCGATGCTGCGCTGGTTCCCGATCTCCCCGGCGATGAGCAGGGCCCGCTCGAAAAGCTCGTCGGCCCGGTCGTAGTCCCCGAGGGCGTAGTAGACGTTCCCCACGTTGTTGAGCCCCGCCCCGTAGGCGGACTTGTCCCCGATCTCCTCGAAGATCTTGAGGCCGGTCTGGTAGATCTCCAGGGCCTTGGAGAGCTCGCCCTGGACGTGGTAGACGATGGCCAGGTTGCCGCTGCTCCGGGCGACCCCCCCCTTGTCCCCTCTCTCCCGCATCAGGGCGATGCTTTTCTCGTAGCATTCGATGGCGCGGGCGTTGTCCCCCCGTTCGAAATAGACGGCCCCCAGCCGGTTGTACCCCGAGGCCTGGATCGACTTGGCCCGGGGATCCTCGCCCGGCAGGTCCAGGGCGATCTCCAGTCCCTTCCGTCCCTCCTTTAGGGCCCGGTCCAGCTCCCCCTTGACCCAATCCACCCCCCCCTGGCAGATGTAGAGCTCGGCCCTCTCCAGCCGGGCCTCGGGAGACTCCGACGTAAAGCTCCCGGCGATCTCCTCCAGGATCCCCAACGCCTCGTCGTACTTGCCCTGAGACTGGCGGAGCGTGGCGATCTTCCGACCCGCGCGGGCCCGGACGACCTCGTCCCGTGCGTGGCGTTCCATTTCCCGGTAGCACCCGACCGCGGACTCGTAATCCCCCTTCTGGGAATAGATCCCGCCCAGCTCCTCCTGGACCGCGACAAGGTCTCCATCCCGTCCGGCCAGCTCCCCTTCGAGGAGCGAGACGGCCCGGCGGTAGCAGGCGATCGCCTCGTCGTTGGCGTAGCGGGCGGCGGCCTTCTTCCCGGCCTTGCGCAGCCACTCCAGGGCCTTTTCGGGGTCGTCCCCTTCGGCGTATTGGCTGGCCACCAGCTCGCAGAAGTCCTCCAGGCGGTCCGGGTAGAGGGCCTCGATCGCCTCCCCGGTCCGGCGGTGGAGGCTCCGGCGGGTTGTCTTGAGGAGGCTGGCGTAGGCGACCTCGTGGAGCAGGGGGTGGCAGAAGGAGAACTCCCACTCCGGGTCCCGTTTCGCCTCCCGGATGAACCCGTGCTCCTCGAGGTCCGCCAGATACAGCATGACGAGCATCGGGTCATGTCCCCAGAGATGCTCGAGGACCGGCACCTGGAAGCCCCGACCGATGACCGCGGCGGTCTGCAGCACCTCCCTCACCTCCGGCTCCAGCCGGTCCAGGCGGGAGGCGATCACGGCCTGGACCGTATCCGGGACCGCGAGGGCCGTCCCCCCGGAGGCGTGCTCCCAGACCCCGGCGGAGAAGACCAGGGTCCCGACGTCGATCAGGGAGCGGAGGATCTCCTCCAGGAAGAAGGGGTTGCCCTCAGCCTTGGCCAGTATCCGGTCCTTGAACCCCTTGGGGATGCCCGGGATCTTCAGGAGGTTTTGGAACAGCCGTGCGCCCTCCCCGGCGTCCAGGGGCCTGAGCTGGATCTCGGAGTAATCCTTGGCGAGTTTTTTCTTCAAGCGTTCCCTGGTCCGGTGCCCGGCCTTGTCCTTCTCGACCCGGGAGAGGCAGAGGCAGGCCAGGGGCAGGCGCTCCGGGGTGTCCAGAAGGTATTCCAGGAACTCCAGGGAGACGGCGTCGATCCAGTGGTAGTCCTCGATCACCAGGAGCAGGGGCCGCTCCCGGGCCAGGGCGGCGAAGGTCTTCCGCACGCTCAGGAAGATCTGGACCTTCAGGCCCTGGGGGTCGAGGTACTTGCCCCGCTCGTCGATCTCCTCGGAGAAGCGCACGGAGAAGAGGTAGCCCAGGAACGGCAGGGTCTCCCCCCAGGACTCCGGGAACAGATCCCGGACTCCTCCGGAGAGCTTCCCCTTGACCGCGTCCAGGGAATCCTGGTCCGCGATCCCGAAGGCCTCGCGGAGCATCTGAAGAAACGGCCAGTAGGGCAGGGTCTCCCCATGGGAGATGCAGCGCCCCTCCAGCCAGGTGACCGGCGAGGGCAGGCCGGGCAGGGACTTCCTGAGCTCCTCCAGGAGCCGGGATTTCCCGAGCCCGGGGTCCCCCAGGACGAAGGCCGCCCCCCCCTGGCCGGAGGCCAGCCGCCGGACCGCCCCCTGGAGCAGGCCGAGCTCCCGGTCGCGGCCCACCAGGGGCGAGACCAGGCCGGGGATCCCGCGCTTGGGTTCCGGGGTATGCTTCTCCCCGCCCGGCCGGAAGACCCGGACCGGATGTTCCATGCCCTTCGCGGACACCGGCTCCTCCTCCGCGAAGTCGAACCGGTAGCGGGTGGCCCGGTAGACCGGCTCGCTGACCAGGATCTCCCCGCGCTTCGCCGCGTCTTTGAGCCTAGAGGCCAGGTTGACCGTGTCCCCCATCACGGTGTGCTCGCGCTTCTCGGGGGTGCCCACCTCCCCGACCACCACCGTGCCGCAGGAGATTCCGATGTGCAATCCGAGGTCGGTCTTGAATTTAAATCTCGTTGTGAGGGCGCGGTTGATGGAGCCCAGGAGATCGAACATCCCGAACGAAGCCTTGACCGCCCGCTCCGGGTCGTCCTCGTGGGCCGCGGGGTACCCGAACAGCGCGATCACCAGGTCGCCCTCGTACTTGTGGACCGTCCCGCCCCGGGCCGTGATCGCCGTGTTCAGGAAGCTGAAGCAGACGTTGGCCACCTCCCGGACGTCCTCGGGGTCGAGCTTCGAGGAGAGCGCCGTGAACCCCGAGAGGTCGGCGAACAGGATGGTGATCAGGCGGCGCTCCCCGAGCACCGCACCCCCGGAAAGCTCGGAGGGCGCGGGAAGGCGGCCGGCGGCCGCGGGCCTTACTGGCATTCCTGGACCTTGTGAGGCAGGTTCAAGTCCTGGTAGATCCGGCGGGCCCGTGAGAAATAACTTTCGGCGAGGCTCCGGGGGCGCAGGCTCCCTTCCGCGGCCGTTTTCAGCATCCGGGCGTAATCCAGACACGCATCGGCCAAGTTGCGGCGGTACTGGTTTCCCTCGTAGCCCAGGATGGCCTTCTGGAAATGTTCACCCGATTTCTGGTAATCCCCGCTCGCGTCATACACTTTCCCATAGGTCCAGTGGCAGACCGCCAGCCTTTCCTGGGAGTTCAACGACTCGGCTAAATGGAAGGCTTTATCCGCGTACTCCAAGGCTTCCCCGGGGGTGCCGCCCCCGGAGCACTTCAAGTCCGCCCGGTTCGTGTAGACCGAGACCAGGGAGGGTTTATCCCCCATGTCCTTGAATATCTCCTCCGCCTCCTTCAGATATCCCTCAGCCTGACCCCGTTCCCCGAGGTTGGCGTGAACCTCCCCAAGGTTGAGCAGGGCGATTCCCATGCCCTCCTTATTGCCCACCTCCCGGGAAACCTCGTAGGAAATCCGGGTCAGCTTCGCGCCCCTGGCGTGATCCCCCCGGTAGAGGTACAATCCCCCCAGATTCCCGTTCAGCGTCGCGTAAAATATCCGGTCGCCGGTCTCCTGGGTGATCCCCAGGGCTTTCCCGTAGAGCTCGATCGACCGGTCGTACTCGCCGTAGGCCACATATAAATTCGCCAGGTTCATCAACGCGACGGCCGTTTTCTGCGCATCGCCGATCTTCTCGCAGATCTCCAGGAAGGTCCGGTAATATTCCAGAGCCCGCTCCGTCTCCCCCTTGTGATGGTGGAGCACCCCCAGATTGCAGTTGGACGCGGCCATCTTCCGCTGGTCGCCGTTCTCGGTGCTGATCGCGAGGCAGGTCTCGAAGAGCTTGATCGCGCGGTCGTATTCCCCCTGGATGTTGTAGATCGCCCCCAGGTTGTTGAACACGTTCACCCGCGTCCGGGCGAGCAGGGCGGGGTCCAGGTTCGACCGGGAGCCCCCCAGGTCTACTTCCAAAACCCTCAGGGCGGTCTCGCCTTCGCGGATCGCCCGCTCCATGTCCCCCAGAAGCCTGTAGAACCAGCAGCGGGCCGTATGGATCTCGGAGGCCTCGAGGAGCTCCTCCTCGGACCTCCCGGAGAGGCCGCGCTCGGCTTCCTCGAGGGCCTTCAGGGCTTCCTGGATCTTCCCGGATTTGTGCATCTCCCAGGCCACCATCCTCCGGGCGCGCGCCCGGTTCGCCCCCTCCGGACCGGCGTGCCGCTCCATGGACTCGTACCATTCGACCGACTTTCCGGGGTCCCCCTTGAGGCTGTAAAGCTCCCCGAGGGCCTCGCAGGCCGCCAAGAGCTCGCCCTCCCGGTTTCCGGCCTCCTTGAGGAGCGCGACGATCTTCTCGTAGAAAGCGATGGCTTCGTCGTTGGCATAGGCTTCTTTGGCCTTGCTCCCGGCTTTCTTGAGCCAAAGGAGGGCCTTGTCCGGGTCGTCGCTGTTCGCGTACTGGTGGGCCAGGAGCTCGGTGAATTCCTCCAGCCGGTCCCGGTAAAGCTCCTCAATGGCTTCCCCGGCCTTGCGGTGCAGCTCCCGGCGCCGCTTCTTGAGCAGGCCCTCGTAGGCCACCTCCTGGGACAGGGGATGGCGGAAGGCGTACTCCGGCTCGGGATCCTGACGGGACTCCCGGATGAACTCGAACTCCTCGAGGGTCGTGAGGTAAAGGGCGAGCATCAAGCGGTCCAGGCCGCTGAGGACCTCGAGGAGCCGGCTGTGGAAGTTACGCCCCAGGACCGCGGCCATCTGCAGGATGTCGCGCAGCTCGCGCTCCAAGCGGTCCAGCCGGGCTGCGATCACCGCCTGGACCGTATCCGGAATCACCAGGGTGGATACATCCACAGTCAGGTGCCAGATCCCGTCGGCATAGGCCAGGGCCCCGCGGTCGATCAGGGAGCGGATGATCTCCTCAAGGTAGAAAGGATTCCCCTCCGCCTTAGCCAGGAGGTTATCCTTGAAGCCCTCGGCCAGGCCGGGGATCTCGAGGAGGTTATACGCCAGATGGGAACTGGCCGATGGGTCCAACGGCAGGAGCACGACTTCGCGGCAGGCACCCCCCAGCTTGGCTTTCAGACGCTCCCGGACCCGGTGTCCTTCCTTGTCCTTCTCGGTCCGGGACAGGGCCAGGACGAGGAGCGGCAGCGGCTCCGGAGCGTCGGCCAGAAATTCCAGGAAGGCGAGGGACTCGGGGTCCATCCAGTGGTAGTCCTCGATCACGAGGAGCAGGGGCTGGGTGCGCGAGAGGGAAGCGAGCACCTTCCTCAGGCTGATGAAGATCTGGGTCCTCAAGCCCTTGGCGTCAAGGTATTTGACCTTTTCTCCGAGCCCATCCTCGAAGCGGATGGAAAAGAGGTGACCCAGGTAAGGGACCATGTCCTCCCATTCTCCGGGACAGAGCCCCCTGACCCGCTCCAGGATTTTGGCTCGGAGGATCTCCTTGGGGTCCTGGTCCGTGATCCCGAAGATGTCCTCCAGGACCTGCAGAAAGGGCCAATAGGGGATGTTCTCCCCGTACAGCAGGCACCGCCCCTCCAGCAGGGCGACCTGTACGGGAAGCCCGGGAAGGGTCTGTGTCAACTCGGCGAGGAGCCGGGACTTCCCCAGCCCGGCGTCGCCGAGGATGAAGGTCACCCCGCCCTCTCCCTCCGCCAGTCGTGCGACGGACTCCCGGAGCGCGGCCAGTTCCTTCTCGCGCCCGACCAGAGGGGAGAAGAGCCCTTTGATCCCCCGTTTGGACTCGGGTTTCGCCTTCTCTTTTAGAGGCCGGAAGACCCTCACCAGCTCGTCGATCCCCTTCACCGCGACCGGCTCGCGGGGCTCGTACTCGAACAGGTAGCGCGAGGCCCGGAACACCGGCTCGGAGACCACGATCTCGCCCCGCCCGGCCGCGTCCTTCAGCCGGGAGGCCAGGTTCACGGCATCGCCCATCACGGTGGTTTCCTTCTTCTCGGAGGAGCCCACCTCGCCCACCACCACGGTCCCGCTGTTGATCCCGACGTGCAGTCCGATGTCGGTCGGCTTCAAGAGGCGGGCGGCCAGGGCCCGGTTGACCTCCGGGAGCAGCTCGAACATCGCGAACGAGGCCCGGATCGCCCGTTCCGGGTCGTCCTCGTGGGCCACGGGATGCCCGAACAGGGCCATCACCAGGTCGCCCTCGTACTTGTGGATCGTCCCGCCCTGGCCGATGATCGCCTTGTTCAGGTGCTCGAAGCAGAGATTGGCGACCTCCCGGACCTCCTCCGGGTCGAGCTTGGAGGAGATCGCCGTGAACCCCGAGAGGTCGGCGAACAGGATCGTGAGGAGGCGGCGTTCTTCCTGTGCCGCGCTCATCGTCGCCTTCATGGATAGTCCCTCAAAGCCCGTACGATCCTCCCCGCGGCCCTGCCGTCCCCGTAGGGGTTCACGGACCGGGCCATGCTCCGATACGCCTTGGGGTCCTCCAGGAGCCGGGAGGCCTCTAGGACTATCTTTTCGCGGTGCGGGCCGACCAGCTTCACGGTCCCCGCCTCCACCGCCTCCGGCCGCTCGGTCTCGTCGCGCAGGACCAGCACGGGTTTTCCCAGGGACGGGGCCTCCTCCTGGATGCCCCCGGAGTCGGTCAGGATGAGATAGGAGGCGTCCATCAGGGCCACGAAGGGCTCGTAGTCCAGGGGCTCGGTCAGGACGATCCTCCCGCTCTTCGGCCTCCCCGGCCCGCCCGCGAACCGCTTCAGGACCGCCGGGGCCCCGCGGACCCAGGACGTCCCGAACCCGTCCAGGGTCTTGCGCACGGCCTCGCGGACGTTGGGGTTCAGGTGAACGGGGTAGAGGACCTCCATGTCCGGGAACTTCTTGACCAGGTCCCGCAGGGCCAGGCAGATCTCCTCCAGGGGCCGGCCGAAGTTCTCCCGGCGGTGCGCCGTGACCAGGATCAGGCGCCTTTTTGAGCGGATGGCGGAGGGTGGGTAATAAAGGGCGGATGGCGTTGAGGCCTTGGATCGCCGCCTGATTTTCTTGACCGTCCATAAGAGGGCGTCGATCACGGTGTTCCCGGTGACCCATATCCTCTCCGTCGGGATGCCTTCGTGGAGCAGGTTCTCCCGGGCCAAGGGGGTGGGGGCAAACCGGTAGTCCGCGAGTGCGTCCGTGAGATGGCGGTTGATCTCCTCGGGGTAGGGGTAATACTTGTCCCCGGTCCTCAGTCCCGCCTCCACATGGCCGACCGGGATGCGCTGGTAGAAGGCGGCCAGGGACGCGGCCAGGGACGTGGTCGTGTCCCCGTGGACCAGGACCAGGTCCGGGCGGTCCTTCTTCAGGACCGGCTCCATCTTCTGCAGGACCTCGGCCGTGATGTCCGTCAGGCTCTGGTCCTGCCGCATGACGTTCAGGTCCGCGTCCGGCCTGATCCCGAACAGGGCCAGGACCGGGTCCAGCATCTGGCGGTGCTGGGCCGTGACGCAGACCCGGACCTGGAATCCCTCGGCCTTCCGGAGGGCCAGGACCACCGGGGCCATCTTGATGGCCTCCGGACGGGTGCCGAAGACGCAGAGAACCTTCTTTTTCATTTAAAATATCGCGTTCAATTTCAATGCTTAATCCCCTTTACTCGCCCGGCCGGAGAGGCTTCGCTATTTTATTCGTCCGGTTTTTAAGACCCGCCCTTCCCGCTCTCCAGCGACGGATGGGCCGCAGCATCTCCTCAAACCCGAAGGCGATGGCGAGTTTTCGCTCGATCGGAAGCGCGGCCAGCTCCCGTCTGCGCTTTTCCTTGGCCGCAAACAGTCGTTCAACGCCGGGATGCTTTTGACCCCGACCCCTGACGCTTTCCATGAAATCCACCCCATTTCTTTAGCAGACCGTGCCGCCTCAGGACGCCGCGGAAATACGCCCGGTCGATCTCCGCTTCGTCCAGAAGGGAGTGCATTCTCAAGTAGTCCTTGGGCCTTCCCGCCCCCAGGCATTGCGCCAGGATGTGCTCGACCCTCATGACCCTGACCTTGGTCTTCCCGTAGGGAAGCCCGACGGCTTCCTCCACCGCTTCTTCAACCAGTTCGTTGTACGGGGTCAGAAAATGAACGGGAACGCCGTGGAGGTTCAACCGATCTCCCCGGACCCGGTGTCCCTTCCGCAAAAGGTAACTCCACACGGGGTTCAGGCTACTCCGGCCATCCGATGCCGGCAGGGTGATGAACACATCCAGGTCGTAGGTCGGCACAGGCTCCATGTAGAAAACAGCGCCGACCGCGCCTCCCAGGGCGTAGTTTTCGATGATCCGGTGTTTTTTTAATTCGTTCAAGACCCGGAACGCCTTTGCGAGGGACGCCTTCATTTCCTAAAACGCTTCATCCCCGGGAGGGATGGGCGCCCTGCGAAGGGTGCTTTGTAAATGGCAACGATGGGATCGAAAAAAGAAGACTCATCATACCCATCTCTTCCGGATCGCTAATTCTTACCCCTCAACTTTAACCTTTCGCCACCACTCCTTCACGAAGGCCTGGTAGCCGCTCTGCTGGCCGTCCCTCCTCGCCGCGCGCCCGTAACGCTCCCGCTCCCTTAGGGTGAGCCGGCCCCAGACTCCGGCCGCCTCCCGGCTGACCCGGCCCAGGCGGATCTGGGCCCCGTGCATGGGCCCCCGGCGCAGGGCCTTGGATTTCACCACCCGCACCCCGCGCCAGAGCAGGAAGGTCAGGCTTTTCCCCAGGGTCCCGGAGAGATAGGGGTCGCCGTTCTGGTCGTATTTTATCTTCGCCATCGGAATAACAACCCGCGTTCTTCGTGAAAAGCTGACCAGTGGTAATGCAAGGGATTGCCTGTCAGGACTTTAACGGCTTCTTTGGTTTCATCTTCAGGGCCATCTGACGGCCCCCCCGGGGTGCCCGCCAGCGGAGCTTGCCGGGCTTGGACCTGTTGCTCCACCAGATCTGGGTGTAGGCCATGAACCCCGTGGCCAGGCCCCGCTTCTGGGCCAGCCTGTGGCAGCGGTCCCGCTCCTCCAGGGTGAGCTTGGCCCAGGCCAGGGCGACCTTCTTCGACCTCGTCCCCAGCTTCTCGCGGGAGGCCACCTGGCCCGGGGTGCGGGGGTTTTTGGGCTTGACGTATTTCCGGACGATCAGGTCCTTGCCCCGCTTGAACACCACCACGCTCTTGGCGTAGGTCCCCGGGCGGTTGTGCTTGCGGGGGTCGAACATCGCGTCGTATTTGGCCATGGTTTATTATTTCATTAAGGGTTCAGAGACAAAGCCCGAGGCCGTGGGGTGCTTCCGACCACGGATTACACGGATTGCACGGATTATAAAAGGAGCAGGGATTCGCCCAGGGCATGGAGGTCCGCTTGATAGCGCTCGGGCTCCGGGGCCGAGATCCAGCGCACCAGCTCCCAGTCCGCTCGGGTCGCGGAGCAGAGGATCCGGGCCAGGTCCGCCGGAAACACCCCGGCGGCTTTGCCCCGAGCCCCCTGGATTCCCTCGGAGAGCGATAGGCCCATCCGGCAGCAGAACCCCCAGACATCGGCCAGGTCCCTGGGCTCCTCGCGGCCCACGAGCGCGCTGACCTTGTTGGCCAGGATGTTCTCCGGGCTGTCCAGGCGCCCGAGCATGAGGTGGGCGCGGGTCTCCCCCACCCGGGCGGGCACGTCGTTGACCAGCTCGATTTTCAAGCCCGCGTCTCCCCGGTCCAGGTCCAGGCGCACCCAGCGCTCCTCCCGCTGCAGAACCTCGCAGTGCCAGCCGCTCCGGGCTGCAAGCGACTGGGTCACCCGCTCCGACCACAGGCCGAAGCGGGGGTCGTCGTTGACGAACAGGTCGAGGTCATCTGAGAAGCGATGCTGGAGGTAGCCCCGGGAGGCCGCAGTGCCCCCGGTCAGATAGAACTCCGTCTCCAAGCCAGTGAGCCTCCCCAGCACCTCGTCCTGGAAGGGATACAATACGTTGAAATAATACGACTGATCCATCTACGAGAGCAGTTCCGGATGATGCTTCGGAAGCCATTCCACCAAGAAATCCAGCCCCCGCTTCCGGCTCGGGGAGCGGAGGCGCGCACGCCACTTGGGCCAGTCCTGAACCAGGGCTTTGAATCCCAGCAGGCGCACGATGTCCCGGTAGGGGGCGTAATCCAACAGACGCACCGCCGCCCAGTCCCGGCCCAGCCGGCCGATCGTCAGCCGTCCGGCCAGGATCTCGCCGAACTGTGCGGGGTCAAGGTCATAGTCCCAGACGTAGGGCAAACGGGTATTAATCGCTGACATTCAGCTCCTTACTATTCGAGAGAACTTTGTTCAAAATTTAACTGCCTTTGACCGTAGCTACGATCAGGTTCTTCTGCTCTTCGGTCAGCTCGGGATACACCGGAATGGCCAGCACCTCCTTGGCCGCCTGCTCGGACTCCGAAAAGCCCCCTAACTTCCCACCCAGGGAGGCAAAGGCCTTCTGCAGATGCAGGGGCAGGGGATAGTAGACCTCGTACCCGATCTCCTCCTTCTTCAGCCGTTCCATGACCGCCTCCCGATCCGGGATCCTGATCACATACTGGTTGTAAACGTGGTAGTTGTAAAGTTCAGCATGACGCGGTTCGGGGTCCTCGACCTCCCTCACGCCAGGAGCATCTTCATCGGCTGGAGGGTGCGGGTGAAGGGGTTCAGGACCAGGCCCAGGATCTCTAAGGTGATGACCCCCAGAAGGGCCTCGTCCCCGGGCTCCCCGAGGATCACCGGGGTGTGCCCCTCCCCCTGGGGCAGGGCGATCAGACACTCCGAGACCTTTCGCTCGACCGCTGTTCCGTCGGTCAGCCGGAAAGACACGGTGCGTTTCGGCAGGAGCCCGATCGTCTGCCAGTCCGGGTTCGGCAGGAGGGTATAAGTCGCGCCCGAGTCCACCAGGAAATTCACGGTCGCTTTCTTCCCGGCAGGTCCGGTCACAGTGCCTTCGATGTAGGTGACCCCCATGGGTAGTTCCCCTTAAGTTACAGGGGTGAGTGGTGAAAGGTAAATGGCGAATGGTAAAAGGACCTGGGCCCTTTTTCTCCCGGTTACGCTTGCACGATCTTGTGCCGCCCCCGGGCGATGCCCCGGGTGACGTCCCGGGTGTCCACGACCAGCCTGGCCTTGTCCACGACCGCCTGGTAGTCCAGGGCGTCGTGGTCGGTCACGATCACCACGCAGTCCTGCCCCTTGAGGAGCCCGGCGGTCAGCGGAGTCGAGGCCATGGAGAGCCTGCTCCGCCTCATCTTGGGCAGCCTGGGGATATGGGGGTCGTGGTAGACCACCCGGGCCCCCTTGGCGAGGAGCAGTTCGATGATCGTGATCGCCGGGGACTCCCGCACGTCGTCCACGTTCTTCTTGTAGGCCACGCCCAGGACGAGGATCTTCGCACCCTTGAGGGCCTTGCCCCGGCCGTTCAGGGCCTCCCCGACCCGCTCCACCACGTAATAGGGCATGCCGGTGTTGATCTCGCCGGCCAGCTCGATGAACCGGGTGGAGAAATCGAACTCCCGGGCCTTCCAGGAGAGGTAGAAGGGGTCCAGGGGGATGCAGTGCCCGCCCAGCCCGGGCCCGGGATAGAAGGGCGTGAACCCGAAGGGCTTGGTGGCCGCGGCCCGGATGACCTCTCCCAGGTCGATCCCCATGCGGTGCATCAGGAGCTTGAGCTCGTTCACGAGCGCGATGTTCACGCTGCGGTAGATGTTCTCCAGGAGCTTGGTCATCTCCGCGGCCCGGGCCGAGGACACGATCACCACGTCCTCGATGACCTGCCCGTAGAGGGCGGCGCAGAGCGTGGTCGACATCCGGTCCACCCCCCCCACCACCTTGGGGATGTTCCCGGTGTGGTAGACCGGGTTCCCGGGGTCCTCCCGCTCTGGGGAGAAGGCCAGGAAGAAGTCCCGGCCGCAGCGGAGGCCGCGTCGTTCCAGGATGGGTTTCAGGACCTCGTCCGTGGTCCCCGGCCAGGTCGTGCTCTCCAGGACCACGAGCTGGCCCCGGCGCAGGGTCGCGGCCACCTGTTCGGCGGAGTTCACCACGAAGGACAGGTCGGGCTCCTTCATCCCGGTCAGGGGCGTGGGCACGCAGATCGCGATGGCGTCGGCCTCGCGCAGGCGCCTGAAGTCCCCGGTGGCCTGGAATTTCCCCCTCCGGGCCATGGCGGCGACCCTCCCGGCCCCGATGTGCTTGAGGTAGCTCTCCCCGCGGTTGAGCTTCCTCACCTTCGCCGGGTCGATGTCGAAGCCCAGCACGCGGAACCCCGTCCGGTCGAAGGCCAGGGCCAGGGGCAGGCCGACGTAGCCCATCCCGATGATCCCGACCACGGCCTGCTTGCCTTCGATCTTACGGACGAGGGAGGCTCCGGCGCTCATCGCCCCCGGCCTGGTTTTCTTCACAGCCATGTCGCGGATTTCCTTTATTCGGTTTAAAAGTTCGGGTTAAAATTCGGGAGGCCCTCTCGCCCCGGCTGCGAAGGGCCCCCTGCCCCGCGCCGC
>Ga0315274_10006626_pt1 | contig 16847 bp, 15 predicted proteins | sample YL17G02_20_MG_FD_203700 | JGI IMG/M metagenome (GOLD analysis project Ga0315274, IMG submission 203700) | Sediment microbial communities from Yellowstone Lake, YNP, Wyoming, USA - YL17G02_20 | ecosystem: Environmental > Aquatic > Freshwater > Lake > Sediment | place: USA: Wyoming | collected...
CGTTTTCAATCGTCCCGATGGGACTTTTGTTTTATCTTATTTGCACCCGGCGATGAATCGCCGGGCTATTGTCACCGATGCCCTCTCACGGGGCATCAGAATCGGTTTAAGTTAGCGCTTATGCCCCTCAAGAGGGAGGGTTTTCATTGTCTTTCGGTATGTTACAGAGCGGTTTTTCATAGAACTTTTGACAATATCAGGAAATGATAGAAAATCTTTATCACCCTGAAACAATTAAAGCAAGAAGAAATAAAAAGGCCCATTAGACATGGGCCTTTAGGGTTCAGCGATTGTCCCTGAATTGAATGAAGGATTTAATTATCCCTAGCGTTATTTCCGTCGCCCATTGTTGGCTCAATGAGATCAATATGGACGTATCCCAACCTTGGGAGATCCCCTTGATCGAAGGGTGCAGGCAGTTTGTATTGATATTGACCCTTGACCCCTGACTCGAACGTAAACGGGAAAACTACTTCGTTACTCTCATTCCCGGCCTTGTCGAAAATGGAGACCTTTAAGGTAATTGGCGTCCACTCCCTAAGATACCCCGTTCTTGAACTAAAGGTATTCCATTGAATGTATCCCTTCAGATGCTTTTGATATTGTGGTTTGAGGAAGATCCAATCAGCTGGATAATGTCCATAACCAAGTTGGTCCACCACTGAGGCAATTCTGAGTATGTCCCCGTCTGGGTCTTCTGCTTCAATATAGATCTTCCAGATATATCCATAATGTCCCTTCTCAACGGCAAAAGCGTTGGTAATGATGGGTGCATGTGTTCCGGGTTTGACCTGTGTCCCCCCTTCATACTGAAATAGAGATTGTGTCCACCCATGGCAAGGCATAAAAAAAGTCAAAGCCAACAGCAAGCTTATTAGACAAAGGATTCTTTTGATTTTCATACCTTACACCTCCCAAGGCAAAATATAAACCCTCAAAGCGTATCTGTCAAGGAAATCTGTCTGGGGATATCTCTCTTCATATTATAAAGACGAGATGAATCTTGATTTTATTCAAACTTAAATAGGGGTAACACTTTAGCGCTTTGAAAAAGTCTCCATAAAATCCCTCCCCACCTCCCTTTGCCAAAGGGAGGAGAAATACTTCCCCCTTTGAAAAAGGGGGATTGAGGGGGATTTGAGATACTATGATATCTTGATCAGATCTCTTTCAAAAAACTAAATTGATACAAATAGGGATAATTATAATAAGGATGGTGAAAAGGCATTAAAGCTCGGATATGGGATGTGTTGGAAAATTTTTTAAACACGCCTACGAGTTGAGAGCTCCATCTGACTCTCCTGAAAGGTAATAGCCACCCTCTTTGCTTCTTCAAAGATATCCTTGAGAGGAACTTTCTTCTTCGATGCTAATCTCTTACAATCCTCATATTCCGGGGAAAGATTTACGACTCTCCCTCCCCATTGGGCCAATTTGAAACGGATCTTTCCATGTCTCGTTTCAAGTATAAGGGTTTCTCGATCGGCCCGTTCCCTTTCTTCTTCATGCCATCTTAGTCCAAGAGTAGTCGTTTCGCTGAGAAGAAATTTTATAATAGAAGGAAGTTTTTTAGAGGGACAGATCACCGTCAGTAGAGTGCCTGGTCGATTCTTCTTCATTATGATGGGGGTTAGAAAAACCTCTTGAATTTCCATCTCAAAGAGTTTCTCCATTACATAATCATAGAACTGAGGATTCATATCATCGATATTCGTTTCGATGACCGTAACCCTTTCCTTTCCGGAAGTCACTGCTGGAGTCCCGATGATCAGTCGAAGGAGATTAGGATGGGGAAGATCTTCCCGACCAGCCCCATACCCGATCCTCTCCACCATCATTGCAGGCATTTTCCCGAATTCGGAACCTAAAGAGGTGAGCAGCGCCGCTCCGGTAGGAGTGAGGAGTTCCTTTTCTACATCAGAAGAATAGATAGGTTTTCCCTTCATCAAGGATAAGGTCGCAGGCGCAGGGACTGGAAGGGTTCCATGTTCACATTCCACAAATCCCGTTCCCACATTGACCTTTGATACATAAAGCTTATCGATCCCCATTTCCTGGAAACCCCAAACAGTCCCAACAATGTCAACAATTGAATCCAATCCGCCTATCTCATGGAAATGGATTTCCTCTACAGGCTTTTGATGAATCTCAGCCTCTGCAGAAGCAATTCGGCGAAAGATCTCTTCACTCTTTTTCTTCACCGCAGACTCTATATCGCTTCCCTCGATGATCCTCAGCATCTCTTCTAAACTCCGACGGGGTCTTTTCTCACTTCTTCCTTCCACGATGACCTGAGTCGCAGAGATGCTTCGTCTCAGAACTTTCTTAACTTTCAAACGAATGGTTGGAATCCGGAGTTTCTTCAACTCCTCTCTCAATAGACGAAGACTCAACCCAGCATCAATCATCGACCCGAGGATCATATCCCCACTGGCCCCAGAAAAACAGTCAAAGTAAGCAATCCGCATACCTATCACCCATTTACTGAATTTTAACATTATTTAAAAAAAAAATTCCAACCATATCTCCTCCCCCCTTGGAGACTGTGTCACAATCAACAAGAAACTACTTCCGTTGCAACACGGGATAGGCGGTCGGGTGACGAAGCTTTAGGGCGGAAACCTTTCATTGCTCAGCTTCGGCGCTCCAAGCCCATGAAAAGAATCCAATTTCTAAGAAGACCGATTACCTATAACGTTAAACGACCGCATCCTAAAGCTGAGGAACTTGACCGCCTGTCCCGCTGGAATCTACCCTCCCTCATGATTACGACACAGTCTCTTGAGGGGGAGGATTGAGGCGGGGGTCAGGGGACCCAATCAGCAAGAAAGATATTGAACTCGCCAGGATGTTTGGCATTTCGATTGGAGACGAAGACCAATCTCCTCCCATCCGGGCTGAACATGGGAAACGAATCGAATCCTGAATGAAAAGTGATTTGCTCCAGTCCTGTTCCATCTGCATTGATGAGATAGAGAGATTGAATTCCCGACCATCCGATGAAATTTGGACTTTGTCATTGATTTGACATTTGGGCTTTGACATTTGGAATTTTCCTTCTGGATATTATGGTTCTGTCAAAAATTCATAGACCGTCAGGTAGATCAATCTTGTCACATCTGCAAGATTTTCAATATTAATCGATTCCGGGCTGTCACGGAGAGTATGCCGTTTCCTGGAATCCGACGCAAAATAGTCCAAACAAGGAATCCCTTTCAGATGAAAAGGATAGTGGTCACTTCCGAAAGCAAAGGCATACCCATCGATATTTCGGCTTTCTTTGATTCCCAGCCTTTGGAGGAATCTCCTGCTCCTCTGTGCAAGGGAGGGGTAGATGGAACTCCCAACAAAAAAGACTTCTTTCTCCTCGGTTGATCCTCCAATGGTATCCACAGAGAGCATGGCCTTGATCTGGGTCAGGGGAACAAAAGGATTCTCAACAAAGCGTTGGGACCCCCATAGCCCCCATTCCTCTCCGCCAAAGAAAAGAAGGATAAGACTTCGTCTCAAACCTGCCCTACTCTTCAATATAGACCGCCCGATCTCCAGAAGCGCTGCCACGCCCGAAGCATTATCATCCGCTCCTGGATAGGTGACCCCGCTCTTCTCATCTTTTCCCAAATGATCGTGATGAGCCCCCAGAACAAGAAATTTGTCTTTCTTTTCCGGATCATTCCCCGAGATGATTCCCCCAATGTTCAAATCCTTTATCTTCATTTCCTTGAATCGAACTGACAGCTCAATGGAGATATTCCTTTGATCCAGCAGACTCTTCATCCATGTTTCTTCCCCCTGCGAATAGGGTATGAAGACAACGGGAATTTCGATTGAGAAACTGAGTGGCTTGCCTACCGCCACTACCTTGGAAGCCTCCATTGATCGGAGGATATAAAACCCTTCTTGTTCCCTCTTCTTTAATCTCTCCTCCAATTTGGGAGGAAAATAGGAAGGATAAGTGATGTAGGGCGAAATGTGATCTAAATCCTCTTCCTTGATAAAGAAGAGGATGGCTGAAGCCTTTTTGGATTGAAAATATTTAATTTTGTCAAAAAGCATTTCCCCAGACTTATCTTCGGAAAGCCTTAAATGGTAAATGACGGCCTTCCCCTCTAAGTCTTCGACTTTTTCTGCCTCTCTTTTATCAAAGGATAAGCATGGCCCCTTCCACTCCCCTTCTTTTGAGAAAATAAGAGGGATGGCTCTGTGTTCTTCCTCATTTGCCAATGTCGTCAATTTTAGGTCGACATCTTCCACATCTTTCACAATGATGGAAAATGGCTGAAAGATGGGTGTAACCCCCATCTCCTCAAATTGTTTTATAAGGTATGCCTGAGCTTGACGATAACCCGGTGTCCCGGGAAGTCTTCCGGCCAATTTGGGCGAGGCGAGAAAGGAGATATGATCCCTTAACCTCTGAGGTTGAATCTTATCTAAATCCTCTCTGGAGAAGAAATCATAAGAGGTGAATGAACTCAACGGAGAAAAACTTCCCCTTGCGGCAGGCCTCCCTCTTCTGAAAAGGATATAACTATCCCAGCCATAGAAGAAGATATATCGAGCTCGCGAAAGGCCGGTGGCCGCTATCCCAAAATAGATCGTCACCCATTTCCCAGGGCGCAGAGGGTGGGGATAGGTGAGAAGGAGTGATTCATCTTCTTCATTCACCCTGTTTCCATTCACGAAAAATGCTCCGTCCCTTAATCGAATGGGACTGGGAAGATTTGAGATGAGTTTTGTGAAGATCGGATTCTTCCAACTCTCACCCAAAAGCATCAGAGAAGAATTTAGAATTTTCTCTTCTGTCATCTCTTTCACAGAGAGAATTTCTCCGCCTTTTTTCTCCTGTGCCATTCTCGCCAATTCCATATAGATCTTCCGACTCGCCTCCTCTTCGTGATTCTGATCAGGGATCACGAAAATCTTCTCGTGAATTCCCCCCCTCCCCTTCCCCTCCCCCTCGATGGGGGAGGGTGTGGGTGGGGGTGAAGACGTCTTACCATCTTCCAGAAAGGCGTTGAAACAAGGGATGATCTCCTCCGGATATAATTTCCGGAAGAGATGACCTTCAGGATCCAAGGAAAGTCTCAACGGGATGTTTGGAACCTCGGTGGAAAAAGAACTTCTTCCTCTTGACACCTCCAAAAGAAAGCTCTTTTTCTCCAACCCTTCATCCACCTCAATAGGAAGAAAAAGCTGGTAGACCTCACCCTCTTGAACCACCTCCCCTGAAATAGAATAGCCCTTGGCCGCCTCCCGGAAACTCACATTTTCTAATTTGAGCTGAGGCCCTCCTGGCCGATCCAACCATTGAGAGAAGAACCCGTATAGTCTCTTCCCGCTTTCCTCTTTAAAAATCTTCTGGATATCCTCCCAGCCCGCCTGCTTGCCTCCATACCGTTTGGAGAATCCCCTCAGTGTGGAGAAAAAAGGTCCCTTTCCGACGATCTGCCGAAGCATGTGAAAAACCATGGAACCTTTTCCGTAACCAATCTGAGCATCCACCTCCTCCTGCTTGTCTTCAAATTGCCGAAGGGAGTAGTCTTTTAAAGAAGGCACTTGAATGGCATATTTCTGCATCACATCCTGACGATGTTTACGAGCCGCCTCCTCGCCCATTCTCAATTCCTTGTAATAGTAATTGGTGCAATAGGTGGTCAGGGCCTCCACCCAATTCCCCATTCCGGGTTTGACGCTCACATAATGCCCCCACCAGGAGTGGACGATCTCGTGGTCCAAAGCACCCGGCCTAAGAAACTCCTTTCCCTGACGGACGGCCTCTGGTGCGAGGAGGGTGAAGGTTGGAAAACTGTAACCGCTTGAGAAAAAGTTCTGGACAATATCAAACTTCTTGTAAGGGTACTGACCTAAGAGGTTTGAATAGATCTTCAGATATTCCTCTGCAGCGGTGAGAAATGTCTCTGAAAACCTCTCATCCTCTGGAAAGAAATAAGTTGAGATTTTAACGCCATCCCAATCGCGGCTCTTGACGGAATATTTTCCAGCCACAAGGGTGAGACCTTCCGTTGGCAATTTATAAGACCATTTGCTTTTCCAAAGGCCATCTTTAAGTTGGTCGGATAAAAGCTCTCCTTGCGTGACAACTCGAAACGGCTTGGGAATGGTGGCTTCGACTTCAAAACTGGCCATCGAACCCGGCCTATCAGGGTACCAATGCGAGGACAAGGATAAATAGACTCCTTCCTGACTAATTAATCCAGAGGTTCGATCTCCTCTTACAAATTGAAGTTTACCCTCTTTCACCACGGGATCGTAGATATGGCCTTCGTAGGAAATGGATAAAGAAGGAAGCTTCTCTTCCTTTTTAAGGGAGATATCTATTCGTTTCGTCTGAGCTGAAAAAGAGGTTTCAAGATAAGGGAGGGGTTGCCCCGTCTTGAGGTTTACGATGCGCGTTATTCTCAAGCTGGGGTGAAGGAGGAGTGAGAGGTTTTGAGCCCTTTTCCCTTTAATTTGGATTATCAGTCGATCTTCTGCTTTGATGAGATGTTGTGATGGATCGATTTGGATGCTCAACCGATGGGATTGAATGTCGAACTGAAAATTGGGAGGTGAAGGAAAGGCTGGGGTTGCGTACCAGAAGAAGGTCACCAGGAAGCACAAAATGAGAAAGCTTTTCCTCAAGTTCTTTCCTTCCATCATACAAAAAATCATAACACAAGCCGATTCAAAAAGGCATCGGCCCTGCGATTCCGGTCAAGATCGTTCTGAAATTGACAGCAGGGGTTTACCCCGTTAGAAGGCCCCGGCATTTATGCCAGGGATGTTATCAATAGAAAGCATCAGCTCCTTGTAAAGGCGGGGTCAAAGCCCCACCTTTCTAACGGGGTAAACCCGGGGCAGATGATCATCTGGCTCCAGTACCGGTGGGCCAGTCTTGACTGTTTCTGGATACTTGAGCCCGGTGCCGGTGTTCAACAAAACGACTTTTTCATCACGTCTGATCCAGCTGCTGAGGCTGAGCTTGATGGCGGCGCTCAAAGTGGCGGCACCTTCAGGGCAAACAAATACCCCCTCACGGCTGGCCAGCATTTGCTGGGCCTTGAGGATTTCATCGTCTTCGACTGCGACGGCGCAACCCCCCGTATTGTAAACAGCCTCCAGCACTAAGAAGTCTCCTAACGCCTTGGGAACGGTGAGACCAAACGCTATGGTTCGAGCGTTCTCCCAGAAGACGGATTCTTTTTTCCCCTCTTCCCAGGCCTTGACGATGGGGGCGCATCCCGTTGATTGGACCGCCACCAGTCGCGGCATTCTTCCTCTAACCCAGCCGATTTCCTGCAGCTCCTTTAAACCTTTATAGATACCGATAATTCCAACGCCACCGCCGGTGGGATAAATAATCACATCCGGCATTTCCCAGCCGAACTGTTCGGCCAGTTCCAGCCCCATCGTCTTCTTTCCCTCAATCCTGTAAGGCTCCTTCAGAGTGGAAGCGTCGAACCAACCATATTCAGTCACTGCCCGATTTACGATTCTCCCGGCATCACTGATCAACCCGTTTACTAAGAAGAGGCTTGCTCCGGTAATTGCAACCTCTTTCCGGTGAATGATTGGGGCATCTTTCGGCATGACAATGACCGCTTTGATGCCTGCCTTGGCGCAGTAAGCAGCCCAGGCGCCTCCTGCGTTACCGATGGTGGGCATAGCCAACACTTTGATGCCAAGCTCCTTGGCTCTTGAGGCACCTACTGCTGCACCACGGGCCTTGAAAGTACCGGTAGGGATCAAGCCCTCATCCTTCATGTACAGATTGGACAGACCTAACTCAGGGCCCAAATTCTTTAGAGACAAAAGAGGCGTCATCCCCTCTCCCAAAGACACCACATTTCCCTCATTCTTGACGGGAAGAAGCTCGAGGTAGCGCCACAAGTCCGCCTTCCTGGAAGCAAGTGAGTCTTTGCGAAAGTTCTCCCTTACTTTTTTCAAATCATAACGGACAAGAAGCGGAGCACCACATTGGCATAGCTGAACGGGTTTTTCACTTTCATAACTCGCACCACACTTCGGGCATTCCAGATGAGAAACGTACATTTGAATTTCCTCTTTCCTCACAAGAGATGGGGATTGAATAGCATGTGGTAGAAATTTGCAATCCAAGTAGATTATACTAAAGGGAGAGGACGAAAGGAAAGAATATTTCCAATAGATTTCTGAAATACTCCAGAAATCTCTGATTACATCCCTGCCTGCCGGTAGGCAGGGATTAGGAATCGATTACACAGATAAGGAATGCATTGAAAAATCACGAAAATCTGTACTACTAGCCTTCAATTTCTTGAAGTTTTGGGTTAAGCAAATTTTGTCAGGATTCTCCCCCTCGCCCTATCCCTCTCCCCCGCCTTCGGGGGAGAGGGGAGGGTGAGGGGGTAATTTCATTGGTTCTTTTCGGTTGCGGCTACGCTGCGCTGTGTAATCATCTTTTCAAATCTGTGTAATCAAGAGAGCATATAGTGGTTTTTTAGAGCTCTCTAAGATTTTAATTGACAATTGATGGAGTTTGGGTAAAATTTGATATGGTCTGGCGGTGTAGCTCAGTCGGTCAGAGCATGCGGCTCATATCCGCAGTGTCCGGGGTTCAAATCCCTGCACCGCCACCAAATTCTTCCTTCTTGGTAATAACGGGCTAAAGCAGATTATGGACAAGGAGAAACTGCTCAAACTATTAAAAGAAGTTCTTGCCAAAGACGAACGGGTGATTTTTGCCTATATCTATGGATCTTTCGTAAAAGAACAATCCTTTAGGGATATTGATATAGGGATTTACATCAAGAATTCTGAAGAGAACCCTCTTGTTATCAGCCCCGACATAAAAACTCAACTTTCTCGTGTCGTCAAGAGAGAAAATATGGACTTCACTGCCGACCAGTTTGATGTCCAGATTATCAACCACGCCCCGTTTACCTTCCTCAAACGGGTTTTCAAGGAGGGGATATTGCTTGTTGACCGTGACCCAGAATTGAGGACAGATTTAGTGGAATATGTCTCGTCCAAATATCGGGAATGCGCCGGACCGCTCGCTGAAGCATCCTCGATTTGAAATCCGATGAAAAGCTTCTTTCATTAGTCCGGGAAAACAAAACTGACTTTATCTCCTTTATTGAAGCCATAGAAAAATATCTTAAGAATAGATCAGCATCCATCCACTCTTTATCTGCCTGACTCTTTTGGACCAGACATGGTTTTTTCTTGTTTCACCTTCTCATGGAGCCAAACTTTTATCAAAGCTCCGCGATCCACGCCTATTCTTTTCCTAATCTCGTCAATATCTTTGACTAATGATTCAGCAATATCCAGTGTGATCCGTACTTTTTTCCCGTGATGAATCAGCGTAGCTCTTGACATATCGATGAGATCATGGATATCCTCTCCTGAATCAAACCGGCGGTCAAATTCTTTGCTGCTTTTAGCCAATGTTTTCCTTCTCATAAAGACTCGCCTCTCTTTTTCTCGCACGTCGCACGGATATGATGCGTATGGCATCGTCACGCATGGTATAGACTGCACCCCATAACTTATCTTCCCGCTTCCCTATGATAATCATCCGGCCTTCCAAAGGGTGCGGGGCATGGATCTCAATACGATTTTCATCTAACCATAAATCCCTTGCTGTTTCAAAGTCAATTCCGTGTTTCGCCTTGTTGATTCGGCTTTTATCTTCGTCCCATTCAAATTTCACACATAAATTATACACATTTTAAACATATTTTCAAATTTTATTGCGCTGTTCAGATACAGAAGAAATGAAAGAACACCTTAAACAGTCCCTCGCCTTACTTCACACTCCGCTAAGGCCACCCTCCCGATTCAGCCTCCCCAATCTACAATCGGCGTTATCTACCTATAATGGCAAGTCTCCGTCCCTTACTTCTTGCTCAGTGCCTATGACTATCTTTCCTCGGAAGGGTCTGGGGTCAAACCCTCCAAATTCAGGTACGATTCTTCCCTTACTCTCAACTGACTCCCTTTGTCCAATCTTCGCTCTACTTCTTGGTCGCCCCACTCCAACTGTTGTCAATCGAATTTTGAAGGTTTGACCCCAAGTATGACCCGTGCGAAGCCTGATTGGTCAACCGCTCCACCCCGACCTGAGAAGCTCATCGACGTCTTGACCGCCCACGCCGTGAGCCCCGAGAGGTTGGTTCACAACCATAAGTTCTGTGAGAACACACGATTGGACACGGCCTGGAACCGAAGATTTTCTGGTCCGTTTTGAACGGAAGGGGTCGCAGAGGAGAAGATCTCGTTTTTCTGCAGACCTTGATCCTGATGGGTGACTGGTGCCGTCAAGAGACGGACATCGACAAACCCAAAGAAACTACGGCAAAGGGAGAGAGGTTGATGACTCGACGTCGACCATGATCGGTAAGAAAAAGATGGAACCTTCCGGACCGAAGGGAGAGGTTTTCTCCGAAGGATCGAAACAAGGGGAATGCGGTTGCTCCAATGAGCTTTCGGAGAGCTCCTTCTCGGAACCGCGGGCTTGATACCTCTCAGCTATCGGATACGCCGGAACGGGAAAAAGATACTTTTCTTACTGCAGGAATACTTTTTTCTCTTGACAAGTGCCTTTAAATGGGTGACCCCAAAGTCTCTTAAATCCCAGTGACTGGATGTAGCGCTGCAGCGTATCAATATGGTAGTACGCCATGACCTCTTCAAATCGGTCATCTTTCCTCGTGTAGACAAATTCGAAATTCGAGGATCGTGCACACTTGGACGTGATCGTTGTATCCACATAGGGTCCTTTCAAACGACCTCCTGGTTCCAATGCTTTGAGCATTACTTTTCGATAAGCTCCTTTAAAAACTTCCTGGTCTTTATCTCCCAGGTCAAAAAGATCGTCTCTATCGAGGGCAACGACAGGATTGGGGATGAAAACCTGCCCCTTGCCATCTGCTTTCCACAATACATTTCTTTCTTCAATGATGTATCCTGTGGCTTGGTCAACAAATAAAATCCAAGAGGCAGCCGGTTCTTTAGTCCCAAACTTCACCTTCCAAACACGCCTGAGTTGGCCTTTTAGGGCATAGATCATGCTCTCCTTTTTGATCATGCTATCCAGAACCCCATATTCCTTTATCTTTTTCTTGATAATGGCATCAACCTTACTGGAGGGTAAAAGGCCAGCTTTCGTCTTAGGGATCTTCTCTTTCAGATTTGAGATCGGAACCGTATCATTCTTCACCATGAAGATCCTGTTCTGATTATCGATATGAATAGCAACCCATGCCCCATGGATCGGCGTGCCGTTAAAGTGCTGCTGAAAGAGGACTGTCTTTGACCCCAGGCTTTCCGTTGTCTTGTCATATTTTAGATCATCGAATGAGGCAGAGATCTTCAGGGATCCCAGGTTTTCCTTTAGATACGCCTCAGCAATTTCCTTGGGGCTACCCGTCAATGGTTCTGTCTCGAAACCATAGACCTTTCTCGGAACATACTTATCCCTGTCCCACCTCACCTTGCAGTTCTTCAGATCGAGCATCTCACACCTCCTGTTTTTGAATGATTTTCTAGGAGTCTTATCGATGACCTAAAAACAAAAGTCTGGCTTCGCCATATTGAAGACCAGGCCTTTTCATCCCTTCCACTCATCACCTCCTATAAAGGTGCCAATATAATATTTAACTCGTTAATTCATTGATTAACTCCGTCATAAAATATTCATTTTTTTCTCTATCCAGCGAATATATTTAGTTTTTAATATCTAAAATTAACGACCCTGCCAATAAATTTTTAGGAAAAATAGGAAGAACATGTTGGTTGGCTTTTACTTCTATTTGAGGCTTAGATAGATGAAAAAATATGGATGGTTATTGTTGTTAAAGCATATAATTTGAAGTAATCCTTATGCAAAAATGGGGTATTTTTAGTTAAAGATTTGTGGAGCCCCACGGGCAAAGCCCGTGGCACCTCCTTTACGCCCCGGTGGGACGACATCCCGGCCAAAGGCTGGCGCATTCATCCACGGCCAAAGGCCGTGGCTTTCTGCTGCCGGGGTAAAAATAATCGATAAAATTTTAAAACTCATTTACAGTTTTCTTTCTGGAATCCCATCGTATTCATGATCTTTTGGGTTAATAAATCTCATGGGTTTCATCCGAGTTTGTTCTTCATAAACATGGGCGACTAATCCTGGAATTCTGGCTATAATGAAGAAAGCATTTGCCAGCTCATGAGGAAAGTTCATTTCGCAAAGCAATGTTGCAATAGCCCCATCCACATTGATGGGCAGTCTTTTTCCACTATTCTGCTCTATCGCATTTTCAATGGCCTTTGCCATCCTCACATATTCACCGGCGATTCCTAAGTCGGATGCAATCTGAAAAAGCTTAAGGGTTCTTGGATCCTTTGTATGAATCCGATGTCCATATCCCGGTAGCCTTTTATTCTTTTCTTTATATTCCGTTACAACGATAGTAGCCATTTCTTCTTCCGTCTTATTCATCTCTCTCTTTCTTCTCACCGCATCCTGAAACACTTTCATGGAACCCTCAATGGCTCCCCCGTGATGTTTATATTGCAAGGATCCCTCCTGCAAGAGCAGCGTTCAAGGGGCCTCCTGCTGATGCAATGGTTCGGGCAGATAAGCACGAAGGAGGGGTCACCCCATGATCGATGGAAGATACCAGCATCGCATCGATCATCCTCGCCTCCTTCTCACTCGGTAATTCTCCCTTAATGGCCAAGAAAACCGCTTGGGCAAAGGTGATATTGCCCATCAATTCATCAATCCGATATCCTCTCAAAAGCAATTTATTAGGTTCGACCTTCGTAATCGCTGTCTTCCAAGTCTCCTCTTTCATTACTCCTCCATAAACAAACTTCACTTAAGCTTTTTCAAAACATCCATAGTGACCTTAGGAATTTCATTGAAATCATCCACCACATAGGCTCCCACTTCCTTTAACCTCTTCACCTTCCCTTCGTGTGTCCCACGACCACCTTCAATGATTGCACCGGCATGAGAGAACCGAGTGCCTGATTTGGCCGCTGCACCGCCAATGAATGCAATCAATGGCTTTGTAAATTCTCCCTTTTCGATCAAATCTGCAACCCTTTCCTCCTGTGTAGACCCAATCTCCCCGAACATGACGACGGCTTTTGTCTCTTCATCCTTCTCAAACATTTGAACGACATCCGGATGGGGAGTTCCTACGACAGCGTCGCCCCCGACATGGATGATGGTACTCTGTCCTATCCCTACTCTTCCCAGGTAATAGGAGATGGCTGATGTAATCCCACCACTTCTTGAGGTGACACCCACAACACCTGGCTTGAACCAATCCCTTGCTGATTCTGCCCGACCTCCAATCATTCCTAAAACAGCCTTTCCAGGGCTGATCAACCCCAGAGTATTTGGACCAACAAATCTCACATCCTTTTCCTTTGCGTTTTTTGCTATTTCAAGAACATCATAGAGAGGGACTCTGTCTGGGACGATCACGAGCAGTTTGATACCAGAATCCATAGCTTCCAGGACCGCCTCTTTCACCAAAGCAGCTGGAATAAAGATGACACTGACATCCAAAGGTCCCTCTTTTTCATTAGCTTCTTCCACTGTATCGTAAACAGGAATCCCATGGACGACCTCCCCTTTTCTTCCAGGAGTGACTCCAGCAACTACATTCGTTCCATAATCCTTCATCAATTTTGCCCTTGCCATACCCTCACGTCCTGTGATTCCTTGGATCACTACTCTCATCTTTTCATCAATCAGGATCGACATGTTTTAAGCCTCCTCCACTGCTTTGTCCAAACCTGGAATAGGAAGATCAATCATGATGGCCTTGTTCCCATGAAACTGGCAGGCCAATTCACAGGCCAGGCATTCAGTACATCTTCCCTTCTTCGCCTCTTGAGGAGTAATAGATAATACTGGTTTCTCATTATCGAATTTTAAGATCTTAGCGGCACAAGAGTCTACACAAGGCTTATCCAAACAGGTTTTACACTTCTCATGGTCAATAACTAATTTTCCGGTCATGGTGTCAAAATGATAAGAGGATGGTCCAGGTTTTAGTTGAATTTCCTTGGGAGATGCCTTCCGACTGTAATCCCAATTATTAACCAATTCTCTCAATCTCTTTGCACAGAAAACGGCGGATGTATCCCTCCCATAGGCTTCAACCTTTCCTGGAAGATCCTTCGTATAGGTTTGTAGGATTTCGATAGCAAGTTCTTCAGAATTCCCTCCAATCCGAATCACAGCGGGTATGCTCAGATTAACTTCTCTGAATGCCTTCACCAGCCCTCTGGCAGAATGAAATTGCTCTTGACTCGCCACTCCTGACCCAGATGCAAAGTAACCGTCAATATTCTTTTGGGATAGGATGATCTTGGCTGCTCGATAAACTTTCGAAGCTGAGGGATTTCCACTTGTGTCACAATAATTTGCGATCTTGAAGCCCTGGCTAAGAAGAGCATCCATGGACATCATGGAACCTCCTCCACCCGCACCGTGGAAACCAATGTATCCTGATCTCGGTTTAAATTTCTGCCCCATCTGCAAAAAGTAGAACGTGCCCCGATGATCCTTGGCCTCCACCTGATAGGCCACCTTCTCCAATTCAGTGGGCGGTCTATCAAATTCCCGGGCGATCTCAATACCCAATTCAGGATGCCGAAAGACAGCATAATCGTCAATGACAATATGGCTATCGGCTGCAATGATTTGCCCTTGCTGGGTTAGCACCAAAGGATTGATTTCAGCGGATCTCGCTTCGGATTTTCTGCAAACCTGATAAAATTTCACCAATAGTTCACTCAGTTTTGTTTGAAGCCCCCCTCTGATTTCCAATTTTCTCAAAATGTTTTTTGCATCAAAACCTCTTAAACCGGTGTGGATATCTACGGGGAATTTAATAACCTTATCGGGGTATTTCCGTGCAATCTCTTCTATACCTGTCCCACCCACTGAACTGAAAATGAGGATAGGACACTTAGCAACATCGTCAATGATCATTCCGAGGTAGAACTCTCTGCCAATATCCAATCTTTCCTCAACGAGAATCTCCCGCACCTTGAATCCTTTAATATTCATCCCTAGGATCTGATCAGCAATCTTCTCTGTTTCTGCGGGATTCTCAGCAAACTTTACTCCACCGGCTTGAGCTCTCCCTGTCACCCAGGCCTGGGCTTTGATAACTACTGGCCTTCCGATCTCTTCAGTAATTTTCCTCGCTTCTTCTTTGGTCTTTGCAAGCCCGCCTTTTGGGATGAATATCCCGCCTTTCCTAAGTAATTCCTTACCCTGATATTCATATAACTTTGCCATCTCTATCTCCAATAAAATCCATTCCTATCCACTCAAGGCCATCGTGGCCTTCCTTGGTTCAAAGCAACAACAAGGTCTCATATTTACAATCCGAACGCCACTGGCCCGGAGTGGGCCAATGTTGATAAACGTTCCTAATGCCGTTGTCTTCCCCCCTAATCCAAGAGGGCCTACTTTTGTTGAATTAATCATTTCCGTTACTTTTTTTTCCCACTGGTTCTGTCTATTTAAATTACCTTCTTTCATCGCTTCAAGCATTAGAGCGGAAGCCTCCATATGGCTTCTACCGATTCCGATGGCTAAGACACACGGAGTACAACCGAGATTTTTCATCTCAGACGAAGCCCAACCTGCCACTTCCCTCAGAACCACATCGATACTCTTTTGATGAAAAACTCGATATGTTTTAGCCCGTATCTCCGGCCCACCTCCTAATAATAAGACAGTTATTTTAAGTTGATTACCCTTAGCTGATTTAACAATTACTGGAGCAAGTGATAATTTACCAGGATCGTTAAATAGGCCCTTCGACTGCTCAACTCTCTCGACAGGATTTCCTTTCACAGCCATTGGTCTACCTGGCATGACCCGAAGACCTTGGGCTACTCCATTACGGATCGCTGAAAGCCAGCCTTTCGGGAGGGTCACCTCTTCCCCAATCTCGACAAAAACATGTGGAATTCCAGTATCATCACAAAGAGGAAAAATCTTTTCCCCAGCAATCTTGGCATTTTCAAAAATCTTCTCAAGGACCCATTTCGCATTCTCGTTCTTTTCTTTCCGAATAGCATTCCGATAAGCATCCAATTGATCCTTTCGAAATGTGGTCCCCGCTTTTATCAAACATTTCTTAACGGCCTCTTCAATCCTTTTTTGACTTAGCATTCTCCATTCCTCTGCCGCTCTAATGGGTTGCAAAAATGGTTTTTCCGTGAGCTATGGCAATGATCGCAGGAAATCCCTTCACCTCCACTTCATAAAGAGCCTCCATCCCTTCTTTTTTGAATGCTGCGACACGTTGAGAGACGATTCTATCTGAAAATATAGCAGTCACAGGAGGTGTAATGGCAAAAACGGAGTTATATTTTTTCAGCCCTTCAGCGGTCTTTGGACTCAGAGCCCCTTTGCCTAAATGAATCTTTATTCCAGCTTGCGATAATGCAGGAATACTCCCCTCAATTTCGACCTTATTGCTCGACGTGGGCCCAATTCCAGCCGGACTCACTGCGGTATGGAAAATGACGGCCCCTTTGAGGTCTACTTTGATTCGATCGAGGTCATTGTCTTCGATTAATTCTGCAAGCTTCGGTAAAACTGCATCCCTTCCACAATAGATTTTCCCTTCGATTTCGATCTGGTCGCCTACCCTTAATTGCTCAATCTCCCTATTGTCAATGGGAGTCTTCACCTTAATTACTCTCCTTACTTTTTTAAGCTTTTTCATACAGACGCCCCCTTCGTGGCCTGAAGTTCTTTATACCTCTCTTGAAGTTCGGTCTGGTTCGATTCTTTCAATTGGTTTAATTCTTCCTCAAATTTCCCCTCTCTAATC
>Ga0315274_10006628_pt1 | contig 16845 bp, 14 predicted proteins | sample YL17G02_20_MG_FD_203700 | JGI IMG/M metagenome (GOLD analysis project Ga0315274, IMG submission 203700) | Sediment microbial communities from Yellowstone Lake, YNP, Wyoming, USA - YL17G02_20 | ecosystem: Environmental > Aquatic > Freshwater > Lake > Sediment | place: USA: Wyoming | collected...
GCAAGGGCTACCCGTTCCGCGAGCTGAGCGACCTCGCGGGCATCCGCAAGGCGCGGCCGAAGGACGGCCCCACGATCCGTCCGCCGCGCCTGTCGGACGCCGCGTTCCGCGACAAGATGTACGGCGCCTGGCTCGGGCGGTGCTGCGGGTGCCTGGGCGGGAAGCCGGTCGAGGGCCGCCGGCGCCGCTCGATGGAGCGAATCCTCAAGGCCCAGGGGCGATGGCCGCTCGCGCACTACTGGTCGATGAAGGCCGATCCGAAGGTGGCCGCCGAGGAGAACTGGTTCAAGGACCAGGCGGCCGCGCCGCCGCCGACCGTCCTCGAAGGCATCCGTGCGATGCCGGAGGACGACGACACGAACTACACGGCCGCGGGGTACGCGATCCTCGCGCGGCACGGGGCGGACTTCACGCCCGCCGACGTCGCGGAGTTCTGGCTCGGCAACATCCCGATCCACCACGTCTGCACGGCGGAGCGCGTGGCCTATCGGAACCTCGTGATGCTCCTTCCGCCGCCGGGGCCCGACGGGAAGGTGGACGGCCCGTTGTCGAGCGCCACGTGGTGCAACCCCTACCGCGAATGGATCGGGGCGCAGATTCGGGCGGACTTCTTCGGCTGGGCGGCGCCCGGGCGGCCGGAGCGCGCGGCCGAGTGGGCCTGGCGCGACGCCTGCATCAGCCACGTCAAGAACGGCATCTACGGCGAGATGTGGGTGGCCGCGATGCTCGCGGCCGCGTGGACCACCGATGACCTCGAGACGATCCTCCGGGCGGGTCTGGCCCAGGTGCCGGCCCGGTCGCGCCTGGCGCGCGGCGTCGGTCAGGTGCTCGAGTGGAAGCGCGAGGGCCGGACCTTCGACCAGGCCATCGACGAGATCCACAAGACCTGGAACGAGGCGACGGGCCACGACTGGTGCCACACGATCTCCAACGCGATGATCGTCGCGGTGGGCCTCCTCTGGGGCGACCTCGACTTCGAGAAGTCCGTCTGCCGCGCGGTCACGTGCGCGTTCGACACCGACTGCAACGGGGCGACGGTCGGATCGGTGGTTGGCCTGGTGCTGGGGGCGAAGCGGATGCCCAGGAAGTGGACGGATCCGATCCGCGACACGCTCCAGACGGGCATCCACGGGATGCACGAGGTGAGGTTGGCCGACTTGGCGAAGTCGTCGTGCGACCTGGTGGCGCGGCTGGTGTGAAGGTGCTTGCTTCTTTCCGAGGGGTGCGGCGGCGCAGGGCTGGCACGCGGGGCCCGATGGCACTGCGGCCCGGGAACGTTTGCCTTGACTTCCTCGCCCCGGTCGGCTAGGGTGTCCTGCCCGTAGGGCGTTCCTCAACGACGTTCCCCGAGACGGCTTGGCGGCGCCATTGGCATGAAGGTCATCTGCATCATACCTGCCCGATACGGGGCCAAGCGATTCCCCGGGAAGCCTCTCGCCTGCGAAACCGGCAAGCCGCTCATCCAACACGTGTATGAGGCGGCGGCGGGGGCGAAGCGGGTGGATGCCGTGGTCGTGGCCACCGACGACGAGCGGGTCCGGGCGGCCGTCGAGGCGTTCGGCGGGCGGGCCGTCATGACCCGGCCCGACCACCCCTGCGGCACGAACCGGGTGGCGGAGGCGGCCGAGGCGTTCCCCGAGGCCGAGATCGTCCTGAACCTCCAGGGCGACGAGCCGGAACTCGACCCGCACCTGTTGGACCGCCTCGTCGAGGCGATGCAGGCCGACCCGTCGATCGAGGCGGCGACCCTGGCGGGGCCGCTCGCGCCGGGCGAACTCGGGAACCCGAACGCGGTCAAGGTGGTGATGGCCGCCGGCGGCGACGCCCTCTACTTCTCCCGGGCGCCAATCCCGCTGGCCCGCGACGGCGAGGCGAAGCGCCGCGCGCCGGCGCTGAAGCACTTCGGCCTCTACGCCTTCCGGGCGGCGGCGCTCGCGGACTACGCCCGGATGCCGCAGACGCCGCTCGAGCAGACCGAGCGGCTCGAACAGTTGCGTTGGCTTGAGCACGGGCGGCGCATGCGCGTCCTGGTGACCCGGCAGCGGCCGGGCGGGATCGACACGCCCGAGTCCTACGCGGCGTTCGTGTCGCGTCACCGCAGCACCGTGGGTACGTGAGGGGCCGTCATGCACGGGAACCCGACGCTTCGTTCCGTCGCCTCGCAGACCGAGGAGACCGAGTTCTACACGCCGATGCCCGAGGGCTACCGCGTCGGCCAGACGAAGTACGTCGTCGTCTTCGGGACGGTGATGAGCGGCCTCGGGAAGGGCATCTTCGCGTCCAGCCTGGCGAAACTGCTCCAGGACAAGGGCCTGAGGGTCGCGCCGATCAAGCTGGAGGGCTACCTCAACATCGACTCGGGCACCCTGAACCCCTTCCGCCACGGCGAGGTTTTCGTGCTGGACGACGGCATGGAAACCGACATGGACCTCGGGACCTACGAGCGGATGCTCGACCAGGACCTGACGCGGGACAACTTCGCCACGAACGGACAGATCCTCGGGGCGGTGCTCGAACGGGAGCGCCGCGGCGAGTACCTCGGCCGCGACGTCCAGATGATCCCCCACGTGACGGGCGAGGTGAAGGAGAAACTGCGGCGCCTGGCCGTCCGTACGCGGGCCGACGTCGTCTTCATCGAGATCGGCGGCACCGCGGGCGACTTCGAGAACGCCTACTACATCGAGGCCATGCGCCAACTCGCCTACGAGGAGGGACCGGGCAACGTCTGCTTCGTCGCGCTGACCTTCATCCTCGAGCCGCGCATCCTCGGCGAGCAGAAGTCGAAGGCGGCCCAACTGGGCATCAAGCGCCTCCTGGAGATGGGCATTCAGCCCCACATCATCGCCTGCCGCGCCGACACCCCCGTCACCGACAAGGTCCGCGAGAAGATCGCGATCTACACCAGCGTCCCGATGTCGCGCGTCTTCTCGATGCACGATGAGCCCTCGATCTACCTCATTCCGACGCGGATGCGCCGCGAGCAGGTCGACAGCCAGGTCACCCACCTCCTGGACCTCGTGGACCGCGTGAACCCGCGGAGCGAGCACAAGGCGGTGGCGACGTGGGAGGCGTTCTGCGACCGCATCCGCCAGCCGCGCCACGAGATCACGATTGCCGTCACGGGCAAGTACACCGCCGTCCGCGACAGTTACGCCAGCATGATCAAGGCCCTGGAGCACGGCGGGGCCGCGCTCGACGCGCGCGTGAACATCGAGTGGATCGACACGTCCGACCTCGACGACGCCCGCGCCGCCGAGGCCCTGGCGCGGGTGGACGGCATCATCGTGCCGGGGGGCTTCGGCGTCCGCGGGACCGAGGGCAAGATCGCCTGCGTCCGCTACGCGCGCGAGCAGGGCGTCCCGTACCTGGGCCTGTGCTTCGGGTTCCAGATGGCGGTCATCGAGTTTGCGAGGAACGTGTGCGGCCTGGCGGGGGCCCACTCGACCGAGATCGTGGCCGAGACGCCGCACCCGGTCATCGACCTCCTGCCGGAGCAGAAGGGCGTCTCGGACCTCGGGGGGACGATGCGGCTGGGCGGCAAGGACGTCGAACTCCTGCCGGGCACGCTCGCCTCGAAGATGTTCGGCGGCGCGAAGACAGCACGCCTGCGGTTCCGACACCGCTACGAGGTGAACCCGGACTACATCGAGCGCCTCCGCAAGGGCGGTCTCGTCTTCTCAGGCAAGGCGCCCGGCCAGCCGATCATGCAGATCCTGGAACTGCCCGGCCATCCGTACTTCGTCGGCACGCAGTCGCATCCGGAGTTCACGAGTCGGCCGCTGAGGCCGTCGCCGTTTTACCTGGGCTTGGTGGCGGCGGCTCTCGGCCGCAATGCCGTCGGCGTGGGCGAACAGAAGGCCGGGAGAACGTAGGGGAACACGGTCATGGCCGACAAGGACGGCGGGCCCGAGCGCCCGAAGATTCACGTGGACGATGACTGGAAGCGCGAGGCGCAGGCCGAGAAAGAGCGCCTGGATCGCGAGGCCCAGGCGGCCGCCGGGCCGCAGGGGCCGCGGCCGGCCGGCGCGCCGCCCACGGGCCGGGCCGCCGCGAAAGGCGACCGGATGCGCCTGCCCCCGGCGAGTTTCAGCGCCCTCGTGCAGACGCTGGCGACCCAGGCCATGATCTTCATGTCTGACGAACGCGATCCCCAGACCGGCGAGAGCCTCCGCCGCCTCGACATGGCCAAGCACCAGATCGACATCCTCGGCATGCTTGAGGAGAAGACGAAGGGCAGCCTGACGGAGGACGAGAAGCGTCTGCTCGACACGGTTCTTTACGAACTGCGGATGGCCTACGTGAATGAGGCCTCCGTCTAAGCGCGGGAGAGTGCCATGAGACGGATCGCAGGGACGTGTCTGGCGCTCGCGCTGCTGGTGCCGCTGGTCGGCGGCGGGGCGGGATGCGCGATGATTCAGGCGACGGGCGAGCGCAAACTCATGCTCCTGACGTGGGACCAGGAGATCCAACTCGGCCGCGAGGCCGCACCCGACTTCGAGAAGGAGTTCGGCGGGCGACTCGAAGACCTTGCCGTTCAGGCCTACGTCCGCAGCGTCGGCGAGGGGGTGTCGCGCTCGACCACGCTGCCCGACCTGCCCTACCAGTTCGCCGTCCTCAACAGCAAGGTGGTGAACGCGTTCGCCCTGCCGGGCGGCCCCGTCTACGTGACGCGCGGTTTGCTGGAGAAGTTGGCGACCGAGGGCGAACTGGCCGCCGTCCTCGGTCACGAGATGGGTCACGTCAACGCGCGCCACGGCGCCCAGCAGGTCAGCCGCCAAGTCGGGGTCCAGGTGATCATGGAGGTGATCGGCGCGGCCGCCGGGCGCACCGAAACCGGCGGCACGTGGCAGCAGGCCGCGAGCCTGGCCAAGGTAGTCGGCGCCCTCGTCGACCTCAAGTATAGCCGCGACATGGAGAGCCAGTCCGACCGGCTTGGGCTCGACTACCTGGCGGCCTCGGGCTACGCCCCGGGCGAGATGGTCCGCCTGCTCCAGATCTTCGTGTCGCTGAGCGAGGGGGGCGGACAGTCCGAGTGGCTGAGCACACACCCGAACCCGGAAAACCGCGTCCAGACCGTCCAAGCCCAGATCCGCGAGAAATACGCGGACCGCGGCGGCCGCGTGGCCGACACGGAGTACCAGCGGGAAGTCCTGGACCGTCTGTCGAAGGCCGGAGGCTGAGCCCCATCGCCTTTGCCCGAGGAGGACCGTCATGCGCCGGTTCGCACGCCTGACAGCGATGCTCGTCATCCTGCTCGTGCCGGCGGTGCTGGGGTGCGCGAGCCGCGCGTCCCTGGATCGCAGCGCCCGGACCGCACTCGATCGGCTGGTGGCGAGTCGGGTGCCGTCCGGCGAGACGCGAATGGCCGCGGCACCCGCGCGCCCGGTGCGGCCCGCCCCGGCGGACGAAGGGCTGTCGCTGTACTTGGTGCCGATTGCGCCCGCGGCGGCAGAACCGGTGCCGCCGCAAGCGCCGGCCGAGGCGCCGGGCGCGGGTGACGCGAAGGCCCCCGAGGCGAAGGCGGCCGAGGGCGGCGCGGCTGGCGAGGCGGAGGCCGAAGGCGAGCGCCCTGAGTTCCGCCCCATCGGCGACATGACGTTCAGGCAGGTCGTCGTCCAGGACCTCCGCGAGATGCCGGCCGCCCTCGGCGGCGGGTTCAAGCACGCGTTCGTCAAGCCGGAGAACCTCCTGATCCTGGGCGCGGCCTTCGGCGCGGACCGGATCGTGCGGAACAACTGGGACGAGAGCGTCCGCGACTACTTCGCGCGCCACGAAAACCAGACGAGCCTCTCGGCGACGGGCGACTTCGGGAGCATCATCGGGAATCCCGCCCTTCACTTCGGCATCGGCCTGGCGTGGTACGCCGCCGCCGTCCGTGGCGACAACGCGCGGCAGCACGAGATGAGCAAGGTGCTGCTGGAGGCGCTCCTCGTCAACGGCATCACGACGCAGGTGCTGAAGTTCTCGATGGATGACGAGTCGCCGAACAACGAGCAGTGGGGCTGGCCGTCCGGCCACTTCTCCTCGAGCCTGTGCTTCGCCTCGGTCATGCACCAGTACTACGGGCTGGGGGCGGCCACGCCGCTGTACCTGTTGGCGGGTTACTCGGCCGCCACGCGCCTGGCCGACCGGGAACACGACGTGTCGGACTTGGTCTTCGGCGGGGCGCTGGGCCTGGTGGTCGGGCACAGCGTCGTGAAGGGCGAGTTGCCGCAGGTCGCCGGCTTCCGCGTCCTTCCGTACGGAGGGCGCGGCGTCGGCGGCCTCATGCTGGTGCGGTCGTGGTGAGGCTGCCCGGCCTGGACGGCTTCGAGACGGGGCGTCCCGCCCGCCTTCCGTCAGGCGGCGCTTCCTTTTCCCGAGGAGTGCCCTACACTGGTTGGCATGCGACATCGGACAGGTGACGGGGCGCGGAGGGTGGTGGGCGCGTGGCTCGCGGCGGCGGCGCTTGCGGCGGGCTGCGACCTGCCCGCGCCGCCCCAGGCGCCCGCGCCGGCGGGCCCCATCGCCGTCGGCAACGCGAACAACCTCTTCCTCGTCGTGCCCGTGGGGCGCGGCGAGGAGGCCGCGTTCTCGTACCGGCAGCGCGATACCGCGGGCGCCTGGCACGCGCCCGGCGTGGGGGAGGGGGCCGTCGCCGCCGCGGCCGCCTGGCGCGAGCACGTCCTCGTGTTCTTCCCGACGGGGCGGTACGGCCTGTTCGGCCTGGAGACGCCGATCATCCAGCCGGCTCCGGCCCCGGCATGGACGCCGGCCGCCGTCGCCGAGGACGGCGCAGCCGTCGACGCGTTCGGCTGGGCGGCCGACGAACCCACGCACGCGCGGAACGAGGGCGGCGCGTGGGCGATTCAGAAGATCGACATACCCCTGAGAAAGGAGACGGTCCACGATCCGTGCGCCGCGCGGTTTCGGGGCCGGCTCTTCCTGGCGTGGCGCGAGGAGGTGCCGGCGCTGGCGCGGGCCGGCTCGACCTGGCGGCTCGGCTTCGCCTACGGCGACGCGGCGGGGTGGAAGGGTCCCTATCCGCCGCCGGGGCAGCCGGGCCTTGCGATGGAATCGGCGCCGCGGATCGCGGCCACCGCCGACCTCCTCCTGTGCCTGTACCGGGCGCCGGCCGGCGGCGGGAAGCCGGCGGCCTGGGCCCTGGCCGCCTACTCGACCGGCGACGAGAACTGGCACGAGAACACGCGACTTGAGGGCGTCTCGGTCGACGAGCCCCTGACGCTGGCGCGGTGGCGCGAGGGTTTCTGCGTCGCGACGGTGCGCGAGAGGCGCCCGTGCACGGCCTCGCTCGAGGGGCAGCCCCTGCGCGTCGGCCCGTTCCAGGCCCTGGGCTCGGGCGAGCGCCGCGAGTGGCTGCCGGGCATCGGCCTCCCGGGTATCCTTCTGGTGCTGCTGCTGGTCGCGGCGCTCGTGGTCGTGTCCCGCAGGCACGGCCGCGCGATGCGCGACGCGGGGGGTGCCCAGGCCCTTCCGGTTGCCGCGCAGGCCGCGCCGCTCGGCCGGCGCGTGGTCGCGGGCGCCATCGACCAGATCCTCCTGACTCTGCCGCTCGCAGCGGGGATTCTGTATCTGGAGCCGGACCTCCTCAGGCAATGGCCGGAGATCAAGCCCTGGCCCGACGAGCAGATGCTCCTGGTGCAACTCGTTCGCTTTCTTCTGACGGTCCTCTACTTCACGCTGGGCGAGTGGCTCGCGGGCCGCACGCTCGGCAAGGCGCTCGCGGGCCTCGAGGTGCGCAGCCTGGGCGGAGCGCGGCTCCGGCCAGGCCAGGCGTTCATCCGGAACCTGGCCCGGGCCGTCGATGAGATCCCCTTCTCGCTGTACGTGGTGGCATTGGTATCGATACGCATCGGTCCCCTGCCGCAACGCCTGGGCGACCGGATGGCCGGCGCGCTGGTCGTAACGTCCCCCTCTTCGAACGGTCCGTAAGAGGTCCTCAACCGCCTCCCGCACGGGGGGCGGGAACGGCGGCTCGATCCCGCACAACCTCGCCAGATTCTCAGGATTTTCTTTCGGTGGGCGGCAGTATCTGCCAGCCTTCCAACCCCTAGTGGTTGTCCCTGCGAGGGGCCCAAGCCCTGGTGCAAGCGTGCCCCTGGCGACTGACGCATTTTCCAGCGGTTTTTCCGAAATCGCTTGACGGCTCAACATAGTGTGGTTAAGAGTGGGGCTAGATGGCCGATAGTAAGCAGTGAAGTGGGGTCAAGTGGGGGAAGCGATTGGCCGTCTTTGCCGCGCGCCGTATCCCGTCTTCTTGGGAAGCCATGGCAGAACGGTCGGCGGGTCGAGGGATCACGTGCTCTTCCTGACGGGCGAATACTTTCACGCGATCGATGCGAAGTCTCGCCTGACGGTCCCGGCGAAGTTCCGGGAGACGATCGATCCGGCCGAGCACGGGTCGGGTTTCTACGCGGTGCCGGGATTCGACGGCGTTCTGTTCCTGTACACGCCGAAGACGTTTCGCGAGATGAGCCCGCAACTCGACGGCGACCTGTTGGCCGTGCCCGAGGTGCGGAACTTCCGGCGGCTGCGCTACGGCCTGACGGAGTACGTGGAGGTCGACCGGCTGGGGCGTGTGCTGATCCCGGAGAGGACGCTGAAGCGGTGCGGCATCGAGCGCGACGTGGCGATCGTGGGCGTTCAGGATCACATCGAAGTGTGGGCGCGCGGCAAGTGGGAAGCGTTCGTGACGGAACACCTTTCTCAGCACGACGCGTTGGCGCAGCAGGCGATGAAGGCCGAGCGCCGGAAGCCGGCCGATCCGGCCGGGGTAGACTAGATCCCTTGCGGGCTGCCCGGGCGGGCGCGTCCCGCCCGGGTGGCCCCCCGTTCGCGGCAAGACGGGGCTGTGGGGCGCGGGGGGCGACGTGGGGTCGGGGTGGGGAAGGCAGGCCGTACGCAAGTCGACGCACTAGAGCACGAGGTCAGGCGAGAAGTGGGGGCATGGCAACCAGGGGATGTGGGGCGTCTCGCTGCCGGAGCGAGGGGGAGGTCGACGTGAATCGGGAGACGGAAGCACAGGGGTGGGACCTGGTCCGCAGGGCGGTGGAGGATCCGCACACGCAGGCGTACCTGTCTGCCGATCGGCTCCATCGCGAACTCAGTCGCCTGAAGGTCCGCCTGGAGCGGGTCCGCTCGCGGGGCGGGCCTTACGGACAGGTGGATGTGTCGTTCGACGTACACGAGCTGTTGGCCCGCCTGGAGGCAGGGGCGCTCTTGAGCACGCAGGTTCACTAGGTCGAAGGCGGGGTGTCGCGTGGCCGAACCCCCCGCACATGTCCCGGTGATGCTCGGCGAAGTGCTCGAGTATCTGAGACCCCGACCCGGGAACGTGGTGCTGGACGGCACGGCAGGCGGGGGAGGCCACGCAGCGGCTGTGCTCGAGCGGATTCGGCCCGGCGGGAAGTTGATTCTGCTGGATCGCGACCGTGAAGCCCTCGAGCGTCTGATCGCCCGATTCGGACGCCGGGATGACGTGCGGTACTTTCACGCCAACTTCCGCGATTTCGACCAAGCCTTGTCCGAGGCAGGAGAGGAGACCCTCGACGGCGCCCTCGTGGACCTGGGCCTGTCGAGCCTGCAACTGGCGGACCCGGAAAGGGGCTTCAGTTTTGAGCGCGCGGGACCCCTGGACATGCGGTTCGACCGGACGGGCGGCACGTCGGCGGAGGAGGTCGTCAACCGATGGGACGCCGACCGCCTGGCCGACGCCTTCGTCCGGTACGCCGACCAGCCGTTCGCGCGGCGGATCGCGCGGGCCATCGTCGCCGCGCGGCGCGAGGGCCCGATCCGGCGGACCGACGAACTGGCCGCGATCGTCACGCGCGCCCAGCCGGCCGGCTACCGGCGGCGGCTCGACATCCACCCCGCGACGCGCGTGTTCCAGGCCATCCGGATCGCCGTGAACGACGAAGCGCAGAGCCTCGACCGGTTCTGCGAGAGGATCTTTGACTTCTTGAAGCCCGGTGGACGCGTGGTGGTGATCGGCTTTCACAGCGGGGAGGACCGGATCGTGAAACAGCGGTTTCGCGAGGCGGTCGAACGGGGGAGGGCGGCCCTCCTCGTTCCGAAGCCGATCCTGCCGACGCCGGACGAGGTGCGGGCGAACCCGCGCAGCCGCAGCGCCAAGATGCGCGTCGCGCAACGCGTGGGTCCGTCCGAAGGCTAGGTGTTGCCGACGGCCGCTGTGGGGCGGCCCGTCGGGCGAACGTGCGTGTTCGCACAGGTCCGTGGGGTCTTTCTAGCAGCGAGGGGAGTGGAACGTGGGACGGGAAACGAAGGTCGGACTGATCGTGGGGCTGGGGTTCATCGTCTTGTTCGGCGTCATCCTGAGCAGCCGCGCCGGAACGCAGAGCAACGCGGATCTGCCCACCGGGGAGAGCCTGACGCACCGCACCATCGCCAAAACCCTCGGGAGGGACGTGGATCCGTTTCTGAAGGACAGCCCGATCGAACTGCCGAAGGAGACGGCGCCCGGCGGCAACGTGCCGGGCGGCGCTCGGACGGAGACCGTCGAAGGGCCCGTCGCCCCCGTCGAGGAGCCGATGCGGGCCCCGGACGGGATCAAGGTGATCGAGACGCCGCCCGACGCGCTCGAGCGCGACGGCCGGCTCGCCTTCGGGCCCGCCAGGATCGAGACCCCCGGCCGCGAGTATGAGAAGCCGAAGCCGACCGAGCCGGAGGAGGCCGAGCCGAAGCCGGGGCGCGAGCAGCGGGCCGCCGAGCCCTCGCAGCCGGCCTACACGGTGGCCAAGGGCGACTCGTTCATCTCGATCGCCCGGAAGGTCTACGGCCCGGACGGCGATCGCCAGTGGCGCCGCCTCTGGGAGGTCAACAAGAAGACGGTCAAGGACCCGGACGTCCTGAAGGTGGGCCAGACGCTCGTGGTCCCGATGATCCCGGGCCTGCCGGCGGTGGCCGGGAAGGGGGCGCCGGCGGCCGAGCGCCGGAGCGAGCCGGTCGCCCAGGCCCCGGCCAAGGAGCCGGCGCCGGCCGAGGGCCGCGCGGCCGCGGAGTCGCCCCTCAGGGCGCTCTTGACGAAGGCGTCCCACGACGGCGTCCCGGCCGTGACCGCCGAAGAACTCGGCCGCATGTTCGGCCGCCGCTCCGACCTGAGCGAGGCCCCGGCGCCCGTCTCCCAGATGTACACCGTCAAGCCCGGCGACACGTTCTACAGCATCGGCAGCCGCATGTACGGGGACGCGAAGTTCGGCCGCCTCCTCTACCTCAAGAACCAGCACCTCGTGCCCGACGAGACGAGACTCAAGGTCGGGCAGCGGATCCTGCTGCTGGATGGGGTTGAGGACGATCGCACCTGACCGAAAGCAGGCGCTCGGATGAGACTGTGCCTTCGCCTGGCCGCGCCGGTGGTCCTGCTGATGGCGGTCGCGATCGGCTTGGTGTACGTGCGGACGGAGACGGTCCGGGCGAGCAACCACCTCCACGCGCTGTACCGCGAAAAGCGGGACCTCGAGAGGACCTGCTACCGGCTGGAACTGACCATTGCCGACCTGAAGTGCCCGCAGCGGTTGAGGGAGCAGGCCGCGCGCCTGGAAGTCCCGCCCGAGGACGAGGCGCCCCCGGTACGGGTCCAGACTTCGGATCGGCCGGAGGGCGCGCGGCAGCCGCTCGTCGCCGGCCGAGCGGCCATCTCACGACCGTAGGCGGTCCCCTGCGCCGTCGGCCGAATGCTTAGGGGTGCAGCCGTGACGTTTGAGACACGCCAACGCCGCGTAGCCTGGGTCATGGTCTGCGCCCTTGGGGCGATGCTGGCGGCCCTGGCCGGGCGGCTCGTCTACATTTACGCCGTCTCCAGCGAACCGCTCCAGCGCCTCGCCTACCAGCAGCACCACATGCGCGTGCCGATCCGGCCGTGCCGCGGGAGCATCCTGGACGCCCGCCTTCGGCCGCTCGCCGGCAGCCTCGAAACCCAGAGCGTCTTCGGCGACCCGAAACTGGTCGAGGACCCGGCGGCCGTGGCCGGCGCGCTTGCCCCGATCCTGAAGGTGGACGCCGACGAGATCTACCGCAAACTGTCGGCCGACCGCGAGCGGCGGTTCGTGTGGCTGGCGCGGCGTATCGGGCCCGAGGTCGCCCGGGCCGTCCGGGACCTCAACCTGGTCGGCGTCGCCCTGGTGCCGGAGGGGAAGCGCGAGTACCCGTGCGGCCAGGTGGCCGCCCACGTCCTGGGCTTCGTCGGCGCCGAGCAGCAGGGATTGGAGGGGCTCGAGAAAGTCTTCGACGAGCGCCTTGCCGGCCGCGAGGGCGAGGCGATGGTCCTCACGGACAGCCGCCGGCGCCCGATCTGGACCGACGCGCAGACCTACGTCCCGCCGCAGGATGGCCAGCACCTGGTCCTGACGATCGACGCGGTGATCCAGTCGGTGGCCGAGGACGCCATCCGCGAGGCCCGGGCCAAGTTCAAGGCCCGCAGCGCCGTCGCCGTCGTGATGGACCCGGTGACCGGGGCCATCCTGGCAATGGCCAACGACCCCACGTACGAGCCGGCCCGGTACGGCGAGTATCCGGCGGACGCGCGGCGAAACCGCGCCGTCACCGACACGTTCCCGCCCGGCAGCACGGCCAAGCCGTTCCTCGCCACGACGGCCCTGGACGTGCAGGCCGTCCGCTTCGGCCAGGTCTTCTACTGCGAAGACGGCTTCTGGGCCGAGGCCCGCCTGCACGACGCGGGGCACCGCTACGGGAACCTGACGGTCGAGCAGATTCTCATCAAGTCGAGCAACATCGGGATGGCCAAGATCGGCACCCGCCTCGGGAACCGGGGGCTCTTCGACGGCCTGAACCGGTTTGGGTTCGGGCGGCCGACGGGCGTCATGCTGCCCGGCGAGAGCGCCGGCCGCGTCATCCCCCTGGCCAAGTGGACCCGCCTGAGCACGACGCGGGTGCCCTTCGGCCAGGAGTTCACCACGACGCCGCTGCAGCTGGTGACGGCGTTCGCGGCCATCGCCAACCAGGGCCGCCTCGTGAAGCCGAAGATCCTCCGTGGCGTGCTCGACAGCCGCGGCCGCGCGATCGTCGACCTGTCGGCCCCCGAGGTGGCCGGACAGGTCTGTTCGCCCCGGACGGCCCGCGACATGATCGACCGGGCCCTGCTCGGCGTGGTCGAGGAGGGCACCGGCCGCAACGCCCAGGTCCCCGGCTACAAGGTGTTCGGCAAGACGGGGACCGCCCAGGGCATCGACCCGGAGACGGGCGCCATCAGCCACACGCGGTACATCGGCGCCTTCCTCGGCGGCGCCCCCGCCGACAAGCCCCAGGTCGTGGTGCTCGTCCTGCTCCAGGAGCCGGACAAGTCCGTCGGCTACTACGGCGGGACGGTGGCGGCGCCGGCGGCGAAGACCATCCTGGAGGCGACGCTCCATTACCTGGGCGTCCCCCCGACGGAGCCGGTGGAGGGGGACTCGGCGGCGCACCTGGTGCGGCAGGACGTTTCGGACTGACCGCCGGCGCGGCGTCCCCCCTGGGGCGCCGGCCGAGCGGCGCTAGAGAGGGGTTCGGACGTGAGACTGGACGAACTGGCCAAGCGGGTGCCCGGCGCGGAAGTCGTCGGGCCTCCCGAGGTCCATGTCGGGCGTGCCGCGCACGATTCGCGGCAGGTGCGGCCGGGCGACCTGTTCGTGGCCCTGCCGGGGCTGCACGTCGACGGCCACGCGTTCGTGCAGGCCGCCCTCGAAGCCGGCGCCGCGGCGGCCATGGTCGAACGTCGCGTCCGGCTGCCCGGCAATCCGCCCCTGCTGGTCGTGCCCGACGCACACGTGGCGCTGGGCCTGGTGGCTCACGCGCTCGCGGGCGATCCAACGCGGGCCCTCGCGGTCTGCGGCATCACGGGCACCAACGGAAAGACGACGACGGCGTACCTCGTGCGGAGCATCCTGGAGGCGCATGGCTGGCCGACGGGCGTCATCGGGACCATCGAGCACCAGATCGGCGAGCGCCGCATCCCGTCGACCATGACGACGCCGGACGCCGGCGTGCTGACCTCGTACTTCGCCGAGATGGTCCGCAGCGGCCTCCGAGCCGCCGTCATGGAGGTCTCGAGCCACGCGCTGCACCAGAAGCGGACCGTGGGCATCCACTTCCGGGTCGGCGCGTTCACGAACCTGACGCCGGAGCACCTGGACTACCACCAGGACATGGACGCGTACCGCGAGGCGAAGCAGATCCTGTTCGCCGGCCTGGCGCCCGACGCCGCGGCGGTCCTCAACGCCGACGACCCGGCCAGCCCGTTCTTCGAGCGGGCGACGTCGGCCCGCGTCGTGTGGTTCGGCGTGGATCGGCCCGCCGACGTCCACGTCGAGAACGTTCGCTCGGGCATCTCGGGCAGCCGCTTCGTCCTCGTGACGCCGCGCGGCCGCGTCGAGGCCCGGACGCCCCTCTTGGGCGAGTACAACGTGCGGAACTGCCTGGCGGCCGGGGCGATCGGCGAGGCCCTCGGCGTCCCGCTCCAGACCATCGCCGAGGGGATCGGCGCCCTGGAGGCCGTCCGCGGCCGCCTGGAAACGGTCCCAACGGACCGGCCGTTCAAAGTCCTCGTCGACTACGCGCACAAGACCGAGGCGCTGCGGAACGCCCTCGCGACGGTCCGCCGGCTCGTCGAGGGCCAGGGGCGGCTCGTCGTCGTGTTCGGCTGCGGCGGCGACCGCGACCGCTTCAAGCGGCCCGAGATGGCCCGCGCCGCCGAACAACTGGCCGACCGCGTCATCGTCACGAGCGACAACCCGCGGTCCGAGGACCCGCTGGCGATCATCAGCGAGATCCTCAAGGGCTTCGCGTCGCCCGGCGCCGTCACGGTGGAACCCGACCGCCGCGCCGCCATCGAACTGGCTATCCACGAGGCGCAGCCGGGCGACGTCATCATCATCGCCGGCAAGGGCCACGAGACGTATCAGATCGCGCAGGGCGTGACGCGCCCCTTTGACGACTGCGCCGTGGCGCGGGAGGTTCTGGCCGCGGCCAAGGTCGAGGGGGCCTAGTGGAATTCACGGTTCGCCAGATCGTCGACGCAACGGGCGGACAATGCTTGGCGGGAGACCCCGAGGCCCCGGCCGGGAGGATCGTCACCGACACGCGGCAGTTTCGGCGGGGCGACACGTTCCTCGCGCTGCGGGGCGAACGCTTCGACGGGCACGACTTCGTGAAGGACGCCGCCGCGGCGGGCGCGGCGTGCCTGGTGGTCGCGCGGGCCGAGGCTGCGGCAGGCCTGGAGGGGCCTGCGGTGGTCCGCGTGGCGGACACGGGGGCCGCCCTTGCGGCGCTCGGGCGCGCGGCCCGACGGCGCCTGGGGTGCCCGGTGATTGCGATCACGGGCTCGTGCGGCAAGACGACGCTCAAGGAGATGATCGGCCAAGTGCTGGGCCACCGGCTCAAGGGCCAGGTGGCGCCGGCCAGTTTCAACAACCAGGTCGGCGTGCCGCTGACGCTCCTGGCGGCTGCGGCCGACGACGCCTTCGTCCTGTGCGAGTTCGGGACGAACGCGCCGGGCGAGATCGCGGCGCTGGCGCGCCTGGCGGAGCCGACGATCGGCGCCGTGACGCTCGTGGCCCCGGTCCACCTGGAGGGCCTGGGGTCGCTCGAAGGCGTGGCCGCCGAGAAGGCCGCCCTCGTGGAGGCGATCCCGCCCGAGGGGCTGGCCGTGCTGAACGCGGACGATCCCCGCGTGGCGGCGATGGCCCGGCGATGCCGGGGGCGCGTTGTCACGGTCGGCCTGCACGCGAAGGCCGACCGCGTGGCCGAGGACGTGCTCCAGACGGCCGGCGGCGTGCACTTTACGTCGGGCGACGTCGGGTTTTCGCTGCCGGTCCTGGGCGAGCATCAGGCGGTGCTGGCGCTGATGGCGGCGGCCGTGGCGGCCGAACTGGGCGTGACGGCGGAGGAGACGGCTGAGGCCCTGCGTGCGTTCCGGCCGCCGCCGATGCGGCTCCAGGTCCGCGAGGAGGGCGAGGTCCTCCTGGTCGACGACTGCTACAACGCCAACCCGGCCAGCATGGGGGCGGCGCTCGCGCTGCTGGCCCTCTGGCCGGACCGGCGGAAGGTGTTCTTCTGCGGCGAGATGCGGGAACTCGGCGCCGCGAGCTGCGCCGAGCACGAAGCCCTCGGCCGCGCGGCCGCCGAGGCGGGCGTCCGGTGCCTGGTCTGCGTCGGCCCCGAGGCGCGGGCGACCGCCCGGGCGGCGGTGGCGGCGGGCCTGAAGGCCGACGCGGTGCACACGCTCGACGACGCCGAGGGGGCCGCCGCCGAGGCGCCGCATCTCGTCCGGAGCGGCGACGTCGTCCTCGTGAAGGGGTCGCGCGTGGTCCACCTGGAGAAGGTCGTGCGGGCCCTCGAGGCCGCCCTGGCGGCGTCGGGCGGACAGACATGAGAACCAAGCAGTCATCCCACATACGGAAGGCGGTCTTCCGGTCCTGCCGCGGGCGCGGGCGGGATAACCAAGGGCCCTCGGTCCGGGCGTCGGTCGTCCTGGGTCACAGCACGCCCGGCGCCGAGGGCCCCGTGGGATGCGCGGGACGGGCGGGATGATCTACCGGCTCATCTTCATCTTTCAGGACTACCTCCGGGACCACGGTCTCTGGAGGTACGCCAACGTGTTCCGCTACCAGACGTTCCGGACGGCGTTCGCGATCGTGACGAGTTTCTGCGTGTGCATGGTGTTCGCCCCGTGGGCGATCCGGATGCTGCGGCAGTTGAAGATCGGCGGGGCGGTCGACTTCAAGAACGAGGCGATCAACCGGATGTACGACGCCAAGGTCGGCACGCCGACGATGGGCGGCATCCTGATCATCCCGGCGGTGCTCCTCTCGACCTTCGTCTGGGCCGACATCAAGA
>Ga0315274_10006629_pt1 | contig 16842 bp, 17 predicted proteins | sample YL17G02_20_MG_FD_203700 | JGI IMG/M metagenome (GOLD analysis project Ga0315274, IMG submission 203700) | Sediment microbial communities from Yellowstone Lake, YNP, Wyoming, USA - YL17G02_20 | ecosystem: Environmental > Aquatic > Freshwater > Lake > Sediment | place: USA: Wyoming | collected...
TGCGGCGGACCAGCGAGTTCGTGGCCGAGTTTGTGCTATGGCCGTTGCTGATTTGCTGGCTTGGCATCAACGGCGTGCTGGTCTGCTGGAATGAAGTACTCCAACGCAGGTCGCCCGGTGGACAGGTGGACCGATGGAGTGCCGGCTTGTTCGTTGCGGTGTTGATCCTGGGCTTGAGTGCCATTGCGGTGGGTTTCTTTCTCCTGGCCTGGGCGTTGAAAGGATGATCGCACCGCGCCCGCGCAAGCCCCGCGGCTGCGTTCGGGCGCGCCAAAACTCAAGGCGCCGGCCGGTCGTCAGGGTCATAAGCGCGCGCCCACAGGCGTAAGGGTGCCTTGGGGGCCGCAACTTGACAGGGGGAGGTTCAAATCTATAGTTCAGCGCAATGTTAAGTGAAACATCGGCAGATACCAGCGACGAGCTGCCAGCGTCGGCGGCGCCCCAATCTTTGAAACAGTTCCGCTCCGCCGGGCGTGGCTTCTGGGCGGATGTGCCGGACGCGGAGTGGAACGACTGGCGCTGGCAGCTCAAGCGCCGGATTACGGCGCTGGACAGACTACAACGGTTGCTGCCGATGCTGACCCCGGAGGAATATGCGGGCACGATGCTGGCCTCCACGAAACTGGCCCTGGCGATTACTCCTTATTTTTTCAACCTGATTGACCCGGCGGATCCGGATTGCCCCATCCGGCGCCAGGTCATCCCGCGGCTGGAAGAGACTGTAACGGCGTCGTGGGAAATGACCGACCCGTGCGGCGAGGATTCGCACTCGCCGGTGCCGGGTTTGGTGCACCGATACCCCGATCGGGTCCTGTTCCTGGTGACCGACCGTTGTGCGTCGTATTGCCGTTATTGCACCCGCTCGCGGCTGGTCAGTAACGCTACTGGTTACGATTTTCACCCCCAGTTCGACCGGCAGATCCAGTACATTGCCCGGACACCCGTGGTGCGCGACGTGCTCTTGAGCGGGGGCGACCCCCTGTTGTTCAGCGACGAGAAGCTGGAGTATCTCTTGAGCCGTCTGCGGGCCATCCCGCACGTGGAGTTCCTCAGGATCGGCACGCGCATTCCCATTTTCCTGCCGCAGCGGATTACGCCGGAGTTGTGTGCGATGCTGCGCCAGTTTCACCCGCTGTTCATGAGCATCCACTCCAACCATCCGCGGGAACTGACCACCGAGGTGCGGGAGGCCCTCGGCCGGTTGGCCGACGCCGGAATTCCGCTGGGCAACCAGTCGGTCCTGCTCCGGCACGTGAACGATGATCTGGCGGTCATGAAGGCGCACGCGCAGAAACTCCTGATGTGTCGGGTGCGGCCCTACTACATTTACCAGTGCGACCTCATCGCCGGCTCGGCTCATCTGCGCGCCAGCGTGCGCAAGGGACTGGAGATCATGGAAGGATTGCGCGGCCACACCACGGGCTACGCGGTGCCCCAGTACGTGATCGACGCGCCCGGCGGCGGCGGGAAGGTGCCCATCAGCCCGGAATACGTTCTGAGCCGCAACGCGGACCGGGTGGTGTTCCGGAACTACGAAGGCCGGATCTTCGAATACCCCGAGGCGAACGACGGCAGGCCGCTGTTCAAGGCCCCCCGGCGCATCGAAGAGCCGGAGTTGGTTTAGGCCAGAACCGCAGGCGCCGATGCGCCGCGAAACCCACCAAGCCAAAGCCGCACGCGTCCGGCGGATCATGGCCGGGCTTGCGTGGGCCTATCCCGACGCGCACTGCGAACTCAACTTCACCAACCCGCTGGAGCTTCTCGTCGCCACCATTCTCTCGGCGCGCTGCACTGACAAGCAGGTGAACCTCGTTACCAAGGGTTTGTTCGCGAAGTACCGGAGTGCGGCAGACTATGGGCGGGCGGACGTGGCCCAGTTGGCACGGGAAATCCAGCGGCTGGGCTGTTTCCGTAACAAGGCCCGGAGCATCCAACGCTGTTGCCAAAAGCTCGTCGAGCATCACGGGGCGCAGGTGCCGCATTCCATGGAGGAACTGACCCAACTCGACGGTGTAGGTCGAAAGACGGCAAACGTCGTTCTGGGCAATGCGTTCAGCGTGAATGCCGGGATTGCCGTGGATACGCATGTCAGGCGGTTGGCGGGACGGCTGGGGCTTACCCGGCAGGACGATCCGGAGAAGATCGAACAGGCGTTGATGCGACTAGTGCCTCAGTCGCAGTGGACCCTGTTCAGTCATTGGTTGATCTGGCATGGCCGACGGCGGTGTTTCGCGCGCCGACCGGACTGTGCCGGCTGCGAGATTCGGTCGCTTTGCCCGTCGGCAAATGTATAGCCGTCCTTTTCCACCGTGTCGGACACCTGGCTCTTCCTGACTTCCGGCCCAGCCCGCGCCGCCTTCAACATGGCGCTGGATGAGGCATTGCTGGAAGCCGTCGCTGAGCTGGGTCATCCTGTTCTGCGAGCCTATCAGTGGTCTGAACCCGCCGCCACTTTTGGCTACTTCCAGCGTTACGCCGACGTGGAGCGCATGACGCCGCTGCGGCCTCTGATCCGACGTCCCACCGGCGGGGGTCTAGTGCTGCACGCCAACGACTGGACGTACAGCCTGGTTTTCCCGCCCAATCATGCGTGGTACTCGCTGGCCGCCGTGGAAAGCTATCGGCGCCTGCACGAATGGATCGCCGCCGCCTTCGCCCTCCTTGGCCTGCGGACACAGTTGGCTGCGGCTGCGCACAAGGATGTGCCGGGCGCCTGTTTTGCCGGGCCCGAACAGTTCGACCTGCTGCTGGACGGACGAAAAGTGGCGGGAGCGGCCCAGCGTCGTGCCAGCAAGGGATTGTTGATCCAAGGTTCGATCCAACCCCTGCCGGAGAACGTCAACCGGGCGGAACTGGCAGCGGCGCTGTGTCGGGCTGCCCACTATCAACGGGACGTGGCATGGGTTTCCTGGCCGCTGCCGGCCCCTGTGCACCGGCGGGCGCTGAGCCTGGCCGCGACCAAGTACTCGCGACCCGAACACAACGGCCGTCGTTAGCTTCCGGCGCCGGCACATGCGGTTTGTCCAAGAAGGCAACAAAGCGCTCAGCATGAACCGGTCAGTTGGCTGACCTAAATCCTGTTGCAGGTGCAACAGAAATCACCGCCTAACAGACCAAAGAGGTGCGTCAAGCCGCGCCGCGGCTTGACGGCAAGTCCACAAAGCAAAAGGCGCAGCTCTTGGCTGCGCCTGGTGCTGTTGAGGACAGAAAGAAAGACTACGCGGTCTTCCGGTTCAACCGACGATAGGCCGCAAAGCCCATGAGGCCGAAGCCAATCATCATCGCGTATTGATGCGGCTCGGGAACGGGAACGAGCTCGTCGCCGAGCATCTTGCCACCGCTGGGATACCCATCGAAGTTGACATTGGACAGGAAGTCCGCGGCGGGCGCCGAGCTGATGAAGATTCGGTCATCAGTGCCGGCCGTTGAAGGCGTCGTGAGGTTCGCGACACCCGACCAGCCTCTGATCGTCAGGGTCCCGGCGCTTCGGCTGGCACTGGCGAAGGTCAGCGAACCCGGCGTGGAGTCGGCTTGAAGCTGCATGGTCGAGCTCGAGGCCAGGGTCAGCGCCCCCATGGTTTCGCTGTGATTGCGTGCCGCAAAGGTGCCGCCATTGAAGGTCAAGCCTCCGCCCACGGGCATAATGCCGCTGCTGGCTCCACCCAACGCCAGAGTACCGCCAGTCAACGTCATGCTCGTGAAGCTGTTGTTATTGCCCGACAGTTCCAGGATTCCAGGGCCCGCTTTAGTGAGGGTGCCGGACACCGGGCCGGAGAGCGTTAGCGCGTCCGCTGCTGCGACGCTGATGCTCCCCGTGCCGCTTACGGTGTTAGCCAGAGTCCTGGATCCGCTGGTCGCCAGCGTTCCGCCGCTGAGGATGATCGAGCCGGTTCCGGTGGCCTGATCCGCCGCCAGCGTCAACGTCCCGCTGTTCACCGTCACGCTCCCGTTAAATGTGCTGCTGGCGCCGAAGGTGACATTGCCGCTGCCATTGAGAATCACCGAGCCGCTGCCCGCGCCTGTGAGCGCACTGCCGAAAGTGAAATTCTGCGCGCCCGAAAGCGTGAGCGTTTTCGTTCCTACGCCCACAGTGCCGCCCAGAGTCAACGCCCCGGTATTCGCCGCCCAAGTCTGCGAGTTGATTAACGAGATGTTGGCATCAATCTCCTGGACCGTAGTCGAGTCATTTACGATGCCAGTCCCGGCAATCCCTGCCACGGCAAAACTCTTGGTGCTGTCCAGCGCGATGATGTTGTAGGCAGTCGCTCCGGCGAGAGCCGCAAAGTTGATCTTGCCGACCGCACGCGTGGCGTCCAGATTGACCACGGTCGCGGCTGCTCCTAAGTTGTCGAACTTAATCTCAGTCGCTGGATTACTTGTCGGGGCTCCCACCGCGGGTCCAGGGGCAGGATTCCACCAGTTATTGACATCGATATAGCTGAAACCATCGCCTACTCCGCCGCCACCCGCACCCGCATTCCAGGTGAACACGGCGGCGCCAGCCTGGCTGGCAATCATGGACCCGGCAATCAGCGCGATCACCTGGAGGTATTGGTGGCGCAATTCAAAAGCCTTCATGGAGCTGCTCTTTTTCATAAGAAATCACGTTTTACCTTCCGACTAGTCACTCAACACATCAACGCTTCTAAAAGATTCTTTAGACCATGTAAAGCAAAATCTTACACATTTTTGAGCTTTGAGCCGAGGGGCCTTTCCGGGTTGATCTGACGGTCGTGCGGACACGTCGCTTTGCACAGATACAGCCCGTCAACGGCCGCAGCCAACAGGTCCACGCCCCCGAGGAATCACGACTCCCTCCTAACCCCGTGCCCATCAACTGCTGCCCGACTGTCTATCCTGGCCAGGGGCTCATTGGGGAAGCAACTCGCTCACCAGGGCGCGTTCCTCGATCAACTCCTTGACGCTGGTGTCGATCCTGGCGCGGCTGAACTCGTTCAGGTGCAGATCCTGGACGATTGCCAGATGGTGGCCGTTGCTGCGGATTGGGAAGGAGCAGATGAGATCCCGCTCGATGGCGTAACTGCCGTCGGAGCGAATACAGACACTGTGCCAGTCTCCGGCAGGGGTCGGTTCGCGAATGAAACGTACGCTGTCCACCACCGCGTTGGCGGCGCTGGCAGCGCTGGATGCCCCGCGCGCCTTGATGATCGCTGCGCCACGCTGCTGAACCGTGGCCACGAATTCGCTTTGGAGCCAAGCCTCGTCATTGAGGACTTGGGTGGCCGGGCGACCGTTGATCTGCGCGTGGTAGAAGTCAGGATACTGGGTGGCAGAGTGGTTTCCCCAGACCGCCACGTTGCTGACGGCAGTGGCCTCGACGCCGGCCTTGCGTGCCAGTTGCGATTTGGCGCGGTTCTCGTCCAGACGTGTCATGGCGAAAAACCGCTCGCGAGGCATCTCCGGTGCGTTGCGCATGGCGATCAGGCAATTGGTGTTGCAGGGATTGCCAACAACCAGCACGCGCACATCGCTCGCGGCGCCCCGCTGAATGGCGCGGCCCTGGCCAATGAAGATCCTGCCGTTGATGCCGAGCAGGTCTTTGCGCTCCATGCCCGCCTTGCGCGGCACGCTCCCAACCAACAACGCCCAGTTCACCCCGCGAAAGCCTTCCTCCAGATTGGCCGTCGGGACCACGCCCTGCAGGAGCGGGAAAGCGCAGTCGTCCAGTTCCATCACCACGCCGTGGAGCGCGGGCAACGCCGGTTCGATCTCGATCAGGTGCAGGATGACTGGCTGGTCAGGACCGAACATGGCGCCGGAAGCGATGCGGAACACCAGCGCGTAGCCGATTTGCCCGGCGGCGCCGGTGACAGCCACGCGAATGGGAGTAGGATTCATAATCTATTGTTTAAGCTTCACCCAGCATAGATGCGGCGCTGTTCCCGAAGCAAGCGGGAAGGCGCAAGCTGAGCCGGCCGCGCGCCCGGCCCGGACTTGCGCTCGGCTTTTGATTTGTCATCCCGGCTCGGCTTCGGTTTAACTCAGTGTCATTATGAACTGGGTCAAGGATTTGCTTTGGCACGACGGCCAGTTTCTCGGGATCACCTGGACATGGTGGAAGGTCGTGGGGTGGTGCGGCAACCTCGTGTTCTTCTCGCGTTTCTTCGTGCAATGGTACGTGACGGAGAAGAAGAAGCGGGTCGTCGTTCCGGCGGCCTTCTGGTGGTTGAGTCTGGCTGGCTCGCTGTTGTTGTTCGCCTATGCGCTTTTCTACAAGCGGGATTCGGTGTTCATCTTTGCGTATGCCTTCACCTGGATTCCTTACATACGCAACCTGATCATCCACCGCCGTCATCTGGGGGCGCACCAGCGCTGTCCGAAATGCGGTGTGCTGTGTCTGCCGCACTCGAACTTTTGTGCGGCATGCGGCGCGGTGTTGACAGTCGCCGTCGTTGCGCCCTAAAAGGTCACTGTGCGAATTCTACTGGTCAACCGCAGCGCGCGCGTTCACACGGGGGGCGTGCACCGCATGGTGGTTGAATCCTGCGAGTGGATTGCGCGCGCGGGCCACACGGTGGGACTGGCATATTCTGACGGAGGTCCCAGCGAAGTGGCCTGTCCGACATTTCGTCTGCCCGCAGGGGAGGAGACGGCCGTGCAGCGCCCGGCCCTGGAGCGGGTCCTGGCGGAGTTTCAGCCGGAGGCGCTCCAGTTGCACGTGGCCACGCCGCCATTCTATATCCAGGCAGTGGGCGACCTGATACCGACCTGCCGCTTTGTCCATGACCAAAGCTGGTTTTGTTCCGGCGGTGATCGCATGAGCCGCGACTTCACGCCGTGTCATCGGCCGCACGGATTCTTATGCCTCTTCTGGCATTACGCCCAAGGTTGCGGGGGCAAGAACCCGTTGGGCAATCTGGACCGGTGGCAACAGGTTCAGCCCCTGCAAGCGGTCCGAGGCTCGCGCGTGCGGCTGCAAGTGGCCTCTGAGTTCATGCGGCGCGGGCTTCAGGAGAACGGCTATCCGGACAACCAGATCGATGTCCTCCCGTTATTTGCCGCGCCGGCTGCCACCGGCGCGGCCATGGAGCCAGGTTTGCTGCTCGTCGCTTCGCGGCTGGTCAAAGGGAAGGGCGTCGATTTCCTCCTGCGAGCGCTGGCCGGTTTGACTCATGTCGCCTGGCGGCTCGTCATTGCGGGGACGGGGCCGCAAAGCGCGGCCTTGGAGCAGATGAGCCGGGCGTGGGGTCTGGCCTCGCGGGTGCAGTTCCTGGGCGAAATTGGGCCCCGCGCATTGGAATCGTGGTACGCACGCTGTCAGATCGCGGTCAGCCCGGTGGTGCGCCGCGAACCCTTCGGTCTGGTCGGAGTGGAGGCCATGGCGTATGGCAAGCCGATCGTCGCTTTTGAAGGGGGCGCAACCAACGAATGGCTGGTGGACGGGGAGACCGGGATCATGGTGCGCGAGCGCACGAACCGCGCCCTGAACGAAGCCCTCTGCCGCCTGCTTTCTGATATGGAGTTGAGCCGGCGGCTGGGGGAAAACGCTCGCCAACGGTGGGAACAGTACCGGCCTGAAACCTACGTGGCCCGGTTGATCGCTTCGTTCGAGCGGTGTCTTCAGCAATTTCGCCAACCGCCCGCTGGACAATTCCCCCCCCGGGACCGAGTTGTTAGCGGGGCTTCGTGCGGTTGGCTGGTGGCGCGTTGGTGGCAACCGGCTTGGCAGCCGGCCCCACGGGTGCCACGGCCGCCGGCGGACTGCTGGTGCCGAGGTATTTGTTCAGGACAGCGGGGCCAAAGTCGGGGGTGGTCCTGGCAAAAGCCTGGAAGTTGCTGAGGACCATCGAAATGAAGGGAAATGTCTTGCCTTGATACTCCGCGACCATCTTCTCGACGCCCGGCCGGGTTTCATTGAGTTGCCGGTTAGCCAAGCTCACTTGACGATACAGATACAGATTAAGGCTGCCGCTCAGAACCACCAGGAGGATCAGGACCACGACGAACATGTTCCGGAGCCATTGGAAGGACTGCTGCCAAGAGTCCAATCCGACCAAGGACTCAGTCTTCGCATCGGCAGGAAGATCGGGATCGGTCATATTACTTGTTAGTGGGTTTGGTGGCTGTGACCGGAGTGGCAGGCCTCGTTTTGACGCCAATTTTCTCCAGCAAGGGATCGATCGTTGGGTCTTTTCGGCTGTACTCCAGGGCTTCGCTCAACAGTTGCTGAAGGAGCTGTGTCTTGCCGTTCACCGCGTTATATTGCATCTTGAGGCGATTCTGCTCCCGTGTGATCTGGATGAATCTGTAGCTCAGGATGGGTGCCACCACGGCGTTGAGGAACAATACCATCATGAGCGTCAAAGCCAACGGCTGTCTTTTCATAGCGTGCGCGCGCACTCTAGCGGGTCCAAACGTCTTGTCCAATGAGTTTTTGGCCCGCCCCTGTGCGCGTCAGACCCAAGTGCCTCCGCTCCAGCGGCAGGAGCGGCCGGCTGGAACGGGCGCCTGCTAGCCGGCCTCCGGCAAGGCCATCTCGAACCGGGGAATGCGAGTCAAGACTTTACGTCCCAGGCCGTCCAGGCCCAGGTAACTCCCTTCCGCCACAGCCGAACGGGCGTTGAGCAGATGGTAACTGCGATAACTGAACGTGTCGCCGGGCGCGATGCTGGGGGACTTCCCAACCACCCCCTTGGGCAACTTAGCCGTTGGGGTGGCTTACGGGCACGGCCAGGATCGGGCAGTGGCATTCGCGCAAGACCTGCTCAGTCGTGCTGCCTCTTAGCGCGTCCAGGAACCCTTTATGGCCCTGTGTGGCCATGGCAATGAGATCAGCCGGGCCGTCGGCAGCCGCCCGCAGGATCTCTTCCACGACATCTCCGGCACGCGTCTCGCTCTTCACCGACCAACCGGGCTGCTGCGGCGGAGTCAGGGCCGGCATATCTGCGGCACTGCCGACGTGCAGCAGGTTAAACGAGACCTTTGGACAGCCCAGCACAAGAGCCATGGTGCTCGCGGCATCCAGCGCGCACTGAGGATGCGGACTGCTGTCAACCGGAAGCAGAATGCGACGCAGACTGACCGAGCCGTCTTCGCCCGACACGAAGCCGGTCACCTGCTTGGGCACAAAAAGGGTCGTCACGCCGGACTGACGGGCGATGGGTTCGGCCGTGGGCTTGTACAACCACCGGGAGAAGCCGTGCCGCTGACGCGTGGCCATGACCACCAGGTCGGCAGGATGCCCTTCCAAGTGCTCCAGGATCGTCTCGGCCGGATCGGATCCATGAGTCTTGACCTTGTAAATCCGAAGCCCGGCCTTGACTACATCGTCGTGGCTGCACCCCTCCGGGAGGACTTTCCACCGTATGAGGATGGCGCGGACCTTGGGGAAATCCCCCCACTGCACCTTTTCCGATCGGTCCCGCACATGCATCAGACTCAGCTTGGCCCGCGCGGCCAACGCCAACTTGAGCGCATGCACAAAGGCGCCTTCGTCCCCCGGCGAGAGGTCCGAAGGGTGAAAGACATTGTTGATGGGAAGACGCTCATCAGTGAAGCCACCTCGCGTCCCACGCAGCAGCGGTTTGTCCATAAGCGTTACCGGCAATACAAATACCGAGGTATCCCTGTTCTCGTCATCGTTGGGCTTAGAAAACCATCCCTGGATTGTTCTTTCAAGGGAATCATTGGCCTTTGTTGGAATCTTATGCCGGCCTGACCTGACGCATCTGGCCTTTGAGGTGGAATCGTGCGCTCAGGTCGGTCGGTTTCCTCAGCCCCAACGTTGACAGGGTGCGGGTCCTCGCCGGATAGTCGGTCCCCGTGGCGCGGATCTATGACCTGGTGATGACGCACAAGCTGGATGCGGATGACTTCTTCATCCATCGAGTGCAGCAACATTGTGCCGAGCGCGGCCTGAACTTCTTCCTGATCGAGCCGCTGTGGATTGAAGCCTTTCGCATCTATTATGAACTCGGCGAGGTCTCGGCCAGGGTGCTCCTCAATATGCACAGCGAGCACCATGAACCCGATGAAGCCTATCACCGGCTGGTGCGATTGGCCCATGAGCGAGGCACGCGGGTCATCGACTCCCCCGACGCGGCCTTGGCCGCCTTTGACAAAGGGCGGTTGCATCCACGCCTGGTGGAAGTGGGGCTCCCCGTCCCCTACTCGGTGGTCGTGGAACAAGCCGCGGCGGGGACCTTTAGACTCGCCGACGCCCAACGCACAGCCCTGGGCAATCCCTTCGTCATCAAACCGTGCCTGGGTTACGGACGCAAAGGGGTCCTCCTGGACGCAACCAGCGAAAAGGACATGCTTCGGTCGGTGGCGGCCTGGCCGAACTCCCACTACTTGCTCCAGCGCCGGGTGGTGCCGCGTCCCCTGGGCGCCGATCCGGCGTACTTCCGCGTCTATTATGTCTTCGGGACAACCTGGTGCTGCTGGTGGAATTGCTACACCGACCGGTACCGGGTGGTCAGCGTGGCGGAAATGGAGAAGTTCCAACTTGCGCGGCTGACCGAACTGGTTCGCCGCATCGCGGAGCTGACGCGCATGAACTTCTTCTCCAGCGAGATCGCCCAGACAGAGGAGGGCGACTATGTTCTGATTGATTATGTCAACGACCAGTGCCACCTGGTTACCCAGTCGGCCGACCCGCGCATCGGCGTGCCCGACGTCGTCGTCGCGGGCATTGCGTTGCGGCTGGTCGAAGGCGCCCAGGAGTTGATCGCCCGAGCGAGATGAGCCATGGGCAAACCGGCCGAAAACGGGAAACAGGGATCGCGGACCGAAGCGACTTCGCACTCATTGCCTGGCCCAAGTCCCGGCGTTCTGCCCGCCCGAGGCTGGGCGGGTCCGCAGCCCATGATTCTGCGCGCCGGCCAATTCGAGTACCGCTTTCCTCGTCGTCCGATGGTGATGGGGATCCTCAACATCACGCCAGACTCCTTTTGCGACGGCGGACGGTACCTCGAGCCCGCGGCTGCGGTCTCGCATGCCCTGGCGTGCGTGGAGCAGGGCGCCGAGATCCTCGACCTTGGTGGCGAATCCACGCGGCCGAACGCCCGGCCGGTGAGCGAAGCCGAGGAACTCCGGCGCGTCCTGCCGGTCCTGGAGGCGCTGGCGGGCCGGATGAAGATCCCGTTGTCCATCGATACCATGAAACCCGCCGTCGCCCGCGCCGCCGTGCGAGCCGGGGCCAGCTTCGTCAACGATGTCGCGGCCAACCGGATTGACGAGCTGATGTGGCGGATCGTGGCTGAGACCGGGGCCGGTTACGTGTGCGTCCACATGCAGGGCACCCCGCAAACCATGCAGTTGCACCCGGTTTACCACGATGTCGTAGCCGAGGTGGACGCGTTCTTTGCCGAGCGCTTGATGCGGTTGGCGACCGTGGGAGTGCGGCGCGAACAAGTCGTCCTCGACGTTGGCATCGGTTTCGGAAAAACGCTCGAACACAATTTGCAGTTGCTCGCGGCATTGAATCGTTTTACAAGGTTCGAGCGACCATCGCTGATCGGTGTCTCGCGCAAATCGTTTCTTGGCCAGTTGTCGGGCGCGGAGGCGGAGGGCCGTCTGCCGGGGGGCTTGGCCTGTGCGGTGTGGGCCATCCAGCAGGGGGTCCAGATCATCCGCACGCACGATGTGGCGGCCACCGTGCAGGCGTTGCGGGTGGCCGAGGCGATTCTGGCACGCAGAACGTCATGAACTGGGCGGAATTCATGAGCCATTGGGAGCCGGCATTGGGAATGCTCAAACCGGCGTTGGAGATCCTCATCCTCGCCGTGGCAATCTACTACGTCTTGGTCTTCCTGCGCGGGACCCGCGGCTGGGCGGTCGTCATTGGTTTCTTCTCGTTGCTGGTGGTCCTGCGCGTCGTGACCGCCGTGTTGGGCCTGCGCGTGTTGGTCTGGCTCCTGGATGGGTTCTATTCGCTGCTGGGAGTGGCGGCCCTGGTTATTTTTCAGCCCGAATTGCGGCGGTTGTTGGCCGAGTTGGGCAACATGCCGCTGCTCTACTCCACACGCGAGAAGCGCGAGGACATCGAGGTCATCACCCAGACGGCCGAGCGCTTAGGCGACATGCGCATCGGTGCCTTGATCGCCATGGCACAAACCATTCAACTCCAGGACGCCGTCGAATCAGGGATGGTAGTCGATTGCGAGGCCACCCCCGAAATGCTGGAGACCATCTTCTTCCCCAACAACGCCATCCACGACGGCGGCGTGATCATCAAGCACGGACGCATCACGCATGCGGCCTGTATCTTCCCCCTCACCCAACGGCAAGACCTCAACAAGTCGATGGGCACGCGCCATCGCGCCGCCATCGGCCTGAGCGAAGAGACTGACGCGGTCGTGGTGGTCGTGTCCGAAGAAACCGGCGCCATCTCCCACGCGTACAAAGGCCAACTGGTCCGCGGCATCAGCGTCGAGGAACTCCGGGCCTTCCTTACGTCGGTGCTCATTGCACCCCCTAAGTCCCGCCCCTGGCGCGAGTGGCTTCGTCCGCTGCGGGTCGAGGCCGTCAAGCCCCCGCCGGCCTTCACCACGAAGGCGAACCCGGAATAGCGATGCCCCTCCGCAACCTGCTGCTCGACAATCTCTGGCTGAAGCTCTTTGCGCTGGTGTTGGCCACGCTCATCTGGATCAGCATCCAGATCAAGATCAACAAGGCGATTCAACCGCCGACCAGTCCCATGGGGGCCGTGAGCGAACGCGTGTTCGACCGGCACGCCGTGTCGGTCTTGACCGATGCCGAGAATAAGGCCGCCTTCAAACTGGATCCCAGTGAGGTCAGCATCACCGTGAAGGGTAACATCACCGTGGTGGAAACCCTGCTCGCCGACGATATCCAGGCGTTTGTCGATCTAACCCAGCCGCCGCCCGGTCCGGACTTCATCAACAAGGTGGCCGTGCATACGCCGCCCGATGTGGTCCTGGTGCAGGTGGTGCCCCCTAACGTCCGAGTCCAGCGGCTAATCCCCCGCCTGCCTGCCAGGTAGCCACCCGCATTCTGCCAGGAACACCATGAGTACTCCCAAGCGCATCTTCGGCACCGACGGCGTCCGCGGCACCGCCAACGAGGAACCCGTGACCGCCGAAACCGCCCTGAAGCTCGGCCGTTCCGCCGCTCACGTCTTCAAACACCTCGAATCCCAGCCGCGCGGCCGTGAAAAACACAAAATCGTCATCGGCAAGGACACCCGTCTTTCCGGCTACATGCTCGAGAACGCCCTTTCCTCCGGCATCCTTTCCATGGGCGTGGACGTGCTGTTTATTGGACCGTTACCCACGCCCGGCGTGGCCTACGTGACGCGGAGCCTGCGCGCCGACGCCGGCATTGTCATCACCGCCTCCCACAATCCTTACGCGGACAACGGCATCAAGTTCTTCCGGGCCGACGGTTACAAGCTGGAGGACAGCATCGAACGCGAGATCGAAGAACTGGTCTTCAGCGGGGACATCGAAAGCATTCGCCCCACCGCGAGCGAGGTGGGCAAAGCCGTCCGGATCGACGACGCCCTGGGCCGCTACATCGAATACGCCAAGGCCTCCTTCCCGCGCGGTATGACGCTGGAAGGCATGCGCGTCGTCGTGGATTGCGCCCATGGCGCCGCGTACAAGTCCACGCCGTGCGTCCTGCGCGAGTTGGGCGCCGAGGTCATCGTCTGCGGCAACCAGCCCGACGGCATGAACATCAACAAGGACTGCGGCGCCATGTACCCGGACCATGTCGCACAGAAACTCCGCCAGTACCGCGCCGACGTCGGGATCACTCACGATGGCGATGCCGACCGTGTCCTGCTCTGCGACGAGGCCGGTCGCCTGGTCACCGGAGATGACATACTGGCCATCGCCGGGATCGAGATGCTCGCCCAGGGCACGCTGCAAAACAAGGTCCTGGTCGCCTCGGTCCTGAGCAATGCGGGTCTGGATATGGCCATCGCCCAGGCAGGCGGTCGAGTCGTGCGCACCAATGTGGGCGACAAATACGTCATCGAGGAGATGTTGCGTGGGGGTTACAGCCTGGGGGGAGAACAGAGCGGCCACATCATCTTCCTCGACCACTGCACGACCGGCGATGGCTTGGTGGCGGCCCTCCAGATCCTGCGGATCATGCGGACGAAGGATGTGCCGCTTTCGCAGCTCGTCAGATGCTGGGTGCGCTTCCCGCAACTGGCCGTGAACATCCGGGTCCGGGAAAAGAGGCCTTTCGAGGAACAAGATGGGGTCCTGCAACTCCTGGCTCAGGCGGAAGCCGAGCTGAAGCCAACCGGCGGTCGCGTCCTCCTCCGGTATTCCGGCACCGAACCCCAAGCCCGGCTGCTGCTTGAAGGCCGTGACGAGGCCCTGCTGGAGCGCTGGTGCAAGCCGATCAGTGAAGCGATCAGGAAGCAGGTCGGTGCCTGAGACCCGGCGGCGCGCCTGTCCCACCGCCGCTGCCCGCCGCGCGGCCACGCAGATCGCCCGCGACCCCTGAGGCCCGCTGCCGCCCGGTCATCCCCGACCGGCCGAGGCTGCGGGCCTGGAAAATTGCGCTCGACCGTGGCTCAAACGCGTGGCGTACTGGCTTTATGGAAACCACATCGAGCTCGGGTCGGTTTCGGGTGATCGGCGGCCAGCCGCTTCGCGGCACGGTGGCCCCACAAGGGAACAAAAACGAGGCCCTGCCACTGCTGGCGGCCTGTTGCCTCACCGAAGAACCCATCACCCTGGAGAACATCCCGGCGATCGAAGATGTGGCGGTGATGGAACAGATCCTCCGCAAACTGGGCGTGGAAGTGGAGTCGGCCAATGGCGGAGCGCAGGTGCGGGTCCAGGCCAAGACCAATCCGCGCCCCGAACTGCCGGCTGGCTTGAACGCGCGGCTGCGCGGTTCGGTCACCCTGGCCGGACCGTTGTTGGCCCGCCTGGGCCGCGTCTTTCTGCCCAGACCCGGCGGGGACCGGATTGGCCGCCGTCGCCTCGACACGCATGTTTCGGCGCTGCAAGCCCTCGGGGCCAAAGTCAGCGTGCACCCGGATGGCTTCGAATTGCGCGCCGACCGATTAACGGGCGCCGACCTCCTGCTCGATGAAGCGTCGGTGACGGCGACCGAGAACGCGGTCTGTGCCGCTGCCCTGGCCCGCGGCGAGACCATCATCCGCAATGCCGCCAGTGAACCGCACGTCCAGGGCGTCTGTCGGCTCCTGCAAAAGATGGGCGCGCCCATCGACGGAATCGGATCCAATATCCTCCGGATCCAGGGCGTCGAACGTTTGCGGGGCGCTACCCATCGCGTCGGGCCAGACTACCTGGAGATCGGCAGTTTCATCGCCCTGGCCGCCGTCACCGGCGGCGAACTGCTCATCCAAGGAGTGGACTTCCCGGACTTGCGGATGATCCGATCGGTCTTCTCGCGCCTGGGCATCGAGAGCCGGGAGCGCGGCAGCGATCTGTTCGTGCCTGCGGGCCAGACCATGATGATCGAGTCCGACCTGGGCGGGGCCATCCCTAAGATCGACGACGCGCCCTGGCCCGCCTTTCCGGCGGACCTGACCCCGGTGGCGCTCGTCGCGGCCACGCAGTGCAAGGGCACGATTCTGATCCACGAGAAGATGTTCGAGTCCCGGTTGTTCTTCGTGGACAGCCTCATCAGCATGGGCTCCCGGATCATCCTGTGCGACCCGCATCGCGCCGTGGTCATAGGACCCGACCGGCTGCGCGGCACGCGGTTGAGCAGCCCTGACATTCGCGCCGGCATGGCTCTGCTGGTCGCCGCCCTCTGCGCCGAAGGCGAGTCGGTCATCCACAACATCGCGCAGATCGATCGTGGCTTCGCAAAGATCGACGAACGCCTCCGCCAGTTGGGCGCGCAGATCGAGCGGAGCGGCGGCGCCAGATAGTCGGTCACCCGGGGGCCCGATTGATGGATGGCGGCCAGTGCCCAATCAACCGGCTGCCGAACCTTGAACCGATCCTCGGTGAGGTGTGGCCGCCGTTAATCAAACGGTTCGTGTTCGGGTCCTTCTGACGGCTGTAGTGACCGATGAATAGCTCCGTGCCTGCCGGGTTGACCGTGATCGCCGGATTCCATTGATCGGTTTGCGTGTTGTCGTGGTTCACCTTCATCGCCCCGCTCCAGCGCAAGGTCACCGTCACCCAAAAGGTCGTGCCGGTGCTCAACGCCGGCGTGGTGTAGGTTGTGTTCGTCGCGCCGACGATCAAGCCGTCGGGCCGGTCGCTGGGATCCTGATACCATTGGTACGACATCTGCACTCCGCTGCTGGTGACCACCGATAACGTCGCTCGTTCCCCCAGCCGTGCCGCCTGAGCCCGGGGCTGCCGAAGCACCAGGGGCCGGCCCGGATATTGCAGCCCGAACAATAGAGCGTCTAAGCAGGCCTCGGGGCGGCCGGGACTGCCGGTTTGCGGGAGAAACAGAACGCCCGATACGCCCGTCCAAGCCCCGGCTGAAGCGGCTTGCTCGAAACTTGCACTGCCGTCAACCTGCCAAGCCCGCACCTGCACCCAAGCGGGTGCACACACGCCTACAAATGGCACCACAACTCGACCGGCATAAAAATAGCCGTTGGTCGCGAACGGCACCGCGGTGCCGACGGGTTGGAAGCCTTCGCCCGTATTCCAAGCATACAATTGAGCGACGTAGTTCGACCCTTCCAACCGAACTCCATGATCGTCGAAGAATGGGGCATCCACCGGCTGGTATTGCTGGCGGATTCCGTTTCTGAACCAGACACTGCCCTGGCCGAGCGCAACAGCGGCGCTCAAAAAGTACGTGCAAATGGGCACAACCCTCTTCATCGATCACGTCCTATTTAAGCCGCCACACTCTCATTCCTATGGCGATCCTGCGGATGTATCTGAAGCCACCTAG
>Ga0315274_10006630_pt1 | contig 16841 bp, 17 predicted proteins | sample YL17G02_20_MG_FD_203700 | JGI IMG/M metagenome (GOLD analysis project Ga0315274, IMG submission 203700) | Sediment microbial communities from Yellowstone Lake, YNP, Wyoming, USA - YL17G02_20 | ecosystem: Environmental > Aquatic > Freshwater > Lake > Sediment | place: USA: Wyoming | collected...
TCATTTGTACTATCGTCACGCTAAATCATACACTTTATCACAGAAATATTATGTCCATCAAAGAGTACAATCATAACATAGCATATATCAGACCAATTTATAGTCTGTTTTAGAAACAATCAGAAAAGGTTCAAATTTGAATTTGCAATAAAGATAATGGGCAATCCTCTATGCGACCCTCTATGTCGCATAGAGGGTAAGAATGTCCTTCCAACCGGTTAGGAATTGGTTAGGATTGACCTAACCCCACCCTAGCCCCGGGGCATGCCCTAGGGCTTGATTTTAGGGGCTTCCCAGCCCTTTGCCGATGATATAACCAAATAGATTGCTGAAATACTACCAACGCTATTGCTTATTCAGTAACTTACAAGGACTATCAGGGCTATGGCTAAAAATATTAATAATTAAAAGTCGATTATCAATATGTACTTGATAAGAGAACCGTACCTAATATTTCCCTTAACGAACCTATGACTTTAACAAACAATCTTGATTAGATGGTTTGCATCCATGAGTGAATAAAATTAATCAATATATTTTCTGTATTCACTACTAACATGATTAATTCCCTGAGAAGTAATGCTAAATTTTTGAACAGCCGCGCCTTCTTTTTCATACACGATTACTTCTAAATCAATTACTTCATCGTTCCCTAAGATTAATTCAAGTACTCCATTATCAAAAGGCACTTTGGGATAAATAATATGACGGAGCCATTCATCAATATCAAACGTAGGAATCTCGTTTCCTATTAGGGGATCCCGTCTTTTCCAGTTAGTTTGCATCGAATTAATACGCACGTTTCCTTGTTGTCCTTCCACCAATTTAAAACTAAGCACAGCTCTCACCCATTCCCCTGGTTTTACACCTTCGTTTATAAAAGAAAATCGTAGGTAGATTTGCGTGTAGAGGTCTTGAGGTTTTTTGCTTACTTCTTTAATATCTATATAAACCTTGGCACTTATTTTTTCAGAAATTAACCTAAATACATCTGGCAAAGAAATAGACATCGATTCGTCATTCTTTCTTTGGTAAACATTATTTGAAATTTTTGAATAGTAAACCGTATAAATGTCTATTGGATGAATTTCAATTAGAAAAATGGAGTTGCTATTTATTGTTATCTCCTTTATATTGAGCTGTGGAAAATCCCTAATTGTCGGAATGGAAGAAATATACGAATGAATCCAACTACGGAATTGATCTTCAGAAAATAATCCTTTACGGGTGGGAGCTAATTTATCTGGAACACCATCTTTGTCAGACATACCTAACAGTAAGAGTCCACCTTCTGAAGAAAACTTATTTAAGAATGCAACAAGAGGTCTAATCAAAACAGCTTCTTTTTTATCATTATCTTCTAAATCTTTAAAACCTTTTTTAATTCTATCCAACGATTTGTATTCTAAATTAATGGATTCTCGTAGTTTGGGAATTATAATACATTTTTCAATATCATTCTTCAAAATGTTTTGTTCCTTGCCAAAAATTTCACTAATAATATTTCTCATTGGCATAACACATGATACACCTTAGTCACTTTAGTTTTATTTCTCATATTAAACCTATCATTATCATAACATGATTCGTTGGTTGTCATGACTCACTTGTATTTTGTTTCTATAATTATCTGCATATCGAATTAAATTATATCTCATTTTGTCGGTTCCCAAATATATTTACCTGTCTTTTCAATATAACCATATTTTTTTATTTTTGGTCGTTGAATGCCCAATATTTGTAATTCTTTTTCAGTTAAAGGAACAATTTTATCTGATTTCTTCCTTAAATGAATTGTGCTGGGTTCATCAACTCTCGCTTGTGCCAATCCTCCAGAAAAATCAGCTGCCCAATCAAATGTTGGATTTATTACGAATTGTCCACTCTTATCAATATAACCAAACTTACCATTGACCTCAACTACTGCCAATTCTTCAGAGAAATTTCCAGCAAAATCAAATTGTGGTTTAATTGATATTTTTCCTGTTCTATCAATATACCCATATTTCATCGCTTCTCCATTAGTGATTGTAACCATCGAAAAACCTTCAGAAAAATTATTTCTATTTCCAATATATAATTTAGACAAAGGGAAAAAGTCCTTAAATAAGTTTATTGGTATATCAAGCGTTGGATTTATTATAAATTTCCCAGATTTGTTGATAAATCCAGACTTATCACGAATTCTTACTTTTGCTAAACCGCCAGAAAAATCATCAGCAACATCAAATTGGGGATTGATTACAAATCTACCTTTTTTGTTAATGTACCCCCATTTCTTTCCAGTTTTTACGGCAGCTAAATCTTCGGAAAAAAATCTTGCGCCATCAAAACACTGTTCGATGACATTTGTCGTAATTTCAGTTCCAAGTCGTATATGTTCATATTTTCGCTGAGGAAATACTGTTTTCCCTCTTTTATTTATGTAATAATACTTTCCATTAATCATTACTGCAGCAAATCCTTCAGAAAAATCACTCACATTATCATATTGAGGACTAATTACAAATTTGCCATTATTATTGATAAAACCAAAATCACCTGTTTCTTCGTCACCAATTTTTACCCACGACAAGCCTTCGGAAAACTCTCCAGCGTTATCAAATTGTGGATTTACAACAAACCCTGCCTATAGTATCAATATAACCATACTTACCTGTCTTCTCATCGCCAATTCTGACACGTGCCAGCTGTTCGGAAAATTTATAAGCATAATCGAACTGGGGCTCAATTACTATTTTCCCTGTTTTATCAATGTAACCCCACTTATCATTCACAACTATTGGAAATAATCTAATTGATTCCTTACTTAACTTCGGTGTCTCGGTCTTCTTTTGGCTACAAGATGTTAAAACTAAAGCTGCAAGACAGCAAAACAATATAATGCTTCTTTTATTCATTATTCACCCCTATGTATTGTACCAATTTCTATCTGGTGCAACCGCAAACTTACAACTCGTGTAGTCATAACCAGTTTTTTCTTTATGTTTAGCAGTTAAATAGTTCGGTTCAAATATTTCACCGGTATCTAAAATTGAAATAAAATTGTTAATATTAAATGCTATTACTTTAGGATCTAGTAATCCCTTGTCATCTTTGTGATCGTAACAATAGGCATAAACATTATCTTTGTTTCTCTCGTATGTTTCGGGATTTGTAGTGCCAATATCAAAAGGCGCAATCTTATATAGAACGATTTCTTCATCTAAACTATGCCGATATTCTATGGATAGAATCTTCTTTTTAATAATTGCATTTTTAATAATGTTGAATGTATAATTTCTGTCAAGGAACATAGAGAACCTCCTTAATAAATTTTTTATCTAAAAAGTTACACATGAAACTCAATAATATCTTTATCTTTGAGGATATGGCTTCGCTCGACCATTTGACCGTTATGTTGTTTATTATCCCAGAGTCGAGCGTATTTTAATTTCTCGGCAAATTCTTTATGGAGTGTTTTCGCCGAATCAAGCACGGTACTACCTCGCTTCAAAATAACCGGGTCGGTCAAATCAGGTTGCTTTCCCTGTGGTTTGGTATAGACTCGAATAACTTCTAAACTCTCAAATATTTTGGTTTTCAAATCCTCCAAACCAATTCCTCTATTTACTGATACTTGAAGCACTGGTTTATTCTCTATTAATTCTTTTAAAATCTCGAAACCGAATAATGCATTTATCTCATCTATTTTATTAGCAACAATTATAACTTTCTTTTCTACCGATGGATTCTCTGAACTTGGATATAAGTTTGTTTCTTTCAATCGTCGGATTGTCAATTCGGTATTTTCTAACAAATCATCCGAACTCACATCAATAACCCATACGATTGAATCGGCAGTTCTTAATATATGAAAAAGCCAGGGCGGACTATCTTCGGTCAATGGTGGTGTATCAATGAGCTGGATTTGAACGTCTTCGTAGATGAGCATTCCCGTAATCGGAATGGTTGTTGTAAATGGATAGGGAGCGATTTCAGTTTGGCAACCAGTCAGAATTTTTACGATTGAAGATTTACCAACATTCGGTGTTCCGAAAACTGCTACTTGACCGGCTCCCTGTTTTTCAAAATGGTACCAGATCGCATGGTGAGTCTGAGATTTTTGACCTTTCATTTTAAGAAGTTTCGAAATACGTGATTTCATATCCGCTCGCATTTTCTCGGTTCCTTTATGTTTAGGAATCAAAGCCATCATCTCTTGCAGACCGGCAATTTTCTCTTCATTGGTTTTTGCCTGTTTATACCGCTTGTCCGCTTCCAAGTACTGTGGTGTCAGGTTTGCTGGCATATCCTTTATTGTTACCAAGATTAAGCACTATGTCAAGCTCAAAATGAACTAATATTAGAAAATATACAACTTTAAATAAATAACACAAAAATATATTACGAGTTAAGTTTTTTATATTCTATTTTTCGAATTTAGCTAGTTGGTCTATGTATTGACGAATGGTGGAATCTATCATATAATTTTTCTTATGGAAGTAACACTTAATATGTTAAAGAAAGACCCTGAGGTGAATTCTTATATCGCTCAGGCAGACCGTTATTTGGAAATCATCGGATATACCGAACATGGCTCAAGACACGCACGATTAGTCGCGAAAAATGCTCGAAATATTCTGATTGAATTAGGCTATAATGAGCGAATGTGCGAAATGGCAGCAATTGCTGGTTATCTGCATGACATCGGAAATGTTGTTGCACGCCAACGTCACGAACAAATTAGTGCTTTGATTGCCCGAGATATTTTAAAGCGACTCGGAATGCCACCCGATGCGATTGCCGAAATAATCTCTGCATTAGGTAACCATCATGAAGAAAATGGCAGTCCAGTTTCGGAGATTTCGGCTGCTTTAATTTTAGCCGACAAATCAGATGTACATCAAAGCCGCGTTCGTAATCCTGAATTTATTAAGTTTGACATACATGACCGGGTCAATTTTGCGGTTAAAAAATCTGGGCTATCGGTCAATCGGCAAGGAAAAATAATTACGTTCGACCTTACCATTGATACGACAATTGCACCGGTAATGGACTATTTTGAAATATTTTTATCACGGATGATTATCTCCCGACGCGCTGCCGACTTTCTTAAATGTAAGTTTGAATTAGTTATCAATAATACTCGGTTAATATAAATGTCTGAAAACAAGGAATCATCAAAACAGAAATCCGAAACCCCGGAAAGTCCCGAATTATTCAAAAAGTTCGATTTTTGGGGAATCAGTGAATTTATAACTTTTTTAAAAAATCCTACAAGAATTTTTTTCCTAAACCTTCTCGCGGGAATTGGACGTGGTTTGGGCTTTGCGATTGGATTTACTATCTTGGCCGCGATTGTAATTATCTTAATGAGAAATGCCGTTTCCGTTCCGGTAATTGGTACATACATTGCTAAAATTTTAGAATTTGTTGATGCCCAAAAGCAAATGTATCATTAAATGATAACCAAAACCGATTTAGAAAAAATTGCCAAACTCGGGCGACTTGGAATATCGTCAGATGAATTGGCGGAAATGGCTAATGAATTTGAAAAGATTATCAAATATTTCGAACAAATCAGAACACTTGAATTAACAAACGTACCACCAATGACTCATGCGGTGGATATTATCTTGGAACCAAGACCAGATATAATCCAAAGTACAAAATGCGTAACCGATTTCATGCCCTACATAAAATACCATTATTTCTATGTTCCGGCAGTTCTCTAAATGAGCTACCAAGACTTCGGCAGTTTTACAATCCGTGCCTTACATCAAAAAATTAAAGCCAGAGAAATAAAATTTACCGACATAATTTTTTCGGTATTTGAAAAGATAAAAAAAGAGGATGAAAAAATATCGGCATTTATCACTCTATTTGAAGAAGAATCTTATCAACAAGCACAACAGCTTGATGAAACTATCAAAGAGCGCGATAACCTTCATCCCCTATTAGGTATCCCGTTCGCAATAAAAGATAACATTTGTGTTAAAGGAAGTTTGGCAACCTGCGGTTCTAAGATTTTAGCTAACTTTATAAGCCCCTATGATGCGACGGTAGTTACCAGATTAAAGAATGCGGGCATTATCATTATAGGCAAAACTAATATGGATGAGTTCGGCATGGGTTCTTCTACCGAAACTTCGTATTATGGACCGGTTGCAAACCCAATCGATAATTCCTGTGTTCCGGGTGGTTCAAGTGGTGGCTCAGCAGCAGTAATTGCCTATCATGGTGCACTCGGCGCTTTAGGAACTGATACCGGTGGTTCGGTAAGATTACCCGCTTCCTTCTGCGGTGTGGTTGGATTAAAACCAACTTATGGTCGCGTTTCACGATATGGACTTATTGCTTTTGCATCATCATTAGATTGTATCGGACCAATTACCAAAACTGCTGATGATGCTGCGATTATTTTATCTACTATCGCGGGGCATGATGAATATGATGCGACTTCTGTTAAAATTCCTACGAATAAGCCGATCTGCAATCCCAATGCAATAAAGGAATATACAATCGGTATTCCTGAAGAATATTTTGCCGAAGGATTAGACTCAAATGTTGCGCATGTAGTTGAAAAGACAATTACAGAACTAAAGAAAAGATGTAAAGCAGTTAAAAAAATATCGTTACCCCATACCAAATACACCGTTGCCACGTATTATCTAATCTGTACCGCCGAGGCATCATCAAATTTAGCACGTTATGATGGTGTCAAATATGGATTAAGAATCATGGGTGAGAATCTTATCAGTTTATATGAAAAAACTCGTCAAGACGGCTTTGGAACTGAAGTAAAACGTCGGATTCTGCTCGGCACCTATGGGCTATCCAAAGGTTACTATGATGAATATTACGGAACCGCTCAGAAAGTTCGAACCTTAATCGAACAAGATTTTGATGAAGCGTTTAAAACTTGTAATGTAATTATTACGCCAACCGCTCCTACTCCCCCATTTAAACTGGGAGAAAAAATATCTGACCCATTAGCAATGTACCTTTCCGATGTTTTTACGACATCGCCCAGTCTGGCTGGGTTACCCGCAATCTCAATTCCAGGTATCGGACTTGCCGGTAATTTCCCGGTTGGGGTTCAGATAATCGGACCTGCTTTTGGTGAAGAGTATATCTTAAACTGTGCCAGCGCTATCGAACAAATCAATGAGTAATAAATACGAAGTCATTATCGGTGTTGAGATACATGTTCAACTGAAAACTAAGTCAAAAATGTTTTGTTCTTGTGCAGTTGAGTTTGGCGCTAACCCTAATACTAATGTTTGCCCAATCTGTATGGGATTACCCGGAACATTGCCAACTGTCAATGATAAAGCGATTGAACTTGCTGTCAAAGTAGGTTTGGCACTCAATTGCACAATTGTTGAACATAGTACTTTTGCTCGTAAACATTATTTCTATCCAGATTTGCCGAAGGGTTATCAAATTACCCAATATAAGGAACCACTCGCAGTAAATGGTTTTGTTGAAGTAGCTGGTACAAAAATCCTCATCCGACGTTTGCATGTTGAAGAAGACTCCGGCAAATCGATTCATTCTGATAAAGAATCATTAGTCGATTTTAACCGATGCGGTGTCCCATTAATTGAAGTTGTGACTGAACCAGACATTCGGAGTCCCGAACAAGCGGTCCAATATTTGCATACCCTTCGGCAAATTTTGCATTATCTCGATGTTTCGGATTGTGATATGGAAAAAGGACATTTCCGCTGTGAGCCTAATATTTCTTTAAGACCAATTGGACAGATCAAATTTGGTGTCAGAACTGAATTAAAAAATCTTAATTCTTTACGTAATGTTCGGGAAGGATTGGAATACGAAATAAACCGTCAGGCAACAATCTTAGATGAAGGTGGTAAAGTGGTTCAAGAAACACTCTATTGGGACGAGCAAACAAAAACTGCTGGAACGATGCGTGGTAAAGAAGAATCTGAGGATTATCGTTATTTCCTAGAACCGGATTTGCCGGTATTGGTGATTAGCAAAGAGCGAATTACAACTTTGTTTAAAACTTTACCATTGTTACCACAACAAAGAAAAAATGTTTTAGTTGAAAAATTTGAGATACCTAACAATATTGCCGAGATAATTATCGAGTCTAAGGAATTTGCTGATTACTTTGATGCGGTAATGAAATATTGCCCTAATTACAAACTCGTTGCGAATTGGTTAGTTACTGAGGTTCGTTCGATTCTTAATGAAAAAGCCATCACAATTAAAGATTTTTCGATATCTCCCAACCAATTAGCTAATTTGCTCAATATGCTTAACGAAAATAAAATAACTGGTCCAGTTGCTAAAGACATCTTTGTTGAAATGATGAACTGCCGCAAATCTGCCCAAGAGATTGCCGAAGCCACGGGTCTATTTTTAATTGAGGACGATATATTATTAAGCAAAATAGTTGACGAAGTCTTAAACGAGAATCCTGATATTGTTACCAAATATAAGACAGGGAAAACTGCTGTGATAGGCTTCTTAGTCGGTGCGGTATTACGAAAAACTCAAGGTAAATTTGCCCCTGATAAAGTCTCTGAAATGATTTTAAAGCATATTGCAGGTAAATAACAACATCAAATATTAGAATTTTCAGAGAATTTAACAATTATTATTTATATTTATATAATTTATAGTATGTACTCTGACAATGAAATATTTCTCTTGACAAAATCCTATCTTTTTGTATATTTAAACACTAAAGTAATAATAATCAGTTTACTTAAGAATAATAACATTAGGTTAGTAATTCAAGAAATAGACAATTTACGGTTATTAAATTATTAACAAAACTAATTAGGCGACGAGAATTATTTTAAGAAATTATTGATGTAATTGATAGAAAAATAGAATAGGAAAACAAATGACCGATAACGAAATCGTCAAAAGCTTAACCAATAACGACCCAAGCGTTCGAATGAAGACGATTATTTTCTTGAAGAGTTTAGGAGTAGAAAAGGCAGCCGAGATTATAATTGAAATTTTTCGGGTGGACAATCAAGATTTAAAAAATACTATAATGTCAACTCTTTTAGAAATTGGTAAACCGGCAATTCCATATTTAATAAATGCTTTGAAATCAAATAATGATGCTGTCCGTAATAACGCTGCCAAAATTCTTGTCGAAGTCGGTGATGCCTCGATTAGTGTTGAGATTTTGAATTTGTTAAAAGGAGGCGATACCCCAACGAAAACCGCTGTAATCGATGTCTTAGGAAGCATGAAAGATTTCTTGTTGCTCGAATATATTAGAGAATTTTTAACTGACCAGGATGCAAAAGTACGCATCGCTACTGCGCGAGCATTAGGTAATCGGAAAGATAAATTATCGGTTGATTCATTACTTTCATTATTAAGTGACGATGATGATAAAGTAAAAATTGCTGCTGCCGAAGCATTAGGAAAAATTAATTCCTCAAGAGCTTGTGATAGCCTGTGGCAGCTCAATATAAGTAGTAAAAACCTTGAGGTTCGTAATGTCGCATTATCGGCTTTGAAATTAATTGGCGATGCTGTTATTAAACCTTACGAAAAGTATTTTTTATCTAACGATGTCGAGGCGCGCGCTAAAACTGAATATGAATTAAGCTCGATCGGCAAGCCGGTGCTCTTACCACTTTTAGAAAATTCAAGACATTATAATACTGCAGTTAGAAAACTCACTGCACGAATTTTGAGTAATATTGGGGATGAGATCGCGACTCGACGATTAATCGAAATGACACGAGATATCGAAACCGAAGTACGAACTACCGCAGTTCTGTCGTTAGGTCATATAAAAAGTGAAACTGCTTTAAAGTATTTAATTTCTTGTTTAAACAATCCCGACCCTTTAGTTGCGGATGCAGCTTCGGTCGCACTTAGTACGCGTGGCAAAGAAATAATCAATTTATTAACTGAATTACTTGCTGACCGTGACTTAAATTTACAAGTTACAATTGCTCGTCTTATCGGAAAAATTGGCGAATCTGATTTTGTTCCAATGTTAGCAAAATATTTATATGACCCCAGAATGTGGTTACGTCGGGCGGTATGTTTTGCTCTAGGAGAAACAAAAAATCCTATTGCGGCAGATCACCTAATTGAAAAAGGACTCAAAGATAGTGATTCGCTGGTTCGTTCCGCGGCGGCAAAAGCATTAGGTAAAATCAAATTAACCGTTGTAAAAGAAGCATTAATTAATGCTTTGGACGACCCCGAAGAGAGTGTCCAGCTTGCTGCGATGCAATCAATTGCTGAATCAACAGCATCTGAGGCGGGACAATATCTATTGAAATTCTTATCGTCTGAATCATTAATGTTGAAAATAACTGCGATCCGGACTATCGCCCAAATCAATTATGTTCGGTCAATTCCAACCCTTCGTCGGATGGCAAAATCCTGGCCATTTGGTCATGAATCCAACGAAGTAAAAGCCGAAGCAAAAATCGCACTTAAAAAACTTGTCTACGAAACTCAATTTACTGATTAATAAACTATTTTTTTTAAGCACGCGAGCAATTGATAAATTGGTAACCCGACTACATTGTAATAACAACCGCTAATATTTTCTATAAAAATTTTAGCTTTTCCTTGGATACCGTAAGCACCTGCTTTATCATATGGCTCGCGTGATGAAATATATTTCTCAATCTCATTATCGCTTAATTTCCGAAATTTTACTTTTGTCATTTCAGATGTTAATATTGCACGATTATTTGGTTTACTCAAAATATAGAGACCGGAAATTACCTTGTGTTTTTTATTACTTAATAATTTTATCATCATTCGAGCATCGTTTTTATCTTTTGGCTTACCTAAAATTTTATTATTTATTACCACAACTGTATCAACTCCGATAATAATACCTTTCTTGATATTTTTTTCAACTGATTCCACTTTTTGCCGAGCAAGTCTCATGGCAAAACGCTTAGGATTTCGCTCGGATATTTTTTCCGAAACTTCCGGAATTACAAGTCTAAATTTTACACCCAGCTGTTTCAATAAATCTCGTCGACGCGGAGATTTCGAAGCTAAATATATTGTTTGCATGGATAAGTTATTTAAAAGGCAACATAAAACCAAAAATTCCTTTACCGACTGTGACATCGGGTATCTTCTTAATTCGAACCTTAAAATCATATGCCCAGGCTGAGCCGAAGCGATTCAAGTTAATAATCGCTTCCCAACAATGTAAATCCTTCCAGATTGATAGGCTATAATTAGTTAATTTCTCTTGTGCTTTAAAATTACAACCACCGCTGATGTCAAATTTCCAACCTTTCGGAGCGATGCTTATCGTTGCGTTGACCATATTAGACTGACTTGATAGCGGCGATAAACCATTGGATTGGGCAGTAAATAAATGATTTAAGACAATTGTAAAACCATGTTCTTCTTGGCTAATCGTATCTTTTTTGGTAAATGAATAATTAAAATCAGAATTTATTGATATACTTGAAATTCGAGCACTGCTAAAGGGCTTTAGTCCCCAAGGATATGATAAACTAATATTTGATGTCAGCCGCATATTATTTTGTGTAATAAAATATAAATCGGAACTAAAAGCAAGTGGCGATAAAGTTTTAGTTTTGAAATCATAACTTGACTGGAGGACTGCCGAGGCTAAATCTCTTTTATCGTTTGATTTTATAAATTTACCTTGAAATGTATTATTTAAGGCAAAGCCAATATTCGCGGTTTGTGGTATCGTATCAAATCTTGGGACACCCCATGCTCGATACTCATTAGTTTGAGGAGTGATATTTAAGCCAAGACTTGGTGTCACGCGATGTAAAATATTATCTAACCCTATCCAGCCAATATTAAATAATCTAAATAATGTCATATTTGAGCTAAAATTAAAATCATATACGACATTTGTCAGAGTACTATCTTTAAATAAAACCGAATGATTATAACTGACCCCTTCCGAGACATTTAAAGCTTGGAAAACCGTTTGAGATGATGAAAAACCAGTACTACCACTCACTTTTTTATATCCCTTCTCAATACTGTCAATGTATCGGTCATTAGCAAATTTATAATTGACGCTAATCGGTAAGTCAAATGCCCCTAAAAAAGTTTTCGGGTTAGAAATACCTAACCGACCACTAATTGACCGTAGTGTTGATATTTGTCCACGCCGATAAGTCGATGTCGAATCGAACTTTTTTTGATTGTTGGAAAAGCTGATTCCGGGGGTAAAACTCCAATCTGCGACGAATGGTATCCGATAAAAATTAACTGAGAAGTTAGGAAAATTATATTCCAAAGTAGACCTTTCGAAATCTTGTCTACGTTCAAATAATAAGGTAGTCTTACCAACTTTTTTGAATTCCCGATTTATCGATACCTGGGAATAGACCTCTTTTTTTAACCATTGGGCTTGATTTTCCGCATAGTCCGGCAGGTAACTCTGGTCGCTCTGAAAATCAAGATAAGCATCTAAATAAGAATTAAGCAAGAACATAGAATGGTGTTTCGCATTAAAGCTATATCGACCGCGCTTGGTATTGAGTTCATGAATGTATGAAGCCAAAATTTGACCGCTGGCAAATGGATTGACGATATAGATACCTTCAATCTTAGGTTGAAATCCCTTCTTTTCCATTACATCCAACATAAAAGTCATATCCGCATAATCATTTATTACAAGATAATAGGAAATACCTTTAGCGTAACGACCTTCGGTATTAGATTGACCGAACTTAAATGGCAGAAACCCTGATTTTCTATTTTTACTAATCGGAAAAAACCAAAATGGCGCGACTGCACACGGAATACCGTGTATCTTAAAGACAACACCCTGAGTTATTGCCGTATTATCAAGGAGCACTTTAGAACGTTTACCCAAGAAATAATAATGAGGTGGGGTATGGTCGCAAGTCGTATAGTATCCGTCTAAAATCTGCAAAGTTTTCTCTTTAATTAACCAGATTTCCGTACCATCAACAAACCCATTTTCAACCGTCGTTTTCGCTTTTCGCATCAAACCTTTTTTTGTATTCAGATTATAGTATAACTCTTTGCCATCGACCTTTTCGGTGCTGGTCAGAAAATGAACGTTTTTATACGCGCTGAGTATTTTCGTTTTTATGTCATATTCGATTGAATCGGCTTTTACTAAGACATCACCATAATTAACTTGGGCAGAATCTAAGAGAACAATCCGATTTTCCTTAGGATAATATACAATATTTTTACTTGTATAATCGACCACTTTTTTTACAGAATCAGTTTGAGTACTACTAAATAACAGAAGACAGAATAATATATTCATAAACCTTTTTTAACCACAGATTACACAGATTTCTAAGTTGGTTACGCCGATTTCATTCTTAGGTTTAATCCATGGAATCTGTTTAATAATCTGTGCAATCATTTTATTCCTTTAATCGGACATTCGCGACAGTTTGGCTTTGTTCGGCAATAATCCTTGGCTAACCTGACTAATAAAGCATGATATTCATTATAAATCTTTACTGATTTTGGAAGATTTTTCATAAAGAATTTTTGCACATTTAAATATGGGGTATTCACATCAAAGAAACCATGCCGGGGAAAAATCCTTTTTGTATAAGTATCAACAACAAAAATTGGTTTGCTCAATCCATAAAGTAAAATCGAATCCGCGGTCTCCTCGCCAACTCCATCAACACTGAGTAATTGTGGACGTAAAGTTCTAATATTTTTCTTTTTGACGTTACTAATATCGCCATCGTATTCGTTCGTCAGGAAATTTAGCATCGCTTTAAGTCGTTTTGCTTTTACATTGTAATATCCCGATGGTCTTATTAATGTTGACAATTTTGCTAAAGAGACATTAGCTAATTTTTTAACTGATAATAAATTTTCTCTTTTCAGATTTCCAATCGCTTTCTCAACATTTTGCCAAGCGGTATTTTGGGTTAAAACTGCTCCGACGATTACTTCAAAAGGAGTATCACCGGGCCACCAGTGCTGACTTCCATAACGCTTATAAAGTATTTGGTAAATCTTAAAAACATTGGACTCATCCCGCTTCTTTTGTTTATTTGAGTATCGCTGGCGCTCAAAATTATAGTTCTGTCTCATCGCATCTTGTCAAAAATGAGCGGGGTTTGAGGAGATGATTTAGAAACCTTCAATTGTTCGATAATCTGGAGTTTGAAATTCTTGACTCGGAATTCCGTATTTATGAAATTTACATTCCTGTTTAGGTTCTGAGCCGATAATGAAAACCTCATCTCGTATTTTAGGACACCGTGTCGTGGCAAGATAACCGGTCAAATCGCAGACTCTTGCATATACAACACTATCTGGTTTTGAAAAATCGCTGCCGTAAATCAGATTCGAAATACCATTCATAAATTCACCCCAAATCGGAGCGACAATTCCTCCTCCGGTCGCACCATGGAAAATTGTCTTTTTCTGGTCATAACCTACCCATATACCACATGCCAAGTCGGGCGTATATCCGACAAACCAGGTGTCAGTATAATCGTCGGTCGTACCCGTTTTGCCCGCTGCTGGATACCCAAACCCAACTCTTCTAATTGCGTAGCCAGTGCCTTCATTAATCACACTTTCCATCATATTTGTTACAATATAAGCAACATTGGCATCAATTACTGATATACTTTCGATGCCATTTTCTTCGATGACTCGGTTATCCGCATCAACAATTTTTAAGATATAAATTGGTTTTGTTTTATAACCTTCATTAGCAAGTACACAAAATGCTTTGGTCATATCAATTAGCGAAACATCACACGACCCTAACGCTAATGAATAATATGGTTGTAATTTACTCGTGATACCCATTTGATTTGCATAGTTAACCACAACCTCAGGGGTTATTTCACTAATCAAACGTACTGCGACAATATTTCGAGATAAAGCTAATGCGCGCCTTAATGTCATATTACCCATATACTGGTGGTCAAAATCAGCCGGAATATAAGGCTCTTTAACCCCAGGAATATTAATTGTTAACGGTGCATCTAATTCTAAATTTGCAGGCGTAAACCCTTGTGCAATTGCAGCAGTATAGACAAAAGGCTTAAAGGCTGAACCGGCTTGCCGTTTTGCCTGAAATGTCCGGTTATACTGGCTTTGACGAAAATCTCTGCCACCGACCATAGCACGGATATAGCCGGTTTTGGGGTCGATTGCAATTAATGCGCATTGTAAATATAACGGTTTGGACAAAGAATCAAAAATCACGACCGTATCATAATGTGATTTTTTATTTGCTAAATTATAATCTTTTTCGATTTGCGCGAGATTCGCTTCGATAACTTGATTCGCCGTGCGTTGCATATCAATATCCAGAGTTGAATAAACTGTTGCGCCACTTTGATAAATAAAATCATCCCCATATTTATCAGCAAGATATTTTCTAATCTCTTCGACAAAATACGGCGCCTCATTTCGTAAACTTAACTTTGGCATTACGCCTAAAGGTTCGGCTAATGCCGTATCAAGTTGTTGTTTGGAAATCTTTTTCCCTTTATAGAGCATTCTTAAGAATAAGTTACGTCGTCGCAAAGCTACCGACGGATTTTTATAAGGTGAATAAATGTTAGGCGCTTTTGGTAAAGCCGCAATTAAAGCGCATTGTGCTAATGATAGGTCTTGGACTGATTTATTAAAATAGGTTTGAGATGCCGCTTCTACTCCATAAACACCATTACCAAAGTAGACTTGATTCAAGTATAATTCAAGAATTTCATCCTTAGAATAAGCTCGTTCTAATTCGAATGCCAAAAGCATTTCCTTGAATTTGCGGGTAACAGTTTTCTCCATCGTCAAAAACATATTGCGCGCCAGTTGTTGGGTTATTGTGCTTGCCCCTTGAGCATAACGTAGCGATAGGATATTATGAAATGCTGAACCAAAAATACGTATTACATCAATACCCCAGTGTGAATAGAATCTTTTGTCTTCAACTAATATTAATCCTTCTTTTAGATTCTCAGGTATTTGTGATAACGGTACTGGTGTTCTTCGTTGTTGGAAAAACTCACAGAATAAACGACCTTTACAATCTAAAACTTTTGTAGAGGCGGAAGATTGATAATTTTTAATTTCTTCGGGCGCGGGTAAATCAGTGCTGAGTCGAACTACCGCGGCGAATATCACACCACCGACAAACGCAACAACCGCAACAATCAATAATATAACATAACTCGTTTTGTTTCTACTCATTCCTTATTCTCACCAAATCAATTATAGTTTATGACAATATAAAGTCAAGTTAGAATTGGAATAACTTAGCGGTGCGGTCTATCTCAGAAACATAGTCGGGCAAAGCTTTGGCCGTGCATTTTTTCTGACAGGATTAACAGGATTTACACAAATAATTAAGTATACCAATTTTCAATTTTATGCCTATTCGTGTTATTTGCTTTATTCGTATAATTCGTGGTAGTCTTTTCATTTTTCGTGCTGTTCCCCCGCACCTATTCCTGAGGTTGTATGAGTAAATACTTTGTTTTATATTGTACCACACTGTACTTGTGAATAGGTGCGGGGTGAAGTGGAAATATTTCTAAATTCGTGTTCGCCTTAAGCGGATTAGTATCCATTCGTAATTATAAAATGTATACTTAAAAGTTGCCTAAAAATCAAGCGATTTTTCATCATTTATTGTATAATTCATGCTGTATAACTTATACCGCCAATATAATAAAAAATCAAGCGAATTTTTCATCTAACCCTATGTTCTATATACGATTATACTGAATTCTCTAGAGGGGGAGGGTACAATTCCCCCAGTAGCCCCCTGTAAGTGTTCAGTATTTCGGTAACATTTTTTAGTATAATGTTATCATGAAAAGGAGCATTATTATGTTACCTACTATTAAAAAAGCCATAAC
>Ga0315274_10006631_pt1 | contig 16840 bp, 13 predicted proteins | sample YL17G02_20_MG_FD_203700 | JGI IMG/M metagenome (GOLD analysis project Ga0315274, IMG submission 203700) | Sediment microbial communities from Yellowstone Lake, YNP, Wyoming, USA - YL17G02_20 | ecosystem: Environmental > Aquatic > Freshwater > Lake > Sediment | place: USA: Wyoming | collected...
AGCGGGCCGAGCCCAGATAGGCCCTCACCAGGGTTGAGTTCTTCTGCTCCACAAAGCGGTTGTCATTCTTGTGGAAGGGCCTGCTGCGGGAGAGGGTGACATCTTTGACTGTCTCTTTCCAGAAGCGCACCAAGTGGGCGTTGAGGAATTCGCTGCCGTTATCGGGATGGATTTCCAGCACCGGGAAGGGGAGACGAGCCAAGATGCGGCGGAAGCCATCTTCCATGGCCAGGCTACTGCGCCCTAGCGTGGCCACTTGCTCGGTCCAGCCAGTAGCCACATCGACCATCTGCACGGTATGGACATAGTGACCGGCAGTACTGGGGCCACAGTGATGGACCGTGTCTACCTCAAAATGCCCTGGTTGCTGTTCGTTCCACGGGATCCGTTTCGTGGGGATCTCTCCCGCCACCTTGTTGGCTTCAGCAGGGCCTTTGCGAGGCAGGCGAGGTTGATCTTGCCCAAGGCGACTCAGGATCCGTCGCAGCGTGGAGACGCTGATGCGGCTCAATTGATCGAAGAGACGTGGCGAGTCCTCGAACTCATCATGGCGGGCCAGATGGGTGGCCATCTGCACCAGAGTGGGCTGAAGGCGTTCTGCGCAGATATAGTCACGGCTCTCGGAGATGACCGACAGCGGGTGGTCAAGTTCGGGACCATATGTGCGTCCCCGTTGCCTATGGCGCCGTTTTCGCTCCAGGCTGCTCGACATCAGGCGGATCAGGCTCTTGCGATGCAGCCTTGTTACGGACTCCATCTCATTCAGCAAGCGCCCGCGCTCCAACCTCCCCGCTTTGACATACCGCTTCTTCATCAGCCGCAGATACTTCCAGCGTCCGTCTATGGTCATCCTCTCTTCGTTAGGCATAGTCCCCTCGGTAACTTTATCATTTGAGTGAACTATACCTCTTCGGTAGTATTATAGGTGAGTGAATGCGTACACTTGATGTGGTGGCCTATAGCTGCTACAATGCTTTGGCGAGAGGCCCTTGGCCGCGTGGCGGGGGATGTGGCGGATGCGCGCCAATCGCAGGGCGATTGCCGTGCTGCAAGAGGAGAGGCACAGTGCGTGCGACCGAATGGTCCGACCGTGTTCTGGACAACTGGGTTGGACTGCTTGTAGATACCGTCTCCGTGTTGATATCACTGTCTGCGGCGACCGCGATTCGGTTCGGTACGCTGGGCGTCACGCAGTATCTGGGGCCGCTTTGGCCCGCTGTTATCCTCCTGGTTGGCGTCAGACTGGGATTCCTCCAAGCTCTCGGACTGCATAACGCCCCCGCGACTGTCTTCGGGCGCCGGCGGGTTATCTCACTTGTCGCCGCGGTTGCCCTGAGTTCCCTCATTACGGCCTTCCTCATTCTTGGTCTTACGGCGCCATTCGGCCGCACTGGCTGGTTTCCCTTCACTATACTGCTTCTCGAATTGCCGCTCGGCGTCATCTGCGGTGCGGCGGTGCGGCTTGGCTGGCGCATCTGGGAGCAAAGCATAGTCCCGAAGTGGGCCCCCGAGCTAGAGGTCTTGCGATCGCGCGCCGGTACTATCGTCAGCGGGCTGTTTATCGCCCTGGCAGTGGTGGTGCTGTGGCAGGCGGTCGGACTCGCGGCGGCACTGCTGCCTGGGACCTGGGAATCGGTGTTGGCCGGCTTCCGGGTCTCAATCCTCTCTGCGGTGCTCTTCCTGGTGCCTGGTTATGCCCTACTGGCGGTGGCACGCCCTCGTATGGATCTGGGGCCGTTGGAGGGGCTCATCGTTTCCGCAGGACTCAGCGTAGCGGTTGTTCCTTTACTACTCTACTTCTCCAGCCTGGCAGGCATGGAACTGAACAGTTTTTCGGTAGGCGCCATCTTCCTTCTCCTGGGCGCGTTGGCTCTCGGGCGCTCGCTGCCGCAGATGAGACGCATGGTAGGCAACTCCAGGCTCCGGTCAGCGCGACGAGGGTGGCGTGTACCCCTGGGGCAGGTTCGGTCGCTTTGGAAGGGGGGAATCACCGAAGGGCAGGCGTTTTACACGGCCCTGGCGTTGGTGTTTCTGATGGCCTTTTTGGTGCGCTTCTATGTGGTCAGGGACCTGTCGGTTGGCATGTGGGCGGACTCGTACCACCACACTATGATATCTCAACTGCTGGTCGATAACGGGGGTCTGTTCAGTTCATGGGAACCCTACGCCCCTCTTAGCTCCTTCACCTATCACTTCGGCTTTCATTCTCTAGCAGCCTTCTATCACTGGCTCACAGGGGTGCCCGTGGGCCGGTCCGTTATTGACGTGGGTCAGGTCCTCAATGGCCTTGCTGTCCCCCTCATGTACGTCTTGACCGAAAGGCTCACAAGAAGTCGCTGGGCCGGGCTCTGGGCTGCCGTGGTCGTTGCTTTTCTCTCTCCCATGCCGATGTACTATGTGAACTGGGGCAGGTATACTCAGTTGGCGGGACAGACGATCCTCCCCGTGGCCATGCTGCTCACCTTGAAAGGCGTCTCGCGAGAGGATGGGTGTTGGAGGGCTGTTCTTGTCGGTGGCGTGGCGGTGTCTGGCCTCATACTGACCCACTATCGGGTGGCGTTGATGTACGTGCCTTTCGCGCTGGTCGCGCTCGTGCTGGCGACTTGGACAGCGTACAGGGATCGAGATGCGAGGTCAGCCGTAAGACCATGGCTCAATGCGCTGGCAATGGCAGCAATCGCCACAGTGCTGGTGTCACCGTGGATCTGGAACATCGGACAAGGCTTGCTCCCGCAGCACGCGGCCGCCACCATGGAGAAAGGGGCTTGCGCGAGCGGGATAGCTTTCCTGGGTGAGATAGTCGGGAGCGGTTACATTTTCTTCTTTCTGCCCGGCTACCTGTTCCTGCTTTCGCTCCTGGGGACTGTGGCAGGTATCGCTGAGAGAAGAGCAGGTCCGAACCTCGTATCATCCTGGATTGCGGCCCTGGTATGCCTAGTCGTGCTGGTGCCTCTGCCCGGAGGCGACCCGTCACAAAACGTTTTCACCGTGCTCATCGCCCTGTACCTGCCCGCCGCCGTCCTTTCGGGCTACTTAGTTGGTCGCCTGCTTCATGCGGCCAATGCCAGGGTCCTTCATGCTGGACTTGTCGGTGCCGTGGTCATTGTGCTGGCTGTGTTGGTGATGCCCGGAGACGTGATGAGGATTCTCAATCCCGAGAACAGGCTACTCACGGAAGCGGATGAAAGGGCAATGGACTGGATCACGAACAACACGGGATACGATGCGAGGTTCCTGGTCAACTCGTCGTTTTGGGGCGGATCGGTTCTGGGAACGGACGGGGGGTGGTGGATCCCGCTGCTGACGGGCCGCGAGAATACTGTCCCACCCATGCTGTACGGAGCCGAGTCCTCCTTTGAGCCCGACTATGTACGCAAGGTTGGCGACTTGAACCGGGCTATCCACGACTCCGCTCTTGATGACCCAGAAACGCTGCGCCTTCTGAGGGAGAATGGGGTGACCCATGTCTATATTGGAGAAAAAGGCGGCAACTTGCAGCCCGAATTCCTTGCGAACAGCCCGTGTTACGAAACAGTCTATCACGAAGACAAGGTATGGGTCTTTGGCGTGTTGTACAAATGCGTAGGTGTTGGCTAGCCTGGCGTTGATGAGGCGGTAACGCTACGCCGGTGCGTCACAACATGGGCAGGGGCCCCGATGCGTTCGCAGGTTTTCTACAGGATATGCAGGACCGCGGTGGTTGGACAGCGCCACGTAGACTGTTCGGCTGCGCGGGGCGGCAACCGATCCAGCACTTGGCAGAGGCCGAACGGGATGTTGAGCGCTGCGAGGACGGGCTTGTGAGCATTCTTGAGAGGGCAAGCGACCGACTGGCTCACAGATGCCAACCAACTGCACTAGCCGGGCTCCTGGTGTTCGCTTTTCTGCTCAGAATCTGGGGCTTGAGCTACGGGCTTCCCTTTGTGAGGAGTTTACGTCTGATGCGGAACACTACGTTCCAGATGCCTTGCGACTGACCTTGGCGGATCCAAGCCCCCACTGGTTCCAGCACCCCGGATCCACAGTCATCTATCCCCTTGCTATCTTGTTCCACGTCCCCAATCGACTGGCGCGCACCGTCGGGCTTGTGGGCACTTACGCTACGGCGTCTTTTGAACGAGACCCTACTCCTTACTACGCGGCGGGCCGCCTGCTCGCAGCGGTGGAAGGGAGCTTTGCAGTGCTCGTTACATACTTGCGGCAAGGAGATTGGTGATAGGCGGTTAGGGCTGGTGGCTGGAGGGTTGCTTGCGGTTTCCCCTTTGCACGTCTACGTTTGCCACCTCGCGCGCACCGACTCTCCGGTGGTGCTGTTCACCAGTCTGAGCCTGCTGTGCTGCCTGAAGATCGTGAGGGAGCGGGCATGGAGGTATTACATCGCTGCCGGGGCGTGTGCCGGGCTGGCAATGTCGACCAAGTACTACGGCTTGCTTGTGGTGGCCTGCCTCCCGCTGGCGCACCTGCTGGGAGCCCTTCGAGAGCGAGTTGAAGGTGAGCGCCGGAATGAGGCAGAGGGTCTCTTACGGCTTGTGCTGGGTGTGGCCTTCGTCGCTGTCGCCTTTGCCGCCACCAGCCCCTTCGCTATTCTGGAGTATCGCACGACTTGGGCGGGGATTCTCGGGGAAGGAAGGACGGCCCACCTGAGCGCTGACGGGCTATCGCCCTTGGGCAATTTGGTATGGTACGTGACCCACGCTGCACCGGCAGCGATGGGTTGGGTGGCCCTGGCCCTGGTACCAGTGGGGGTGTTTCGGCGCGTCAGGCGGAAGCTTCTGCCGGTGGCTGTGTTGGGCGCGTTTGTAGTGGTCTACGTATCGGGGATCAGCATCCTGGGGCTGCACTGGGACAGATGGCTGCTACCTGCGATCCCCACGTTGGCCGTAGTGTCGGCCTTGGGGGTCGAGCAACTCGTCGAGTGGCTGGGCCGAGTGGTGCGGCCTGGCTCCATGAGGACGCTTTGCGGCTCGGTTCTTCTCGCATTGCTGGCATGGCAACCCGCGTCAGAGGCCATCGTGGGGAATATCAACATGAGTCTTCCGGACACCCGAATGCTGGCCAGGGAATGGATTCAGACCAACCTCCCTGCCGGCTCAGCGGTGGCAACCGATGCGTATTCTGCGCCTCTAGATGCTGACCGCTTCAGGCTGATGAAGACGTTCAGTCTCAGCTCTGAGTCGCCGGAGTTCTATCAGGAGCAGGAGATCGAGTACCTGGTGACGAGCAGCAGAATGCGAGAGCGGTTCGCCGCAGAGGCCGATCGTTACGAGAGCAACCTAGAGTTCTATGAACGCCTGGAGCTGGGGGGTGCTCTGGTCTATCAGATCGCACCAATCCCCTGGCAGAGAACGGGGCCTTCAGTGTCTGTGTACCAGATAGGCGGCGCTAGGTCCTGACGCTGATGCCGATGGGCGTTCAAGAACACCCGGCATGCGCCTCAGTCCTGTGTCGTGTTCGGTGCGGTGCGACCTCCGCAGGGGCATCAAAGGCAACCGTGAGGTGGGGGTTCGCGGAGCGTTGCCTATCTGACGGCTGCGGCAACAGGGGGCATCCTCGCGCCTGTCAGGTGGTGGAGCCATCTGGAGAGCAGGTGCGTGGCCGGCTAGTGTGTTAGACTTCTTCTCCCGTCACAGCGTCCACTCGCAGCAGCGCAACCCCAGCGGTGTGATCCCAAAGGGTCCATACAGGGTTTGTCGCTCCGGCACTGTGCGATAGCTCGTAATCCAGTCGAGCATTCGGATGCTCTGCTAGGTATTGCAGGCCTCCGTTGTCGACAAACGCGGCTAGCACCTGAGGGCTGTCTATGGCTATGTCCTCGATGTGTATTGGAAAGTACTCCGGAGGTGTATCGAAGTAGACCGGGTGGGCCTGCGTGGCGCTGAGCAGGTGACCACCGGCGACGTGTACGAACAACTCTAGCCTGCCTTCCGGCCTCCCGAACTTGAAAACCCAACCAGGCTCGTCGCCAAAATCCACATGAAGGTTTTCGGCCATGTCGTAGGAAGGCACGATCGCGTAGAGAGTCGCATCGTCGTACCAGCGCGCCGCTTCCTCTTGGGCCACTGGATAGGACTGTTTCGCAGTCAGCTGTCGTCCGTCGTCTGGCAAGACCGGTGAAAGCGTGGCTGTCGGGCGGTCGAGTAGTAGACTTGGCGAGGTGTCACGCAAACCGCACGAAGGCAGCAGTAGTGCGAGTCCAACGGAGATGGCGAGGGCGGGAACCGAGTTCGTAAGGAGCCGCCTCGAAGTGCTTGCGGGCGTGCTGGACATATCGACCAATCCCCCTGCTGAGGAGATACTCGCAAGACTGGAAATCGCAAGAAGGTGCAGAGCAAAGCCGAGCCCTGCACCTTCTTAGTTCGACACATTGAGGCACCGCGGACTCTGCGCTGCGGCCTCGCGATGCGTTGGACTGAGAACCGACGCTGCGCCGCGCACTACGGCGTCGGCATGTTCACGGCATTCGTCGAGGCGGACCAATCCCCAGAACCAGGACTGAGGTGAGTCTCGTTGACGGTTGCAATGATATCCTCCGCGCTGCTGGTGACGACAACGGAACCCCTGTAGCTCGACGGTAGCTGTTGCCCGGAAGGTATGTTGATGTCATTGCCCTGGTATGCCTGGTAGGAGCCACCTGCCGCCAGATTGTAGATGGTGTAGGAGGTCCCGCCGTACGCCCCCTTGGGAGAGTAAGTCACGGTTATGTCTGTGGGCCCGGTCCCTATGTTCTGGACCGAGAATGACGTCACCCATCCATAATAGGCGTTCATGATCTTAGGCATCAGCGCGCGCTGGCTCCCGCCAGCCATCCCCAGGTATGTCTGAGCCTGGTTCCTGGCGTTCACCGCCTGGTTGACTATGGCCACTATGTCCTCGGTGTCAGAAGTGATGGTTGCCGAGAACCTGGTGCCAGATGCGTGGCCCTCTGTGGGTTGATACAGGAGGCACGATCCTCCAGCCACCAGGTTGTTGCAGTAGTTCGTGACTCCGTCGCTGTAGTTGACGGTGACTGTGGTGGGGACCGTTCCCAAGTTCTGTATGTTTATGCTCGACACCCAGCTGTAGTATCCATTGTACAGGTCGGGTACGTAGACGGTCCGTGCACCTGCGGCTAGGCCGTTGTAGGTTTGGGTTTGGCCGCTAGGGGTGGTCTGGTTGTCGATGACTGCTAGGGGCTGGGTGGAACTGACGACAGCTGAGCCCTTGAACGTGCTTCCCAAGTCGGTGGCGTAGCTCGCGCCTGCGATGTTGAAATCCACGGACACCCCCGGAGGGACACCGGTTGCCGAATCTTGGTGTTGCGAAGTCGGGTTACCCTCAGCATAGTAGTCCACGGTGATGTTTGCTGATGAAGTCCCCGCGTTCTGGACGGTCAAGAAACTTGTCCAGTTATAGTAGTTCCGGAGCAAGGCGGGTATGTACACCGGGGTGGTGGCGTCGTCTGCCGCTACCGACGAATAGCTACCCACGAAGTGAACAGCCCCGATGTCGCCCCCCAGAGTCCCAACTGCGGCAACGGACTTGTCCGAATAGATCACCACTGAGTACCGCCCATCAGGAAGCACCGCGTTGGGAAGACTCGGTAGGTACACCTCCACTGACTGCAATGGGGGGAGGGGATCCAGGCCGTATGAAGACACCGGATCGGCTTCTGTCCCGTAGAACACTAGAACGATGCTTGCGTCCTCGGCCTCGTCCAGATTCAGGATGTTGATGCTTGATACCCAGGTGGCGCCGCCTGGCCCTTGAGCGTTCACCAGGGCAAAACTCACGGCCAGGACCAACAGCCCCAGCGTTAGTGCAACAACGATTGCCCTCTTCATGACTAGCTCCTTTCTTTGTAACAGGCACAGAAACACACCAGCGACCTGAGCCATTCGTGCCTGACTTTGATTTTACACCATTCCTTTCCTCCCGTCAATAACCCTTTGGTAGTATTCGCCCGAGACAATCGGGTTGGACAGCAGCAGCAGCTTCTTCGTTGCGGGTTTGCCCTACCTCCAGACGCGGCGGCCAGGCGGGAATTGAGCTCCCGGGCAGTCAGTGGGGCTATCGTGCACTGATGCCACGCGCAACTTGTCGCTAGCTGCTCAGCGGAGATCCGCGGTCGCTAAACCTGATAAGTGCTAGCAGGGCAGCGCTGGAGAGCGTCTCTCCGGTCATCGTGAAGATCCTGAATAGCGCGGACAGCACGATAGCGACCGGGAGAGGGACATAGAAGCTCAGGAGGAAGGACAGGGTCACTTCGCGGACGCCGAGTCCTGCTGGGACAAAGAAGGCGAGAGCGCCCACTACTCCTGCCGCAGCCCAGATGGCAATGGAGTCTACGAGGTTGATCTGTACCGGCCGAAAGAGAGAAGCTGCGAAACAGTGAAAGACGGTTCCCCCCCAGACCCAGGCAACGCTGTATAGCAGCAGCCATCTTCCGATGTCTGCCCAGCTCAAGGACAACGCAGCGTCGGGGGCTGCACCGGCTGCCACTCTGGCCCAGAGGTGTCTCCCATGGTTGCCAACCAGGTATATCGTAGCGACACCAAACGCGGGTATGGCCACGAAGAGCCAGGTGAGGGGCGCGATGCCGGCGAGGGCCGCAGGCCGGATAACCAGGTGCACCACGGCGCCTGACGTGACTACGAGGACTATCTCAAGGAAGGTGCCCAGGAAAGATATTACGGCGGGAACACCTTTGCCCTTGTACAGATAGACTCTCCCGGCGACAAACCAGACGGAAGGGGGGACCCGCTTGAGCATGTTGGAAAAGCAGTAGACTTCGGTGTTCTCCTTGATGGATGAGGGCCCGCCGATGCGGCGCATTATGGAGTTCCAACCCACCACAAGCAGGGCAAAGCTCCCAAGGTACAGGAATACGGCGGTAGCCAGAAACCGGCAGTTGAGATGCCAGCCATATCTCGGAAGTTCGTGCCAGTTGGCATATACGCCGTACCCGAGAAAAAGGAAGCAGGCAGCAACCAGCGTGACTGCGAGCCATCGCCGAAGCACCTTGGAGCGTAGTGCGGCAGCTGTGCGTTCCGTCAGGCCGTGGTACAAAGAACGGCGAGCAGACAACCGTGATGCGACGCGCTCAGCTGGATCTTCTGGTGTTGCAGCCGACACCACAAGCTCCTCACAAGGCCCCGAATCCGGACCCGACACTTGACTATCTCACAGCCTGGCGACGCATGAAGCGCATCAGCGCCGTCAGCGCTACTCGGCAGGGGTGGAAGCGAGAGAGAGACCTGATGGCCTCTCGACCAAGGCGTGTGCGTTGGAAACGCCTCAGAATCCGCCCCAAGATGCCAACACCTCGCGCTTCATCGACGGCGCGGAGAAGAAAGCCATAGTCTACGCCTCGTATCTTGGCTGTGAGTCTGCCGCGGTTGTATTCGCCATGGCTATGCGGAAGGCACAGGTTGTTCTGTGCACAATAGGCAGCTAGGTCACTGCCCGGAAGTGGGGTAAAGAAGGAACAGCTATGATGATCAGGTCGTATCTCGCGTATCATACGCACCGTATCCATCACTTCGTCCTTGGACTCTGTTGGCACACCAAACATGTAGTTCGCGAAGATCTTTATGCCGTACTTCCTGCAGATGCGCGCAGCATCGTAGTTCTGCCGCACGGTGACTCCCTTTCTCAGCATGCGCAGAATCCTGTCGCTGCCGCTCTCAAAGCCGATGCTCAGTCCGGCCAGCCCAGCCTGAGCCATCAATCCAACGATCTGCGGATGCTCGCACACGAAGTCCGCTCTGCTCTGCGCCCAGAACGGCTGATGAAACCCCCTGCCTTGGTATTCGTCACAGAACTCTTCGACCCAGTCCGCTTCCTGCGTCATGCTGTCATCGTGTATCATCAAGCTCGCGAAGTCGTACCTATCCCTCAGGTATTCCAATTCTGACATGACGTTGGATACAGTGCGCCGCCTCACCTTTCTTCCGAACATCAAGCGCTCGCTAGGCTGGCAGAAGCTACAATTGTACATGCAGCCGCGGCTTGTTAGAATCGTCACAAAGGGCGGGTCGAATCCAAAAACGTCCGCCAGGAACGGGTTGCTTAACTCTGCCTGGTAGTCAAACAACTCTCGGTCGGCAAAAGGCAGCTCATCTAGGTCGGGCAGCCGCTCTCCGACCATTACCCTCTCACATGCTCTTCCAGCCGCGAGCGCGCGGAGCAATCCTACAACGCTTATCTCCGCTTCCCCGGTTATGATGTGGTCGACGTTCGGATCGGCAGCCACCTCGTCTGTGGCCACCGTGGGGTGCACGCCTCCCACCAGAGTAGCGATGCTGGGTGCCACCCCTTTCGTCAGGGCTAGGGCACGGCGCACTATGTCGTACTCAACACTTAGCGAGGTGATTCCTACCACATCCGGCTCAAGCTTCCTCAACGTCAGCACGAAGTCTTCCCAGCCCGTCAAGGACCGCATGTCGATCAGTTCAACCTTGAACCCTTCCGGCTTGAGGCTGGCGCTGAGGGAGCAGAGACCGTGGTGAATCATGCTCGATTCGTAGCCGAGGACTGGGTTTCCGAAGCTCTTGAAACCTATTGCCGAAATCCCTGGATACACAAATACTACCTTCATGATCACACTGTTCGACTTGGCCTGCTGCCCGACAGTCCATCCCGCAAGCCCCGCAGGCAAGGCGAAATAACCTTGTAGTGCCCCTTGATGCACTCACGCATCACCACCCAGCCGAGATATGCGATGATGGATAGACGAGGGAATCGGCTGTAGCGCTGGCAGTAAAGCACCGTGCTCCTTGCCAGCTGGTACCACTTTGCTGCTGGTATATTCCCTGTTCTTAACGGATGCTTGTGCCAGACCATCGCTCGCGGCACGTACACTATCGTGTAACCCGCGTGCCTCACTCGCGAAGACAGATCGCAGTCTTCAAAGTACATGAAATACGCGGGGTCGAAGAGGCCCACTTCCCGAAAAACCTCCGACTTGACCAATATGGCACAGCCTGTGGTGTAGTCGACTTCCCGCAGTTCATCGTACGCTGGCCCGTCGTCCTTGCCGAACCCGATTCTCGCAAGACCTGGCAACAGCTTGGCCTTCCTTGCTCCTGCCGACCAGATCTTTGCTCTATGATGATAGAAGTAGATTTTCGGCGTCAACACCCCGATGTGCGGGTCGGCTTGCCCGACCTTGACAAGGGCGGCAAGAGCGTCTGCTGCGACCACAGAGTCATTGTTCAGCAGGAAGACATACTCAGTCCCCTGCCGGAGTGCGTATTCAATACCAACGTTGTTCCCAGCGGCGAAGCCCAAGTTGTGACTATTGATGATCAAGTGTACGGTGGGATAGCAAGCCTTGACGCGCTGGGGCGTTCCGTCGCGCGACGCATTATCCACCAGCACAACCCTGAGATTAGGATAATCCGCCTGTACGAGAGAGCGCACGCACTCAAGCGTGTCAGCTTGACGCTGCCACCCCAATATGACGGCGCACACGGAAGGAGAATACACGGGGGCTGCCGCCTTCGTCTTTGAATGCTGGGGCAACGCTTCCACGGGTCCGTTATGTCCAATGGAGATGCAGTGCTGTTCCACCACGCCCCGGGCTGTCCAAGCGCGCATCGCAAGCGGACAACCGCCGCCCCAGCGGAGTAGAGAGGGGTCGTCTGACCCGCAATACCACGTAGGCTAGCCGAACGAAGGCCTGCCTTGAGCAGGCGCGCACGACCTGGACGCCTGGATGGCACCTCTTCGTCAGATCGACCAGGGTTCGAAGCTGGAGAATCGGATGCAGCCTCGTCTTCACGAGAGGCCGTATACCTTCACAAAGTCGTTCACGAGGACATGCCAATAGTACCTCTCACTCGCTCGCAGTCCCGCTTCTCCCATTCTAACACGTTTGTCGTCGTCCTGCAGGAGGTCAAGAATGCCCGCGGCCAGGGCCTTGGAGTCTCCCGGGGCTACCAGCAGCCCCGCTTTGCCATCAGCAAGTATTTCTCGCCTGTCACCCACATCTCCGGTTACCACGGGGGTCCCCACCGCCATGCTCTCGAAGATCTTCAAGGGTGACCGGGCCCTAGCTACGGGATCGTCATCGACGGGATCTACCGAGACGTCAGCAATCTTGAGGTAATAAGGCGCCGCTGATGGCGAAACGCGTCCCACGAAGATGACTCTCCTCTCCACACCAAGCCTCTGGGCTTGCATGCGCGATGCTTCCAGATCGGGACCGCCACCGACTAGCAGCAGCACGGCCTCCGGGCGTTCCTGGGCTACCAGCGCGAATGCTTGCAGAAGCAAGTCTACGCGATGGTTGATGAAGGTCAGGCTACCTACGTAGGCGACTAGGCGTTGATCGCGCACGCCGAGACGCGCCCTTATGGCGTCAGCCTGTCTGTCGCTCAGGGCGCGAAAGCGGTCGGCGTCAATCCCATTTGGCACGTACACGATCCTCCTGGCAGGGTATCCCATGTCTATGTACCTCTCCCTAAGGAAGGTAGTGTTGACCGTGATACCCTCTGCGAATCGAGGGAGATTGTCCTCGAACGCTGCAAAGATCTTTCGCTGCCACTGGGCCGAGAAGGCATTGGCGCCTGCCTCGTAGTCGTCGCAGTCGAGATAGAGTGGTCTGCCCCGAAGTAGCTTACCCCCGAGCAAGGCGGCTGTGCCGTTGATCGGCTGGGGTTTCCCTAGATGCAAGACATCACCTGGCGTCTTGGCTACCTCTCGAAGCATGCCAAGTGTTGATGCAAACACGACCCTGGTGAGCTGCCATGGCCCGAAGCGAGTCACGTCTCCCTCTGCCTTAGGCGCGTGCATCTGACCCACGTACTGAATGTGCACACCGTCTATCTGCGTGGTGCGCTGCTCGCATGACTGAAGGTTCGGATGAAGGGCAAGAATCTTCACTCTGTGCCCTAATCTGACCAGTTCTTTCGCCAAGGGGAAGTAGCGTAGTCCCGCGGGTCGCTGCAAGCCTGCGGTGAGCAAGAAAGTTATGTTCATTACTGTCACGCTGGTAGTGCCTTCACGCACTCACACAGAAGGGGTGCTCACACATACTTGATTCGCTCCAAACTCGAATGTCTTGTGCAGCTCCATCCGCATGCCGCAGTCGAACAGCAAAGCGGCGAGGTCCCTTCGATCATAGATGTGTTTGTGATCCGCAGCCGCTTGGCGTGAGAACAGCCCGATGCTCGCGCCAAGCTGGTGTATCGCGCCGCCCAGGGGGGTCGGGGTGCTAATCACCAAGTGGCCGCCCGGCTTCATATACCTGCGCACTTCCACGATCACGCTCTCCGGCGCTACCAGGTGTTCGATGAGCGCAACCATCAGCACTGTGTCGAACCGCAAGTTGCCCAGCGATAGCGCTTCTCTCTCAACATCTCGGCGAAGGAACGTGTGCTGAGGGAACCTGCTATGCAAGTACGTAATGTAGGCCTCTTGTACCTCTATGCCGACGTATTGCTGGGAGGGCTCCAACGATTCGGCAATGGTGGCCGGTCCGCACCCTATGTCCAGGACGTCACCTCTGACGTGGCTTCGAACCAAGCCATTCCGCTTCTTGTGCAGGTAGCCCGACAACAGGCCGGACATCAGTCCTCCTCCCACCTGGGGTCGAGCCGAGCTAGCGCTTCAATCAGGTCTACAAGCCTATCCCAGGAGAAGCGCTCGCGTTCCTTGTGTATGTTGGCTGCGAACGAGTCCCCCAGATCCGCGCGAAAGAACGATTTTATCGCCTCTGCCAGCGGCTCGCTCTGGCCGGGTGGAACCAAGAGCCCCGTTTCCCCATGCCTGACCACCTCGCTCAGTCCCCCTACATCGGTGGTGATTACCGGTCGCTCAAATCCGAAAGCGATCTGAGCGACCCCGCTCTGTGTTGCCTCCGTGTACGGCAAAACCACTACGTCGGCCGCAGCGAAGAAGATGTGGACTTCTTCGTTAGGCACATATCTGTTCACGATCGTAACGTTCTCACCGATGCCTAGATCATTGATGCAGGCCCGACAATGAGATTCGGGCGTCCAGAACTCACCCACAATGAGGAGGTGAGCGTCGATTTCTGCCAGCACTCTCGGCATGGCCGTAAGAAGATATTCCAACCCCTTGTAGGGCCTCACAAACCCGAAAAAGAGCAGGACTTTCTTATCCGGCAGGTCTAGCGCCTTCCTTGCTTCGCTCTTTTGGTCCGGGAGACCGTCTTGTCTGAAGAAGTCGTAGACAGGATGCACAGTTCTCACGATGTGCGCCTGTGGCAAGAGGTTGCGCAGCCGCGCTTCGTCTACCTGTGAATGTACGATGAAGGAATGCCCCTGACTCAGTGTCAGTTTCGCCAGCACCCTGTCTACCACCCGCCTCTCGTGCGGTACAACGTTGTGGCAGATGAAGCAGATCTTCACCTCGGCAGATCGACGTACCAAGAAGGCAATGGTCGCAAAGGCAGGTGCCCAATAGGGTACCCACCATTGCATGATCAACAAATCAGGCTGGCTGTCGCGTATCCGTCGCGCGGCCCTCAGCCAGGTCAGCGGGTTCAGCGGATCAATCAGTGGCATCGCCTCCACCCGCAGGGGGAGCTTGCTCGGGTCCTTGTCTGTTTTTCCTGGGAACAGGAATGTTGGATACTGCCTGGTGAAGGTGTAGAACTGGACCTCGTGCCGGCGGCGCAGGTTCTGGCAGAGGAGGGTCGTGTAATGGGATATGCCCCCTCTGAAGGGGTAAGTCGGCCCGATCAGAACGCATTTCACCGGATTCTCCTGACGATGAGGTCCGCCAGCAATCCGATGACGAATACCTGCGCGGCCAAGAAGACGATCAACAGAGTGTCCCCCGGGATGTAGAACGTCCGATAGGTAGCGAGGTCCCGAACCAGCTTAGCCACCGCAACCGTGCCCAGTACGAGCGCGACGGGCAGGAACACTTTCAGTGGATCGAAATACATGATGGCTCGCGCCACCAGGGAGAGGTAATTGTAGGTGTCGGCAATCGGTCGGAACGTGGATCTGCCTTTCCTGGGATAGTAGTCTATGGGCACGTGCTTGACCGTGTGACCGTCGCTCAGGAAAGCGATGGTCATGGTGCTCACCCAGGAGTGCGTGCGTGGCAAGATGTTAAGATACTTCCGGGCCAGGTCTTTCTTGAACACGCGAAACCCCGAGTTGAGGTCAGGTATCCTCATTCCCACCAGATACGAAGCCAGGAGCCGAATGAGGTGCTTCACAGGGCTTCGCAGCCACCTCAGCGTGCCCGCCTCGCGCCGCCTGGCCCCGACCACCATATCGTATTCGTCCATGTAACCCAGCAGGCGCGGGATGTCCTGATTGGGATAGGTCCCATCGCCGTCCGTCATGACGATCACGTCACCTTCGGCCTGCTTGATGCCCGTGGTACGGGCAGCCCCGGTGCCCCTGTTATAGGGATGGCGGATCAGTTTCACCTGGCTGCGCTGCCGCACGATGTCGGCGCTGCTGTCCGTGGAGCCGTCGTCGACGACGATGATCTCGTAGTCGTAGTCGCTGGCCTCCATCGTCTTGATGATCAGGTCCAGGTCGTCGCCGATGGCCTGCTCCTCGTTGTAGACCGGTATCACTACGCTGACCAGGTTTGGCTTCACCGCACTCCTCTATCACCCTGGCTGGTTTGCTCTGAGTATAGCGTAGTCGGCCTCCAGCGTCAATTCGAGGTAGGGCGGCTGTGCAGCACCGATGTCTCATATCGGCTGGTGACATCGAGGCGTGGACGACATAGGGCCGAGGTTCTGCCTGGCAACCTTAGCCCGAAGCGACTACAATTGACGTATGCCTGGGCCAGGGGTGTGACTGAGTTCGAGGGATCGCCATGCGTGTAGTCGTCACAGGAGCGCGCGGACAATTGGGGAAGGCCTTGCAGGAGGTTCTCAAGGGACACGAACTCCTGCTCCTTGACCTCCCCGAGCACGACGTAACGGATGCGGGCATCATCCCCGCGATAGGAAGCTTCCAGCCTGACCTCGTAGTCCATGCCGCGGCCATGACCGATGTGGACGGATGTGAGCTGGACCCTGACTCTGCATACAGAATCAACGCGCTGGGTACCCGCAATGTGGCCGTGGCCTGCCAGACCTGCCATGCGGCCATGCTCTACGTGAGCACCGACTACGTCTTCGATGGCACCAAGGGGGAGCCGTATCTGGAGTTCGATGAGCCAAACCCCGTCTGCGTCTATGGCAGGTCCAAGCTGGCTGGCGAGCGTATCGTCCGCGATCTGGTGAACCGCTTCTACATCGTGCGCACAGCCTGGCTGTATGGCCACGGAGGTAGCAACTTCGTCACCAAGATAGCGGCGCTGGCTGAGGAGCGTGGCGATCTCTCGGTGGTGACGAATGAGGTGGGGTCGCCGACATATGCCCGCGATCTGGCAGAGGCTATCGCCCGGCTCATCGAGTATCCTCTCTACGGGGTCTATCACCTGGTCAATGAGGGTAGCTGCTCACGCTACGAGTTGGCGGAGAAGATCCTCGAATTCACTGGCCAGAGCCGCGTTGCCTTGCGAGGCGTGGAGCGGTATGAGCGCCCGGCTGCGGTGCCGGCCAATGCTGCGCTGCGCAACTTCTGCGCTGCCACCCAACTTGGCATCACCCTGCGGCCCTGGCAGGAGGCTCTGCGGGCCTTTTTCCAGGAGATGGACCCCTGAGAGATTGTCCCAGTCTGCTGGGACCGCTGTGAGTGCCCAGCCTTGCACTCTTAGCTGGAAGCCCGTCCGTTGCTGCGTGCCGCCGGCGCTCTGGTTCGCGGCTCCTCCTGTTGATCCGTCTGACTTCCCTCAGCGCGCTCGTCCTATGTATAATTCGGGTGGAACACGGAGAAAGGAACTGGTTGGACTTACATGACGTTGGCTACGTTGCCTT
>Ga0315274_10006633_pt1 | contig 16839 bp, 15 predicted proteins | sample YL17G02_20_MG_FD_203700 | JGI IMG/M metagenome (GOLD analysis project Ga0315274, IMG submission 203700) | Sediment microbial communities from Yellowstone Lake, YNP, Wyoming, USA - YL17G02_20 | ecosystem: Environmental > Aquatic > Freshwater > Lake > Sediment | place: USA: Wyoming | collected...
CCGAACAACAAGAACATCGTTCTGGCCGCCCAACAGGCCTCGTCCCTGACCGCCAAGACGCTCTCGGTGGTCCCGACGACATCCGTCCCGCAGGGCATCGCCGCGCTGCTGGCGCTCGACCCCGAGGGTGACCTGGAAACGGTGAGCCAGGCCATGACGGCCGCGGTCGGCGACATCAAGACCGTCGAGCTGACGGTGGCGACGCGGAGTGTCGAGCTGGATGGCGTGCAGGTCCGCGAAGGTCAGGTAATCGGGTTGCTCAACGGGAAGCTGGCCGTCGCCGGCGACGATCTCGAAGCCGTGCTCCTTGAAGTTCTGGACGAGGCCGGAGCGGCGCACGCCGAGCTGGTCAGCTTGTACTACGGCGCCGGGATGATCGCCATCCAGGCCAACAAGCTGGGCGACCGGGTGCGCGAGACCTGGCCGCGGCTTGAGGTCGAGATCGTGCGCGGTGGCCAGCCCCATTACCAGTTCATCGCTTCCCTGGAGTAGGCATGGCACGCGTTCGAATCGTGACCGACAGCGCCGCGCGCTTCTCCACACCGGACTTCCTGCACCGGCATCCGATCACGGTGGCGCCGATGACGCTCCGCTGCGGCGCCATGACGCTGACTGACGACCCGTATGCCGAACTGGCTGCTGCTCAGTCGCTGTTCGATGCCTGTGAACCGGCCCCAATCGCCGAACCCCCGACCGTCGACGCCTTCACCGAGGTCTACACGCAGCTCCAGAAGGACGCCAGCCACATCGTCTCAATCCACACCTCGTCGCTGATGACCGGCACCTATGAGAACGCGCGGCAGGCGAGCCTGAACTTCCTAGGCCGGTGCAACATCCAGGTGATCGACTCGCAGGCCGTGTCGCTCGGGCTCGGCCTGCTGGTCCGAGCGGCGGCCGAAGCTGCGGCGCGCGACGCCTCAGCCGACGACATCGTGCGCATCGTGCGCGGCATGATCCCGCGCCTGTACACGGTCTTCTTCCTGGAAGATATGGCCTACCTGGAGCGCAACCGGCTGGTCAGCCGGTCCCAGGCCATCCTCGGCAACATGCTAGGCGTGATCCCCTTCCTGACGATCGAGGACGGGCGCATCGTTGCCATGGAGAAGGTCCGCTCGCGCACGCGGGCGCTGGAGAAGCTGCTCGAGTTCGTTACCGAGTTTTCCACCGTCGAGCACCTGGCCCTGCTGCACAGCCAGTCGCCGCTCAACGAAGAAACTCGGCAAGTCGTTGAGCGGCTGCAGAGCTTGCACCCCGGCACGCCGGTCTCGGTGCTAACCTACGGCCCTTCGCTGGCAACCTTCGTCGGGCCCAACGCCCTCGGCATCGTGGTCCTCGAGACCGAGGAGGAAGGGCTGTGAGCGGCACGCGACGCGGGCATGTGGCGATCGTGACCGACAGCACCGCCGATGTGCCACTCGACGAAGCCCGTGCCCTCGGCATCACGGTCATTCCGGCGATCCTGACCGTCGAAGGGCGGACCTTCATCGACGGGGAAAGCTTCTCCCGCACCGATCTCTACCGGCGGATGGCCACGCTCCAGGGGCTGCCAACCACCGCCGTACCCTCGCCGGAGCGTTTCGCCTCCGCCTACGAGCGGCTGCTGAGCGGCGGCGCGTCATCCATTCTGTCCATCCACATCTCGGAGAAGTTGAGCGGCATGCTCCAAACGGCGACCCAGGCCGCCCGGGATTTCGGCGACCGCGTACGCATCCTGGACAGCCACCAGCTGTCCCTTGGTATCGGATTCCAGGCCATGGAGGCCGCCGCGGCGGCTGTCGCCGGCGGATCGATCCAGGCCGTCACGCAAGTCGCCCGCCTGGCCCGGGACAAGGTCCGTCTGATCGCCATGCTCAACACGCTCGAATTCGTCCGCCGGAGCGGACGCGTGAGCTGGCTGCGTGCCAACCTGGGTGAGCTGCTGAACTTCAAGCAGCTGATCGAGGTTGTGGATGGCACCATCAAGCGACTGGACCGCGTGCGGACGCGGCCACGGGCTCTTGAGGCCCTGCACGCGATGGCCACGGCCTGGGGTCCGCTCCATCGCCTGGCCATCCTGCACACCGCCGTCCCGGAAGAGGCGGCGGTCCTTAGCGGCAAGTTGAGCCACCTGTCGGCGACGGCCCCGCTCGTTGTCGAGGTTACGACCGTCATCGGCGCCCACGTGGGTCCCGAGTCCATCGGCTTGGCAGCCCTGCTGGCCTGACGCATGCAATTAGCTTCCTGCCTCGCCCATTTCATGCCCTGCCCCAAGCCCAGCCTGCCAGGATGAGGTCTATGCTGCCCGTCATCGAGAGACTGATGAAGTTCCTCCGCCTGGAGGCGGATCGCGGCTACGACAACCGCTCCGTACTGGGAGGCCTCGATCGGATGCTCGAACCCTGGCAAGCAGAAGCTCGCCAGCAGGGCGTCCCCGATGCCATCATCCAAGTCGTGGTCTCGCGGTTGAGGGATTACCCTCAGCTGTCGCCGGCCTCGAGACAGGATGCCTTGCGCGGCGTGCGCGCCCGCTTGCGCTCTGAGTATCCGGAGATCGCTTTGGACGCGCCGAGCGTCTCACCTGGGCGACCCGAATCGGCGCCCGAGCAAACCGCCTACCCGGCGGCGGAATCCCAGGATGCTCCGCGTGCTCCGGCACCAGGGGACCGAACCCCCGAAGAACCGACGAGTGCCCGCGGCGAAGAAGTTGTTGTCCCGGCTGCTTCGCAGCCTGCGACCGACGCCGCGCGCACTCAAGTCGCCGACCGGTTGCCCATGACGGCCGACCCCGGTCGAGCTGAGGCCGACAGCCCGCCCCCGGCCGAGCCACGATCCGCACCTGCTCCTTGGGGAGAGGATGTCGTCGCTGGAGCAGATGGGGATTGGCTTGAAGAAGGGCACGCCGAAGCCGAATCCCACGGCGCAGCCGCCGAGGGGACTGGGTCGTCTCAGCCCGGCCCGACCGCCGTGCCCCGCAGCGGCACACCCGCCGCCCGCGCTCCTTCCGGGCCTGCGGCGCTCGGCGCGCCGCTCACCTCGATCTCCGGCATCGGCCCCAAGTCGGCCGAGACACTCGCCCGCCTCGGGCTCGAGTCGCTGGGTGACCTGCTGTGGTATCTGCCTCGCCGGTATGACGACTACTCACAGCTCAAGACGATCAACCGCCTGTGGTACGGCGAGGACATCACCATCATTGGCACGGTACAGGAGATCCACCTGCGGCCCATCCGTGGCGGCAGCATGAAGCTGATCGACGCCGTCGTCAGTGACGGCAGTGGCTCCTTGCGCGTGACCTGGTTCAACCAGCCCTGGATCGCCCAGCAGCTGACTCCGGGCCGGGCGGTCGTGCTCTCCGGCCGCGTCGACCAGTACCTTGGCAAGCTGACGATGAACAGCCCCGAGTGGGAGCCGCTCGAACGCCAGCAGCTGCACACCAACCGCATCGTCCCCGTCTACGGCCTGACGGCGGGCGTCACGCCCAAGTGGCTGCGACGGGTGATCAACGCTGTCGTCGAGCGGTATGCCCCGCGGATCCAGGACCCTCTGCCGCCGGGGCTGCGCGACTCAGCCGACGTCATCCCGCTCCCCCAGGCGCTTCACCAGATTCACTTCCCTGACTCCGCCGCGGATCTCCAACGCGCCCAGGCGCGGCTGGCGTTCGACGAGATGCTCTACCTCCAGCTTGGCGTTCTGCGTCAGAAGCAGGACTGGACGGCGCTCACCACCCGGGCGCTGCGCGTCGACGACGCCTGGCTCGAGCGATTCGCGGGCGGCCTTCCGTACGCGCTGACCGGCGCCCAGCGTTCGGCGCTGGCGGACTTGCGCGGTGACCTGGCATCCGGCCGGCCGATGAACCGCCTGCTGCAAGGCGACGTCGGCTCCGGGAAGACCGTTGTGGCCGCGGCCGCCGTTGGGATCGCCGCCGCCAACAGCGGACAGTCGGCGCTGTTGGCGCCGACCAGTATCCTCGCCGAGCAGCACCTCCAGACACTCCGCTCACTGTTGCCCGCCGCGTGCGGCATTCCGGTCGAGCGCATTGCCCTGCTGCTCGGCAGCACGCCCGAGTCCGAGAAGCAGTCGATCCGTGAAGGCTTAGCCGACGGCGCGCTTCAAGTCGTTGTCGGCACCCATGCGCTGCTCGAAGACCCGATAGTCTTCCAGCGGCTTTCGCTGGCTGTCATCGACGAACAGCACCGCTTCGGCGTCGACCAGCGCGCGGCCCTGCGCAGCAAGGGCGAGAACCCCAACCTGCTGGTCATGACCGCTACGCCGATTCCTCGGTCCCTGGCCCTGACGCTGTACGGCGATCTGGATTTGAGCGTGCTGGACGAGATGCCTCCCGGCCGCCTGCCGATCGAGACCCGCGTGCTGCGATCGGCCGAGCGCTCGCGCGCCCACCGCTTCATTGAGAGCCAGATTGAGCAGGGCCGGCAAGCCTTCATCATCTTCCCCCTCGTCGAAGAGTCGGAGAAGATCGAAGCCAAGGCCGCCGTTGAGGAACAGCGGCGTCTGCAGGAGGAGGTCTTCCCCGCGAGGCAGGTAGGCCTGCTCCATGGGCGGATGAAGGCGGATGAGAAGGACGAGGTCATGGGCCGTTTCCGCGCCGGGGAGCTGCCGATCCTGGTCTCAACGTCCGTCGTCGAGGTCGGCGTGGACGTGCCCAACGCCACGGTGATGATGATCGAAGGCGCCAACCGCTTTGGCTTGGCGCAGCTGCACCAGTTCCGGGGCCGTGTTGGACGTGGCGAGCACCCATCGTACTGCTTGCTGATCCCCGACGCCGAAGACGAAGCCAGCGCCGAACGGTTGAAGGCCATGGAGGCGACGAATGACGGGTTCCGCCTGGCCGAGCTCGACATGGAACAGCGCGGGCCGGGCGATTTCCTGGGCACGCGCCAGTCGGGGTTCGCCGAACTGCGTATGGCGCGCCTGACCGACATTCACCTGATCGAGAAGGCCCGGCGCGAGGCGCTGCGCCTGTTCGAATCCGACCCGGGGTTGGCGGCGCCCGAGCACCAGGAGCTGCGCGCCGCCGTCGACCGCTTCTGGTCCGGCGGGGAGGGAGAGATCAGCTGATGGTTCGAGCCGTGTTCCCGGGGACGTTCGATCCGATCCACAACGGCCACATCGACATCGCCCTGCGCGCCAGCCGTGTTTTCGACGAGCTGGTCGTCGCGGTCTACGACAAGCCGCTCAAGTCGCTGCTCTTCGCACCCGAGGAGCGCCTGGAGATGACCCGCGTGGCCTTCGCCGGCCAGCGAGGCATCAGGGTCGTCGGTTACTCAGGGCTGACGGTCGAATTCTGCCGTCAGATGGACGCCAAGGTGATCGTGCGCGGCCTGCGGGTCTTCTCCGACTTCGAGCATGAATTCCGCATGGCGCTTTCCAACCACCGCCTGGCACCCGACATTGACGTCATGGCGCTGATCACCAGCGAAGAACACAGCTTCCTTTCCGGGACGACGGTGCGGGAGATCGCTTCGCTGGGCGGCAAGGTCAGCAGCCTGGTCCCCCCGCACGTCGCCGCCGCACTGCACCGGCGGTTTGGCGAGCTTGGGGAAGAGGGCGCCGGAATGGTTCCGCTGACCGAGTTGCGCGATTAGCCCCGATTGACCCGAACCCGGCTTCGGTGTAGGCTTTGGCTTGAATCCTGCACCGTGAGCCCTGACCCGTTCGGTCAACGAGGTGGGCCGGAGGCTTGTATGGACATCTTGCATCTGGTGGATCGCCTGGAGGAGCTCTTCAACGAGAGCCGTCCGATTCCCCTCACCCACAGCGTCATCGTCGACGAGGATCGCATTCTGGAGATCATCGACCAGATGCGCATCTCGATCCCCGATGAGGTCAAGAAGGCGCAGCAGGTCATCGCCCAGCGCGACCGCGTCCTGGCGCAGGCGCAGGAGGAGGCCAACCGCACGATCGGCCTCGCCAAGCAGAAGGTCGAAGAGCTGATGGGCCGCGACACCATCGTGCAGGCGGCGCAGACCCGGGCGGAGCAAATCCTGGCCCAGGCGCGCGTCGACGGCGAGTCGATCCGCCGTGAGGCCGATGACTACATCATCAACGCCCTGGCGGCGCTTGAGGCCGAGCTCAACCGGCTGCTGACCCAGGCGCGCAACGGCATCTCCAAGCTCAACGCCGAGCGCCAGCGAATGGTGCGCACCGCCGACGACATCGATCCCGCCAAAGGCGCCTGAACGCACCTGCTTCCCGACGCGCAAAGGCCACGGTCAGACCGTGGCCTTTGCGTTTGGGGCAGCCTGACGGCCGACTCAGGTCTTGGCGGCTGGCTCGCGGCGCCGCGCCGGCGCGGGGCTCAGCACACCGGTTCGCTCCGCGACAGCCTGGACAAAGGCACGGAACAGCGGGTGGGGCCGGTTCGGACGCGACAGGAACTCTGGATGGAATTGGCTGCCGACCATGTATGGATGATCGGCAATCTCAGCGATCTCAACCAGCCGACCGTCCGGCGACAGGCCGGAGTACACCAGGCCTTTCTCACCCAGCGAGTCGCGGTAGTTGTTGTTGAACTCGAAACGGTGGCGGTGCCGTTCCTCAACGATCGGCTGGCCGTAGGCCTCGGCGGCGCGCGTCCCGGGAGTCAGGTGGCACGGGTACAGCCCCAGCCGCATCGTCCCGCCCAGGTTGCCGATGCCGCGCTGCTCGGGCAGCAGGTCGATCACGGGATGGGGTGTTCCTCGGTCGAACTCGGTGGAATTCGCGTCCTCCGAACCCAGGAAGGTGCGGGCGAACTCTACGCACATCAGCTGCATCCCCAGGCACAGCCCGAGATACGGTATCTTGCTCTCCCGCGCGTAGCGCGCGGCGGCGATCTTGCCTTCTATGCCCCTCGAGCCAAAGCCGCCCGGGACGATGATCCCGTCGGCGGTCCGCAGCTCGTCCCAGCCTTTGCCCTTCTCGAGCTCGGCCGAGTGCAGCCACAGGAGCTCCGCCTCCACTCCCACCGCCAGGGCCGCGTGGCGAACCGCCTCGCGCACGCTCATATAGGCGTCCTGCAGCTCTACGTACTTCCCCACCAGTGCGATCCTCACCTGCGGCCGTGGCTGGCGCCAGCGCTCGACGAGGTCTTCCCACGCTGTCCAATCGGGTGACCGGCGGCTCTCCAGCCCCAGCCGGGCGGTCATGTACTCGCCCAGGCCTTCACGCTCGAGCAGCAGCGGGACCTCGTACAGGACCGAAGTTGTCGTCAATGCGATCACGGCCCGCGGCTCGACGTCACAGAACAAAGCGATCTTGCTGCGCAGGTCCTCGCCCACCGGGTGATCGCTGCGGGCGACGATCACGTCCGGCGAGATCCCGATCGACCGCAGCTCGCGTACCGAGTGCTGCGTCGGTTTGGTCTTGAGCTCGTTCGTGGCGCCGATGTGCGGCAGCCAGGTCACGTGAATGAAGACCGTATTCTCGCGCCCCAGGTCGGAGCGCATCTGGCGCAGGGCTTCGAGGAAGGGCAGCGACTCGATGTCACCCACGGTACCGCCGACCTCCACCAGCACGACCTCGGCGTTGGTCGCCTTCGGCACCAGGCCGATCCGGTACTTGATCTCATTGGTGATGTGAGGGATGACCTGGATCGTGCCGCCCAGAAAGTCGCCGCGACGCTCGCGGGCGATCACCTCGGAGTAGATTTGCCCGGTGGTCACATTGCACACTCGGCTCAGGCTGGTGTCGATAAATCGCTCGTAGTGTCCGAGATCCAGATCGGTCTCCGCCCCATCGTCCAGCACGTACACCTCGCCATGCTGATAGGGACTCATCGTGCCCGGGTCGACGTTGATGTAGGGGTCGAGCTTCTGGATCGAAACCCGGAAGCCACGCTCCTTCAACAGCCGCCCAAGCGCCGCGGCCGTCACGCCCTTGCCCACCGAACTCACCACTCCGCCGGTCAGAAAGATGTACTTCGTCATCCCAGGTCCTCCTCGATGCGACCCATCAACCCGAACCCCTGTCTGGACCCATAAAGGCGGTGGGGAGGCTCGCCTTGCGGTGACCTCCCCACCGGTTCATGCGCGGAAGACCGACTCTCGCCTGCCTGCCCTCATGAGACGAGCTGCTCCAGATCCTGGGCCGCCCGCCTCATCTCCAGCAGGACGAGCCCGAGCTTGGCTTGCTCGCGGGCCAGGACGGTAAGCACCGCATCCTGCCCGGATGCCATCAGCAGCACATAGCCCTCATCGCCGTGAATATACACCTCGTCCAGCCCGCCCCGGCCGAGCTCCCCCGCGATCCGCTCTCCAAGACTGAGCATCGCCGCCGACATGGCTGAAACGCGATCTTCCTCAATACCGGCCGGCAGCGACGAGGCCATGATCAGACCGTCGACGCTGACCACGGCGGACGCCTCAATGTCGGGCGTCTTGCCCTGCAAGCTCCGCAGGCGGTCCACCATCTGGTCGGTTCGCGTCTTGGCCATCATGGGCTACCGTCAACCCGGGCGAGTGTATCACAGCCGGAAATCCCGGGCAAGCCAGACCGGCTCGCGCGGCGCGCGCCGAGCGCCGCCGCGTCGATCGGCCTAGTCAGCGAGTCCGGGCAGCAGGTGCACCACCATCCGGCCGGCGACCGGATCGACCTGGCGCACGACCTCGCTCGTCGCCGGGAGCAGGATCTCCCGCTCGCCGCGCACCAGGTAGACATCATTGGCGCCGGTTTCCAGGATCTCGGCCACCTGGCCGAGCACCTGCCCGTCTTCGGTGACGACCGTAAGCCCGAGGATCTGCCAGTGGAAGTACGTGTCGGGGGCCAACGCCGGCACCCGCGATATCGGCACCCGCAGCTCTGCGCCGCGCCAGAACTCAGCCGCCTCCAACGAGTTCGTGCCCTTCAGCTCAAGCAGGTATCGCTTGGCGTGCTTTCGGCACGCGACCACCGTCGCCGGCGTCTGCTTCTCGCCGAGGAAGACGCGCCCGCCAGGCGCGACCGCCGCCACGAGCTCGGAGTACGCCTCCAGCAGCACCGCGCCACGGACGCCGTGGGGACGAACGATACGCCCGACCGCCAGGGTTTCCCCCGACGGTCGGGCGTTGGGTGCCGGCTTGGTCCTGCGAGCGCCGGGCATCGACTACAGGATGTCGAGCGTCGCCCGGGACCCGTGGCCCGCTGCCGCGACCCGCAACAGCACGCGCATGGCATTGGCGACTTTCCCATTGCGGCCGATCACACGGCCCATGTCCTCTTCGCCAACCTTGAGTTCCAGGCGGACTTCTTTGCCGCGCCCGTGCTCGACGACATGGACCTGCATTGGGTCATCCACCAGCGACTTGGCGATGTACTCGATCAGTGCTTTCATGCCTTGGCCCTCGGCGTGCCGAAGCCTACTCCCTTACGGGGCGGACGGCTGCTCTTCCTTCTTGAGCTTCTTCTTCGACGGCTTGCCGGAAGCTCCCGGCTCGCGCTTGGTGCGCGGGTCGACCGGCACGGCAGCCGGGCGGCTGGCCAAGACCTCGTCGACCGCCTCGCCCTTCTGAATGCGCTCCCAGCGTTCCCAGGCACCGCAGGTCTTGAGCACCTTCAGCGCCGACTCCGAGGGCTGCGCACCAGCCTGCAACCAGTGCATCAGCCGGTCTTCCTTGACAACCATCGTGGCCGGCTGCGTGCGCGGGTTGTAGTGACCGACGATCTCGAGGAAGCGCCCGTCACGCGGGCTTTCCTTCTCGCTCACTACCAGCCGGTAGACCGGCTGGTGCCGGGAGCCTTCCCGACGAAAACGAATCCGAACCATAGTTTCCTTCTCTCCGTCTCCGATATCGGCGCCAGCCGAAGATCCTGCACGGTGCGGAGAGCGGCCGGAAGGAGGGCCGTCGCGCCGCGCGGGACGGAGGCTGGCTTGCGTCAATGCAGCCGGGGGTTCAAGCTCCCCAGGCCGCGCTTACCCACTTGCTTGTACAGCTTGCGCATCTGCTGGTACTGGCGCAAGAGCTGGTTGACTTCCTGAACGGTCGTTCCCGATCCGGCGGCGACCCGCCGCTTGCGGCTGCCGTTGAGCACATCGGGGCGTCGGCGCTCATCGCCCGTCATCGATGACAGGATGGCCTGTGTCCGCACCATCTGCTTCTCGGCGGCCTGCCCATCAACTCCGCCTGCGGCTCCCGCCATTCCGCCCGGGATCATCTCCAGCACTTTCGCCAGAGGCCCCATCTTGCGGACCTGGGCCAGCTGGCCGGCGAAATCCTCGAGGCTGAACTCGCCCTTCAGCAGGCGGGCACCCGCCTCCTGGGCCTGCCCCTGGTCGATGGTCTCCTGGGCCTTCTCGATCAGGCTGAGCACGTCGCCCATGCCCAGGATGCGCGACGCCAGTCGTTCGGGCTCGAACGTCTCCAGCGCCTCGCGCGCCTCACCGGTCCCGATGAACTTGATCGGCACACCGGTGACCGCCCGCATTGAGATGGCCGCCCCACCCCGGGCGTCGCCATCCATCTTGGTAAGGATCAGCCCCGTGAGCCGCACCCGGCCCTGGAACCCACGCGCAACGTTGACGGCTTCCTGGCCGGTCATCGCATCGGCCACCAGAAGGGATTCAACCGGTCGTACGGTCTCAGCGATGGCCTGGACTTCAGCCATCATCCCTTCGTCCAACTGCGAGCGACCGGCGCTGTCGATCAACACGACGCTGGCCCCGCCGCGAGCCGCGGACTCGATCCCCGCCGCGCACAGCTCAGTCGACGATAGCCCCGCCTGAGAGAAGACGGGGACGCCGATCTCGTGTCCCAGCTGCTGGAGCTGCTCCGCGGCCGCCGGGCGGTACGGATCGGCGGCGATCATCGCCACGCGCTCGCCTCGGCTGCGCAGCCAGCGGGCCAGTTTGGCGGCAGTCGTCGTCTTCCCCGAGCCCTGCAATCCCACGAGCAGAACAGCCCTCGGTGCGGGACCGGTCAACGCCAAACGTCCCGGCTCACCGAGCGCGGAGACCAGCTCGGCGTGAAGAATACGCACGACTTGCTGCCCGGGGTTCAGCGCGCGAGAAACCTCTTCCGAAAGCGCGCGCTGGCGCACGCGTTCGAGGAGATCCTTGACCACCTGGTAATGTACGTCGGCGTCGAGCAGCGCCAATCGGATCTCGCGCAGCGCCGCGTCCACGTCCTCGAGCCGCAGCTTGCCCTGCCGGCCCAAACCGCGGAATACCTGCTGCAGACGCTCGGTCAGGGCCTCGAACATCCGACACCTGGCAAGGGGCAGACGCACAACCGCCGTTCGGTTCGCCCGCCTGGGCAGGCAACCGGCCGGCGGCGTGGGCTACCGCTCACCCACGAAAGGCTATTGTATCGGTTGAGAGAAGGCTGGTCAAGGTTTCGCACAGGCGGCTCTGGCGTCACTCCAGGGCTAACCGGCGGGCGCTCCTGATGCCTGCCCCAGGGCCTGCCGGCCGATACGCCACGCGTCGGCCAGCGTTCCATTCTCAAGGACGACGACCACCACCACCCCGGCCTGGTTCTCGGCCGAAGCCCCTGCGAACCAGCTCAGCCTCTTGCCGCCCGTCCCAGTCGCCGCGCTGGCTGCCATGGCGCTGAACGCTCCACCATCCCTTGCGAGGGCCTGGAGGACCTGCGTGGCCGCGTCTCGGGTGACTGCCTGGTTCGCCACGCCGGCCGCCCGTTCACTTGACCACTCGCCGTCCGGAGCCTCTACCGCTTCCACGAGCCGCAGCCCGGGCAGGAGACCGCCCGAACGAAGCACGGCAAAGGCCCGCGCCACCTGCAACGGGCTGACGTCGAGCGCGCCTTGTCCGATGGCTTCGCTCGTCATTGACTGCCACTCCGGCAGAAGGTTAGCCTGCGCGGGACGTTCGGCCTCCAGCTCCAGCAGCGCGATCGACCGCAGGCCAAACTTCACCACCGCTTGCTCGAACAGTTCCACGCCAAGCTTCGGGCCAAGTGCAGCGAGGGGTGCCGGGCAGCCGTAGCGAAGTGCCGCTGTGTAGTCCGGTGAGGCCAGCCGCGGGTCCTCAGCCGCGGGCGGGATCGCGCAGCCGATCGCCTCACCGGCCACCAAGACCGGTGTGCTCAGTGCATCGACCGGTGCGTTCAATGACAACTGCCCGGCGTCGATCGCCTGTGCCAGCAGCAGGGGCGCCAGCACCATGCCAGGCTGATAGCGCCCCTGGGTCACACGGTTGAGCAGCGGCGCATCAGCCCTCCCGGTCAGTTCATCCCAGTCGTCGTCGAGCCGGTTCGGGTCGAACCCCGGCGAGGAGGCCATGGCCAAAACGTCCCCGGTCGAGGCCTCGATGACCACCGCCGCCCCGCGATACGGGGACAGCGCCTCGGCGATGCCAGCCTGGAGGCTCGCGTCCAGCGTCAGGCGAATGCCGAGGCCGCGCGGCGGGGTTCCCTGCGTCAGGTGCTGCCACCAGGCGGTTAGCGCGTCATGCCCCTCCTCACCGCGCAGGATGTTGTCGCGGCTGCGCTCAAGGCCTGCCTGCGCAAAGCGGGCAGAGTCGTACCCCACGACGGCCGCAGCGGCCGATCCGAGTGGATACGTACGCCGGTAGTCTCCCTGTGGGCCGACGGTTTCCGCCAGCAGCGTCCCTTGGCGATCCACGATCGGGCCGCGCGGGTTGACCCGCTCGGCCAGGCTCCGGCGCGGGTTATCGGTGCGCGCGGTGAGGGTGGGTGCGCGCACGATCGTCCACCAACCTACGGCCAGTGCCAGCGCCACCCACCCGACGAGCATGCCGGCCTGGAGCACGCCGGCAGGACGGACGAAGCGGCTGGGCGTGTCTCCCTCCGAGACAACCAGAAGCAGCCCAAGCCCGATCAGACTGGTCAGGAGCGAAGATCCGCCATAGGAAAGGAACGGCAAGGTGATGCCGGTGATCGGGAGCACGCGCAGCACGCCTCCAAGGATCATCATGGCCTGCAGCCCAAGAGCGGCGGCGATCCCTCCGGCAAGGAGCGCTCGGAAGGGGTCGGCATTGCGGGCCGCAGCGCGCAACCCGCGCTGCACGAGCACTGCATACAACGCGATCAGCGCCAGCCCCCCAGCCAACCCCCACTCCTCTCCGACGGCGGCGAAGATGTAGTCGCTGACGGCGATGGGGACCAGACCGGGCGCCCCGATACCCGGCCCACGCCCGAACAGCCCGCCCGAAGCATAGGCGATCAAGCCCTGGATCACCTGGTACGAGCTGCCCATCGGATCGGCCCATGGATTGAGCCAGGCCAGCACGCGCACGTGGACAACGTCAAACATGGCATACCCGGCTGCGGCGCCGCACGCGGCGAGGACGAGGGCCACGAGCAGAACTTGCCACCGATCGGTGGTCAGGTAGAGCATGACGGCCAACAGGCTGAGGAACAGCGTACCCGTACCCAGGTCGCGCTGTACCAGCAGGATGACGGTGGAGAGCCCCCAGACGAGGAAAAGCGGTACCAGCGCCGCGACCAGGCCTGGCCGCCGCGTCGCCCAGCCGAACGCCAATCGGTCGGCAAGGAACGATGCCAGGTATGCGAGGAGCAGCAAACGCAGGGGCTCGGAGGGCTGGACGTAGAACCCGCAGCAACCCAGCCACAACCTCTGCTCACCGCCCGCCGGATTCGTTCCCAGCAGCAAGGTCAGCGCGGTGAGGCCGAGTCCAGCCGCCAACCACACGTAGCGGTATCGGCGAAGCCAGCGCAAGTCCCCCGGCAGCCGCAGCACGGCGGCGGTCAGGACGACCCCGATCGCCAGCCAGGCGAGCTGGCGCAGCCCATACGTCGGTGACAACCGCAGGATGAGCAGCGTGCCCCAACCCGACAGCAAAAGCCCGACCGGCAGCAGGAATGGGTCGCGATTCGGATGGCTCCGCGAGAGCTGCCGGTGGAGCATCAACGCCGCGGCGGCCCACACGGCCGGAACGAGGAACGGCCAGGCCGGGGCGGCGAACGCCCGCCAGCTGCCGGCGCGGACCGCCGGCGCGATCAGCAGCGCCAGCGACGCAAGCAGCACGAAGGCAAAGGCGATCCCGAGCAGCCGGGCTTCCCGGCGTGCCGGGCTGCCCGTCGGCTCACGCCAGATAGCGTTCAACGAGCAGTGCCAGTTTGCGCCGGATGTCCGCAGGCACGTGAGGCCGGGAGGTGATCAGCGCATCGTGCAGTGCGCTCCCGCACGCGCACACGCGCTCGGCGGGGAGAGCCTCGACCAGGGCAGCGATCGACTCCTGCGCCAGGCGCATGTTGGCGTCTAGCGTGCGAACAACCTTCTCGACCGTCACCGGCTCCTCGGCAATGTGCCACACATCGATATCGGTGACGTGCGCCATGACGGCGTAGCACATCTCCGCCTCGCGGGCCAGGAACGCCTCCGGCGACGTGGTCATGCCGATGATCGACATCCCCCAGGCGCGGTAGGTGTTGGACTCGGCCCGGGTCGAAAAGCGCGGCCCGTTGATGGTGACGAACGCGCCGCCGCGATGGAGCCTGCCTCCGGCGGCCGAGACGCTGTCGCCCAGCGCGGCCGATAGATCGGCACAGAACGGCTCGGCGACGCTCACGTGCACCACCAGGCCCTCGCCGAAGAACGTGGCCGCGCGTCCGGCGGTCCGATCGAACAACTGGTCGGGGATGACCACATCGCCCGGGGCGTAGTCCTCGCGCAGCGAACCACAGGCGCTGATCGAAAGCACGCGCTCAACCCCCAATGACTTGAGCGCGTAGAGATTCGCCCGGTAGTTGACCTCGGCCGGCGCGATGATATGGCCTATTCCGTGGCGCGCCAGGAAGGCGATCGTCTTTCCACGCAGCTCGCCGATGACCACGGGCGAGCTGGGCGCGCCGAAGGGCGTCTCGAGGGTCGTGTGCTCGATCGACTCGAGCCCCTCCAACTCGTACACGCCGGATCCGCCGATCACTCCCAGGACTGGCTTGCGATTCATGCTGCCTCCCCTTCCCGCTTCCTCCGAACCGATCCTGTGCGACGCGAGCCGATAGCCGCGCGCCTACTCCTCGGGCCAGAAGCTACTTTGTGGCAACCGGCCCTCGCCCGCCCGGCCGGAGCCCAGCTGCGACGCACGGCCGGCCCTCAAGCCGAGCACGACCTCCCCAAACTGCAGGTCGTCCCCGTGGGTCACGACGAGCATCCCGTCCAGATCCATGCCGTTGACGCGGGTCCCATTGCGCGAACCCAGGTCCTCCAGGATCCACTGCCCGGACCGGAAGCTCATGCGTGCATGATGCGACGATACCGTCGGATCGTCGATCGCGATCGTGTTGTCGCCGGCACGACCAAGCAGGTTGACCTCGGCAAGCGCGAACGTCGCTCCGCCCTCCGGGCCGGTGCCCAGCCGAACGAGGTGCGCCAAGGGCGCTGCGGCATTCGACGCGCCGCGGCGCTGGTCCCGCCACAGGCTGACCAGCACAACCGCCAGAAAGGCGTACAGGCCGGCCGCCAGGAGCGCTCGCACTATCAAGAGCGTGATGGCCGGGCTCATTCGTCCTCGGAGGCCGGCGGCCGTCCGACGTGGGTCTGCTGATCGCCGGCTGGCTGCGGGGGAAATGGCGGCGTGTAGGCCGGGGTCGAATCCGGTGGGCCTCCCGGGTCTTCGCCGTAGACCATCCTCGACCCGCCGATGGCGATCACGTCGCCCGGCCGGAGCACGTGCTGCTTGGAGCGGCGTCCGTTGACCTGCGTGCCGGCTGTCGAGCCGAGATCGAAGAGCACGAACCGCCCATCGCGCACGCGCAGCTGGGCGTGCGTCCGCGAGACGTGTGGGTCCTCGAGGATGAGCTGGTTATCCAACCGCCGCCCGATGTTGACCACCGGTCGATCCAGCGGGAAATGCTTGCCCCCATCGATGATCAGAAAGGCGCCGGCGGGTACTCGCCCGGGCTCGGTGCGCGGCTCGCGCGGCATGCCCTGGGTGAACTCGAGCGGACGGGCTCGATGCCAGGCGACCACCCGGACGTCCCACCGCGCCAGCGTTGGATCGGCGGCGAGTGTCACCTCGGGCTCGGCCGCCATCAGGAGGCCGTGGGTGCGCGCCGCCTCGGACAAACCGCTCGCCAACTCCTGGCGCAGCTCCGGCGCCTCCGCAAGCAGCGTCTCCACGTCCTCCGGAGGCAGCGTCAAGGCATACTGGTCGGGTGCGAAGCCCTTGCCTCGCTCATCCCACAACACGCCGTCGTCCATGGTGCGCGCCAACTGCCCGGCGAGCACGGGTGTCGAAAGCCGGCTGCCCAGCAGCCGCGGGACGACCCGCTCTACCAGTGCTTCCAACTGTCGCTCGAGGGATTCAAGCGGGTTGGTCATATCCGGATTATACGATTGCCCGCCGGCTACACCGGATGCAGTGGCACCCCCGGAAAAGTGGGGAAGCGCATGGGCCCACATTCACCGGAGCAGGCCTGTCTGCAAGGCGCCAACGCAGAAGGGCGTGTATGCCTGCAACCGGACAGCGACAACCGTCCGGGGAGGGCTCCCGATCAGCCTTTGGGCTCGTCTGTGTGTTCGTCCTTGGGGAGTTCACTCGTCTTGGCGCCCGCGTCCCGCTCGAAGCGCAAGTTGAGCGGCGTGATGCGATCGCGGTCGGAGGGCTGAGCGAAAGGCGGGGCATACGGCGGCGTGGACACAGGCGGTCCGGATGGGTCCCGGCCGTAGATCAGTTCGATGCCGGCGATCGTGATTACGTCTCCCGGCTTCAGGGTGTGTTGCCGTACGACATGGCCGTTCACCCGCGTGCCACCGGTGGAGTTCAGGTCAACCAGGACGAACTTGCCCTGCTGCGATCGCAGCTGGGCGTGCTGTCGAGAGACATGCGGTTCGTCGAGCACCAGATGGTTGTCGAGCCGGCGACCGATGTTGACCAGGGGCTGGGTCAGCGGGAAATGGCGCTTGCCCCCGACAATCAGGAATGCGCCGGCAGGCGGGGAATCC
>Ga0315274_10006636_pt1 | contig 16835 bp, 14 predicted proteins | sample YL17G02_20_MG_FD_203700 | JGI IMG/M metagenome (GOLD analysis project Ga0315274, IMG submission 203700) | Sediment microbial communities from Yellowstone Lake, YNP, Wyoming, USA - YL17G02_20 | ecosystem: Environmental > Aquatic > Freshwater > Lake > Sediment | place: USA: Wyoming | collected...
CGGCGCGTTCGTGGTCGAAGGCAGCGGGAACCACACGGTGGAGTACTACGCGGCCGACAACGCGGGCAACGAAGGCACCGTCCAGAGCGTGGTGGTCGAGGGCTCAGGGGGCGGCATATCGGCCGTCCTTATCGGAGCGCTCATAGGCGCTGCTGTGCTGGCCGCGGTTGGGCTGTTGCTGTTCCTGGTCATCCGGAAGAAGAAGGGCCAGCAACAGGCTCCGCCTCCGCCCGAGATGATGCAGCCACCGCCGTCCGCGCAGTAGACTTTCAGGGCGCGCAAACCCCAAGAAACCCATTCAACGCTTTTCATTCACTCTCGAAGGCGTTCGCGCTGCGCTCGGGCGGATCTCATGGGTGGTCGAGGTGGGAGAGACGGGAACCCGAACTGAAGAGCCCTGTCAACGCCGCAGATGCGACCGCAGCCTCGACGAGATCAAACCGTTCCGGAGCGTTCCTTTCCGTGCAAGCTCCTGTACTCATCCTCAAGAATGCTCATCATGACGAACTCGCTGTACCTGCCGTCGCAGTAGTACCCATCCCTCTGGATGCCTTCCTCCTTGAAACCAAGGCCCTTCCAGAACCTCATCGCCCTCTCGTTGAATCCTACCACGCCCATCGACACCCTGTGGAAGGCCAGGTCTCCGAAGACGAGGTCAAGGAGGAGACGGCCCGCCTCCGTCCCAAGGCCTCTCCCCCACACGTCCTTCTCCCCGATGATGACGCTCATGTCCGTGCATAACCAGGGCTTGAACATGCGCAGCAATCCGGCTTCGCCTATCACACGGTTCCCTTCCTTCAGGACGATCGCGAACCATATCCGGTCCTTCTCGGAGCGCATTCTCCTGTACCATCCCTCGGCCTCCGCGCGGGTCATGGGCGCCACCTCGCCGGTCAACTTCCTCATCTCAGGGTCTTCGGACCATTTCTGAACATAGCAGAGGTCACTTCTGCAGAAAGGCCTCAAGCACACCCTTTCGCCGGCCAATGTCTTCCGCGTTGCGTATTCCTTCTTTTGTGGAGGCATGTTCTCGCGTGTCCGTTCATTTCAGGAACGCTGTTCTCTTGAAAAGCCTTCCCATCTCGGTGTTCTGTGAAGCCATCGGGTGTTACATGTAGTGCGAAGCGTCAAGACCCCAGGCCCCGTTGATGTCACGATGCCGAACATGGCACACACACGGGCCGTCAAGGTCGGCCCGGATGAAGGCAGTGGATCGCGCTCGACGTGTGGGAGAAAACCATATTCCCGAATGGGCGCGTACGCATCATTCGCCTCCTCGGGCAGGCCCATCCAGGCGCTGTCTGAAGGGGCGGGCCCGCTGCGACCAGCCGCCTGCGACAGGGCGGCAGGGGGCTTACGGTTCAGCCCCGGCGCGTCCCAGCATGACGTGATGATGGCCCTATACGCCCCCGAGAGGGGCGCACGACCGGAGCCGAATGGGACGAGTCAGCTGTCGAAGTGGTCCGAGGGATTACCACCCGACTCTTGACAGAACCCCATATCGGGTCCTGAGATACTGATGGTTTGAGTGGGCCCAACCGGATTTGAGACCGCTCAAACCACTGGCTTGCCCAGCTCAGGTACATCGACCCCGATGTATGGCATCTCGGGAAGGATATCAGAAACGAGGGGTTAGTAGCCCCTCACAAACCCTTTTCATTTCCCTCTCTATGAACTCTTCCTTCAATGCCGAAGATTGCTGTCGAAAATCATTCGTAAGATGACAGGAAAGCATCAGCTATTTCAATGATGACGTTGATGCGGTAGGCTGGTAGAAGAATGGATTCACTCAGAAAGACCGCAACGATTGTCGGAGTGTTGTTCATAATTGCGACGATTGCAGGAATGATGGGTGCTATCTTCATAGGGCCTATTACGGATGATCCAGATTATCTTGTTAACACTTCTGCACATGAAAACGAAGTGGCATTGGGAGCGCTCCTTACCTTGATTATGGGAGTCTCACTTGTTGGTATTGCGGTTATGATATTTCCCATCCTCAAGAAAGTCAATGAAGGTTTGGCTCTAGCGTACGTTGGCTTCAGGACTCTTGAGTGCGTAATCCTTATCATTGTAGCAATGAGCCTACTATCGTTATTGACATTAAGTCAGGAATATGTAAAGGCGGGAGCTTCGGATGCCACCTCTTTTGAGGCTCAAGGCGCTGTATTGCTTGCACAACAAGAGTGGTCCAATATCCCCTTGGATATTGCTTTTGGCCTTGGTTGTCTGATGGTTTACTATCTATTGTATCAGTCAAAACTCGTTCCTCGACCATTGTCAGCTTGGGGGTTTATTGGAGGCACACTCATGTTAGTGACAGCCCCGCTGGGTGCGTTTGGCGTTATCAGTTTTCTTGATACGCCCTCGATCTTGCTGAATCTCCCAATCTTCGCGCTTGAAATGGTTCTGGCGGCATGGCTGATAGTGAAAGGATTCAATCCGTCTGCAATCGCTTCCTTGTTTACCAAAGGATAGGTATACCTGACAAAATGAGCACATCTAGACCAAAGAAGGAGGTGTATAGTGAAACTCACATGTAGCGGTAAGGCTTTAGTCGGGACGTTGCTCTTTCGTTCGATCTTTGGAGGGTATCTGATAGGAATGGATCAATACCGCTTCAATGATGTAGAAAGCGCGCTGACAGTCCTATTGATATATGGCTTGATAGACATCTTCGCAATTCTGTTCCTCTTGGGCAAAAGATATGGACTCTTAGGCATAATAGGTCTTGATGTCGTCTTCATAGTATCACAGTCTGTTTTCACGATCGCTGCTTTAAGTGGAACAGCAGATGCAGGCTTGCATGACCCGGTTACGAATTGGTGGGAAACGTTGCTGATGTTCCTGTTCTCCATACTAACACTCATATTCGCTATCAGAATCTACAGAGAAACCCGACTCTCATTGCGTGTCCTAGAATCTCCAAGTCCATGACCTCTGTCGTGGTCATGATTCCCCAGTCGACAGTGAGGGCAAGCCGATGCAGGACCTAGTGTCAAGATTGAGAAGATAGCTCGGATCTTCGGCCACAGTGATATACGCACGACTCTGAAGTATCTCGGCCTCGACCACGAAGACATCGGCGAAGCGATGAAGCAGTATGCCCAGTATTGGAAAGCGGTTGTTCTTCCGAAAGTGGGAAGAATCGACTCAGAGCCAGACGAGGGGAGTGGGCCCAACCGGATTTGAACCGGTGATCTACGCCGTGTAAGGGCGTTGTCATAACCACTAGACCATGGGCCCGCTGAGCCAATACGCTATCCCATTCTAATACATTATCAAGCTGATTTTCTCCTCGACACCGCGTCAAACCCTTTCGAGAACGCTGCCAGATTCTCCCGGACATTGCGCGCGATGTTCATCTCTATGGCTTTCTCGAAGTGTTTCTTGTCAAGGTTCGTCAAACCCGTACCTGCCAAAGCGCCGACCATCACTATGTTAGAAGACATCGGCACCCCGGCCTCCCCGGCAAGCTTGGAGGCTTCGATCAGCACGAAATCCCTTGCGATCTTGGCGACCTCTATTCGAACCTCATCAAGCGTCGGATATTTGAGTTTCTGCGATGACACGCTGAGCGGAATCATCCTCTCGTTGGAGCTTACAACAACTGTATTCTTCGACGCCTTGCAGACAGCCCTCAAGGCTTCCAGCAGCTCGAATGACAGAACGACGTCTGCCTGACCGTCAGGAATCAAAGGGCTGTAGACTTCTCCAATCCTGGCGGTGCACACGACCGAACCGCCTCTTTGTGCCATCCCGTGCGTCTCACTCAGAAGAACGTTCTTCCCTGCGAGGATCGCGGCATCTCCAATGATCCTCGATGCGGTGATGATCCCCTGACCGCCGACACCAACCAGATAGATATCGGCCATCACCTGGCCTCCTTGATGGCCTTGTAAGGACAGACATGGGCGCATGCTCCGCATCCTGCGCACGATGTGTTATCGATTGTCTGGACCTTATCGATACTTGAGATGGCGGGGCACTGGAACTTATCCACACAGGTCCTGCACTTCTTGCAGACCTCTTGGTCGATGTAATGCTTCTTCAGGATCGCGCCTTCCTGGTCCCTCTTCGCGATCAGGGCGCATTCCCTCCTGGCAATGATGACCGAAACGCCGTTCTGTGTCAGCGCCTGTTTGACCGTATCTGTAGTAGTCTTGATGTCGTACGGATCGACGACCTTGAGCCACTTGACCCCGCAACCCTTGACGACCTCCTCGATCGAGACCGATGTCATGTCGCAGCAGGATGGACCTCTGTCGCTACCTGGATGAGGCTGGTGCCCAGTCATTGCGGTCGTTCGATTGTCTAGGATCATCAGGAGGAACCTGTGACCGTGGTGCACTGCGTTGATCAGACCCGGTATGCCAGCATGGAAGAATGTGGAGTCTCCAATGAACGCGATCACTGGCTGTTCGTTGACTTTTGCCAGACCTCCCGCAGTCCCGACGCTCGAGCCCATGCAAACAACGAGGTCTGCGGCGCTGTAGGGGGGTGCGACTCCGAGCGTGTAGCAGCCGATGTCAGATGCGAATATCGCTTTACGGTTCGTTGCCTTGTTGACGGCGAAGTAGGTGGCGCTGTGCGGACAGCCAGCGCAGAGCACCGGCGGTCTGACCGGCAGATCCTGCAAATCCACAGAGACGGTCTTCGCAATCTCTCCTTTCAGACCAAATGCCTTCACAAGTCCTGAGGCTACGATTGCCTGATCGAACTCGTAGGCCTGCGGGAATGCGCCATCAGCTTTGCCGAGTATCTTCGTCTTGAGCCCCTCGTGTTGCGCGACCGCTCTAATAGAGGTCTCGAGGATCGGCTCAAGCTCCTCCACGACTGCGACCGAGTCATGTGTCTTGAGAAACTCGACAATCAAGTGAGTCGGGAGTGGGTGCGAGAACCCGAGCTTGAGGACGTCGGTCGACATTCCCAGCATTTTCGCCGCATCCATGACGTAATTGAACGGTGCAGAAGACGTGATGATTCCGGACCTGCCCCCAGCTCCGATTCTGTAGACTCGGTTGAGAGCGGATCCATCCGCCAGATTCGAAGCGTCCCGCAGTCGGTCGAGGAGTATCAAATGCCTTGCCCTAGCAACCGCCGGCACGGTGACGAACCGCTTCGGGTCCTTGACGAACTCCTTCTTCTTCGGTCCTGGCACTATCTCGCCGACCACGACCGGCCCTCGCACATGCGACACTCTTGTTGTCGTCCTGAGAATCACAGGCAATTCGAGCTTCTCGGAGAGCGCGAATGCCTCCTTGGTCATCTGATAGCATTCCTGCGGCGAAGAAGGTTCGAGAAGCGGGATCCCTCCGAGTAGTGCATAGTACCTGTTGTCTTGCTCGTTCTGGCTCGAATGGCAGGATGGATCATCCGCCGTTACCAGAACGAACCCGCCACGCGTACCGGTGTACGCAAAGGTCATTAGCGCATCTGCGGCCACGTTGAGCCCGACGTGCTTCATGCTGACGAGAGCCCTCACGCCTGAGGCGGCGGCTCCGATGGCGAACTCGGTCGCAACCATCTCGTTGGCCGAGTACTCGAAGTATATTCCTGCGTCCTTGGCTACGCGCGCGAGTGCGTCCCCGATCTCTGACGCGGGGGTGCCCGGGTATGTGGTCGCTACTGCGACCCCCGCTTCAAGAGCTCCTCTAGCGATAGCTTCGTTCCCTAGGAGGAGCACCTTCGACCCTGGAGCCGCGTCAAGAACTCTGTCCATTGCGGCGAAGTGATTGGGTACATAGTGGAAATACCTTTGTCGCGGTTTCAAAAACGGGTAACACTCAGCCAGCAGTTGAATTGTCTCCAACCGTCTTCCCCACAAACCCTTTACAGAACCACTCTATGCGATAACGCTTCCTGTTCGATTCTAGGGGCGTATCAGTTCAGGCGCACACAAACCCCAGATCGTCTCTGCTCTCGCTGACGTTCTAGGCGTGCGCGCTGACAAAGGACAAGAATTGGGGGTGGTCGGCTGCAGGTATGATCTCGGGGCTGAGCACCTCTGGCATACGCGCCCTAGTATCATCGTTCAGTATGTCTTGAAGGTATGAACGCCTTGATACCCCCTCCTCCGCATGCGTCACTGCGCGGAGCCCATGTTGGGCTATGAATTGCACTCGCTCGGACCAAGACTGGTCTAGTCCCTTGGACCGCGACATTGTTCTAATCCCTTGTCCGGGGGAAGGCCGCCGCGAGGCTGGGATACGGATGAATCTCAATGGATAGAAATGAATGGAGGGGAGGCCGACCGCTCGCCCTCTCTACCGCTCTTGTGGTTTCACCGCTACACGTTGTATGCATCGAGGAAGTTGCCCCATCCGGTGTTCGCTGCGAAGGCGATCTGCCTGTAGGCGACCTCGTCGTAGTACCAGTCGTTGTAGGTCGCCCAGTAGAACGAGATCCCCTTGCAGTCCAACATCTTCGGTCCTCCCCAGAACTTGACCATGTACGACTGCAGTGCCGACTGCATGTTCGCCGTCGCCGTTCTGAGTTGTGTGTCCGTCACTCCCTTGGTACCCAGCAGATGGTATCCGAGGTCGTATAGGTCAAGAAAACTGGGTATCGCGCTCATGTAGTGCGTCGCCTTCACCGCGGCAGCGTAGTAGGTCTTGTAGGTGGGCAGCAGGTACAACATCCTCGCCGACCAGGTCGTGAACGTGCCGATCGTTGCCTTCAACTGCGGTACGTCGATGGATGCGAGCGTCATCTTGCCACCATTGGTGTTGGTATAAAGAGCTCCGTATGCGTCCACCATCACGATTGACAGGTCCCTGGGCAGCATCGACGGGTTGTTCACGAGTGGGGTCAGAACCGTGGTCAGCGGGAGGCCGTCTCCAGCCTCGTACTCCTCGGAGGCTACCATGTACTGAACGAGGTTCGTCAGCGACACCTGGTACGCCACCTCGATCATTCCCATGTCGCACGCGTCGAACTCGAGGACGTTAATCATGTTGCCCGCGTTCGCGATTGCACCCTGCAGTTCAGGCATGTCTATGGAGCTCGCGGATGTATCGTCCGAGCAGATGTAGTGCCATCCGTAACCGTGGTCCCACAGCATGAGCGCGAAGTAGGTTGACGGCCAGAGGGTTGTTGCGCGGTCGATCCACCAAGTGAGCGTAGCCGGATCTCCGGTGTTCATCTCGCCATAGGTCTCCACCGTGGTCACGGTCGTTCCGGAGACTTTCAATATTTCGGTTGTGGATGTCGTCTTCTCGTCTAGCAGGACGACCAAGTTCACCTGGTCGCTAGGCGGTACAGCCTGTAAGAATGGAAGCGTCGTCGAATCCCAGTAGTTCTCGAGGGAGTTGTCCGCCGCAACATATATCGCGAAGGTCCACGACGCTGTCGTTTCCGCCCTACCTGTCGGCGCCACCAGCAACATGCCGGGCACCATCAGGGCTGCCACCACTGCCACCACTGTCATGCTCAAAACATAGTGTCTTCTGTTCTTCACGCCCATCTTTCCCCTGCAGTGACTCGCCAGTGCGAGTTCCCCGCCGGCGGGTGAATAGTCGTGTGCGTATTTCAACTGTCTCGGTTGGATAAGATGGCAGTCCTTGTCCAATCGGGCCGTTCCGAATCCCTCTTCAGGAGTGTCCTGTGGCAGATGGGAATCACAAGCGCGCCGTCCAGCATAGAGAAAAGAGAAATCAGAAGGGCGCCACGGCCCTTCCTCAACAAATCGAGAGGTTTCTTGGTCTCATGCGTTATAATCGCTGAGGAAATCCCACCAGCCGGTATAGGCAGCGAAATCCAGCCCAGCATACACATCCGAGTAGAAGCTCCAGTCGGCACTGCCCGCCCACCAGAGGGTTATGCCACCGCACATCATGGTGCTCTCGGCGTTGTCAAGATACAGCACAGCATCTTCCACAGCTGCTATCATGTCCTGGGTCAAAGCCCTCAATGCAGAGTTAGTGATCTTCGAGTTCGCAAGGAGCTTGTTCCCGAGATCAACCATGTCCACCTGGTACTTCGTGTAGAAGACCGAATAAGTGCCACGGACTACGGTCTTGTATGCCTTGTAGTACGCGCCGAGGTTGGCATGGATCGCATCGCACCATGCATCTATCGTGCTCATTGACTGCGCGAGGCTGCCGATGCTCACCGCACTGAGCGTGGCGTAATAGAACTCGTTCTTGGGGTCGTAGTACTGCGCCCATCCATCGACCATGTCACTCGCAACCTGGTCTGGCGTTCTGGTAGGGTCCAGGGCGACCGGCGTGAACATCAGGTCATATGGGAAACCATCCCCTGCGACTGTCTCCAACGAGGCAACCACTATGTCCACGAGCCCCGTCAAGGATATTGTGTACAGGGTCTCTATGCTTGACATGGAACACGCATCGAAGGCCAGGATGTCGATGTACACGTTCGCGTCCAGAATCGCCGCCTTCAGCTCATCCAGATAGATCCAATCATCCGAGGTGTAGTCCCCACAGAAACCGTTCCACGCGCTTCCGTGGTCCCAGGCGACTATCGCAAGATTCTCAGACGGATAGCGGGTCGCGGTCTCGCTGATCATCCAGCTCAACGTAGCTCCGTCGCCGAAATTCATCTCAGGAAGCGTCTCAACTATCTGACCGGTGATGCCTTCGATTTCCCAGATCTCCGTCCCCAGATAGCTCTGTCGGTCAACAAAAGCCACGATGTTGACTTCCGCGCTCTCTGGAATCTCGAGCAAGTAGAGCAGGCTCAGGCCTTCCCAGTACTCGTCGAAATCATTGTCAGCATCTATGTACAGTCCTATCGTCCATGCGGTGGTTACTTCCGCTCTGCTACTGGGTGCGATCAGCAAAACACCTGGCGCTACCAGAATTGCCACCAAAGCCACGCTAAGGATGCCCAATCTTCTTTTCCTCATAATCAGTCTTTCCCCTGTGGAAGCCCGCAACCGCGAGCCCCCGCAAAGGGGCAAATGCAAGTGTGAATATTTCCCTTTTTGTCCCGGTTAGATTAAGTTTGCCGTTTGTTGAATCATAGCGCGTTTGGAATTTGCAGAGACAGATTCCTCAGGGACGTGCGTCACCCCGCCCTCGGAAGCGTGATGGTTACCGTCGTGCCTTGCGTGTGATCGTTGGGGACCCTATCTCCGATGCGGATCTTCCCTCCTAGCGCCTCTGCGATAAGCGACATGATCGATAGGCTGGAGGCGACTCCGCGTGTGAACCTCTTCTCCGGGTCGGAGGAGGCAATGTTCAGCGCTGCCTTCATGTGGTCGGGTATCCCAATCCCGTGGTCCTGAATCTCGATGTCCCAGAACCTCTTGTGCAGATCACCATGTGCTGGATGGACATCGATATTGATTTCGATTGATTCCTTCCCGCCATGTTTGATGGCATTGTCCAGGACTTCTTCGATCATCTCTTCCGCGGCGCTCCCACCGAGTATCTTCACCTGAGCTTCTTCCGGGAACCGTATGTTCACGGTCAGGTTCTTGCCTGGATTGCTCCTCGTCCGCGCATTCTCGAGGCCTGGTAACAGCACTCTGAGGTCGACCTCTCCGAGTTTGCCCGCATCGATTCTCTCCGTGCGTGAGAGGCGCCTGAGGTTGACGATTAGAGATGCGACTTTATGCGTCTGGTCGATTATCTTGAGAGCCTCTTTCTTCTGCTCCTCAGACGCTCCTTTAGACGTTGATATCATCTCGGCTCGGCCCATGATTGGCGAGATCATGTTCGCGATGTCGTGGCCGAGGAAGTCCAGATAGGTCTGCGCCTTCACGGTTGCGGCCTCTGCCTCCTTCCTGCGTCTCTCCGCCTGCTCCTGCGCCCTCATCAGTTTCTCGTACGGCTGAGTGATAGAGATGCCGAACAAAGCTAGGAAAACGAATCCGAAGCTGGCGATTGTGAGAACAGTCGACAGCATGCTGTAAGCATCATAGGGATTCTGGTGGAGGCAGAACGCTGCGTGGCTGTACGCGGCGAGTATCGTCGCTACTGCGAGGTAGGCGAACAACATTTCCTTGCTCTCTCTCCCTGACCGATAGAACTTCGCGGTTGCCAGCAACAGCGCGATGATCATCCCTACCTCGATGACGATTCTTGTTGAGTCAGCGTTTGCATCATGGGGGCAGAGTGACGGGAAGTACGATCCGAACAGCATCGCAGCCGCCACGAGGGCACCAGTATAGAGCAGGAATGCCAGAAGAATCAGGTACGATTCGCGTTTCTGTATGCCGCGCTGGCTCGGTATGTACGCTGCGAACAGAAGGGAGGCGGCCATCGTCACGCCGGTCATCATGTGGAAGAACGAGCCCACTGGGCCCTCCGATTCCAGGATGTTCAATATCATCGAGCAGGTGAGTGTCTGGGCGAAGGCCAGGATGCCCGTTGACAGGAATGCTGTTGCGATGAAGATCGACTGCAAGGTCTTCGGCTGTTTCGGAGGCAGCCAATGGATGAAGAACACTCCGAAGCAAACGAACACCACGATGGTCTGCGCGGTCAAACGTAAGGCGGAGCTCTGCGAGGAGTCCTGCACTATGGTTCCCTTGAGATTTATCAGGAAGACCAGGGCGAAAACTAGGGTTGTGAGTACAGCGGCGAGATAGACGAATCTCCGACTTTTTTCGGGTGCGCGGGATTCTATCATCCCACTCTCCTCGGGGATGCCTGACCGATTTACTTGTAGGGAACTGGAAACTATATCAGGGTTCCCTCGATTGTTGCCCCGGAACCCCTCTCTCGTCAATATCGGTGCGGAGCGTTTGTCCAGTTCGAATCAGTGCAGGACGCCGCGAGTCGGGTTCAGGATATGCGCCTCAAGCTGCTGAATGCAATCCGCGAGGACGGCACCTGGCCTATCTCGAAGCAGAGAAAGAGGTCTAGCTCCGATCTCAATCCCTGCTGATTGATTCCGAGTTTCGACTTATTGACTCCTCGGGGGTGCTCGGGGCGGGGATCATGTCGTCTGCCGACATATCCGTTTCTAGCCCGTTGTCAGCGCACACTCTCACGACGTCAGCGAGAGTGGGCGAGATCAGGTGTGTCTGCGTGCCTCCTGATGCACTATGCCCGTAGGAACGCCTAGAATCGAACAGGGGCGCGTTGACGCACAGAGTGGCTTTGTAAAGGGTTTGTGGGGAAGACGGTGGGAGACACTTCAACTGCTGACTGAGTGTTACCCGTTTTTGAAACCGTGGCAAATACCTTTCCAGCTATCCGCAATCTTACGCCAATTTGTGGCTTCGACCAATAATGCCGTAGTTCCGGCCTGCCCTCTTCACGCATAATTTTGAAATACGACTATCTGATTTGAGTGGTCGTGGCGGGCAGGACGTTTGCTGAGAAGGTCCTTGGGAGAGCCTCAGGGAACACGAAGGCCAAGGCGGGAGAAATCGTCGAGGCCTCTCCGGATCTGGTGATGTCTCACGAGAACACTTTCCTCGTGAACAAAGCCTTCTCCGAGATCGGACTCAGCCGTCCTTTGAATCCGGACAGGATTGCAATCGTTCTTGACCATCGCACGCCAGCGAATACAGCTCAGACCGCAGAGGTTCATTCGCGAATCAGGAAGCTGGTCAATGACTACGGCATCAAGCGGTTCTACGATGCGGGCGAAGGGATATGTCACCAGCTACTTGTTGAGGAGCGGCTCGTGAGGCCTGGGCAGCTGGTGCTAGGCACGGATTCTCACACGACTACTGCCGGGGCGGTCGGGGCATTCGCAACTGGGATCGGCGCGACCGAGATGGCAGGCGTGTGGGCAACTGGTAGTCTTTGGCTGAAAATACCAGAGACTCACAGGGTCGAGTTGTCAGGGCACCTCCAAAAGGGAACATATCCGAAGGACGTGGCTCTGAGGATTGTTGCGATGATTGGGCCCTCGGGTGCTGATTACAAGTGCATCGAGTTCAACGGTCCTCTTATTCAGGACATGCCAATAGCCGGCAGAATGGTCCTCTGCAACATGAGTGTGGAGATGGGCGCCAAGGCTGCGATCGTCGTTCCCGATGCGGTGACCAAGGAGTGGTTCAGAGGATATGATCCTCCAGTCAAGGCCGTGGTGAGCTCAGATCCAGATGCTGAGTTCGAGCGTCGGATAGAGGTCGATGTCTCAAAGTTGGCTCCAATTGTTGCTGGTCCTGACAAGGTGGAGCTATCCAGAAGTGTGGACAAGTTTGAAGGCGTCGGCATAGACCAGGCATTCATTGGATCATGCACCAACGGTCGCCTGGAAGACCTGATTGCAGCTGCCGAGGTACTCAAGGGCAGAAAGGTGTCCTCAAGCTGCAGACTCATTGTCGCACCAGCGTCTCGGAAGATACTAGTCGATGCCATCGACATGGGTGTTGCCCAGACAATCGTCTCGGCGGGTGGTACGTTGCTACCTCCTGGCTGTGGACCGTGTCTGGGCTCTCACGAGGGAGTGCTGGGTCCTGGAGAAGTCTGTATCTCCTCCAGCAACAGGAACTTCCGTGGGCGGATGGGATCCGATGAGGCTGTCATATACCTCGCGAGCCCCGCCACGGTGGCTGCGAGCGCGATCGAGGGCAAGATCGCCGATCCGCGGAGGTTCTTGAGATGAGTGGGAGACCGCGGATCTGGCTCTTCGGAGACGACGTCAATACTGATCTGATAATCCCTGGGAGATACCTGGACAGCTACGATCCCGCCCATCTCGCTTCTCATGCGATGGAGGGCGCAAACAAGGGTTTTGCAGCGGGGGTTTCGGAGGGGGACATCATCGTAGCTGGCAAGAACTTCGGGTGTGGTTCGAGCCGGGAACAGGCGGTCATCGCGCTCAAGCGCAGTGGAATTCAAGCCATCGTCGCAAGATCGTTCGCGCGGATATTCTATAGGAACGCGATCAATCTCGGACTACGTGTCCTCGTTTCGGGAACGGCCGATTCCGTGTTCAAGGATGGCGATTCTGCCGTGCTTGAGATCGGAGCAGGCACCCTCGCTTCTATTGATGGCTCGAAGGTAGCGGCTCTTGACAAGATCCCAGAGCACGTTAGGGCGATTCTTGACCAGGGTGGTTTGGTTCCCTTCATCAAATCGAAGCTCAGGAACGTGTGATCTGGCCCAACCCTATTGAAGAGGAAGTTTGATGCTTCTTGCAGCATGACTGGCGCTTTCATCGAATATCCTTTCGGCATGTTGGGTCTGGCTATTCTCCTGTTCATCCTGGTGTATATCCTTCTCCGTCTGTTGACTCACAGACATTGATGCCGTCGCCAAAGGATATTATAGGCAGGGTCAATCACTATCCAGGGCCCGTGGGGTAGTTAGGATATCCTTTTGGCCTTCGAAGCCGACGACGTGGGTTCAAATCCCACCGGGCCCGCACCTACGCATAGCCAGCATAAGCAGTTCGCGGTTCAATCAAGGGTCTTCTTGCACCCTGGCCAAGCGCGATTTCCCTTCTGATTGTACCCGCGTCGCGGCCTACTGGCTGATTGCTGGACCAGAACAGTAATATAGCGAAGCCTGCAATGGATACTGGCTCATGGAAATGGTACCTAGACGACGGGTCATGGTTGTCATCGCTTCTGCAATCGTCCTACTGACGTCATCTGTCGCCACCTTTTCCGTTATCAGCCACAAACCATCGCATCCACCGATATCGATCGTTGGCGACCTTTCATTTATCCAGGAAAACGGCATCGTTCAAGGCGATGGAAGTCCCCAGGACCCGTATGTTATCGAAGGGTGGGATATCAAGGCTCCCTCCAACGGTTCGGGCATATACATCAGAGACACTAGCGCGCATTTGTTGGTAAGGAACGTCGACATCCATTCGAACGACTCAGCCTGGTTTGGCGTGTGTCTAGAATATGCGAAGAACGTCACATTCAAGAACGTGAAGATGACGGGTAACTGGAATGGCATAAGGATGGATTACTGCCGCGACGTCACCATCGAACGTTGCGATGCGTCGTCAAACCTGTATGGTGGCATTGAAATATCGCGTTCCGAGAACATCTCTGTCACCGAGAGTAGGGCGGCCGACAATCACCTGCACAACTTGGAAGTGTGGTCGACCAATACCTGCAACATCTCGGGGAACGAGTTCCGACCTGGCGACGAGAAATGGCGTGCGTGGGATAACCTCGTTGATCTCAGACAGTCTCCGAACGCTACTTTCTCCTTCAATGTGATGAACGGCTGTTATCTTCAGATTTCGAACTGTACGAGTTGCAACCTCGCACAAAACGAATTCAGCGATACTTGCATCTGGTTTGCAGAGTCATCCTCCGGCGCATTCATGGAAAATGAGATGACCCACGGCAGTTACCTGGATGGGAATTATACTGGGTTCACCTTCGACCGCGACTATCCCCCGGGTCCCCCGGGAGTATAGTCCAGATCAAGGGGTTTGAGTCCGAGTGCTTTTCCTCTCTGATTGGACGCGCGTCGCGATTTGCTGGCTCGTACCTGGTACGGTTCCCACCGGGCCCGCTGCCATCGCTTCGAGGGACGTCTTCGATTGTCATCGTCTCCATCTACTGGTGGAGTGATGGTTCGTGTCCAGCCCTCTGGCGCTTTCGGTCTAGGAGACCCTAAAGCCCTCGCCTAAGCATTCGTTCGCCAATAACTAGATAAACCGTCTCGCGCTCAGTCATAACGCCGTTATAGATGGCGGTGAATCGAGATGAAGTTCGAGAAACTCACGAAAGAGCAGTATGCTTGGGTTGGGATCAGACTGGTCCTCGGCTGGACGATAATTTGGGCGTTCTTTGACAAGCTTTTCGGTTTGGGATATGCCACGGCGTCGAGCAAATCATGGTTGAACGGAGGGTCTCCCACCTCGGGATATCTGCAATTCGCGTCCTCTGGTCCTCTGAGCGGCTTCTACAACAGCCTATCGGGGAACACTGGTGTTGATGTCTTATTCATGGCTGCGCTCCTATTGATTGGAGGGGCTGTCATACTTGGCATAGGCACCAAAATATCCGGCTATGCCGGGGCCTTGTTGATGGTCCTTCTCTGGTCGACGAACTTGCCTCCGGCGAACAATCCGATAGTGGATGAGCACATAGTCTACATGCTACTCTTCCTTGCCATGACCCTCGTGAAGCCCGGCAGATGGCTTGGTCTTGGAAAGTGGTGGTCTAACACTCCGTTGGTGAAGCGCTTCCCGATATTGGAGTAGACGCCATAGAGGCGGGCTCTTGCCCGCCTCCCCAAACAACAACCCCGTGACCTTCCCGGCGCAAGAACGCAGCTAGACTCGCAGCTCAATCGTGCCCAGCACTCTGAGTTTGCCGCCTTCTAGATGAGTGATTACGGCGTGAGAACCTGGCTGGAATACCAGCTCCTTCTGAAGATTAAGCGTCAGGTATGGCTTTCTCCAATCGTCACCGTTCATCACTTCCTCGACCCTAGCTGGAACGAACTGCATCCAATGGCCCAAGTGGATGACCATGCCAGGTTTGATCGGGTTCAGCCAGTACTTCACCAGATTCGCTCTCGCGGTCAGTTTGGCCGTGCATTTCAGAGACGGTTCATTCGTCAGGACCATACCTCTCTCGAGTCCGTCTACTTCGACTCCTTTCAGTGCGATGCCGACCCTGTCTCCCGTCACAGCCCAATCGAAGTCATCATCGTGTTTCTGGATCGAGCGTATTTCAGTGTCCATGGTGCCCGGGAGCACCTTCACCTTGTCATGCCTTCTCACGAAGCCCTCGGCAACCCAGCCCAGGACTACGGTCCCAATGCCTTTCACATCGAAGAAGTGGTCGATCGGAATGGATCCAGCGGACGCATTTTCCACAGGCGGTCCGTCGACACTCAGTTTTTCAGCCTCAGCCATGAGGGTTTCTCGGATTCGAACAGGATCATCGATGAGGAAGACGTAGCTGTCAAGAACCGTCTCTTTGATGAAAGGTGTGATCTGCTCCGGAGTCAGGAAGTTCCTCAGGACGATGTAACCCCTCTTCACTCCGACACAGTCGAGCATCAAGATGCACTCCCCGAGGACTGGGTTGATCTGATCAATGATGACGAGGGCGATATTCGCCATCGAGGCTGCGTAGAATAGAGGAGCCAGCTTCTCAGGGTACATGGTCGGCTCCACGAACGTGATCGTGAAATCCCCTTTCTTCTGGTCGAAGAAGGTTATGTCCGATGCTGTCGATTTCTTGCCTAGGTTCTTCGCATAGTCGGGAGCGCCGATGACTGCCACGGTCAGGTTGCCCATTGGCGTGAGGGTACGAGACTTCGCTAAAGAACTTTTTGTGGCAACTCACAAGTTCTCATCGATTCACTTCCGGATTGCCCAAGAAGCGTAGACCGAGATCGACAACTACATGGAACGAGGCCCGTTCCTTTCAGCGTTCTTTTTTGGCAGCCTTCTCCTCATCGTTGTCGGGGACTTCGGGATACAGTTTGGCGCCGCACCTGTCGCACCTTGGCTGGTCTGCGCGGTTCAGAGCATCGCACTGCGGACATCTCGTGGATCCCGAGATGGCTCTTCGAACCGCCTTCAGTCTGTCGGGGTCGAGCCTGTAGAGGGTAGCAATGGTCATGTCGTGGTACGAACCGCTGTCTTCCCTGTCATCGGACATTTCCGCCAATCCTCTCGACGTCATCGACTGGCGAATAGATAAATGGGACGCTAGGAATCCCGCCTACGCGGGATTCCAGAAAAGGAAAAAGAGTTTGTGCGCTCAGTCCACCCTGTTCTTGTTGACGTACTTGATGCAGTCCTCGAGAATCTCGAGGCCGGCGTCGAGTTGGTCCTGCGGGATGTTCAATGGCGGGATGTACCTGATGTTCGACTTGCCGCATGGTAGGAGCATCAGCCCCTTCTTGAAGGCCATGTCCGAGATCTTGTCCCTGCTCTTCGCAGCGTTCTTCTTGGACTTCCTGTCCTGGACGAAC
>Ga0315274_10006637_pt1 | contig 16835 bp, 19 predicted proteins | sample YL17G02_20_MG_FD_203700 | JGI IMG/M metagenome (GOLD analysis project Ga0315274, IMG submission 203700) | Sediment microbial communities from Yellowstone Lake, YNP, Wyoming, USA - YL17G02_20 | ecosystem: Environmental > Aquatic > Freshwater > Lake > Sediment | place: USA: Wyoming | collected...
AACCAAACTCATTACCACCAAAAACTTCACCAAAATCACCAGTAAACTTAAAGATAAAATCAAGGGAAAATGAGATACCAAAAAGTAAGGATTTAAAAACATCCCCAGGGAAACAAAAAAGATTATTGAAAAAAGATCGCGCAATGGCCTCACTTCGGAAAAAACAGCGTGATTTTCCGAAGTTTTAGAAACAATTAGTCCAGCCAAAAAAGCGCCCAAGGCCATTGATAAACCTAAAGAGGAAGTTAAAATCGCCGTCAGTAAACATAAAGAGACCACCGCAATTAATAACAATTCTCGCGAACCAAAATCAGCTACCCAGCCAATAAACTTTGGCACTAAATTTTTTCCCAAAATCAAAACCAGAGCCAAAATCAAAACCCCTTTTAAAATACTTAAGGCAAAAACCCAAAAACTTGCACTACTTCCGGCCATCGTCGGCAAAATTGCCACCATCGGCAGAACGGCTAAGTCCTGAACTAAAAGCCAACCTAACATAATCTCCCCCGGTAAAGTATCCAATTCTCCCTTTTCCGACAAAATTTTAAAAACAATGGCCGTTGAGGATAAGGAAAAAGCGCAACCTATAAACAAAGAGGCATAAAAACTAAAGCCAAAAAGAGGAAGAATAAAAATCCCTAAAATAATGACCAAAAGAATCTGAATCAAGGCGCCCCAAATAGCGACCGTTTTTACCCGTTTTAGATAATCCAAAGAAAGTTCCAAGCCTAAAGTAAACATCAAAAAAGCTATGCCAACTTCCGATAAGAAGGAAAACAAATCCTTAACATGAAGAAATTTAGAGCTTAAAAAACTAATTAAAATACCGGCTAAAAGATAACCAACCACTGATGGTTGTTTGGCTTTTTTTGCTAAAAAACCGCCTAAAAAAGCCAAACCTAAAATTAAACCTAACCAAGCCACAAGAACGAAGTCTTTCGTCATTCTATTTTTTTAAAACAAGGTTCTGAATTCCGTTTCGGAATTCAGGTTCTTAATTTCATCATAGCAAGTTGCAGGTCAGAAGGCAATTTTGAAGAAAACTCCATTCTTTGACCTGTCACCGGATGGTCAAAAGACAAACCGGCCGCATGAAGAAATTGCCGTGGACACCATTGGCGGTCTTGACGAGCCGTTTTTCTACCGGCATATTTTTCATCTTCCACAACCGGATGCCCAATAAATTTCAAATGAACCCGAATCTGATGAGTCCGCCCAGTCTCTGGGGTAAGTTCAAGAAGTGTAAATTCTTTTTGGGTGGCAAGCTCAGGGGGACCCCCAAAAAGGGTTCCCTTTATGGGTTTTTTTGGGGGAAAGAGCTTGACAGGACCCAAATATTCTAAAACCCTGTAATTAGTTTTTGCTTCCCTACCCCCTAAAAATACCCCAAATTTTTTCCGATCAAATGGACTTCGAGAAATCGAAGCTTCAATCGCCCCCTCCTCAGGTTCCACCTCTCCATGGACAAGAGTTAAATATTTCTTTTTGACTTTTCTTTCCTTAAATTGTTGTTGAAGATTTTCAAAAACTGGTTGAGTTTTAGCTACAAGCAAAAGTCCACTTGTCTCTTTATCTAAACGATGAACAATTCCGTTTCTTAACGACTCGCAACTGGAAATTGGAAAATCGAAATTATGCTCAATCCAATCCTGCACCGTCTCCTCACCCCTTGTGGTCTCTGCCCGGTTAACCACCATTCCCGCCGGTTTATCTAAAACTAGGAAAAATTCATCTTGAAAGATAATCTGGGGCTTTCTCTTCGCCATTAATTTACTTTTCTTTTTTCTTCTCGCAACTCACGCAAATTGTAGCTTCCGGCATCACCATAAGGCGATCGGTATCAATCATCTTGCCACATTTCTCACAAACACCATATTTGCCAATTTTAACCATCGCCAAGGCTTTTTTCAGTTGAATTAATTTACGGTTAATTTGACCCTCTAAAGCCTGCACTCTTTCATGGCCAATCTGCTCGGCAATATCGGTATCCGGCGAAGCGTTGTCATTAACTCTTCGGCTATCCTTAAAAGGATCTTCCTTGGCCATATCTTTCTTTTTTCTTTCCAAACGAGTAATCTCTCGAGAAAGAAAAGCGGCCACCGGTTTTAAAATTTTGGCCGGAAAACCCAGACGTCTTTTTTTAACAACTTTGGCAACTTTTTTATTTCGAGCGTTAGCGAGAAACAAGGTTTCCTTATTTCGAGCGTTAGCGAGAAACAAGCTCTGCTTATTAGTCATAGGTTTTTCTTCTTTAAAAAATTTTTGGAAAAATTTCGGCCCGAATTAAGCAAAAAGAGGGCCGCGGTCACGGCTACACCGATTCCCGTTAATCCTACCCCTACCCAATAAAAGTATACCCCAGCCTCCTTCAAAAAAGCAAGTAAGAAGTGGGTTAAAAAAATTAAACCCAAACCTGAAAGAGTGATAAAACCACCTTCTTTATTCTTATACCAATCCCAAATTCGCCAATGCCTCTCAATTTTTAGCAAGAAATACCAAATAGCCAAAAGAAAAATCGCCGAGAATAAGGATAGCGGATGGCGTTTTAAAAGCGTCCCTGGAAAATACATGCCCCAAGGCATATTAGTCGTTCGACCAAAACCGGAGCCATCCAAAAAACTGCCGATTTGAAAAAGAATTAAAAAAGGCAAAATCCCAAAAATAGTCTCATCCGCCACCCGCCAAAATTCCCATTTTTCTTTTTTGGCAAACCAGGATAAAGAAATCATTAAACCTAAAACCCAACCCCAAAAGGAAAACCCTGGAAAACGAATAAATTCCACCCACCGTACTAGGACCAAACCAAATTGATGAAAATTTTGCATAATAAAAAGCAATCGGGAAAAAAGAAGACCTAAAAGTAAACTCATCATGAGGAAATCCAAGATTCTTTCCTCCTTCAATCCCAAATCCTTCAAACGGCGCCAAATGATAAAAATCTCCAGAAAAACACCAATCACCACTAAAAAACCAAAAGTGTAAAGATTAAAAGAACCGGTGGAAAAAATGATCGATAACATAATTATTCCTTGACAACTTTTATTATAGCATCTAAACTTAAAAATTACTCATGCTTGCCACGACTCATTCATTAACTTCAGCTGTAATTATCAGTCAATTACCTTCTCCTGCCCTTGGCTTACCTGTCGTTTTGGCTTCTCATTACCTTTTAGATCTTATCCCCCATTGGGATACCGGTACTGGTTTACTAAGGGGTCTTAAAACAAGAAGAAAAGCTTTTTGGGAAACTGTTATCGATTTGGCTTTGGCCTTTTTTTTGGTCTGGTTATTTTTTCAAAAAAACCAACCCTTTTCCCCTCTTTTATGGATAGCTGTTATCTTAGGAATATTACCTGATCTTTTGGAGTTCCCAGCCCTTTTTTTTGATGTCCGGCCTTTCCCTCTTAATGTTTTGGAAAAATTCCATAATTTTCTTCACCAAAGAGCCAAATTACCCTGGGGATTAATTCCCCAAATCATCATTATCCTGACGATTATCTTCTTCCAATGTTAGCTATTTGTAATTCTCTCAACATAATCCCCGGTTCGAGTATCAATTTTAATTTTATCGCCAATATTAATAAAAAGCGGCACTTTCACTTCTAAACCATTATCCAAAGTCGCCGGTTTAAAAGAAGCGTTCACCGAATCACCTTTAATTCCCGGCGGGGTTTGAGTCACCGTAAAAACCAGGGTGATGGGTAATTCCACCGCCAGTGGTTTTTCCCTCCAAAATAAAATTTTGACAGTCTGTTCTTCTTTTAAGAATTTTTCTTTACCGGCCAAAATTTTGGTTGATAAATTGAATTGTTCAAAAGTTTGGGGATCCATGAAAAAATAATCCTCATTTTCGCGGTAAAGATATTGAACTATTTTGACTTCCGTTTCCACCGGCTCAACCTTAGCTCCGGAAATAAAAGTTTTTTCCGTCACCGCGCCGGTGATTAAGTTTTTGGTTTTCAGTTTAATACTGGCTGTGCCCCGACCCATTTTGGTATGTCTGTACTCCAAAACCTGGAGGGGTTCGCCGTTTTCCTCAAACAGCCGGCCAGCTCGCATTTCTGTCACAGAAATCATATAAGAAATTTTAAGATAAAATCAGTTGAGTCTCAAGAGGAAAAATGATAAAATTGATTAGTTTGAAGGGCCGCGGTGGCGGAACTGGTAGACGCGTAGGTCTCAAAAACCTATGAAGCTCAACACTTCGTGTCGGTTCGACTCCGACCCGCGGCACAAACTATTCTTTTTCTCTTTTCGCTTCTATCCCGTAAAACTTAATTCTTTCCCCTCTAAACCTTAATTTCAGGCGGCGCAAAGGACCGTTTCTGTGTTTGGCGATTTCCAGTTCTACATTTTCCATATCTTCCTCATCTTCCCGCCATAAAAACATCACCACATCTGCATCCTGTTCAATGGCGCCTGATTCACGCAAATCCGCCAATTGGGGCCTTTTCCTTCCTCTTTGTTCCACCGCCCGGGAAAGTTGAGAAACTGCGAAAACCGGAATTCTTAATTCTCTGGCTAAGTTTTTCAACCCCTGGGAAATTTCAGAGACTTCCCAAACACGGCTTTCTCTATCCCTGACACTTTTCATCAACTGCAAATAGTCAACAATCAAAAGCCGTAAATTATGTTCTGCCATTAGCCTTCGTGCTTTAGTTCTCATTTCTAAAATGGAAAGCGCTGGCGTATCGTCAATATATAAAGGTGCTTCCGCTAAAATACCCATGGCTTCGGAAAGTTTGGTAAAATCTTCTTCATCCAAACGGCCGGTTTTCAAACGCCAAGCATCAATATCGGCCTGAGACACCAAAAGACGATCAACCAACTCTTCCTTACTCATTTCCAAAGAGAAAAAACCAACAGGCAAATTTTCTTTAACGGTCACGGCTTGAGCCATATTTAAGGCAAAGGCGGTCTTCCCAATCCCGGGCCGGGCCGCTAAAATAATGAGGTTAGAATTTTGCATCCCCGCCAAAGTATTGTCTAAATCTTTAAAACCGGTGGGCACGCCTCGCAACGACCCGACTTGTTTGTGAAGTTCATCCAAACGATCAAAAGATTCCGCCAAAACATCTTTGACCGGAATAAAGCCTTGTTTTAGGTGTTTTTGGGAAAGACTAAAAACGAATTGCTCAGCCATGTCAAGAATCTCCGCCGCTTTTTTCCCTTCATCAAAAGCCCCTTCGACAATTTTCCCAGCCGAAGAAATTAATTCTCTTTTAATATAATCGTCTTTAACAATTTTGGCGTATTGCTCAACATGAGCCGCCGTGGGCACGGCGTTGATTAATTCGGTTAAATACCCTGAACCACCCACTTTGCTTAACAAGCGGGAAGATTTTAATTTTTCTTTAAGGGTAACGATATCAATGGGTTGTCGTTCCTCGTAAAGCTCTAAAAGAGCTTGATAAATCGCCCCATGATTGGGGTTGTAAAAATGTTCAGCTCGTAAAAATTCCGCCACGTTGACAATGGCGTCCTTATCAATAAGGATAGCCCCTAGAATACAAATTTCGGCTTCTTCATTATGGGGCGGAACTTTAATTTCTGGCATTTAAGACTACCACCTCTTTTTCCAAAGGCAGCTTATCTTTGGCGATAATTAATTTTTCCTGCGGATTGGCCTGTTCAATCCCCATTTCTTTCAAAAAATCAGAAAGCGGTGCTAAATCTAAATTCAAACCAGGAATTTTGTAAGCCATGGGAATAATAATCTTAGGGTCAATTTGACCAACCAAATCAGCTGCCTTTTTAGGGGGTAATATTTTTCCCAATCCCACCGGCAAAAAGAGAATATCCACACCGTCAATCTCTTCTAATTGTTTATCAGATAAACTCTCAGTTAATCCCCCCAGGAAAGCTAAACGCAAACCATCAATCGTTATCACAAAAAGATGATTATTTTTTCCCACCTGAAGGCCTAAAATAAAAGAGCCGCCAATCTCATACTCCCCCGGAGCCTCAATGATAAAGGGATTTTCGCGACTCACCGCTTTCGTAATTAAAGAAGTGTCGCCCCGAGCTCCTTTGCCAGTCGTCACCACAACGTCGGCCATGATTTGAGGTAATTTAAAACCTAAGGAAGGAGAAATCGGATCAGTTATCAAAACAATCTCTTTCCCCTTAATCCGAAAGCAAAAATGACCGAAGTATTTAATTTCCATAGGCTTGGGGCGTTTTACGCCGCTTTTTAGTTTATCATTTAAACCAAGTCTTGACAAGGGTTCGCTTTTGCGTTATATTTTCAAGGTAATCTGATGAAAAAGGAAATCCTAATTGCTATCATTATAGGTTTTGTGTTGGGCTTGGTGATTACTTTTGGCATCTGGACCGCCAATAAATCTTTAAAGGAAGGCGCGACCACCCAACCAAAAGAAGTCACCGAAAATGAAACCAACATCATTCCTGTCCCCACTCAAACGGAAGAAAAATTACCCCTGACCATTATTTCTCCGGAAAACAACGCTCTTGTCAATCAAGAAAAATTAGAAATTGTCGGCAAAACTTCACCCAAGGCAGTGGTCGCCGTTGTTTATGAAGAAGGAGAAAAAATTATTGAGGCTGATGAAGGGGGAGATTTTAAACAAGAGATTACCCTGGTTGGCGGTGGAAATGAAATTACCATCTCGGCTTTTGATAATGAAGGCAATGAAGCCAGCAAAACTTTAAATCTAGTTTATTCAACAGCAGAAATATAAGAACCTTGCCTTCGGCAAGAACCTTGTTTTTCGTAAAACTCAAAATGATAAATTATAAATTAAAATTTACAATTTTCGGAATATTTACTATTTGCTTTTTGCTATTTGTTATGTCTGTCAAGGCTGTTTCCCCTACTCCGGAGGCCACCAGCGCCGCGGTCAACGATATACGGGCTAAAGTTAAAGAAATTGTCCAAGAGAAATTGGATCAAGCTCAAAAAGGGCAAAAAATGGCTTTTACTGGCGAGGTCACCGCAATTTCTGATCTGAATTTAACTTTGCAAACTAATCAAGGAGATAAACAACTCAGGGTGGCCACTGATGCTGCCCTTATCGGTAAGGGCGGTAAAAAAATCCAAATAAAAGACCTAAAAAGCGGTCTTTTTGCCATCGCCATGGGCTATCTTGAAGAAAATGATATTCTAGGTGTCCGCCGCTTAGTTCTCGGCGAAAAACCTAAAACCCCACAGCGAGAGGTGGCTTTTGGTAAGGTGACAGACATCTCTAAGGAAGAAAACGTCTTGACGGTTAAAAACGAGAAAAAGGGAATTATTTATACTGTTGAGGTTAACGACAAAACCGTTATCAGTAAAAAGGTGGATAGTAAAATCCAAAAAGTTAAACTGGAAGTTATCGAGACTGGTGATTACTTAATTGTCATTGGCACCCCAACCGAAAATGAACATAAATTAATCACCGCCAAAATTATCCATGTTATCCCAGGTCTTTCCAGGGAGGTTTCACCTACTCCTTCTGCCAAGCCAACTGCCAAACCAACAAGCAAAGCTACACCCACTCCCTAAAACTTACAAAAAAAATCAAATTATGATATCATAAACCTATGAACAAGGCTAATCTACAGCCATTAAAAGGTTTTCGGGATTTTTATCCGGAGCAAATGAGATTCCGGAATTTTTTGTTTGGCAAAATGAAAGAAACTTCCAGGCTTTTCGGCTATGAAGAGTATGAAGGGCCCGTTTTAGAGTCTCTAGATTTGTATACCGCTAAATCAGGCGAGGAATTGGTTAAAAACCAAACTTTTATTTTAAAAGATCGAGGTGGTAGAAAGCTTGCCTTGCGACCAGAACTCACCCCTACGATGGCACGGATGGTTGCTGCTCAAAGACAAAAGTTGACTCTTCCTCTCCGCTGGTTTTCTTTAGGCCCCCGTTGGCGTTATGAACAACCTCAAAAGGGGCGCTTCCGTGAATTTTGGCAATGGGATGTCGATTTAATCGGAATTGATTCGTCCGAAGCTGATGCGGAAGTCATCAGTTTAGCTTGTGAACTTTTTAAATCAGTTGGGCTTTCATCAAAAGAGGTAGTAATTAAAATAAACAACAGGCGATTTTTAGAAAACAAATTGGTTTTTGTGGAGATTCCTCGAAAGAAAATCCCGGAAGTTTTCCGGGCGATTGATAAAAAAGAAAAAATGACCCAAGACGGATGGGAAAAGTACCTAAAAGAGATTGGCTTGAATGACCTTCAAATAAGGGATCTTGGGGAAATTTTAAAAGACAAAGATTTTGCCAATGAATCAGAAGAATTGACAGAGTTATTTTCCACACTAAACGATCTGGGGGTCAGTAAGTATATAGAATTTGATCCCATGGTGGTTCGGGGACTTGATTATTACACTGGCACGGTTTTTGAGGCAAAAGATAGAAGGGGTGAATTTCGCACCATTTTAGGAGGGGGAAGATATGATAATCTACTGGAAATAATTGGGGGACAAAAAATTCCCGGAGTAGGTTTTGCCGCTGGGGATGCCGTTTTGGAGGAAATTTTAAAAAAATTCAAAAAAATTCCCAAGCTTACTCCTTGCTCCACTAAAGTTTTAGTTACAGTTTTTGATGAATCATTTTATCGGAACTCTTTAAAAATTACTTCTCAGTTAAGGGCTAAAAACATTCCCACTGAGATTTATCTGGATTCTCAAGCTAAGCTTGATAAACAACTAAAATATGCTGATAAAAAGGGTATCAAGTATGTGGTGATTTTGGGACCTGAGGAAGAGAAATCTGGGACGGTAACTGTCAAAAATATGGAAAAAGGCTCTCAAGAAACCATACCTCAAGAAAAGCTTGAAGACTACCTTAGATAAAAACTGCCTATGTCAAAAAAGCGCCTCACTGCCTACCTTCTGCTAACCTTAACTGCAGCTATCTGGGGTGTGGCCGGCCCAGTGATTAAAGCCACTTTAGCTTATATCCCTCCTTTTACCTTTCTTTTTTGGAGATTTTTGCTAGCAACCATAATCTTTATCCCAATTTTTATATTTCTTTTCAAAAAAGAAAAAGAAACACTAAAAAGCATTTTGCCGATTGTTCCAATTGGTTTTCTGGGAATTCCCCTCTGTTTATCCTTTGTTTTTTTGGGTTTTGAAAGAACAACTGCTTTGGATGGGACAATCATCGCGGCCCTAGCCCCAATTTTTATTGTTTTAGGCGGGGTTTTCTTTCTGAAAGAAAAAGTAACTAAACTTGAGGCTTTGGGATTAGTGGTGGCAATCGCCGGAAGCGTGGTCATGGTTTCTCAACCACTTTTAGAAGGTGGGTTTTTTGCCAACAGGAATCTTTTGGGAAATATTTTCATCATTCTTTCAGATATCGTCTGGGCAGGATATGTCATCGCCTCCAAAAAAGAATTTAAAAAACACTCGCCTTTTGTTATTACCGCTGTCTCGTTTTTTACCGGATTAGTTACTATCTTTCCTGTTGCTTTGCTTGAGCAACTAGCAATTATTGATTGGCAAAAATCGGTTTATCTACCAGTCCAGTCTCTTTTTTATCTTAATCCAGCCGGGCTTTGGGGACTTTTATATATGGCAATTTTTTCATCAGTTATTGCTTATTTTGCTTTTGAATCAGGCTTGCGGTTAATCGAGGCTTCGGAGGCAACCCTTTTTGCCTATCTTCAGCCAATTTTTGCTGCTCCTCTGGCTATTTTTTGGCTGAAGGAATCGGTTACTCGTCCTTTTCTAATCGGCGCCGGCATTATTATCATTGGCGTCTTTTTAACTGAATACAAACGCTGTACCGTGTTAAAGACTTAAGCAAAAACGACGAAGTTTAATCTCATCTACGCAGCAATTCTACACCAGTATCATTGAGAAACTGACATCCTTCGGCTTTTAATAATTCGAAAACTTCCTTCTGTTTTGCTAAAAGCAAATCACTACTGGTTGTTTCGGCTGTAAAACGCAAGAGAGGATCATTGGCTGAAGGCCTAAGATTAAAATTCCAATCGGGATAGTGAATGGTTAGGGTATCAAAATCGGAAATTTCACCATCAGAATATTTTTCTTTAACTTTTTCTAAAATTTTATTCATCACCCCCATAGCCTCCGGGGTTAAATCATCTGTTTCAGAAAAACCGGGTAAAACAAAATTACACTCCCCACTAACGGGATATTTAAGACGACCTTCTCTAGTAAGCTCGCCCAAACTTTTGCCACTTTCTGAAATTATCTGTAAAATCTGTAAAAAAGCGATCAGGCTATTTTCCACCATATAATCGCCAAAATTATAGTAAATATGACCAGAACACTCACCGCCAAATAGTGCGTTCTCCTTCCTCATTCGATTCTTAAAGAAAGCATGGCCCACTAATTCCACCTTGGGAATTCCTCCTGCCTTAATAATCTTTTCTTTGATATACCGGGTAGCTCGTATGTCATACAAAATTACTCTTCCCGGATTTTCTTGACACATTTTTTCCGCAATTAAACCGTTAATATAGACACCGAAGATGTAATCTCCATTTTCATCGACAAAAAATATTCTATCTGCATCACCATCAAAGGCAATTCCCAAATCTGCTCCTACCTTTTTAACCTCATTTACTAGTTGCTCTCTGTTTTCTTTCAAGAAAGGATTAGGTTGATGACCCGGATAATGACCATCTAATTCCCAATTGAGTTTAATGAACTCTATTTGGGGTAGATATTTTTCCAAGTTATCAATTTCTAAAGAACCTACCGCATTTGAGGCGTCAACTACAACTTTTAACGGCTTAATTTTTTTAACGTCGATAAAAGACACCGCCTGGGAAATGAAATCTCTCCAGATATCTCCCTGCATTAGCTTCCCTTTTCTGTCTGGATTGACTTCTTTATAGTTCAAATAATCTTCTTTTAACTTTTCCATGCCAAAACCACTCCCAAAGGGACTAGCCCTAGGCCCAATGATTTTTATGCCACTTAAATAGCCAGCGGAGTGAGAGGCAGTAACTTCCAGCCCAACATCAAATTTATAATGGCCAGCAGTAAAATAAACCACATCCGTACCAGCAATCCCAATATTAGTAACATCAGCCCCCTGATCAAGGGCTCCTTTAATTAAGGCTTTATGGATTTTGGGTGAAGCTAAACTTACATCGCGACCAATGACTAAATTTTTGGCACTAAAAGTTCTCACCAAAATTCTAGCGACAATATAAACAATCTTATCATTAATATCTTTGGGGTATTGTCCCCTAATATCGTAAGCACGGAAAATTTCCATAAATTTAATTTTAAAGATTAATTAATAAGATATCAATAGCTTGACATCACTAATAAAAAATGTTATAAGATATAATTATTCAGCTTTAGTGGCTCTTTAACTTAAAAATTTAAAAAAGGGGTGAAAAAGAAATGCGCGGATTGCCTTTGTCTTTTACAGTGATGGAGAAAAAGGAAAAAAAGGAAAGAAGAATAAAAAGGAGGTTGATGTTTCGCTGGTCTGTATTCTTTGTATGTATTTTTTTCCTACTTTGGGGAATTTGGTTCATTGTTACCGGAAAAGCTCCAGCAATCAATGAAATTAAGATAGCTAAAGAGTATTCTCTAAATCTACCCTTCGGTCTTTATCGTTGGACTGATATTCTGGTAGTAGCTATCTGGCCCATTCTCCTAACACTCATCTTTAGAAGTAAAAAAATACTTGAGGGAGAAAATAGCAAGGGTGACAATTTCCCACTTGGGGTTTCTATTACCAACATAGTACTGGGTATTATTGCTGGGTCAATTCTCAATGTATGGTTCATTTTGGGTAATCTTTGGTCTTTAATTCCCAGCTTCATCCTTTTGGCGGTTATGTCTTTAATTAATTATTGCGTTGCATATGATAAGGTTGAAGATTATAAACCTAACTTTAGTGCTATTCTCATGTTCAATCTCCTCTTCGGGCTAGGAGTAAGTTTGGGTATTGCTATCTCTGTCAGTTTGGTAATCGGATTAATCTTTGGGTTAATTAGTTTTTTGATTCTACTTTTTTTCCAATATTGTTTAGTCCACTTTATAAGATTAGTCTATCTCTGGCTGGCAGCAGCACCAAAAGTTGAATAAAATTTATCTTAAGGGAGGTTTTCCTGATTTGTGTTAAAAACACATGTTTTAATCAAGAAAGCTTCCCTTGTTCTTTTTTTAGGGGTTGACTTTTTCACGGAGGGTGGAATATTCTGAAAATGATGACTTTGAAGGAAGCCCAGGAAAAAATTATTAAAGATGGGATTAGAATCGGCTTTCCTCAGAAAGAAATAGAAAAATTTTTTAAAGAAGAAGACAACAATATTAAGATTAAACTTGAAGAAGAACTCCCCCACCTTAGTGAATCTTATAGGAATGGCGAGCTAGCAGACCAAATAGAAACTTTACTTAGAGGAAAGAACCTTAATAAATGGATTGAGCAAGAAACTGAAAAAGCGAAAAAAGGGATTCAAACTATCATTGAAGATTTAAAGAAAAATCCCCAATTCAGTTGGGACAACCAAAAAGAACGTTTAATCCAGTATTTAACCTCAAGAGAAGAGGAATTGAAACTCAATCAAGCCTCTTCTGGTTGGGGGGAAAATGGTGAAAGGCGAAGAGTCGATCCGAGTTTATACGAAAGTTGTGTAGACATCGGTTTGTGGTTATCCGAAAATGACGGGAATCTTTACAGATACCGCTGTGTGAGAGAAGGAAAAACTATAAAAGAGATTAAAAAGTTGGGGCTAGCCAATGATTTAGAATATATCATCTATTTTCCTTTTTTGGCAGAAAAAGCTGGAGAGATCGTCAATGAACTAAAAGAATTATCTACCGTTGCTAGTTAGCCTCATCTGTGATAAAATTCCCTCATGAAGAAAAATATTCATCCTGAATGGTATCCACAAGCCAAAGTCAGTTGTGCTTGTGGGGCAAGTTTTACCACCGGCTCAACCAAGCCGGAAATTCATGTGGAGATTTGCTCCGCCTGTCATCCTTTTTTCACTGGCGAAATGAGATTTGTTGATACCCAAGGACGAATTGAAAAATTCCAAGCCAGGCAAAAAGCCAGTGTAAACTATACCAAAAAGAAGAAAAATCTTGAAGAAAAAGAAGAAAGACCAAAAAGCATCAAAGAGATGTTAAAAAAGGATTAAAAACTCCTTCATTTCCTCTTATGAACAACGATAAAATCATCATGGAAATCAGAGGCGCCGCGGGTGGTGATGAAGCCAAGATTTGGGCTGAAGATTTACTAAGAATGTATTTAAAATTTGCCGAAAAACAAGGTTGGAAAACACAAATCTTAAGCATTGGCGTCCTTTTAATCAAAGGCCCTAATTCTTATCAGTTTTTAAAAAATGAAACCGGCGTCCATCGGGTTCAAAGAATCCCCACTACTGAAAAACGTGGTCGAATTCATACCTCGACCGCCACCGTTGTTGGTTTACCGAAAATTCCCGAAAATGAGTTGAAAATTAATCCGCAAGATTTAAATTGGCAATTCTATCGAGCCTCCTCCCACGGCGGCCAAAATGTCCAAAAAGTTTCCACCGCCGTCCGCCTGACTCACCGGCCAACAGGAACTGTCGTTACCTGCGAACAGGAAAGATTTCAGGAACAAAACCGACAACTCGCCTTGGAATTGCTAAGAGCTAAGCTTTGGGAACAAGAAGAATTAAAAAAAGAGGTAACCATTGCCGGTTATCGTTCCGCCATTGGCCGGGGCATGAGAGCGGAAAAAATCCGTACCTACAACTTTCCACAAAACAGAGTTACTGACCATCGTCTAGGCCAATCCTGGCACAATTTAGAAGCAATTGTGGATGGCGATTTGAGTAAAATTCTCACTAGTTTTATTCAGTAGAAGCCTGAAGAATCACGTCTTTTTCCATTTCTTTGCCGTCACGCCAAATCGTTAAAGTAACTTTCTCACCCACCTTTCTTTGAGAAATTAACTTCGCCAAATCAACATTTTCATCCTTAAAAGATTGGTCATTAAATTTGGTAACAATATCACCAGCCTTTATCCCGGCTTTATCAGCCGGAGAATTGGTAATCACCTCTACTACGTAAGCCCCCTGGGGTACATCATTCATCAAAGCCACATCGCGGCTAATCATCCGGTAGCGAATGCCGACAAAGGGTCTTTCAAACTTGCCAGTTTTATTGAAACTTTCAATCGCTTCTTTAATGACATTAATCGGAATGGCAAAACCAATATTTTGTCCCCCTGCTGCTACTGCCACATTAATGCCTATAACTTGACCGACAGAATTCAAAAGCGGACCGCCAGAATTGCCAGGATTAATGGCTGCATCCGTTTGAATGACATTATCCAATCTTTCCGCATAACCTTCAAAAACTGATCCGGCCGTAATACCTCTCCCTAGTCCGGAAATAACACCGGTGGTCACGGTGTTTTTAAACTCGCCTAGGGCAGTACCAATAGCAATGACAAATTGGCCAACTTTAAGCTTATCTGAATCCCCCATTTCCACTGGCCTAAGCCCACTAGCCTCAATTTTTAGAATAGCTAGATCATTGACTGGATCACGGAAAATTTTTTGTACTTCATAAGTTTTATCATCCTTGGTAATAACCTTATAAGTGGCTTGGGTATCACTCATCACATGTTTATTGGTCACAATCAAGCCATCAGAACCGATAATAAAACCTGTCCCAATATTTTGTTGAACTTTTTGTGGTTGTTGTGGAGTTTGGGGAAAACTAAAACCAAAAGGTCCAAATTCAATATTAAAAGGGCTCGTTTGCTCTTCCTTTTCAATATTAATGGTAACCACTGAAGGGCCAACTTCCTCCACCACGTCAATGACCACTGACTCTTCAGTTAAGACTTTTTGAGAAATTGTTTGGGGAAAATTACTACCCAAACGAGGAAAGAAACGATCTAAAAGTCTATAGCCAAAAAGTCTATCGGAAATCGCCCCACCCAAAAGGGAAACAATCACCACTATACCGATAGCAATCCCAATAAAAATTTTTTTAACTTTTTTCATTTTTACCTAACTCTTAAGACTTCTTGAGCTTTTTGTAGTTGTTCATCAACATCAGCCGTTTTTGGGTCATCTTTTATTTCGTTATCAGGAACCACTCCTTTTTTATCAATTGAATTTCCCGAAGGCAACAACCAGCGAGCCGTGGTAATATGTAAGCCTGCTCCACCAGATAAATCCTCTGCTTCCTGAATTGTTCCCTTGCCAAAACTTTTTGTCCCCACAATCTTTGCCCGCTTGTAATTCTGTAAAGCACCAGCCACAATTTCGGAAGCCGAAGCACTTCCCTCGTTGATTAAAACCACCAAGGGTTGAGTTAACAACTTCCCTTGACGGTCAACAGAAAAAGTCTCTTTTGTCCCATTGGCATGTTCTTGCTGGACAACAATACCGGAGTTGAGAAATTCTGAGGCAATAAAAACTGAGCCTGTTAGATATCCTCCAGGATTATTTCTTAAATCCAAGATAACACCCGCCACTGCTGGCTGATGATTAACAATTTCGTCAATTGCCTTATCCCACTCTTCCGCAGTTCTATCACCAAATTTCAATAATTTCAAATGGGCTACCACTTTGTTATTTGTTGAAATAAACTCAACCTCAACACTGGGAACAACAATTGTTTCTCTTGTAATCTCCACTTCATAAGGTTCTTTTTCATCACTATGAAGTAAAGTTAATTTAACTTTTGTTCCTCTAGCCCCTCTTATTTTTCTCGCCGCTTCATCCAAAGCAATGCCCATAGTTACCTCACCATCAATCTTTAAAATCAAATCACCAGCCCTCACACCGGCTTTTTGGGCTGGCGTCCCGGACAAGGGTGCTATGACCGCCAACTGGTTATCTTTGTATCCTAATTGAATCCCTACACCCTCAAAAGCACCATTCAAATCTTCTTTCACCTCTTTATTTTCGGTGGGTTTAAGAAAAACAGTGTAAGGATCGCCTAAAGAGCTCACCATCCCCTGAATCGCCCCTAAAACCATCTGGGTGGGGTTAATGGCATTTTTATCAATATAGCTTTTTTCTACTCTGTCCCAAACTTCCCAAAATAAAGAAAAGTCAAGATTTTGCTTATCGGCGGGGATTTTTCTTTCAATTTTAATGGAAGAATTACGGCCAAGCTTAATTTTAAACTGATGAGTGCCGAGCCAAAAGCCGGTCAATCCGGCCAAAACAACTGCCAAACAGGCAATAATTATTAATCTGGTGTATCGCAAATTTAACTTTGCTTTCACATCTAGATCTAGATTAAGAAATACGGGTTGTAAAAGGAAGCAAGGCTAAAAAGCGAGCTTGTTTTACCGCTTTGGACAGCTTCCTTTGATGCTTAGCACAAACACCTGTCCGAAGGTGCTTTAAAATTTTTCCTTGATCGGAAATATATTTCTTTAAAATCTCTGGTTCTTTATAATCCGGCGCTTTGCCGGATTGGCAAAATGAACAAAAGGTCTTCATAATTTAATAAACGATTAATAAATTAATCAAAAAGGAATATCTTCGGGATTGACTTCCTTATCGTTGGCTGGTTCCTCGGCCTTTTTAACCTCTTCTTTTTTGGCCGCACTGCCCTTAGCTGATTTTTCAACCGTGGCCGCTGGAGCTTCCCCAGTCGGAGTCACTTCTACTCCTTCTGGTATTTCGAAAGTTCCTTCGGCCGAAGACATCACGCCTTCAGGAGCAACTCCTTCAACTGCCGTTTCTTCTCCAGGCGCCCGCTTGGAATCAAGAATAATCATATCGGAAATGACAATTTCCGTGGTTTGACGAACGTTGCCGTCTTTCCCCGTCCATTCTCGACTCTGGAGCCTTCCTTCGACAAAAATCTTTCTCCCTTTAAATAAAAGCTGGGAGCAAAGTTCAGCCAATTTATTCCAAGCAACCAGG
>Ga0315274_10006638_pt1 | contig 16834 bp, 15 predicted proteins | sample YL17G02_20_MG_FD_203700 | JGI IMG/M metagenome (GOLD analysis project Ga0315274, IMG submission 203700) | Sediment microbial communities from Yellowstone Lake, YNP, Wyoming, USA - YL17G02_20 | ecosystem: Environmental > Aquatic > Freshwater > Lake > Sediment | place: USA: Wyoming | collected...
TCTCTCTCTCTCTCTCTCTCTCTCTCTCTCTCTCTCTCTCTCTCTCTCTCTCTCTCTCTCACCACCACAATTTCTCTTCAACAAACGAAACGAATAAATCAATCGAATCCAAAAAAAACAGACTGGTGGAGGGACGACCAGGTCGAGACGGCGATGAGGGAGCACGCCTCCCGTGGCGCCGGGTGAGTTTTCTTTTTCCCGCTTTTCTCCCCCTTTCGCGAAGACGGAAGAGAGCGCGAAGAAAAGCTCAACTCATCTTTTTTCTCTTTTCTAACGAAAACACCAAATCCCCACGCGCAGCGCTATGCGCGTCTTCGCGTTCGCCAACGGCTACGGCCAGGACGGCTACGAATCGTCCAAGATGTCCCGCCCTTTCCAGCCCAGACTCGGCACCTTCTCCGACGACGGCCTCTCGCGCCTCGACCTCGTCGTGGCCGCGGCGGCCAAGAACGGGCTCCGGCTCATCCTGCCGCTGTCCAACTGGTGGGACGAGCAGGGCGGGTGCCAGTGGTGGGTGGACCAGGTGTACGGGCGCAACCCGAAGCAGCCCAAGGAGCTGTTCTTCTCCGACCCCAAGGTGCGAGACGAATGAGAAAGAGGAAGTTTTTTAAAGTTTTTTTTTTCTGGCCTCGACCTCGGCCTCGAAAAAAGAAAGAGAAAGTTCACTTTTCCCCTCCTCTCGAAACCTCAACCACCAGGTCAAGGACGCCTTCCAGGACTACATCTACCACGTCGTCACGCGCAAAAACCCCAGGGCGAACGGCCTCTCCTACTCGGAGGAGCCCGCCATCATGGCCTGGGAGCTGATGAACGAGCCGCAGCTCAGTAACGATTACGACAAAAAGATGGGCATCCCTCCGGGCTCGGTCACGACTGCGTGGGTGCGCGAGATGGCTTCCTTCATCAGGGAGGTCGACGGCGGGAGGCACCTGGTCTCCGTGGGCGACGAGGGGTGGAGGTCCGACGTCAAAGGCTTCGGCGGGGACTGGGCGTGGATCAACGACGGCACCAAGGGGATCGACGCCGCGGCCAACATCAAGCTCCCCGAGGTCGACTTTATGACGCTGCACGTCTACGCTCCGAACTGGGGCTTCGCGGCCGACAAGTACCACTGGCTGCTTCAGAACTTTGTGGCGGACAGGGCGGCGCTGGCCGCGGTGGCGAACAAGCCCATCGTGCTGGAGGTGAGATGGGAAAGAAAGAGAGAGAGAAAAGAGAGAAGAGGCTGGACCCTTTTTTCCCCTTGAACGAGGAGGCGTCGAGAAAAAACTCAGCTCTCTTCCCCTCCCTCCCGCCTCTCTCTTGGCCAAAAAAACACACACAAAAAAGGAATTCGGCTCCCCCTACGGCTACGTCCCCGACCGCGACGCCTTCCTCTCTGCCTACACCACCGCCGCCGCCGCGTTCGGATACGCCGGCGCCCTGATCTGGCAGGTGTTCCCCTGGAGCACGCCCAACTACCAGGGCGCCGCCTTCGACTTCGACTATACGAAATCCGGTTCCGCGGCCGTGCTGGCGCTTTACGACGTGATGAATGCGAAGACGCTGTTTGAGAAGGTGGTGGCGTCGGGGAGGGCGACGGGGCTGATCGGAGGGAAGTAGGAGAGAGAAGAGATGACGAGGAGCGCTCCTCTGGGGCTCTCCTTCTTTTTTGACAATAAAACGACGACAGCATCGTCAACAACCGGAAAAACGCACTGCGAAACGCTGCAGGAGAGAAAAATATGCCCCCCCAGAAAAAACGAAAATAAACGAAGTATGGAGGAAAACGTGTGAGGAAACGAAAGACGCGATAGAGCAACATGTTAAAAAGGCAAAGGAAGAGCGTCGAGGTCGAGAAGACAGAGGAAAAGAAAACACAAAGCATCGTCGGCGATGCCCTCTGTGGCCGCCGCTGTCTCGATCGCAACTCGTCGCGCCCTCCCCCGCTCCCGTTTCTCTCGTGTTCGCTTCCACACCGAGGGACTGAGGTGGTTCGCTGCAATGCCTCCCCGCAAGCGCCGCGGCGTGGACGACGAGGTGAGTAAGAAAAGAGAGAGTCAGAGAGAGAGGAAGGGATCGATTGCGAGCCAAAGAAAACTCAACCCCGAGCAAAAAAAATCTTTCAAAAACTCGACAGCAGCCCCCGGCCACAACAACGGGCACCGAGGACTCCCTCTGCCGCGCCGTCAAGCGCCTGGCCACCTCCGAGTCCCAGGGCGCCCTTCCGGAAGGGAACGGACAACAGCAAGCGGGAGCGCCGGAGGTGAGGAGGAGGACGAGCAGAGGGCACCAGCCGCAGCAGCAAGCCGAAGCGGAAGCAACAGCAGCAGCAGCAGAGGCAGCAGCAGAAGCTCCGCCTCCTCCTCCTCCCGCAGCAACAGCAACGACCGACACCGCCTTCGACGAGGAGTACGAGGCCACCAACCAGCTCCTGCGCAGGATGCACTTTGAGAGGATGAGCCGGCTGCAGAGAGAGAAGGAGGAGAGGGAGAGAAGGGAGGAGGGGAGGTGAAAAACGCATGCTTTTTGGGGGGTTCGTTTTCCTTCGTTTTTTTACTTTACACTATTCAGAAATGCTGCTTTCGCTTCGTGTCCTGTATATCATCGTTTTCATCAGAAATGAATCAAAGACACTTGAGAAATAAATGCTGGAAAGACATGAGATCAATAAAGTACAATTTCATCACTCAAACGCCCGCCGGAGCGACGTCGACGAAGCCGCCCCCCCTTGCTGCTCTAATGCTTCTCCCTCTCCTTCCCCTTCCTCCTCCTCCCTCTCCCTCGCCCGCTGCCTCGCTCCGGCCGCCCGCAGCTGCCTCGCGATCAGCTCGAAGCTCGTGAACGTCAGCGCCGCCGCCGGCGTCGTCCTGACGAGGTTCGTGCCGCACCCGCGATAAAAGGCCCGGACGCCGCCGCCGTCGCAAAAGAGCCGGCGACAGGTCTCCGCGAGCGCGGCGGGGCTGCCCGAGCCCTCGACGTGCATGTGCGAGCGCACCACTTCGTGAGGGTATGTCAGCGAGGAGGCGACGGCCTTCGAGGCCGCGGAGGCGACGACGAGGGCCGAGGCCGGCAGGGCGTCTGCGTCCTCGTCCGAGGCGGCGGCGGCGGCGGCGGCGCTGCCTCCCCCGCCGCTCGACTCCTCCCTCCGCTTCCGCCGCGCGTCCGCCAGCAGCGCCTTGAACTTTTCGTACAGCGGGAACTGCACCGCGACGTGCGCCACGCCTACCAGCGAAGGGAGAGCCCCCGCCCACAGCCCCGCGGCGCCCTCCTCCCGTGCGATCCGGACGAGCGCGTCGGCCGTCCCCTTGTAGAGCGCCCTCCTGCCGCCGCCGCCGCCGTTGCTGGCCCCGTTGGCGGAGGGGGCCGAGCCCTTTGATTTCGCCCCCCCGATCTCCAGGGTCAGGTGCTGCGTCTGCAGGCGCGTCTTGACCACCCAGAGCGGGTTGGTCACCAGCAGCGTCGCGCCGCCGGCGCCGCACGCCGCGAGGCAGTGCACCGCGGGGTGGTGCCTCGCCGCCCTCCTGGCGGCGTCGAGGTCGAGCGGCGGCGGGCGAGGGGGAGCGGGAGCAGCAGCGGCGGCAGGAGAAGAGGAGAGGGAAGACGAAGGAGCCGGAGGAGGAGCGAGCCCGCCGCCCCGGCCCTCCCCCCCTCCCCCGCCGCCGCGCTCTTCGCCCGACACCCAGCCGCGCTCGGCGGCCGCGTCGCCGATGCTCGCCTTCAGCCTGTCGTAGGTCGTGAAGTAAACGGCCCAGTTAGGCAGCAGGGCGGCCAGCGTCGGGGTCAGGCCCCGATAGAGGCCCGCGACCCCCTCGGCGGCGAAGATGCTGCGGAGGCTCGAGGCGATCCCGGGGCGCCTGCCGCTGCGGGCGGCGCCAGAGGGGGAGGGGCCCGCGGCGACGGCGGTGACCTGCAGGCGCGTCTTGAGGACGTCGAGCGGGCAGACGAAGACGGCGGTCGCCGCCCCGGCGAGGGACCCGGCCACGGCGGAGACGACGTCGGGGTCGTCCCAGTGGCGCCGGGGCCGGCGCTGCGGCGGCCGCCTCGCCGTTGGGTGGTGGCGGGCGCGGCGGAGGAAGGCGGCTTGGGTGTCGCCGGGGCCCGACGATAGAGGCGCTGAGGGAGACGCAGTCGGCCGATCGGGGCCGCTCGGCGTCGCCTTTGCCCGCTCCGGGGCCGCCATGCTGGAGCGCTCTGCTTCGCCTCCGAGCCCGGAGGTACGTGCTCTCTGCCGCCTCGCTCTCTGCGTGCGAAAAGATGGATCGAAGGCAACGAGAGACGAAGCCAGCGGGAAGAGCCGTGAGGGAGAATGTGGGAGCTCTCTCTCGCGCGCAATCTCTCGCCCTCGCTCTCGCGCTCTCGCTCGCAGTTTTTTTTCTTTTTTGTGTGAGAGTCAAGGGCGACCTTAATTTTTTTTTCTTTGCAACTTGTTCGACTTGGAGAAGAAGAAGAAGAAGAAAAATGTCGCTTATCGAAATCTCCTCCGACGCCGACGGGTTCCACTCCGCCAGCAGCGGAAGTGTCGAGGTCCTCGCCTCGTCGCCTCCTCCAGCACCAGCAGGAGCAGGAGCAGAAACAGGAGCAAGAGCAGCAGCAGCGACGCTCCCTCCTCCTCCTCCTCCTCCTCCGCCGCCGGCGGCGAACGGAATCGCCTCGGCTCGCCGATCGACGCGAGTGCGAGGGCCGGCTGTGATCCGCTCGCCTCCGTCTCCGCCGCCGCCACGCGCGAGGCGCCACCGCGCGGCAGCAGCAGACTCGGGGGGAGAAGAAGAGCCCTTGACGCGCCGCGTCAAGAGGCAGCCTGTCGAGGAGGGGAGGAGGGGAGGAGCTGCGAACGATGGTGAGGAACGCAGCGACGAGAGGGGTCCGAAGCATCTTTTTCGTTTCAACGCGTTTTCGACGACGCCCTGCACTAAGGCCTTCTTTGAACCCCCTCTGAAATCACAGGCGCGGCGCCGTCTCGCGGCGACGGCGGCGGCGGCGCTCCCGACATCCGCGACGATGTCGACGACCTGGAGAACCTCGCGGCGCAGGTAAGGAAGAAAGACAAATCGACTGTCGTCGCTGTTTTTTGCTCTTCTTTTCTTCTTTCTTTTTTCTCGACCTGCTGCTCAGCCTTCTCTCTCAACCTTCTCTCTCTTTCCACTTTATATAGATCGACCGCTACAACGCCGAGGCCGCCCTCGCGATCGTCAGGATCCCGACGCGCCAGAGGCCCTCGGCGCTGGTGAGGAGGAAGGAGTTTTTTTTGGAGAGGTTCTTTTTTCATTCTCCTTCTTTTTCGTTCTCGACGTTCTTTCCGTCGTCAAGGTCTCTCTCACCCTCGACTTACGTCTCTGGCTTCTTCTTCTCTCTCGCGCGCGCATTTCTCTCTCCAACAGGAGATGGACCGCATGGTCCGCGCCGTCATGAGGCTCATGCTCTTCCGCTCGGGGCGCTACGCGGGCATCCCCGTCAAGTCGGACCAGCTCAGCGCGGCGGTGCGCGGGGCCTCGATGCCGCCGATGGCCACCGCCGGAGGGGGGCGCGCCTCGGCCGCCGCCGCCGCAGCAGCTGCCGCGGCCGCCGCGGCCGCGGCTGCCCCCTCCTGGCCGCGCGTCGCCGCCGTCATCAGGGAGGCCCAGGCCCGCTTCGCCAGGACTCTCGCTCTAGAGATGGCCCAGATAGACCTCCTTCCCGCCTCGGCGGTCGGGAGGGCGAGGACGACGTCCGCCGCCGCCGCCGGCAGCGGCTCGGGGGGAGCGGCGGCGGCGGCAGCAGCAGCAGCAGCCAGAGGGGCGGCGTCCGCGGCGGGAGGAGGCTTCTCCTCATCAGGCACCACGCGAGCCTACGTGCTCCGCACCCTGCTCCCGCCGAGGCTCCTCGCGGCATCGAGGGCCCGCGCGGACCCCGCCGACCCGCGCCGCAGCGCGGCGGCCGTCGCGCTCGTCGCCGCGGCGCTCGTGCGGCTCGACAGGGGCGGCGCGGGCACGCCCGCGCCCGACCTCTGGGCGGTCCTGGCCGACCTGGGCCTCCCCGCGCCCGCTGCTCCGTCTGCTGCTGCTGCTGCTTCCGCTTCCGCTTCCGCCGCGTCAAACGGCAACGGCGGCGGCAGCGGCAGGGCCGCTGCTCCCCCTCCGCGGGTCCCCGGGATCGGCGACCCGGCCGATGCCGTCGCCGCCGCGCTCCGCTGCCGCCTGCTCGTCGAGAAACGCAACGAGCGGGACCGGCAGGGCCAGCCTCAGGTGGTTTACGCGCTCGGGGAAGCCGCGATGGGCGCCGACGGCCGCTGCAGCGGGATAGACGAGTTCATCACGGCGATGTTCGAGACGGCGGACCCGGCGCAGGCGATCGAGGCTCTGTGAAGTGTTTTTTTTTAATGATGAAAGTGCTTCCCCCCCCCTCCTGAACTCTTCTCCTTCGTTCTTTCGTTTTTTTCTTCAGTACAAAAAGCGTGTAGCAAGGTGATTACTTTTCCTCTTCCTCTCCGCTCTCTTCTTCTCCTCCACCTTCTCCATTTCCTTCCTCGCCGTCCTCTCCGTCGTCCCCGAGGTGCGCCAGGGAGACCTTGGCGGCCTTGGCCTTGGGCTGAGCGCCGGCGCCCCCTCCTTCCTCTCCTCCGCCGCCTCCTGCTCCCCTTCCGTCTCCCTCTTCTTCTTCTTCTTCCTGTCGCCGCTTCCTCTCCCCGCGCTTCTCCTCGCGTTTCCGCTCCTTCTCTGCGGCCCTCAGCTCCCTCTTCTCCGCAAGCGCGGCGATCATCCCGAGTATCTCCTCCCTGGCCTCTCCCCCGTCGGCGGGCAGGAGCTCCTCCGCGGTCCTCCCGGACGCGTCGCGGATCGAGGCGTCGGCGCCGCGCGCCGCGAGCAGCACCCGCGCCGTCGCGGCGTCCCCGCGCCTGGCGGCAAAGTGCAGCGCCGTCATCCCCTTGCGGGTCTTGTTGTTGACTCCCGCGTTCCCCTCTTCCAGGAGCAGGCGCGCGCACTCGGCGTCGCCGCGCTGCGCCGCGAAGTGCAGCGGCGCGACGTCGTCCTTGGCCGCGAGGTGGGCCGACGCGCCGCCGACGAGCAGCGCGGCGACGGCCGCGGCGTGCCCGCCCCAGGCGGCAAGCGCGAGCGGCGTGCGGGCTAGGAAGTCGCGCGCGTTCGGGTCGGCGGCGGCGGAGCCCGAGGCGAGGAGGCGGGCGATGGCCCTGGCGTCGCCGGCGCGGGCGAGGGCGTGGAGGTCGTCGGGAGGGGGAGGAGGAGGAGGAGCAGGAGGAGGCGGGAGGGAAGGAGAAGGAGCAGCGCCGCCGTCTTGGCCGGCATCATCAGCGGCGGCGGCGACGTCGTTCGCCGTCGACATGTCGCTCTGCTTTCTGCTTCTGACTTTGATTCGCGCGGTGCTCTGCTTGCCTTTGATAAAGAGATTCTCGTTATCTCCCCGGAAGGAGGATGGAGATCGAAACAGCAGCTCCGCGCGCGCGAGAGAGAGGCGCGTTGAGAGAGAGAGCACGATTAAAAAAGGGGAAAAACGTCCGAAGTGATTTTCATATTTTTTCGACGTCGACGACAACGAGTTTTTCGTCCCTCTTTCCCATCAATCGCCTCTCTCCCTCTCTCTCTCTCTCTTTTCGGAGCCGCTCGATGGGAGCGTTCATGCGCGTCGCGGTGAGTTACTTCTTCGTCTCTGTCCGCCACGCGGAAGAGAGAAGAAAGAAAGAGAGACAGAGAGAGAGAAACGAATGAGAGCCGCAATCTCAATGCTTCGGGGGGGGGGGCAATCGAATCGTTTTTCTCTTCGACCTCGACCTCCCTCCAAAACCTCCAGACTCCTCTCTCGAACCTCACCGCCCCCGCGCTTTCCCCCTCTCCCACCTTCCAAAAAAAAAACAGCGCATCGGCGCCCTCGCCGCGGGCACGGGCGCGGGGGTCGCCCTCTCCCTCTTCGCCGGCGACCCAGACTACTCTTGGACCGACCTCCAGTTCGACGCCGCCTCGTCGGCTTCCGCACTCCTCAGGAAATCGCTCGACGGCGAGAGGGCGCACGTCGCCGCGGTCTGGGCCGCGAGCCGCGGCCTGCTTCCCCGCGAGTCGCGCCCGGACCCGCCGGCGCTGCGGGTGGCGGCCTTCGGGCGGGAGTTCCGCAACCCTCTGGGCCTCGCCGCGGGCTTTGACAAGGACGCCGAGGGCGCCGAGGCCCTGCTGAACCTGGGCTTCGGGTTCATCGAGGTGGGGTCCATCACCCCGCTGCCTCAGCCCGGCAACCCAAAGCCGCGCGTGTTCCGCGTGCCCTCCCAGGCGGCCATCATCAACCGCTACGGCTTCAACTCGAAGGGGCACGAGCCCGCCCTGAAGCTGATCTCGGAGTTCCGCGCGCGCTTCCCGATCGACTCCTCCCCGCCCCCCGCGAAGGGGACGCTGCTCTCGGCGCACCACCCTCCGGCCGCGGGGAGGCTCGGGATCAACCTGGGGAAGAACAAGGCGCAGGAGGACGCTTCGCAGGATTACGCGGAGGGCGCGCGGCGGTTTGCGCCGCTCGCCGACTTTTTGGTGGTCAACGTGTCCTCGCCAAACACCCCGGGGTTGAGGGCGCTGCAGGGCAAGAAAGCTCTGACCGATCTGCTCAGAGCGGCGGTGGCCGCTAGGGACGCGGGGGTCAAGGAGGCCGGGGTCGTCGGGGCCGGGGCTGCGGCGGCGGGAAGGGGCGCCGGTGGTGCGCGGGGGAGGACGCGGCTCGGTGGGATCTTCTCTTCTTCCTCTTCTGCCTCTTCCGCCGCCGCTTCTCCCCCCCCGCTCCTGGTCAAGATCGACCCGGACCTGGATGACGCCGCTGCGGCCGACGTCGCTGCCGCGGCGCTCGCGGCCGGAGTCGACGGCATCGTCGTCAGCAACACGACCGTCTCGAGGCCCCCCTCCCTCGTCGAGGCTCCGGACTGCGGCCCCGCGCTCGCGGCGGAGGCCGGAGGGCTGTCCGGCGGGCCCCTCCGCGAAGCCTCCACGAAGGCCGTCGCGAGGATGTACCGGCTGACCAAGGGGAGGCTACCGATCGTGGGCGTCGGAGGGGTCGACTCGGGGGACGCGGCCTACGAAAAGATCCGGGCGGGGGCGACACTGGTCGAGGTTTACACGGCGCTCGCGTTCGAGGGCCCGGCGCTGGTTCCCAGGATCAAGAAGCGGCTCGCGGAGCTGCTGGAGCGGGACGGGTTCGCGAGCGTGGCCGAGGCCGTCGGGGTGGACGCGGAGAAGTACGCGGGGAAGAAGTGAAAGTTGGAGAGGAAGGTCTTGATGCAAAAGGGGAAAAAAATGCAGAAATGAAAGAAAGAAAAAAAAATCTTCTACTCTCTCCCACTCCTCCCGTCGAAGAAAGAGAAGAAGAAAGAAAACGCTTCCCATCTCTCGCCTTTTCCCACTCTCTCTTTGACACTCTCTCCCTCTCTCCCGCTCGCGCAGCACACAAGAGAGGGCTCCCCTCCTTGGGTTTCTCCGCGCGCTCTAACAGAGAAAAGGTCGACCTCTCTCCTCGCATTCGTACGGTTTTGCTTGCGCCGTCGTCATTGTCCCCGTCGCCGTTTCTCTTTCAGCCTCGACTTCCTCTCCCCTTCCCCTTCCTTTTCGTTAAAAACAACAAGAGCAAGCGCAAAAATGGCCACCCCCGCCGCTCCCCCCACCGACGGGAACAAGCCTTCCAGGACCTGGAAGCTCTCGCTCTCGGGGCCCCTCGTCCTCGAGCGCGTGTTACTCGCGGCCGGCTTCGTCGTCCTGGTGATCGTCAACGTCGCCGCGGGCGCGTCCAACCGCCGCGTCTCAGATCGCTTCTCGACGCCGATCACCCCGGCGGGCTGGGCGTTCTCCATCTGGGGCCTCATCTTCTTCCTCCAGGCCGTCGGCGTCGTCTACGCGGCGATCCCCTGGGGATACGGGAGGGACGACCTCGACGGAGGCGCCAAGGGGAGGCACGTCGCCGCGGTGGCGCTGCCGTGGTTCTGCGGGGTAAGAGAGGTTTCTGGCCCTTTTTTTTGGTCTGGAGCGAGCGAGAGCGAGCTCCAGAAAGAGAAAGAAGGAGAGAAAGGAAGAGAGAAAGAAGGAGAGAAAGGAAGAAAGAAAGAAGGAGAGAAAGGAAGAGAGAAAGAAGGAGAGAAAGGAAGAAAGAAAGAAGGAGAGAAAGGAAGAAAGAAAGGAGAGAAAGACAGGAAAGAAGCTCACCCCCGCTTATTCGCATGCCCTTACCAAAAAAAACTCCAAAGTGGGCCTTCCAAGACCTCTGGCAGTTCTCTTTCATCCCCGGCACGCGCGTCGGGATGTGGTTCGCCCTCCTCTTCATCGTCGCGGCCTTTTGCTGCATGGCCTGGGGCGTCGTGAGGCTCTTCGCGGCCGGAAAAGCCTCGGGCCCGCTCCCCGCCAGGAACGCCCTCGCTGCCCTGGCCTTTGCCGCCTTCAACGTGCCGGCGTCGCTCAACGCCGCCTGGCTCTCCGCGGCCTCGGTCGTCGCCATGCTCGTCGTCCCGGCCTCCCGGGGAGTGGCCAGGGACGCGGCGTCCGTCGTCTGGCTCGGCGTCGCGCTGTGTGCCGCGATCACGGCGCTCGCCGTCTACGTGGCCTTGGTCAAGGTGAGCTCGAAAAAAAAACTCTTCTTTTTTTCGAGAAAAAGTGGGAGACCCGAAAGGAAGAGAGGAAAAGAGAAAAAAACTCAAAAAACCCCACTCAAAATCGAAAAAAAAAAAAAAAAGCCCGACGTCGCCTGGCCCGCGACGCTCGTCTGGGCCCTCGCCGCCATCGCGGTCGCGCACGGCGACGACGCCCGCATCCGTGTCGCGGCGCTGGTCTGCATGGGCGTGGCCGCGGCGGCGACGGCGGCGGCGGCAGTGAGGGTGGCGCGGCAGAGGAAGGGGGCAGTGCCGCTCGCGTCCGCGAATGCGCCCGCGGCGACGACCGCCTAGGGAAAACAAACGCTTGTTTTGTTTCTTCTTCTTCTTATTTTATTTTGCACAAGAGAGAGAAGAGAAGCAGTACTTCGCGCCCCGTTTTCTCTCTCTCTCTCTCTCTCTTTCTCTCTCTCCCTCGAGACCGGGAAAGAAAACGAAAATGATTCTATCAACAAGTAAATAAAGAGAAAATGAAGAGAAAGAGGAAAAAGAAAATATCATCTCTCAGCCTTGATCTTCCCCGAAGCCGAAGACGAGTGAGCGCCCGCGACGACGGCGCCCGAGCAAGAAGACGAGGACGCCTCTCCGATCTCCAGCGCCGCCCCAGGAGCAGAAGGAGCAAAAGAAGAGGCAGGGAGGGGGATCGCCGTCAGTCCCGCCGCCGCCGCCGCCGCCCTCGGCGAGCCGGCGAGGTCAGCCATCTTCCCCGACTTCCCGCTTCCCGCTCCGCTCCCGCCGCCGCCGCCCCCAAACCCTGCGGCCCTCGCCCTCCTGTCCCAGGCAACCCCCGCGAACGCGAGCGCGACCAGCACGACCAGCACTCCCAGCGCGATTACCCCCTTGGCCGCCGCCGGGGTCAGCCCGGTCCCGTCGAGGCAGCTGCTCCTCGAGAAGCGGCGCTCGCAGGCGTCGTCCGGCGGCGGCAGCAGCGGCTCTCTGCCGTCTTCCTCCTCGCCCCGGGGGGCCGCGGCCGCGGCGTAGGTCAGGACCACGGCCCAGCGCCTTCCCGTGGAGCGGAGGGAGGTCTGGATCAGTCCCGAGTAGGCCGCGTTGCGCACCGAGGTATACGCCGCCTGCGCGTTGGCCGAGGCGGAGGTCGAGCCCGCGCTCAGGGCCGACGCGTCGACCTCGACGAGAATGTCGGCAGTGTCGTCGATCGGATCGAGGAGCAGGAGCCGCCTCCTGCTCAGGCGGCTCCTCCTCCTCCTGCCCCCGTCGCCCGGGGCCGAGGGCAGGGGCATGAACGCGGGCGAGACGCGGAGGACGGAGAGCGCGGACCTCGGGAGCACCGGGCCGCTCGAGCCGGCGGCCAGGGCGTCGAGGAAGGCCGCGCGGGTCCCCTCCGCGCCGCTGATGGCCGCGGCGGAGGCCCCCACGCCGCTGACGCGGAACTGCGCCCGCAGGCGCGTCTGCCCCGGCCCGGCCGCCGGGGACAGGGCCTCCGGCGGCGCCGTCGCGGGGGGCACGTCGTCTTCCTGGGGCTCCGGGTCCGAGGGCGGCGCCGCCGCCGGCGTCTCGGAGGGGGGCGGCGGCAGCGGAGTCGCCTGAGGGGCCGGCGCCGTCGTCTGGGGGGGCGGCAGAGGGGGCGTGGCGGCAGGGGTCTCTGTTGGCGAGGGCTCGCTCGCGACCTCGAGCGTCGTCGCCGCCGCCGCCGCCGTCGCCGCCGCCGCCGTCGCCGCCGCCGCCGCCGTCGTCGCCGCCGTCGCCGCCGCCGCCGTCGAGGCCGCGGCAGCCGAAACGGGCACGGGCGTTTCCGCCGCCGCGGCCAGCGCCGCCGCCGCAGCAGGCCCGCTCACCTCGACGACCTGCGCTCGGGCAGGAGCGGCGACGTGCCTCGCCCAGATGAGCGCCGTGAGCGAAAGCGCGAGCCTCGCCCTCGAGGCGCGGCGGGCTTGCTGGCGAAAGGTCATTTTTTTGGGGAGGGGGGGGCCTTTTTTTTTTCCCCCGAGCGTTGACCGAGAGAAAGGAGAACGAAAAAAGAAGAGGACGGAGCTCGTCTCTCGCTACTTCTCTCTCTCTCCACTTCTCTCGAAGAAGCAGAGGAGGCGATAGAGCCGCCGATGAAAGAGCTACTTTCTACGATCCTGCGATCCGGCAGAACCACTGGTCGCTGTCGTCGCGACAGCACCCCTCGAAGACGAAGAAAGCGCCAAGAGGAAGAGGAAGAGGTCGAGCGAAGAAGAGAGTGGAGAGCGGCATGGCCGATTTTTTCCCCTCGAATTTTACTTTCTTTCTTTCTTTCTTTCTCCTTCTCCCTTTTTCTTCTCTCGATGCGCCTCCCGATCTCCGCGCGAGGCGGGCCCGCCCGGCCGATGGAATCGAGCAGCAGCAGCAGGAACCTTCGACCCGCGGCGGCGAGGGCGAGCCGCCGCAGCGCTCCTCCCCGTCCTTCCATCGCCGCCGCTGCTGCTGCTTCGTCATTGCTTGGCCAGCAGAGATTGAATCGCCGCCGCGGCTCTCATCAGCAGCAGCCCGCGCCGCGCCCCTCGACCGGCCGCGTGGCCGCCGCGGCGGACGCGGAAAAGTGAGTATCTTGTTGCTGAAGAGGAGGGGTGTGAGAGCGAAGACAGAGAGAGGAGCAAGCGCGACGCAATCAGAGACCGACCAGAGCCTCGGAGAACCGACCAGAGCAACGCCGCCGTGGCTCAACCTCGACACTCACCCAAAGACCTCTCTTCCCCCCCCTCTCAAAACAAAAAATCTCAACCCCCAGCTGGTCCACCTTCGAGCAGCTCCAGTTCGAGCGGGGCTACTGCTCCCTGGGGCCGCCCTCGGCCGAGAAGTACTCCCCGGAGGCCGTCCGAGCGCAGGTCCTGGGCCCCGACGGGATCGGCGCGTGGAGGCTCGCCGGCCGCGCCCTGGAGATCCTCGGCCGCCTCGGCGCCTTCGCCGCCGCGGCGCTCTGGGACCGCGCGCTCGGGCGCGACGGCAGCGGCGGTGGCCTCTTCGGGGTCGGCGGGGGCGCGGGAAACCAGGCCTTCCCCTCGACGGGCGACGCCGCGGCGGACGCGGAGGCCGCGGCGCTCTTCGCCCGCGACAACCCCGAGGCCGCCGCCGCGGCGGCGGCCGTCGTCCGGGCTCGCGCTGCGCAGCTCCGCCGCGCGCTCGTCGCCCTCGGTCCCTCCTTCATCAAGGCCGGCCAGGTCCTGGCCTCCCGCCCCGACATCGTGCGGGAGGACTACATGAACGAGCTGTGCACGCTGCAGGACGACGTGCCGCCCTTCCCGGACGACGAGGCGTTTGCGATCATCGAGGCCGAGCTCGGCCGCCCGCTGGGCGCCGCGTTCAAGTCGATCTCGAAGAGCCCGGTCGCGGCGGCGTCCCTGGGGCAGGTGTACCGCGCGGTGCTGCGCGACGACGGCTCCGACGTGGCCGTCAAGGTGCAGCGCCCCGGGGTCAAGCCGCTGGTGCTCGCGGACCTCGTCATCTTCAGGGCGCTCGCGGGGCTCGTCACGCCGCTCGCGCTGCGCCGGCTCGGCTGCAACGCCGAGCTGATCGTCGACGAGTTTGGCGAGAAGCTGCTGGAGGAGCTCGACTACACCCTGGAGGCGCGCAACGCGCGTGACTTCCGCCGCAACTTCGAGGGGGACCCCACGGTCAAGATCCCGTGGGTGCGCGACGACCTGAGCGGCAAGAGAGTGCTCACGATGGAGTGGATCGACGGGATGCGCTGCACCGACCCGGCCGCCATCGTCGCGTCCGGGATAGACGTCGACGCGTTTATCCGCGGCGGCGTCGTCTCAGGGCTGCGGCAGCTGCTCGAATTTGGCCTGTTCCACGGAGACCCGCACCCGGGCAACATCTTCGCGCTGCGGGACGGGAGGATCGCCTACGTGGATTTCGGCAACGTCGCGGAGCTCTCGGCGAGGAACAAGCAGACGCTGGTAAGAAGAAGAAGAGAGGAGGGAGAGTTTTCTTCTTCTTCCTCGGGTTTCGAGGTCCGTCCGAGCGTCGTCAGAAAGAAAGAGAAGACTCACACCACCTCTTCTTTCCCCCTGTCCCTCTCTCTCTCTTTCTCCCTGAATCTCTCTTTGCATCCTCTTCAAAAACTCAGGTCGACGCCGTCGTCCACGCCGTCAACGAGGACTACGACCGCATGGCCCGCGACTTCGTCAACCTCGGCTTCCTCGCCCCCGGGACCGACATCGCGCCGCTGGTCCCCGCGCTGGAGTCGATCTGGGCGGACTCGGTCGGGAGGTCGCTGCAGGACTTCAACTTCCGGTCGGTGACGTCCAAGTTCAACGAGCTCGTCTACGAGCACCCGATCCGCATCCCCGAGCGGTACGCGCTCGTCATCCGCTCGCTGCTCACGCAGGAGGGGATCTGCCTGCGGCTGCGGCCCTCGTTCCACTTCCTGGAGGTGGCCTACCCCTACGTCGCGCGGCGCCTGCTGACGGACGACGACCCCGCGCTGCGCGAGAGGCTGCTGCAGGTGCTGCTGGCCGACGGCAAGTTCCAGTGGGAGCGGCTCGAGAACCTGCTGCGGCTGGCCAAGAACGGGAACTCTTCCGGGGGCGCCGCCGCCGCTGCCACTGCCGACAGCGGGAACGCCTCCGCTGCTGCTGCTCTTCCTTCCTATTCCTCCTCTTCCTCTTCCTCCTCGGCCGGCGGCCTAGACCTCTCCGACACGGTCGCCTCGGCCCTGCGCCTCGTCGCCTCGGACGGCGCCCTGCGCGGGCAGCTGCTCGACGCTCTGACGGAGGGCGACACGCTCCACGTCGCCGAGGTGGCGCGATTGCTCCGATTGGTCTCCGAAGACGTCGATGGGGCCAAGGTCGCGCGGGAAGCCGTGGGGTCGCTGCCGGCGCTCGGGAGGCAGCTGGCGCTGGCGTGGGCCGACGGAGTGCTTTCGAGGTAGAATGGGGTGGAGAGAGAGAGAGGGAGAAGGAAGAAACTAACGACTGAAACAACCAAAAAACAAAACAATCGCCTCTCTCCCTCTCCTCTTGTCACTTTTTTGATACTTTTTTTCCCCCCCATCTCGCCTCAACAATTTTGTAGACAGTTCCAAATCCAAAACACGACGAAGGAAGGAAGGAAGGAAGGAAGGAAGGAAGGAGAGGAAGAAAGAGGGATGAGAACGCTCTTATAATTAAGTTGTTTTCAAGTTCTTTTTTTACTACGTTGAAAAAACAGCAGCAGCAGGATCAGAAAGGAAGAAGAAAAAAAAAGAGAAAACGCAAAACACGGCGGGATTAGAGATTTATCATTATCGTCATCATCATCACCGTCGCATTCAGAGAAACGACGCGAGAAGAGAGAGGAGCTATTTGAGATCACTTGACGCGCAGCATAGGCAGATCGCCCTTGGCCTTGGACTCGCACGGCAGCACCGCGACGCACGAGGCCTTCCCGCCGCTCCCGTCGCCGCTGATCCCCTCGCAGTCCGATCCTCGCGTGAACTTGCTGTCCGGAGTCGCGCGCGCAGACAGCAGCTCCCCCGAGGTGCTGGTCACCTCGAGCCCACACGTCCAGTCGGCGTCCCACAGAGCGCGGTCCTTTTTCGCCGCGCTGCCGCTCAGCACGCGCGTGCTTCCGCCGGCGCCCTCGGACGAGACCTGGGGCTGCGCGTCCGAGGCCACGTCGAGCACAGCGGCGCCGTCGCCCGCGTAGGCGATCTTTTTGGCACGAATGTTGCCGTTGACGACGGCGGCGTCGACGGCGCGCACGTCGAGGTCGCCAAAGTCGCCCTCGAGCGTGACGGTGGCTGAGCCAAACGCCTCGACGACGGTCGCCGGAGCCCTCATGCCGTGCACGATCAGCTTCGAGTTGCCGCCGGCCGTCAGGGAAACGTACCCAGAGGCCCTGAACCCGTCGGCGACGGCGACGACGGCGCGCTTGGAGTCGACGTGGATGCCCGAGAGTGCGTGCGAGGGGGCCTGGACCGTGAGGCGGATCGGGCCGCGCGAGCTGAACGTAGCGTCGGTCGTGACGACGAGCTCGCCGTCGGTGACATCGAACCCAAGCGCGCTGACGACGGACTGGTCCGCCTCGAGCGTGATGGAGTGGGACCTGCCCGGCTCGATGCGGACGTTGAAAGGGGTCTCTATCCTGACGGAGTGGAACTGGTCGGTCCTCTTCGTGACGGTGGTCCTCGCGCTCGAGGCGTTGGAGGGTGCGGGCGCCGGCGCCGGAGCTTGCGCAGCGGCGAGCAAGAGCGAGGCAGAGACCGAGAGCAGGAGGAGGAGCGACGCGGCGCGCGCGGCGTTCTTCATCATTTTTCGTTTCTTCTTCTCTAGACGGGGGGGAAGAAAC